>Ga0066256_1000120_pt1 | contig 349481 bp, 306 predicted proteins | sample ThiBio_1000_biof_FD_87107 | JGI IMG/M metagenome (GOLD analysis project Ga0066256, IMG submission 87107) | Wastewater bioreactor microbial communities from Cape Town, South Africa - Thiocy_expt_1000_biof (version 2) | ecosystem: Engineered > Bioreactor > Thiocyanate-remediating >... | reverse complement strand
TACTTGGGCTCGCCTCTGTCCTTGAAGAGCGAGGCGAGAACTTGACGGACCTTGGGGGCCTTGATGCTGGTCGCCGCCTCCAAAGCCAGACATTCCCGGGTGTATTCGTCGATGACTGCCAGAATCTTGAGGCGGCTGCCATTCAAACAAGTATCGTGGACGAAGTCCAGGCTCCAGACCTCACCCGGAGCGTTTGGGCTATCTGGCATCGGCATGCCCTTGCGGCGTTTGCGGGTTTTCGGCTTCACATTGAGCCGTAGCTCCTTCCAGAGCCGGTGGACCCGCTTGGGGTTCAAAGGTGCGAACTCCTGTCTCAGATGCGCCCAGGCACCTCTGTAGCCCATGCCAGGGCGCAGGATCTGATGGATGCGAGCCTTGAGCGCTCCGTCCCTGTCGGGCATGGCGATATAGCGCACGCTGGAACCGGAGATCCCCATCGCCCGGCAAGCATGGCGAAGGCTCAAACCCTCGCGCTTCAAGAACTCGGCCCCCGACCGGCGCTCGGAGGCCGAAACCCATTTTTTCTTAGCAGCTTCCCCGTGGCGTCCAGCTCTAATGCCTGGTTGGCCACAATCCGCTTCAAAGCTGCGTTCTCGGCCTCTAGCTCCTTCAGACGGCGCACGTCGTCCGTCTCCATTCCAGAATACTTGCGCTTCCACAAGTAGAACGTATTCTGGCTGATACCGTGCTTGCGGCAAAGCTCGGCCTGGCTGATCTGGCCAGAAGATGCTTCTTGGAGGATGCGAACAATCTGCTCCTCGCTGAACCTGGATTTCTTCATAAGTCTCCTTAACTGGAGACTCTACTATTTCAAACGATCCTCATAATGGGGGGCAGCTCAGACCCAAGACGCATAGGAAGGACGGCACATTATCTCTATATATTTTTTGTGACGGCAACGGTCAATACTTACATCCTAACACTCTAAGCAAGCGGTTCGCTGCTTGGAAGGTTGAGGTGGGATTGCCTACTCGGCTCAGATTCCACGATCTGAGAGGCACGTTTGTCTCGCAATTGATTGAGTCTGGTAGCGATGTTGTCTCAGTTCAAGAATTAGCCAGCACGCAGATTTCCGCACAACGAAGAAGTATTACGCTCGTGCCAGAAGCGTCGTAAAGGAAGCCGCGATGGATCAATTTACCAAGCACATCGGTCAGCACATGCAAGAGCCCAAGCAGCAAGTTGAAGGGGCAAGTTCCCAGTTCCCGCTCACGACACCGTCAAAACCAACTTTCGGCGAATGGGGATCACAAATGGTGTCCACGCCGCAATCGACCACAGTGGATGGGGTCCACCAATTTGAGTTCTGAGCGTTCCGACAGATAGGTAACAGATTGTTCCGGACACATGGGTTACACCTTTCTCATGGACCTTTGAGTTGATGGGAAGAAATCGTGCCCTGGAAGGAGTGTTCGGTGATAGAAGAACGTATGCGTTTCATTGTTCGCCTGCTTGAGGGCGAAGAGATGAGCTTGTTATGTCGTGAGTTCGGAATCTCCAGGAAAACGGGTTACAAGATCTTTGAGCGTTACAAGGATTGCGGACTGGAGGCTTTGACAGATCGGTCCCGTCGTCCGTCTCCATTCCAGAATACTTGCGCTTCCACAAGTAGAACGCATTCTGGCTGATACCGTGCTTGCGGCAAAGCTCAGCCTGGCTGATCTGGCCAGAAGATGCTTCTTGGAGGATGCGAACAATCTGCTCCTCGCTGAACCTGGATTTTTTCATGAGCCTCCTTAACTGGAGACTCTACTAATTCAAACGATCCTCACAATGGGGGCAGGTCAAGTCAGCTTAAGTATCCACAGCCCAATATCATAACCATTCGAAAACCATACAAAGGATACCGAACTCCTAATTTACCCACTTAAAATCAATCTTAACTCTGTCAACAAAACCTGATTTTGAGTAATTTACCTGAATCGTATCTTGCTTACTGTCTATGCTTATTTGAGGGAGACCGAACCTATGCCAAAACGTCGAATATAGTCGAAATTCACCTGCAATCTTTATATAAATGAAGACATCAGAAATAACCACACCAGGAGAGTTAACGCCCTGAACAACTACTACATCAATGTCGTGAATCTTATGCTTAGTGACGCTACACACGATATAGAATTTCCCATAAAATTTCTTAACTAAGTCAATGGAATCCGCGACAGTAAGGCTACAAGATTCTTTCAACTCCTTCGTGGACTTTGATTGACCTATCGCCGACTTGGAAAAAGTACATACTACCCCAACGTTAACAATGAGCAATAGAACAGTGAGGTGCTTACTGAAGTATTTTAGGTTGTTCACATCTACCCCTGTATAAGCTGTATTCCGCATGGAAAACAGGCTAGGAAACACCGACTGTATCCAGATGATACAGGGTTTGAATTTGCAGCAAGGTCAGGATTGAGGTATTGCGCGCTAACCTCGCCCTCTCCGAACTTGCAAGACCATTTACCGTTGCTGTCTTGCCGGACAAAATGATAGTTGGATGGGTCGGTATGTCCTTTCCAATAACCTGCCACATTGCAATGACCCTGAAGGCATTTTCCTGAAGCTGGCAGTGGAATAACCTTATGCCTTTTAAAACATTGCATTAATTTACTTCAACTGAATGGAGGCACCCAGCATCCCGGCCCACCCGGATCCGGCCAAGCTCCCATCTGACTCCTAATCCTATCTGGATCGGAACTCGTCTGCATATTTAGCATTGAACATGCATAAGCAAAGCAATTATTTCTAAGAATGACTCCGCTTGCATTGTAAATACGTGGATCATAATCAGGTCCGCATCCACCACTTGCTGTCTTTCTCTTAGTTGGCCCCTCTCCGGATTCGTCGACGAAGTCAATCGGACTATCATAGGCATATTGATAAGAGTCTTCGTTCGGCCATAGTGGATCTACGGTTAGCCATCTAGCTGTCTGCGTGAGACAGTGCCTTGCTCTCACATACAGTAGAGATGCCAAGTCAGCAAAATAGCCTAGGAGCCCAACAAAGCCCCAACAGGAACGTCTGGTTCCTGTCGATGTCCTTAGCTCTCCATAAGGCCAATACTCAGCGGTGTAGGTGAGATTCTCATTCTCATCAAGCTCTCCATTCAGAGAGCCCAGAGTATCAGAGACATATTGGCGCTCAACACCGTTCCGTTCTTCGCAGACCAGAATCCCACCAAAGTTCGTGTACACCGCAGACATCGCCATTAGTTTTTTGTTCCCTCTGATATAGATTGGTGAAGTATTGCGTCGCTTCATCCATACGACTAGCTATCGACGGTAGAACTTTTCTACGATCTTCCCTTTATCTACCAAAAGCGTAATACCTGGGCCATTTCTCCATTTTGGCGGGGTAAACACAAACCACAATTTTTCATCCTCTTCACAAATTGTTTTACATGTAAGTGCAGAGAGATTGGTTCCATTTCGAGTAACCTCTCGAAACGCTGCAAGTAGAGAATCAGGGTTTGATTTTGATTCCTGGTTTGGAGCTGCACCAGAGAACTTCTTAGAAAAGATGAAACCACTCTTATCGTGCTTTGTGGTCAACTGCCACCGTTTCGATTTCGCTTCAACCTCGAATGTAATTACATATCCTGATTCTCTTAGGGTTTGAGAGTAGGAAAAGATAGACGGAAACTCAAGTTTTTTAGCAATAATTCTTAAACTTGATGCAAGGGCTCGCATACTTGCAGTCTCCTCATTTCTAAACAATGGATGCGCGAAAGCACTTATTAAGGCGACTGAGATTAGTGTCATTTTTACTTCGTTTGGTACCTTTCACAAATTTTGGGGAGTGAACTGACCGGGCAGAGAGCTGTCGGATCGCGCAAGGCCATCCCACAAGCTGTCTGAATAAGATCTAGCATTTTCCCTGACACTTTTTACGATTCGGCTCAGAACGACATCCAAAGATCATTTTTAGCAGATAACAGTTTACTTCCGCCGAAAATCCAGCACACTCCTTTTTGTAACCGCCGGGGTAAATGGGGGCACCAATCCCTGTGGCTGGACAAGAAATGTTTCGATCATTAGCGTGTGAGTTTTCGTGGGCGTAGACGCAATCGTAACAGTATTTGTCAGTTAATGGAGGCTGCCCCCACGAATGGCGTAGAGCCGTAACCTATGTGTCCGGACCGTTGTGTTACCGATCTGTCCGGAACATACAAGACTGAAGATGGTGGGCGGTACAGGATTTGAACCTGTGACCCCTACAGTGTCATTGTAGTGCTCTACCACTGAGCTAACCGCCCTTATAGAAGGAGTTCTATTTTGGCGTACGGGGTGGGTGGTTGTCAACGGGGCCTGGTGGGTGGGGGTCTTATACTTAGGCATGGTTGGGCTCTTGGGGTTGCTGGTGGTGGCGGTTCCTTATTTTCGGATTCAGGTGGTGGATTCGGGGACGGGGCGGGGGGTGCCTTTGGTGGAGCTTCGCACGGTGAGTGGGGAGCGGTATTGGACGGACTCGGCGGGGGTGGTGGCGTTTGATGAGCCGGGGTTGATGGGGCGGGAGGTTTTCTTTTTTGTTCGGAGCCATGGGTACGAGGTTCCGGCGGATGGGTTTGGGTACCGAGGGGTTCGGCTGCAGGCGGAGGCGGGGAAATCGGCGACGGTGCGGATGACTCGCTTGAACATCGCGGAGCGGCTTTGCCGGTTGACCGGCCAGGGGATCTATCGGGACAGCGTGCTGTTGGGGGAAAAGACTCCCTTGAAGCAGCCGGTTTTGGCGGGTGGTGTTGTGGGACAGGACACCGCTCAGGCGGTGATTTACCGGGGGCGGATGCTGTGGTTCTGGGGCGACACGGACCGGACGGGGTACCCGCTGGGGAATTTTCACACCACAGGGGCGGTGGCGACCTTTGCCCAGGGCGGAGTGGACTTTGGGTTTGATTACCACTACTTCACGGGACAGGACGGGTTTGTTCGGCCGATGGTGGATTCGAAGGAATCCATGCCGATCTGGATCAGCGGGTTGACGGTGCTGGGCAAGGGGAAGGACGAATCCCTGCACGCGTATTACGCCCAGATGCGACGGTTGGGGGAGGTGGCTTCGAGCGGGTACCTCAAGTGGAACGACCAAGCGGAGCGATTTGACATTGCCCAGACCTTTGCGAAGGATCGAGGCTGGCGGTATCTGGATGGTCACCTGGTGAATGACGAAGGGCGGTTGATGGGGAACTTGCCGCCAAACGTTCGGGTGAAGGCGGATTGGGGGGCGATGCAGGATGCCTCGGCGTATGAGGCGTTTACTCCGTTGGATGCGGAGGGCAATGTTCGGCGGGTGAATGGGAAGGCGGATTATGTTTGGCAGAAGTCGGCGGGTCCGCTGGATGCCCGGGCTGAGCAGCAGCTGGTTCAAAAGGGAGATTTGAAACGGGAGGAAGCGCACTTTCTTCCCCGCGATGCCCAGGGAGACACGATCTTGCCGCACGGAGGGAGCGTGCAGTGGAACCCTTATCGGAAGCGGTGGGTGATGATCTTCACGCGGTTCGGGGGGAAGGACTCGGCGCTGGGAGAGATCTACTACAGCGAAGCATCGGCGCCGACGGGACCGTATCTGAGAGCGGTGAAGATCATCACCCACGACAAGTACACGTTCTATAACCCGGTCCACTATGCGTTCTTAGATCGAGATGGGGGGCGGACGATTTACTTTGAAGGGACGTACACGGCGGAGTTCAGTGGCAATGAGGACAAGACACCGCGTTACAACTACAACCAGATCTTCTACAAGTTAGATCTGTCGAATCCGAGGTTGAAGTTTGCCCAGGGTGGTTAGTTCGTTGAGAACATCACTTGCTGAAGCCGGGCGGCGATCGATTGGGCGAAGGTTTGGAAGATCTTGGCGGCTTCGGGACTCGGGGCGGTTTCTTCTAGGGTTTGGTAGAAGAGGAAGAGCCAGGTTGGGAAGTGGTCGGCGGTGGCGTTGGTGAGGGATCGGTGGACGGGGACGGGGCTGCCTTTGTAGTCTCCGGTGCGGAGGGCGACGGAGGTCCAGAAGAGTTTCATCTTGGCGAGGTGCTCTGGCCAGCGGTCTTGGATGACCTCGTTGAAGACAGGGCCGAGTTCGGGGTGGGCGCGGACCTTTTCGTAGAACGACTCGACGAGGAGGTCAATGTATTCCTCGGAGATCCCGGCGTTGCGGGCTTGGCGCTGGAGCGCGTGTCGGCGGTCGAGGGCGGCGTTATAGGCTTCGATGGGTTCCATGCGGTGATCGCGGGTGGGTTTTCTTAAGATTAGCAACAACTGGGGAGGGGGTCATGCGTCTTTTGGTACATGGCTCTGCGGCGGATGGTGTTGTTGTTGGGTCTGGCGTTGTTTGCCAGCGGTCTTCTGTATGGACGGGCAGGACTCGGCGGGTCCCCAGAGGATACGGTTCGGCTGTTTTCCAAGGCGCTGTTGGCAAAGGACTTTTCGGCGATGGCTCGACTGGTGGTGGGTGGCAAGCCGGATTTTGACTTTGCGAAGATTCGTGAAGACGATAGTGAGTGGGACCGGGTGTACAAGCGCTTTGAGGTGACGGTTAAGAGCGTTTCCCTGGACGGAGACAAGGCGACGGTGGTGATCGATTACAAGTATTCCGAGCCCGACGGCGATGGCGGGGGGACAAAGGGGGAGAAGGTGCCTTTGCAGAAGGTGGACGGGGAATGGAAGATTGTTCCTTACACCAAGCGCTCACCGACTGGCTACTACTTCGAAACGCTGGCTAACGTCTTGGCTAATCCTGAACAGGCGCTCGCTCGGAACTTGGCAATCTATGGACCGACTCGAAATGTTTCGGAGGCGGAGATTCGGTTGGGGAAGGAGCGGTCGGATTTTCTTTCGGCGATTTTTGAAGCATCCGACAAGCACGAGGATGAAGACCTTCCCTACTCTGGATACAAGTCGATGACGATGGTGGAGCACACCCTGATGCTCTGGCCCGCGGGTCGTGGCGATGAGGTGGTGTTTGATATGGGGCTGGAAACTGGGCGGTACCTGACGGCTTGGCGGAAGGTGGATGGGAAAGCGAAGCGTCTTTGGCAATACCGGATGAAGGAACAGAAATCTGGTGGAAAGCCGGCGGCAGGAACCCTGGCGGCTTGGTTTGAGATCTCCGAGAAGGGCTTCGCAGGGCGAAACGCGGAGTTTAGAAAGATGCTTTCAGCCAGACGTCCTTACGCGGCATACATTGAAGTCGGGGCGATTGGATCCTTTATCTGCTACGTGGTTAAGGAGGACGGAACGGCTGATCCGACGAAGTCACGGTATAGCGAGGAGAGCACGATGCAGGACAGCCATCAGGCGTGGACTCGGGGATTCTTTGTCACGCCAGAGGAATCGATGATCTTGGCGAGTTCGCATTAGTTTCTGGTCCTGACCTACATGTCCCGGCAGAATTGCGGTGCAATGGTTGGGGGTGGCGAACCGATCTTTACAGAGAACATGTCGGTTTCGGCAGTTTCCGGTGGCTCTTCGCGAGTGGACCAGGACCCGCAGGTCCAGACCCTGCAATCCAAGATCAAGGATTGGCAGGACTGTAAGACAACGGATCCCCAGGTCAAAAAGCAGATCGTGGCGAAGTTGGAAGTCCAGTTAGATTCGGTCAAATCTTCGCTAGAAGCGAGCGAGAAGTCCAAAGTGGAACAGGCGGAGGCTTCGGGAGTGGGGGCTCGGCTGGATCTTTCCGCTTAGAGGAAGACGGCGATTTCCTCCAGTGGCTTTCGTTGGAGATCGGGGACGTGGCAATCGGGCGCGGGGTAGCCCACGGGGAGCAGGACAAACGGCTTTTCGTTTTCCGGTCGTTGGCAGATCTCACGCAGAAACGTCATGGGCGCCGGAGTGTGGGTGAGGGTGGCGAGACCGGCGCGGTGAAGCGCTTGGATGAGAAAGCCTACAGCGATGCCGACGGACTCCGTCATGTAGTAATTCTTGATTCGCTCCTTGTTCGGCCCAAGTTCGTAGTCATGACGGAAGACGACGATGAGCCATGGAGCATCGGTGAGGTGCGACTTGTGGAAATCAGTCCCGAGGGGAGCGAGGGCGTCTAGCCAATCCTGGGGCGCTCGGCGTTCGTAGAAGTCCTTTTCTTCTTCTTCCGCCTTTTCGCGAATCTGTCGTTTGACCTCGGGGTCAGAAATGGCGACGAAGGTCCATGGTTGGCGATGGGCGCCGCTGGGGGCGGTACCCGCAATTCGGATGGCGGTTTGGATCGCTTCTTGGGGGACGGGGTCTGAGGAGAAGGCACGAACGGTGCGCCGGGCACTGGCGACCTCAAAGTCTTGAGTGAGACGCTCGACGACTTGATCTTGGGGGATTCTTTCCGGGGAGTAAGGCACCGTCCTCAATTCCATTTGGTTACGTTACCAGCGGACGGTGAGAGTAGAAGCTGGACACGCGTCTTGTGTGGGAAGTAGCCCGGGGGCCACTTCCCTCTCCAGGTTTAGAACTTAAAGTTGGCGGCGATATAGGCGCCGGGGCGGAAATCTCGGAAACCTTGCTGAGCGTTCATGCTGCCGAAGGGAGTGACGCCGAAGCTGACAGGCCCCGATGAGAGGAGGTTGATTCCTCGCGGCGAGTATTGGGGGCGGAAATGGGTTTGGTTGAGTTGAACCAAGGAAACAAGTGTGCCCGCGCCACCGAGAATGGTCAGCGTGCTGTCGTCCTGAATCAAACCGATGATGAGGACACCCGCGGAAACGACGAGCACGGTGTTCCAGGTGTCTCGGGGACTGGAGCGGGCGTAGGAAAGGCTCGCGGGGATCTTGAACGCTTGATCTTGAGCGTTGGCGACGGCCAGAGTCATGGGGGCGAGGATGGTCGCAGCGGCGAGTTTAGCAATGCTTTGAATTTTCATTTTGCTTTCCCTTTCGTTGGATTACTAGTCGCCGAAATAGGCCCGGAAGGTTCCCTTTCTAGTTCTCAACCCACTGAGCCAGGAGTTGCTTGGAGGCTTTTGCGCGCCAGCCCTCGATGATTAGATCCTCGATTTCTTCTGGCTTGATGTGAGATAGGCGGACAATGATGGCCGGGTAGCCGTTGTAGTGGGGATCCTCGACCCAGTAAGGGGGATTGGATTCCTTGATCAGCTCTTTGGCGGTGAGGTTGGGCACGACGATGGCGATGACGCCTTCGTTCACGACGCGCGCTTTCTTGGGTTCAACCCTTTCTAACCATGACCAGAGAAAACCTTTCGCTTTTCCTTTGACTTCGACAGAGAAACCAAAGCGACCCTCTCCTTCGACGGCGCCGGGAAGTTTGGCGCAGATTTGGCGGATATCGTCAAGTGTCGTCACAACTTATTGTAATTGCACGATGTTCGATGCGGGTTCGGATTGATTTGATGAATGGTGAACTTCCTGCGGGTCTTGCACGTTGTAGCCTTTCGTGGTTATTCGCTTGCTCACCATTCTTGCGTTGTCGCAGGTTCAGGCGCCCGCGCCTTCTCTGCCTCAGACGGTTCTCAAGAATTTTGCGACTTGGGATTTGAATCGAGATGGGAAATTAACTCAGACCGAGATCGATAGCAATCTCCTCAATCCTAATTTTCACGATACCGACGCGGCGGCGTTGGCGGCGATGCACGTTTGGATGAGTTCCACTTCCGATCCCCTTCCGGACCTTGATCGGGCTTGGTTTATGAACTATAAGCCGGTGCGTTTTACGATTGCCAAGGGGACTTCACGCGACGAAGCCAAGAAAGCAAGGAAGGCTTATGCGGGTACGCCCGGTTCGCTTCAAAGCACCTTTACGGCAAGTCTGAAGCGGCTCAATCGAAAAGGGGACAATGTCCTCTTCGACGCGGATGGCCCTAACTTGCCGGACATTCGACAAGGAGCTTTAGGAGACTGTTATATGTTGGCTCCATTGGGCGCGTTGGTTCACCGGAACCCAGACGACGTGCGGAATATGGTGAAGCCCGAGGGAAATGGCTTCCGCGTGAAGTTTGGCGACGGACAGGAGGTTAAGGTCAATGCCTTGACGGATGGCGAACTGGCGCTGGGCGGTTCTTCCACGAAGGCGGGTTACTGGATTCGGATCGTCGAGAAGGCTTACGGCAGCCGGAAGCTCTCCGAGGGAGACGAGAAGGTGGCAACAGATAGCATGAGGGGCGGAAGCAGCGGAACGGCCGGGAAGGCGTTCACCGGAAATAAGTTCAGTTCCGTCTCGCTCATTGGAGACTTCAAGAAGGAAGTCTCTCAGGAGAAGCTTGACGAGAAGATGAAGCAACTTCGCACGGAGATTCCCAAGGCAACAGCGGACAAACGTTTGATCGTGGCGGGGACTTCAAAGAAGGACATGCCGAAGAGCATCTCACCGAACCACGCTTACGCCATCTTCGGCTATGACGCGAAGACCGATCGGATTACGATTTGGAATCCGCATGGCAACGACTTCAAGCCCAAAGGCGACGAAGGGCCAGAGAATGGCTATCTGATTGAAGACGGCGTGTTTTCGATGCCGCTCCAGATGTTTGTCAAGACCTTCAGCCGAATCATGTTCGAGTCGAAAAATTAGTCTCGCAACTTGGTGATTTGTCCGATGTGGTAGCCCACGTGGATGAAGCGGCAAATCAGAATCTGGGAGCCCGTATTGGCTCCCTTCTAACTTTTAAAAAGGGCTCTTCGGCGAGTGTCTGCTTCACGCGTTCGAGGGATTACCACGGGCTTTTTGGGGCGGCTTGCCAGGCTGGTTCAGAGGGATCATCGGGGAGGTCCGGCCACGCTCTTCCGGGTGTGAGTTTTGGCCAGTTTTGAATTCGCTCGACGATGTTCACGTTCCAGATGGCAAGATGCAGAAATCTCCCAGATGTTTGGTTCGCCTTCCTTTCTCCGCGTGAGCGCTTGTACCGCTTTCAATTCGCCCAGTGTTTCATGTAGCGGTGTGACCCCATCGTCGTGAAGGTAAGTGCATTCCCAGGCGGCGAGCAAGTCTTGGCGGAGGCTCTGTTGGTTCACGTTATCCTCCCGTGATTCCTTTGGGGAATCGATCGAGCACAAAATTGGGTTCAACGCCTTGCTCCAGGTAGATTTTGGCGGCACAGAGGACGATGGTGAATCCTTGAGTCGCCCCCATTGCCTCTTCGACGACTTCGGCATCGGTTCCGGCAAAACCGTCGTTTTCGACGCTGACAAAGGTGCCGATGTTATCCAGGGGGATAAATTTCCAACGAACCTGAGTTGTGCCGTGGGCGCCGGGCCATTCGAAAACGATTCGTTCGTTAGGAATCAGTTCTATCACGTCGATTTCGGCAGATACATCGTACATTTCCCAGTCCCACTGCACTTTGCTTCCCGCGACGAGGAACCCGCTTCCTTTCGTGAACCAGAACTTCGTGGTTATCTCCGGATCGGCGAAGGCTTGGAAGACCTCTTCAGGAGTTCGCCGGATGAGCATTCCGGCTCTGACGACAGGGGCTAGTGGACGGACTTCGTTGTTCATGTGTTGACTCCTTGATGGTTCCTGGATTTAGGGCCTAAGGTAATCTCCCGCGATGTTCGGGCGTCTCTTTGCGGCGATCATTCTAAGCCTAATAGCCGCATTAGTTTCCCCGGCGTTGGCTCAGGTTCCGAGCTTCGGGGCTCAACCCACGATACCCACGATTCCCAAGAGCCTTGCTTCCCCGAGGGCGACTCTCTCCACTTACTTCGACGGAATGAACGGCGCCAACATCGCCGTTGCGGTGACCACCCTTGACCTGCAGGGTGTCAACCCGTTGGAACGCGCCGAGCGGGGACCTCAACTGGCTTATCAACTCTTTGCCATTCTGAATCGAGAAGCATATGTCGATCTAGATCGCGTTTCCGATACGAGCGATGCACCTGCTTTTCAACTGCCGATTACACTACAAGGTAAAGAGATTGGCAAGATTGTCATCGACAAATCGAGCGATGGGGCGTACCGGTTTACTCCGGCAACGCTGGCCGCATTGGATGGATTGTGGGATCGCGTGCAGGACAAGCCGGTGGTCCACGGACTAGAAGATCCAGACGAGGAGCAATTTAACCCGGCACGATGGGCAGAGAACCAGATGCCGGAGTCGATCAAGACCAACGTTTTGGGCGTGGCGAAGTGGAAGTGGTTCTATCTCATCATCCTGTTGCTCTTGGGGGCGGTTGCCGGTTTGGCCATTCGCGGAACGACCCTGCTCCTCGTCAGAAAGATCTTCAAACTCAACAAGCAGGACGCTGCCTACAAGGGCATTCATTTGGCGGGAAACTCGATCTTGCTCATCGTTTTGAGCGGATTGGTCTTTGGAGGTTATCGATTCCTCGTACTTCCCGGCGTGATTTCAGGGATCATCAATATCGCTTCAAGGACAGGCGTTCTGATTGGGTTCACCCTTCTGGCGTTTTCGCTTTGGGATGGGCTCGTTCACTTTTACGTTTGGCGATCAGCGGATAAGTCCGATCAGGCAGAAAATCTCATTGCACCGATGCTTTCCCGACTTGGGAAGGCGACGATTGTGATCATTGCCGGGCTGACGCTATTGAGTAGCGTTGGGATCAACGTAACCGGATTCGTGGCGACCCTAGGCGTTGGCGGTTTGGTGCTGGCGTTTGCGGCAAAGGATAGCGTCGAAAACCTGTTTGGCTCTGTGATGGTACTCGTCGAGAAGCCATTCAAGATTGGCGATTGGATTCGCGTGGCGGATGTCGATGGAGAGGTGGAGGAGATTCGACTTCGCTCGACCCGGATTCGCACGTTTGAGGACTCGGTCATTGTGCTTCCGAACAGCATATTGCTCACCAAGGGAATCGAGAATTTTGGGATGCGCCGCTATCGGCGACTAAGGACCACGATTGGGGTGACCTACGATACGCCACCGGACAAGTTGGACCAGTTTACGAACCGAATCCGCGAGATGCTCTTCTCCCATCCACATATTTGGAACGAGAAGCGCTTGGTTTACTTTAACGACTTCGCAGCGAGTTCACTGAACATCCTAGTCTATTGCTTTATCATGGCAACGAACTGGCAAGAGGAGCTTGAAATTCGGAATGAGATTTTGCTTCAGATCATCCGCATCGCGGATGAAATGGAGGTTGAGTTTGCCTTCCCCACTCAAGTGGTACGAGTGAAAGAAAACGACGCGCCCAAGCTGCCCTATGGAGGGATCGAGCCGCAACGGTAGGAAGCGTCGTAAGTACAATTGGAGGAGAGGGATTGAAGATGGCGCATTATCGATACTTGATCGTTGGAGCTGGTATGACCGCCGATTCGGCGGTGAAGGGCATTCGATCCCGAGACGCCGAAGGGTCAATCGGGATGTTTGGGCTAGAAAGCCATGCCGCCTATGACCGTCCACCTCTTTCGAAGGCGCTTTGGAAGGGAGATTCCGAAGAGACCGTATGGCGGAAGACTCCCTACGACGGAGTGGAGCTTCATTTGGGAGTCGGAATCGAGTCAATCGATCCTTCCTCGAAAACGGCGAGCGATTCCAATGGCGACACCCACAGTTACGAAAAGCTCCTGTTGGCAACCGGCGTCTCTCCGCGGCGATTGGACTTGGGCGACGATGGGATTATCTATTACCGGACGTTCGAGGACTACCGACGGCTGCGGGAGTTGACGGAAACGGGAAATCGGTTTGTGGTGATTGGCGGGGGGTTCATTGGATCTGAGATCGCAGCCGCGCTGACCATGAACGACAAACAGGCCATCTTAGTCTTTCCGGGAGAGGGCATTGGAGGAAATTTGTTTCCTGCCGACCTGGCGAGAAATCTGAATGCGTACTACGAGGAGAAGGGCGTGGTAGTCCTTCCGCATTCTCAGGTCGTTTCCTGCAGCCGAAGGGGCGAACAGTTCTTGGTTACGATCAAAGGAGCAGATTCCGAACGAGAGGAGTTGGTTGACGGCGTGGTTGCGGGAGTCGGTACGGTTTTAAACGGAACCCTGGCCCAAGAAGCGGGTTTGGATTTCGATCAGGGTGTGAAGGTCAACAGCTCTCTTCAGACCAGCGATCCGAATATCTATGCGGCAGGAGACGTGGCCACTTTCTTCGATCCGACCTTACAGGAATGGCGGCGGGTCGAGCATGAAGATAATGCGAACTCGATGGGTGAGTTTGTGGGCCGAGTCATGGCGGGAGAGGTGGCGACGTTTACCCATCTGCCGTTCTTCTACTCAGACCTTTTCGAATTAGGTTACGAAGCGGTGGGCGATGTGGACTCACGCCTTGAGACCTTTGCAGACTGGACAGAACCGTTCCGTGAAGGGGTCGTTTACTACCTGAGGGAAGGGCGAGTGCGGGGCGTGCTGCTCTGGAACGTTTGGGACCAGGTGCCAGCGGCGACGGAATTGATTGCTGAAGCCGGGCCGTTCACTCCGGAAACGCTGAAGGGCAGGTTGCCTAGATAACGATCCCTCCCCGTGGGAGGGATCGTTATTGGGCCGGACCTATTTGGCAATTCGAACGGCAGAAGGGCTGTCAAATTGATTTACTCCCGAACCACTCGTTCCCAAGGTTACAAGGCCCGCGCCCGAGATTCCATCCACGCGGCTCAAGATTTCCGCATCCTGATCCACGACGTAGATCTTCCCTGACTTATCAAAGCAAGCCGATTGGGCATAGGACAGATTGAAGGAGGCCCAGCCAGTGGTGGACATGTTCGACGTGTAAATCACTCGGCCACCTCGGTCGGCAATGAGCATGTTGTCGTTGGCATCAAACACGATGTCGCCGGGTGACTCGAACTGGCCGACGCCGACTCCGTTCGATCCGAAAGTCGTCCAGTTGGCGCCGGTCATGTCATCCACCCTTGCGATCCTGTCGAGAGCATAGTCACCGACATAGATGCGATTTTGACTATCGACAGCAAGAGAAGCCATGCCTTGAAACTGGAGTGCGCCGGTTCCGGCGGAGCCAAATTCAACCCAATTTGCGCCACTCATGTCGTCGATTCTGACAACGCGTGAATTGTCCGAGTCCAAGATGTAGATTCGGTCTTGATCGTCGAATGCGAGTTTGTACGGGTGGTTGAACTGTCCTACGCCCGTTCCTCCCGTTCCGAAAGTCGTCCACCCGTCTCCGTTCATATTGTCAAAACGCACGATTCGATCGTTCGACCAGTCTGAAACGTAGATTCTGCCTTGAGAATCAAAGGCGACATCAGAGGGAAAACTGAACTGGTTGACTCCCGATCCAGTCGAGCCGAACGTCTTCCAATTCTTGCCGGTCATGTCATCAACGCGAACGATTCGATCGTTACCATCGGCGATGTAGATTCGGCCGCCGATGCCCGAGCTAGAACTTCCGCCTCCTCCACCACAGCCAGACGCGACGATTCCACTCAAGATGGCAATAAAGCCAATAAAACCATAAAGTTTCATATGTTCTCCAGCGAAAAATTATGGCGACATCGGGTCCCAAAATACTTCCGCTTGGACTTTCGACCGAGGAAAATGAGGGCGTGACAGATCCAAAGCGCCGCGTGAGGATCCTTCTCCTTGGGTTTATGATCGGCCTAGTCGTCAGCGGGGTTACGGCTTTTCCGCTTCCACAGGAGCTTAACTCGTTGGCGGATTGGATGCTGGGTCGTTCATCCGGCGAGCCCAGCGGAACTCTGAAATGGATTCTGCGAGTCCGAGAAGGGGTTACTCATGCAGATCACGCGTACCCTTTCTTGTTTTACGGGACGGACTGGCTGGCCTTTGCGCATTTGGCGATTGCCGTGCTCTTTATTGGCCCCTATCGCGACCCTGTTCGAAATGTGTGGGTGATCCATTGGGGAATGATCGCTTGCGCGTCGGTCATCCCGCTTGCGCTTATATGCGGTGAAGTTCGGGGAATACCCTTTGGATGGCGACTCTTAGATTGTCCGTTTGGCGTGGTCGGAATCGTTCCTCTCGAAATCTGCCGAAGGATGATTCGGCAAATGGAGATTCGCGAACAAGCAAATTAGGCCGATCTTCTCCTCCCGTCTTGAACACGAGAGCCGCCTTTAGGCGGCTCTCGTGGTTGAGGGTAAGGAGGATCAGATCAAAAACGGGATCGGCCGTAGGGCCATGAATTGACGCTAGTGCGGTAGGGCCAGGTGTAACCACTCGGATATCCGTAACTCCAGGGATTCGATTGGTAGCTTGAGTTCCAGTTCCACCAACCTCGGTTGCTATATCGCCCGGGATAGATGCGGGTTCCTCCGATCTGATAGCCATACCGTGGAGCTGGGTACATGGTTATTCCCGTTCCTGGGATGTGATAGGAAGGACCTTGGGGGATGGACAGCCGTTTGACTTGGGCATCCGATGTTGAACTGAGGCCCGCCATCGCTAACGTGGTGAGCGCCAACAATGCCAGATTTCTTATTGTGCGTCTCATTACAGTCTCCTATCTTTTCAGACGATTTTCATTTAGGTTTGCTAGCGTCGTCCTGGGACTTAACCGGGTCAACCATTCATTGGACTTTCATTTGAGAAACTCATCCTGTCGATAACAGGTATGGAGATCTCTGAATTGGATCGCGACGACACAACAATTGGTCGAATCTGGACGAGGTACGAAGCGTTAGTCCTGGCGAGTTAACTCGCCAGACGGACGACTCAGCGGTTGGTTCGCACCTGTTGCTGAACATCAACGACGCGACAAGTGGGAATAGAAGACTTTTCGCCTTTGCGGTGGCTTTCGAAATGGGCTAGTTGCTTTGGCTACGACTTCTTGGTGGTGGCGTATTTACCTTCATATCGCCAAGGGTTGTGGCCGAACTTTTCATCGATTAATTTGAAGAGCCTGGGATCGTATTTTTCAAGTTGCTCCCGGGTACAGATTTCGTTGTGGATGCCATTCGAGGGACTGGCGCTACGGTTGCAGTCGAAATAGTCTTGAACGCCTTCGGCCCAATATTCCGCAGGGTTTGTCGCGGCGTAGGTGTTCTTCCAGAGGCCATCCTTGATCGCTTGGTCGAACGTGGTCTTTAGATTTTTTCGGAAGTTTTTATCGACTTTGGCAAAGGCGTAATCAGCTAATGTGTGGGCGAACTCGTGGATGAAGATGCTCTCGCCATGATAGCGGTCCGTTGGGTACTCCAAGATGTTCTCTTCCCCACCGCTCGTTTCAAGTCCGCCAAGACCACGGGCGCGCTTGTCCCAATCCGTTTTGGGATCGCCTTTTAGATAGCGGTACTCGGGCAGGTCGGTTTGACCTTCTTCTTCCGCAATGATGGAGTAGTGGCTGCCCGCCTTTACGAGGGCGGCCATGGTTTCATCAGGGACTTTAGCGAGCATCTTGTCGAAGGTGTCGAGGATTACTCTGAAAGCTCGGTCCTCTACTTTCTCGGAACCGAGAATCGGGAGCCCCCGGAAATAAACGCACTTCTTATAAAAGCCGTCATAGCTTAATTGTTTGGGCGGCGGGCCAATCGGGTCTGCAAGGGCAGTGGTCTTTGGACCTTGCAAAACCGCTAGAGAGAAGATTGAGACGCATGCAAGAAGACACATAGTTGGCTACTCCGATCATCAGGATAACATGAGATCGTTTTAATTTGAATGATTTTGGACGCTCTCCTTTGGGAATAATCCCAGTGTGGGCACCGTTGCGGGGATTTACCGATATCCAGTCAAATCCATGCAGGGAGAGGAGATTGAAGCGGGGGAGTTAGTCGAGGTTGGTCTAGCGGGAGACCGGGTCTACGCGCTCCAGGAGGTCGAGACGGGCTTTATTGTGAGCGCGAAGCATCCTCGAAAGTGGGAGAGAGTTTTCGAATGTTCGGCCAGGTATTTGCCTTCGTTCGATCAGGGGACGATCGAGATTACACTGCCCAGCGGGAGAATGGTCCACAGCGACGATCCCGATATCAACCGGCAAATTTCTGAAGCCATCGGTCGGGAGGTGCGCTTGGTGAGGGCTTCAGAGGGACGCCATGTTCGGGAGGCGAACCGAGCCTCGCCCGAAGCATCGCCGGGAGAAGAGGACATTCGGGAAGAAACGATGGGAAGGGCGACTCCTCCGGGGAGTTTTGTGGACTTCGCGCCGATTCACGTCATCACCACCGGGACGCTTAAGCGGTTTCGGGAATTGTATCCGGCGGGCGATTTTGCGGCGAGCCGTTTTCGGCCGAACGTGCTGATCGCCACTGACGATATCGGCTTTGTGGAGGATGCTTGGCTTGGCAAGACTTTGTGCGTCGGTTCGGTGGAGACGTTCGTCTTCGACCCCAGCGTGCGGTGTATCGTCACGACGCTGGCACTGGGAGAGTTACCACGTGACCCGCAGATTTTGCGGACGGTTGCGCTGCACCACTCCGCCCCCAGTTATACAGAGGCCCCGGGAACTATGTTGAGGGCCATCGCAGGGGTTTATCTCAGAATCCTTTCGGGCGGGACTATTCGCAAAAACGATGGCGTATCCGTTCGAGGGTAAGCAGAATGGGAGTGAGCCATGAATGATCGAGTGAAGATTAAGAGCGTCGAAATCCTTTCCGACAACTGGTACATCCTCAAAAAGACAACCTTCGATTATCTTCGGAACGACGGTACTTGGCAAACCCAAATGCGTGAGACTTACGACCGGGGTAATGGCGCGGCCATCTTGCTTTATAACCGGGAAAAGGGCACGATCATCTTGACGCGGCAGTTTCGTTTTCCCGCCTACGTGAACGATGTAGTGGACGGGATGATGATTGAAGCTTGCGCGGGACTCCTGGACAACGACGATCCAGAGACGGCGATCCGGCGTGAAAGCGAGGAGGAGACGGGCTACCGGATTGGCGAGGTCAAGAAGGTGTTCGAGGCGTACATGAGCCCTGGCTCCGTGACAGAGAAACTGCACTTCTTTGTCGCTCCTTACGATCCGGAGGAGCAAGTATCCGACGGGGGCGGTAAGGAGCACGAGGGAGAGGATATCGAGGTCCTGGAGGTTCCTTTAGCGGAGGCGGCTTCGATGATCTCCGAGGGGACGATCCAGGACGCGAAGACGATTATGTTGATTCAGTACGCCCAGCTCACAGGGCTCTTGGGTTAACGAGCTTCCATTTCCCGAGCTGAGTTGAATCTTACGAGGATCGTGCGGGGCTTTTGGTTGCTGATTTGATACCAACTGAACGAGATTGGATAACGACCTCCGTCGAAGCTGATGCTATCGACCTTTACCAGGCGGCGACCGAGAGTCTTTTGTTCGGCATCTTTGAATATCACGTAGAAGGTGAGTTCGAGGCGCTCGCGAGGCTCTCGACCCTCGACCATGATGCTTTGCGGCAAGATATCCATTTCGCCATTTGCGGAGTAGTTGTCGAAGGTGAAATCTCGGATACGGATAGAGGCCTTCGAGTTGGCGACGCTCTGCCAGGTGGAATTGTCGCCATCGACGATGATCTGGGTGTCTGGACTGTCGTCGAACGTCTTGGCGGTGTTTGAGGGATTAGTCCAGATCACTTCTCGCTTTCCGGTGGCGTCTTTGGAGTTTGAGACCTTAGCGCCGAGAACTTGCGAGATATCTTCGACATCGACCATGGTTTTTCCGTTGACGATGTAGCCAGGAATAGGACGAGAGCCACCGGAGACCCGGACGGTCACGGTGTCTTGGGCGAGGAACGTGGCGGATGCAAGAGACGCAATCAGAAGTACTGGTTTAAGCATGGCTTTCCGTTTTGTAGTTGGATCAGTTCAACGTACACTAAAACGCGGTTTTGTGCCAGAGGTTAGTTTAGCTGTAATAGTCGAGGTAGATCTGGCGGTTCAGGAGGTCCGATTTTGGACCGCGCACAAATCCTGGGGGACATGAGTCAGCCGAATCGTCCAAAAGCATCAAACGCCCCTGCGTTTTCTGACGAAGGCGGTCTACGAGCGCTTCCAGTGGCATCTCCGTCCAGCCCTTCTTTTCGTGAGCGATGAAGGTATCGACGGGAATCATGGCGGCGAGTTTGTCGTTCGTCATTTTCTCCAAGCCCTCGTGGCTCATGGTGGCGTTGTGACTGCCATGGTGGCCGACTTTGTAGAAGATGGTTTTGGCGAATATCTCGTCAATCGTGACGTCTTTTTCGACTCCATCCACTTTCACTTTGTACGTCTGATTTCCCCATGAGAGCCAGTTGCCAGCTTGAGCATCGGCAACGAAAAGCAGATACTCATCCGTGTCCTCCAGATGGAGGGCGAAGGCGAGGCTGGTGTTATTCGTCGCCGAGTCCATGGCAAGGGCAAGGCTTTCGACCGACTTGAGCCAATCGTGATCAATCCTTCGATATTGTGCGTCCGTGTAGGACTTGTAAATGGCAAGGATTTTCTCGTCTCCCTCGAACTCCTTGGGGACATCTTCGAACGGAATGCCTTCTCGAAGAAACGGGAGTCCAGCGGGGGCCGAGGTGTCCGGATCGACGCCCTTAGAGTTCATTCCGAACATCATCTCCATCCCACCGAGCAACATTTCGTTCATGGCGAGGGCGTATTGCTGGTTCTTCTTGCTTGTCTTCTTCAGGGCCTTTTCGTCATGCGGAGGGCCAAGAAACGCGAGGCGGATGTTCTCGGAGATTTGAAAGGTTTGTCCCGGATGCCAATATTTGACGTTATCCTTTTTGACCCACTCTCGGGGCTTGATCAATCCCTGGCGCGTCTTTCCGATCTTCTCCCCTTCCTCGGCTACGCCGAGAAAGCCGAGCAGTCCGAGGGTGCGGCCCTTTTGGTCCTCAGTCATCTTTTGAAGGGCAGTGAGGGCGACCTCGGCACTACGGTCTCGTTGATCTCTGATGCTGTTGGCAAGTTCGTCCGTCTCGTCCTCCGTCCAAGCATAGTGGAGAGTTTCTATGGCGATCTTCTTCCATATCTCTTCCGCATCCAAGAAGCCGGATACGTGATCCCAGTGTTCGTGAGTGACAGCAAGATGGTTTAGCTTGCCTTGACAGGAATCTAACAACCCTTGGGCGGCTTCTTGAATGCGAGCGGAGGAATCTGGCGTGCCGATGATGGCTCCGCAGTCGATGGCGAGGTAGACGATCTCTTGTCCGTGGGGTAGGCCAATTAAGAAGCAATCTCCTAGGGCATGGCAAAACATGCGGATGGCAGGGCGGCCGTCTTTTGGTTGGAGTGGGGTCACGGGTATTGGCATGTCACTCCACCGAATGGATCAGCGCGAACGGCTCATCCTCTTCGCTCCAGAAATAGTTGTTGGATCGCCCTTTGTGATCGCCAAAGATGAACTCGGCTTGCCGCTTCAAGCGGAGACCACTGGGGATGGACTTGATGACGCTGTAGCGGACCTTCCCGGTTTCCATGTCCACGAGCAAGGTTGCACCACCGCGGAAGATCATGCGGCGGCTCATTTTAAGCAACTTCGAGTAGTAGGCAGGAGTATTCGGCGCCGGCTCGGGGCCGTCGTCGTATTCCGTTGGAACGAATTGACCGTCCGACAGACGTTCATAGAGCGTTTGCTGCGTTATTTCGAGAACGATATCTCGCTTGACTTGGCCGTCCGGGCCCACTCGATGAAGGGCACGTGCAGAATGGACTTCAAATTTGGGGACCTTTCCAGATGCGTCCGGGGCAAGATCAATTCCCAAAACTTGTTTCAAGCAAAGGAAGCCATCTGGGTTGGCGTCTGGCTTATCGAAGCTCTTGGCAAGATCCTCGATAATTTTGTGCAACATGCATTGAACGACCTTGCTTGACCGGAAGAGTTTTTCTCGAATGGGCATTTCCGCATTGCCCCGGGCGAGGTTGGTCATGCTCTCGCCAAAGACTTCGATGCACTTCAACAATGCGGGTTGGAGCAACTCGACGTGGCGGGGAAGCGGTTGAGACCAGCGGAGGGATTCTTCGGAAAGGGTTCTGATACCTCGCGGATAGATGCCGCGACGACGGAAGGCTTCGATGAACGCGGCTCGGTAACCCATGGGGTCATCCGGGACGAGGTCGCAGTCGGCGGTGATGATAGCCTGGAGGTATTCGCCGAAGGTTATGTCAATGGGCGGGCAATAGTCCAGGGCACGGATGCAGATGTTAAGAACGTGACCAGCCGCTTTGGAAGCCTCATCGGCAAGGCGATTGACCAAGTCGGGATGGAGTTCGCCGGGCCTCAGGATTCCCGAGCCTTCGGAGGCGATCCTGACGAGATCCGCTGTTCGGTGCGCGTAAATATTCAGGAAGGCGTCAAAGACGGCGGCGACGAGGATCGCCCCCCGGTCGTGAACTTCAGTAGTCTTTTGCAGCAGCACCCACTTCTCTTCTCCTTCCTGGGTGGTGATGTAATTGCGCAAGGCGCCGTAGTGGCCGGATGCTTGACCAAACTGAACGGCCAACTGGCCCAAAAGATTATTGGTCTTGAGGTCGCCCCGAGTTTTTGCGATTTGTGATCGGACGACGTCTTGAAGGCTGAAATGTTGAAAGAGAGCGACGATATCTGCGAACGCTTCATGGAAGGCGAGGCTGTCTTCGTTCGTGGGTTCTGTGTAGCGGCGGTGCAGTCCATCTAGCAACGCGTGCGTCGTTTCGTGGGCGATGACATCGAATGAGAGACATCCAAAGGTCATGCTGTCGGGCATGATGTTCTCTGGATCCTTATCGGTGGCTTGGAAGTAACCAAAGAGAAGGGCCTTCTTTTCTGGACTATAGAATGCGTTTGGCTGGCGCAGAGCGTGAGGGTGGATTCTGAGTCGTTGAACGTATCCGAGTTCTTGGGCGGGAGCTTCTAGATACCAATGCGCCCGATCTTTCCAGTTTTTGGGCTCTTCTGAGGTTCTTAGCTTTTTTAGGGTTCGGAAGTCGATGGGGGACCATAGGGACGCTCTTCCCAAAGCTCTTTCAAATATCTCGATCGTGTTCATCGATACGGCATAGACCATTTGCTGGTGAAACTGAGGATTACCTTCGCTCACGGACAGGCCGTCCATCGCCAAGATGTAGGCGTCATTTAGATTGACGGGCGGATAGAACAGGCCGGATGCGGGGTCTACATCAATGACCTCGAGGTATTCGCCGGTTGGGCCGAGCCCGAGGTTTTCTTCCCATTCGATCTTGAGGGTCGTTTCCCGGATCTCTCGAGATTTCAGGCTCGTCGCCAACCCGGGGTCTACGCTGTAGACACGCAGTTTTCGATAGGGCGGAATGGGCGGCGCCAGGGGCCGCGATCTCGATTTCATGGGGGCAGGTTTCGAATCCGACATCGCAAAAACGCCAGGGACCAAAGTTACCCGGCAATCTATAATATTAGCGCAATCTGACTGCAAGAGGAGTTATCACGTGTCGGCGGCATTCAATCTTTTGGATCAAGGCATCTATTTGAAAGGGGGCAAGTTCGTCAAGCCTGATGGGGCAGACGTCTTGGATCGCTATTTTGCGTTGGCGGATCAGAACCCGGATTTGCCGTTGGTGATCTGGTTTCACGGCGGGCTGGTGGATACCGCTCATGGGGAAGCCGGGGCGAATTTGGTTGGCCCCATGCTCCAGGATCGATCGGTCCCTGCCTTTTTCATTTGGGAATCTGGGATCGGCACGATGCTGCCGCGGGCGATCGTTCACTTTCTGGCCCAACAACTTACCAGCGCGATTATCTCCAATCTCAAGCGCTTGGTTCTTTCCCGGTTTGGGCTGGGGCTTGTGGCAATGGATGTGGAACTGGGACCGGATGTGGAGATCGTCGACGCCACGCCCTTTAGCGACGATGAACTGGCGCAATTGATTGGTTGGGTCGACACTGACCCAGACGTGGACGCCTATGTAAATGCAATGGCAGCGCGGCCCGAACTTCAGTCGTTTGCATTGGCGGCGGCAGAGCCAAATCCGAAGATGCTCTCACCGGAAGAATATGCGGATGCTTTGATAGCCAAGCACTTGGCACAGGGATCGCACGCGGTGGGGCTGGTTCCCATGACGCTGTTTGATCCCGTGAGCATGAAAATTCGGGCGGCACTGAAGGCCGCTCAATTGGCTCAAGAAACGATCAAACGGTTTTGGCAGCATCGGGATCATGGCGTCTCGCAAACGATTATCGAAGAGGTGATGCGGGGATTTGGCCTGGGCAAATTGGTTTGGGACGAAATGAAGGAGGACACCAAGTCTTCGTTCAAGACCGATCCGGCGGTCTATGGTGGACACGCTTTTCTGGTGAGACTTCAGGCGCATCTGGCTGAACACGCGGGTCGGCGAGTGATTCTGGTCGGTCACAGTACCGGCGCCATCTATATCTGCGAACTCTTGCAAGCGGCGCAGAAGATGGGTATCCAACACAAATTCGACCTTCGATTTTTGGCGGGAGCGGCGCGAATGGATTTAGTTGCGCAAACGCTTGACCTCTGCGGGCCGATGATTGGCAGCTTCAAATCGTTCGGAATGGGTGAAAGTCGCGAACATGCGGAGCCGCTGTTGAAGCCAGTGGTGGATATGATCGCGGAGAATCCCCACATTCCCGACGCCATCAAACAATCTGCCTTGGTGGCGGGAGTTGGGAATTTGTATATCGGTTCCCTGCTCTACATGGTTTCAGGGGCGTTTGAAGACGAAGCGGACACTCCGCTCATCGGGATGCAGCGATATTACGATGGTGTGAATGGCCGTGACCCTTACTCCGGGGTGGGAGTGGTTCAGCGGTTGCGTGGCTACGTTCAAAGCATTGGTCCACGGGGGCCAGGTGGAAAATCTAAGGCCCTTGTTTGGTCACAGGATATGGGGGAGGCGGGATACGAATGCGATGCTTCGACCCATTCCGATTGTGGAAGTCAGCCGGAGATTATTGGAAGTCTGCTTTAGCCATCGCCATAGCGTTGTAATCGTATAATCGTTTCGTTGCTTGGTTTGGGGAGAGGATTGGAATGCTACACGACGTCGATCAATCACTGAAGAACATGCTGGTCGCCGAGTTTAAACGGCTGGAGCAGCCGTTGATCACGGGTGAAGATCAGATCGTTGTGGGAGCACCCTCAACCGAAGATGCGAAGCCTAAGAAGCCATGGCTGAATCTATTTCTCCATGACGTGCATGAAAGTCCGAATTTTCGAAACTTCGCCTTTGAAAACAAGCCGACATCCAACGAGTGGGAGGTTGGCAAGAGTCTCAAGCCGACCCATTTGAACGTTTCCTATGTGATTACTGCGCATGCCGAGGATGCCGCTACAGAACACCGATTGCTCGGGGAAACGTTGGCGGTTTTGATGCGACATCCGTTTGTGGCCAAGCAACATCTAGTTGGTTCGTTGATTCCGTTTGAGGAAGACGCGATGAAGCTCTCGATCGCCCAGCGAGATCACTTTGCGCACGGGGACGGGGCAAAAGTTTGGCAAGCGACGGGGTTGCCGTTAAGGCCGTTTGTTGGATTGGTGGTGGCGGCGATGTTCGATCCCTTCGAGACACGGGTGGTTCGACGAGTCCGGGAAGCCCTCTTCTCGCTGGCTCAGCATACGCATCCGGAAGGCGAACAACGTCAGATGGAGGTTCATCGAGTCCGCGTGGGGGCGGCAGGCATGGTGACTCAGGCCGCGACGGGCGAGGCGATGCCGGATGTGAAGGTAAGCATTAATGGTCGGCCCGAATCCACACTGACGGATGCAACCGGGGTTTATTTTTTCCGTAACCTGCCGACGGGAGCGCACGAAATCACCTTTTCCAAAGCGGGATATCTCAGCCAGACGCTGAAGGCGGTGACACCTCCCCCAGGTCGAGGCAATGAGATGGAGTTGCTAGACGTGCAGATGAAGACGGCAGAGGATAAAGATCGGCAATCGACGATGTCCCCCGAGGAGATTCGAGCAGGGACAACATTGATTGGCACGCTTCGATTTGCGGACGGGTCGCCGGCGGCTTACATTCCGGTTCGAATTGGCGTTCGAACTGCGGTCACAGACGCAGATGGCGTCTATCACTTCACCCATCTCCAGGGTCCGATTCGGGAAATTGTGGCGGAAATTCCTGGGGAAGGAGAGGTCACCAAACCGGTGTCGAGAGACACGGCCACCATCGAATTGGGAAAAAAGTAAATGCGATTCCCTTACAACACCCCTAAAATGGGTGTCGCAACCTAGTCCTTTTGCTGTATCCTTGAACTTGCACTGAGGCTGTGCTCAGTCATAGCGAGGGAGGAGATTTATGCCTGAATATCTTGCACCAGGCGTTTTTGTTGAAGAAATTGACAGTGGCAGTAAGCCCATCGAAGGCGTTGGAGTCAATACGGCCGCATTTATTGGTTATGCGAAAAGTGGAGAGTTCAATAAGCCGACTTTCATCAGCAGTTGGAGCGACTTCTGCCGATATTACGGCGAAGACGACAGCACGGTTCTATCCGCACTGTCCAACGAGCTTGATAAGAGTCCGGTAGAGCTTCTTTCCGCGAAGCGTGCCTCTCGTAAGGGTCTTCTGGAGTTTGCTCAGATCAGCATCAATTCGATGGTGGCGACGAACAAAGCCGGCGGTTCGAGCAATGGCAAAGTTGCCTCTTGGTCGGAGTTCGTTAAGAAGTACAACATTTCGTTGACGCCTCAGCCGTTTATGGAAGACAGCTATCTGGCGTATGCGGTTCGCGGCTATTACGATAACGGTGGAGCCCGCGCTTACATCGTTCGCGTCGCTCGCGAAGAGGACTTGGACATTTTCAAGAAAGAGTCCAAGGCAGCTTTGCCGGAACCCGCGAAGAACGCACAGGTGGCGATCGGACCTTACACTTTCAAGGCGATCGAGGCCGGTACGAAGGGTAACAACGTTACCGTCGAGGTCGAACACCAGGGCGAAGACGGTTTTTCGGTAAAGGTCACCGGAGACGGAAAGACCGAGTCTTTCGGCGACAGCAAGCCGATGACTCCTTCCAGCTTCAAGGGCGCATTCAAGTCCAAGATCGTGGAAGTCACCACGGCAACCGAAGTCGAGACACGACCGAGTGCGGGCACGTTCTCGCTAACGGGTGGTCTGGAAGCAACGCAACCGGCGAACTTGGCTAACCTCCCGCTCTCCAATGAACTGAGCAAAGTGCAGGTCGAGGACTTCGTGGGCGATGAAGCTCGTCGAAGTGGTTTGGGCGCGCTGTCGGTCATCGACGACATCAATATGATCGCGGTGCCTGACCTGATGGCTGGCGTTTGGACTCGCGAAACGCTGGTTGGCGGAGATTCCTCGGTTGAGGTTTTGAACATCTCCGAGAAGCGCAAGCAGCAGATCATCGACGTGCAGAGCATGCTGATTTCCTATTGCGAGCGCATGGGCGATCGCATGGCGATTCTGGACCCGATTCCTGGCTTGGTTCCGCAGGATATGAAGGAGACCGTTCTCGGCGCTCCGTTCAGCTGCGACCATGGTCAAGCCGCGATCTACTATCCGTGGATCAAGGTGATGGATCGAGTGAACCCGCAGAGCAAGCGACAGGTCTTCTGCCCGCCGAGCGGTCACATCGCAGGCGTTTGGGCGCGAGTCGGCGTGGAGCGCGGCGTTCACAAGGCTCCGGCCAATGAAGCGCTGATGGGCGCGGTGGCGCTTGAGTTCGACGTGACCAAGCCTGAGCAAGAGATTCTTAACCCGAACGGCATCAACTGCATTCGGTCTTTCCCGGGCACTGGCATTCGTGTCTGGGGCGCTCGCACGCTGGCTACGGTTGGCAATCCGAGCTGGAAGTACGTCAACGTTCGCCGACTGTTCAACTACCTCGAGAAATCGATGGAGCGCGGCATGCAGTGGGTGGTCTTCGAACCGAACGATCACGACCTGTGGGGTCGCGTTCGCCGCAACCTCTCGGCATTCCTCTTTACGGAGTGGAAGGAAGGCAAGCTCTTCGGACAGGTTCCGGATGAAGCGTTCTACGTCAAGTGCGACCGAGAAACGAACCCGCAGGAGATGATCGATCTGGGTCGACTGTATGTCGAGATCGGCGTCAATCCGGTGAAGCCGGCAGAGTTCGTGATTATCCGCATCGGACAGTGGTCCGGCGGCGGCGAGACATCGGAGCAATAAGAGAGGAGATTTAAGCTATGGCAGAAGGCATTGGCGCACTAAGATTCTATTTAGAAATCGACGGCATCACGGAAGGCTACTTCCGTGAGGTCAGTGGTCTGGACTCGGAAACGGAAGTTATCGAGCATCGCGTTACGGGCAAGGGCGGCAACTTGATCGTCCACAAGGTTCCGGGCGCGTTGAAGTGGCCGAACATCGTGCTTCGACGCGGTGTGACGGACGATCGACGACTGCATGACTGGCGCGCTCAGATTGAGAAGGGCTTGATTGAGGAGAACCGCAAGAACGGCTCGATCACTCTTTACAATCCGAAGAACGAGCCGGTCGCTCGGTACACGTTTAAGAAAGGCTGGCCCTGCAAGTTCAAGGGACCGGCTTTGGACGCATCCAAGAACGAGATCGCGATCGAAGAGCTTGAGATCGCACACGAAGGTTTGGAGCGCCAGCAGTAAGCTAGATGGCTAGACCACGCAGCGGACTGCAAACGGAGTTTGATTTCGTCCTGCCTCGCGGATTTGTGGCTCCCGATGGGTCACTTCACCGCAAAGGCAGGATGCGTCTGGCAACGGCCATGGACGAGATCGCGCCTCTGCGCGACCCTCGCGTCAAGGCAAACCAGGCGTATCTGGTGATCATTCTCTTGGCACGCGTTATCACTCAACTCGGCGATGTCGAAGTCATTGACACCGGCGTCGTCGAGAACCTCTTCTCTGCCGATTTGGCGTTCCTCCAGGAATTTTATCGAAAGATCAACGAACTGAGTCCGGACGAATTTGGCGAAGGGGAGGATGGGAGTCCGGGGGAATAGTCCGCTACCCCTCGGAGGCTCTCTACGAGGAGGTAGCGTTCATTGCCTACCATTTCCACTGGCCACTGGAAGACATTCTCGACTTGGAACACAAGGAGAGGCACCATTGGGTAGAGGAAATTTCTAAGATCAACCGAAAGCTCTCGGGCGGCGATTAGTCCGCGAGCTTTCGGCTTGAGTTTTTTCGGCAGTTATGCTGTTTATTAAGACCTTACGATGCCGCGTATCGGTTAAGCAGAAGGAGCAAGTTTCCCCGACGGCGAAAGATGCGGGACCCGCAAAGCCGTCTTATTTGCATATGCACTCCGAACCCACTCCCGTGGGTCCCTCCGCGCCTCCGTCACAGACCGCGACCGAAGGCAAAGGCTCTGGCATTGGTGAGAAGAAGGCGATCTCCAGCCAAGGGGCCGATCCACGCAAAGTGGCTGATCGGGTTTACGAACTGATGCTCGAAGAGGTCCGCAACTACCACCGGCGCGGATTGAATTAGGGAGGCTTCTTTGTCAACTCCCGTTCCTCCACCACCCCCTTCACTCCCGAGTCTTACTGGGATTGTGCGAGGCATTGGGGAGGAGATCAATTCAGCTGGTCGAGCCGCTGAGGGGATGGCTCGGAAGGTGGCAGATGCCACGGGACTGACGGGAGCGACCCAGCGAGTTGAAGAGACCGTCGGTCGAGTTCAGGAGTTTGCCATTTCCCACATCGACAGTCTGTTGATGGGAGTGGAATCGGCGGTGGGAGGGACCCTTGAGTTTGCCGGGGATCTCCTTCAGGGAACAACCCAGCGGGTCCACGATCTGGTGGAACGCGAACTGGATCTGGCGACGGAAGTCGCCCGCGAAGTCGGGACGATTCCCGGGCGAGCGATGCGGCTGTTGGACGAGGCGGATGTCATCCGTCAGCGCGCCATCGAGCGACGCCGTGCGCTTCGAGCGCACGCCGAACGGTTTAGACGGCGCCGGAATGAGTTACCTCGAGTCGTCAGGCGGCATATCGAAGAGATTTCGATCGAGCTAGAGGAAGAGATGATGCTGGACGCCGACGAGGCACAGCGGGTGGGAGAGCAAGCTGCTCAAGATACGCAGCGTCTCTACGATCAAACGGTGACGGAGGCGCAGAATTTTGGTCTGAACTTGGCAGAGCAGACGCGGGTGAACCATGATCGGGCCCGGCGGCTTGCGAGTTCGACACGCGATGGCATTCATTCCGCTTCTCAATGGGCCCAGGAGCAACGGCAGAGAATTCACGATTTTCGAACCTCGCGTGTTGAGGAAGCCCGACGCGTGCGATCGTTGCAGGCGGCACAGGAGTGGGCCACCCGCTCGACGGGAGAGGCGCATGCGTTAGCGGGCGAGATTCAGGCGGATGTTGCTTCACGGCCGAGCAGGATCGCTTCTTTTGCTCAGGGACGAGTTCAAGAGGCGATGGATTTGGCCCAAGGAGTTCGGCGAGAAATCCAAACCGCGCGAAGTTGGATCGAGACGCAGACGGGCAATAACGCGGCTTGGATGCGAGCGATGAAGCAGAACTCCAGCCAGTTCCAATCCTTCCTGCAAGGACAGGCGGCGCGGACGGCGATGCGAGTCGTCCAGCATGGACGGGCGATTGAGGACACCGCGGCTAACCTGGCCCGCGACCAGGTTGCAGATACGGCGGGTGAAGTAGGACAGACGAAGGGAGAGATTCAGAAGAGCATCCGGGAGGTAAAGCGTGAAGTCGAAGGTGACGTTCGACCGCTCGCGGAAGATATGGAGCGGAACGCGACGGCCGAAGTCCAGGTTCGTTCGAGAGACCGCGACGCACGACTGAAGATTGACTTACCGTCCGACGACGCCCCCGCAGAGGTTCCAGAAGACGATGAGGCGTCGGCTCGGGAAGAGTCCCCCGTTCAGTCGGAAGCGCAGAAACCCCGTGAGCGAGAAAAGCCACAGGAGTCGGAAACCGCCAAATCGGTCAAAGCTTCGCCCGAAAAGTCACAGGGGCTGAAGAAGCCCAAGATGACTCCCAAGTCGGCGGATCCCAAGCATGAAGTAAAGGTTGGCCCAGAGGTCGCAATGGCCCCTGGAGCATCGGCAACGGCTCCAGAGGGCGTGAAGACAAAGTCCGTTTCGAGTACCTCGACGGAGACGGCAACGACATCAACCACGGACACGTCCGCTCCGCCCAAATCCACCCCGACATCAGAAGCGTCTTCTCCTTCAACCTCGACTTCGACATCTACTAGCACCACATCGAGTTCGAGCCCGAACAAGGGCAAGACTGCGCCGATCAAGCCTCACTCAAAAGTTGCGGAGGGGCAGAAAGTGTCTTCGATGAAGGTGGAGAACAAAGAGAAGCCGAAGCTCCCCGAAGGCGCCAAAGGAGCGAAGCCGGGCGAGGCTCATGTGCCGACTCCTAAGACATCTACGTCAACGAGCACAACCACGGCGACCTCAACTTCCTCGGGACCGAAGTCTCCGATGAAGAAGCCGACGCCGAACCCCAAGGCCACGACAACGCCCGGGAAGGCGCTGAGTATGAGCGATCCCAAGCAGGTTCCTCCTATCGCGGACAAGGCGAAGGAGTCGAAACCGGCAGGAGTCAAGCAGGCGATGGGGTTGGTTCCCCAACGCAGCAAGGCGGCGAGGGATGAGGTTACCGATCCTAAGACTTTCCAGGAACGCCTTTTACAGGCGGGAGGAAAGGGAGACACTCCCGATGCCGCAACGCGCTCGGAATTAGCCAAGCATGTTGGATTCGATCCGAAGATGGTCCGGTTCCATACCGGGCCGGCAGCGCAGGCGGCGGCGAAATCATTAAGCGCGGACGCCTTTACGATTGGGCCCGACATTTTCTTTGCCGAAGGTAAATTCGATCCCCGTTCACCACAGGGGTTAGGACTCATTGGACACGAAGTTACCCACGTGGGGCAGCAGTTTGGGCTTTTGGGCAGCCCCATGCGCTTCGCAACTCAGTCCGGCGGCGACGCGATGGAGCAAGAGGCTCAAGAGGTGGGCGAAAGAATTGCCACGAATCTCTCTTACTCCGCCATGCTGCGGGTTGGCCGCTACGTTCGGACCTACGAACCCGCGGACGACGAACCTATTACCACGGGCGTTCAGACCCGACTGGACCGATTGTCGCTCATTGCGCTGAGGAATGCCGGACGACTGCTGACGCAAAGCGCTCGGCCCCAACCGGTGCGGCTGGACCAGGTTTCGGTGGACCTGGAACTCGATCTGGACTCGATGAGCGATCAGGAGATCGTGGATGCGTGGGCGGAGGCGATCGCGTCGGCGGTAGAAGCCACCCGGGCGACCGAGGTCCAGTCGTTTGATCCTTACGCCGCTCCAGAGGCAGCGACGCATTTGCTACAGATGAGGTTGGGCGATCCTTCTACCGATCCCGTGGTGAAGGCGCCTGAGATCAGCCCCGAAGCGGCAGCGGCCATCGCAAAGATTACGGCGACAGCGCAAGAGCGGGAGATGATGCGACAGCTGACGGTCAAGCCGGAGGTAGATCCATACATCGTTGCGGTCAAGCTCCGAAAAGCGGGCTGGGGACAGTACGCGCCCTCCCCACAGGGCGGATTCCCGGCTCCCAGGATGCCCAACCAGACGGTCGACTCGGATGAGAAGTGGGTTATTGAGAAACTTCAAACCGTCGATATCAATTCCATCGAGGAGTTCGAAAAGCTCCAAACCGATTTCGTGTCCAAGTTCCAGGCAAAGGGAGTCAATGTAACGCATTACCTGCTGGATCAGAACTTGGAAGTGGTTCTGCGGGAGAAAAGCCGGTATCTGGCAAATCAGGCCAACGACAAAAAAGCTCCCATCAATACGATCAAGGAATCGGGCAAGAAGGTGCTGGCGGCGCTGGAACCGTTTATTGCCGCCTTGAACGACTTCTTAGCCAACCTGCCTCCGTATGCGCCGTCTCTTCCGGCAGTCAGCACTTCGAACTATGACCACTCGGCGGAGATGATTTCCAGCGCTGTAAACGAGGGGCGGATCTATCCGGACGAGAAGATTTGGAACAACATCATCAGCACCCAAAAGACCTTCGACAAGGTTCGTAAGGCCGAAGGCAACACTCACGTCATCTTCTTGGGTTACAACTTTGACCCCACCATGATTACCAACGCTTCGAACGACGGAGAGTTGGAGATGTCCCTGTTTAAGAAGTTCTTGGACGTGGAAGAGGACATCCGTTACGCCAAGGGCGAGCTCAACGACGAGAAGTTCTGGGAACTGCACGCGATGGTCAATATGACCAAACAGCAAATGGGTGTGCGGCGGGGCGAGGGTTCCGACCAGGTTATTCAAAAGGTCCAGCAGGACAAAGCGAACGATGCCGCTCTGTGGGGAGTTATTCAGGCGGCGGCTTCCATCGCTTTAGCGATTACCGCGATGGTGGCGACGGGCGGGTTGGCGGCGGTCGCGATGGTGGGAGCGGCAGGGCTCAGCGTTTACGGTGCGGCGAAATCGGCGGACGAGTACATGTTTAAATCGGCAGCGGTTAATTCATCGCTGGACCAGGCGCGACTGCTTTCCAAAGACGATCCGAGCATGTTGTGGTTGGCCTTGGAATTAGTCGGCGCGGGTATGGACGTTGGCGCGGCGGTGGGAGCGTTCGGAAAGCTGGCCAAGATTGCGAAGACGGCAGCGGAAAGCCGGGCGGCGTTTAAGGAATTGGAGGAGACGGCTCGGCAGGCGTACCGCGAAACCAAAGGCCTGACGATGACGGAGGACGCATTCGTGAATCGCCTCTTGGAGTCGGCAAAGAAGGGCGTCAAGGGGGCGGAAGAAGCGGTCTCTCAAGCAAAAGTCATTCGCGAGTTGCTTGAAGGCACTTCCCCGCGCGTGGTCGGGATCCTCAAGGGCGAAGAAGGAGCGATCAAGTCGATCTTGGCCGAGCATGGCAATTGGAAGGGCCTGATGGGCGCTTTGACCAACGGTGGCGAAGATGGTCAGAAGATGGCGTCCGCCATCGGCAAATATCGTAACGAAGTGATTGCAGACCTTAAGGCACGGGGTGCCTCTCCACTGGAAGACGCTTCGACCGATTTGGTTTCGGACTTCGACTTGAACGTCAAGGGCGAGAACGCCGGACAGGCCGTTTTGGACTTCGAGAAGGAGATGGCGGGGCGGTTTGGGCCGAACTGGAGCGAGGCTCTGAACATCAACTTCTATACGGACAAGAGTCAGCTTCTTTCGGTGGAACAAGCGCTGAAACTGGTCTCGCCTCAGAAGAAGGCTCAGATATTGAAGCGAGTCACCGAACGTGCCGAGGAGCTGAACTTCGCCAAAATGCTGGAACACGCAGGAGAGGATCCAGATGCCATCCGGCAGGTGGAAGAGTTGATGGCTGCAGCGGGAGTGAAATACGACACCGCTCACCTCAAAGAAATTGCCAAGACGGTTCACGCGGAAGGTCGCGACGCGTTGTTGAAGTCGATTGACAAGGAACTGGCCGAGTTGAACGCGATGAAGCCGGGCGATCCGGCGCGGGTGGCGAAGGCGGAGCGGGTGACGATGCTCCAGATGGAAGCGAACTTCTTGACAAAGGAGGCTTATATCGGACCGGCGGCGGTCAAGGGGGCGCCATTGACCAATGCAGAGGCGTACCAATCCGCGCTTTCGCAACTCGAGATGATGAAGCATGTGGTTCACGACGCTGGAGGCGATATCTTGGCGGTTTGCCGAGAGTACGAGTTCTTCAAATATGTGAACCGCTATGCGGCGGCCGCACAGAAGGCGGGAGTCAAGAGTCCGGGACTTACTTACTTCGAAGGGCTCTCGGCTTACATTTACAAGCGGGCACGCTCGGCGCATATGTCGACGGGGCATCTTCCGGGAGTGACTCCTGCCGACGAGGCATTGGAATCGGCGGTGGACGCGGAGTTTCTGCTGGCGCAGTACAACTCGTTCCGCCAGGAAGTGGAATCGACGCTTCCCAAAATCAAGGCGGCGGCCGAGGCAAATCCGGCGGGGGGTTGGAAACCGGACATTCCCATGCGACCGCCAGCGGCGGGAGCGCCAGCGGCGCCTCCGAAACCCAAAGGTCCAGGTGCGACCCCCAAACCGAATCCTGCCGCGGGGGGAGCTCCGGTCGTTCCGGGCGCCCCGGGTGGTGGGAGCTCGGCTGCCCTACCCGCTGCCGCCATCAAAGCCGCCAAAGAAGCGGACAAGATGGAAAAGGAGAAAGGCAAAGGGCTCACGAAATTCGTGGCGCCCATGGATGCCGTACAGAGCGCGGGCTTCAGCACGATGAAGTCGATGCAGCAGATCGGCATGTTTCGAGGTCGCATTGCGGGGGTGAGCCACGATGTGATGATCACGATTTTCCCCATCGACGAAAAATCAAAGTTCGAGAGCCAGTTGGCGGCAGCGATCGCGGCGGAAAAGACAGGGCTAGGACCGAAAGTCTACGGCAAGGTGGAGATGGGCGACAAGAAAATAGCCTTTGCTATGGATGAGGTCAAGGGAGACTTTGCGGACGATTACTATCGGGACACCGATCCCGAGCAGAGGGACTTGAACAAGCGGCTCATGATGTCGGCGGCAAAGGACATTACTGAGACGACCTTCGTTGATTTGGACAACTATCGCAACTCAATCTGGGAAAACGGGTTCTACTATACAAATACCGTGGAAGGGTTTGTGGCGGCGGACGGCCACTGGAAGCCGGTGAACTTCTACAACACGGCGGCGATCACCGAGACCACCGACCAAGCTGAGGCTAGGAAGCTTCACGACCAGTGTTTTGATGGAACACGAGACAGATTGATGCAGAATCACATGATTGCAAAGAAGGAAGCGGCTAAACCGTAAGAGGAGAGCATGGCGGGACAGGACGAAAGAAAAGGTAAAGACGCGTTTATCGGGCTCAGCTTCTGGGTCGAGATCGATGGATTGGAAGTTGCATCCTTCGACGAATGCTCGGCCATTACCATGGAGACGGAGACCTATGAATACGCCGAAGGGGGACTGAACACCTATACCCACAAGTTCCCGGTTCGAACGAAATATTCAAACATTACGCTCAAGCGTGGACTGGACCCTGGACAGGATCTTTTTAAATGGTACTGCGACACGATGGACTGGTATGCGCAGGGTTCGAACGGCGCCCATAAGCGGAAGAACGTGACGATCACGGTCTACGATCCAGCAAGGAAGCCAGTGATGAAGTATCACCTCATGAACGCCTATCCCGTTAAGTGGACGGGGCCGGAGTTAAAGGCCAGCACGGGCGCGGTTGCCATTGAGAGTTTGGAGTTTGCCCACGAGGGATTAGTGACGAGGTCAAATCGCTAGATGGCTCTTCGCTCGGACATCGCCGGTTTGAAAGCTCCCTCTTCGGTCATGAAGATCGCGGGCTTTCTGGCGGATATTCGGGCTCGGCAGCAATTAGTTGGGCCGGTTGACATCGGGGCCGTTTGGGATCAGCACGATATCTCGGTTAACCACGTAGACGGATTCTTGGGTTGGCTGCATATCGACCGATTCGTCATGCCGCCAAAGGATGCGGAGGTAGACAAGAGGCCCGAGCAAAGCTTTGTGAAGCCGAAGGCAGAACCGGAGGATAAGACGACTCAGGTTTTGGTCGAGGAGTTGAGCTCGGACGCAGGAGATCGAGAGATTCAGCGAGAAGTCGAATCGCTCTCGGAAGAAGCGATTCGAGAAGAAAAGCTCTGGCGAACGATCGTTAAGCCGGAGAAGAAAAAGAGTCGGCGGGAAGCGGCGGAACGAAATGGCATTGCGGTCGGGGATCGAGCCGGGCAATTCGCCCATGGATATAACCGGAATTTCCTGCTGGCGAATTTAGCGTTGACGCTGGCGTCATCACCCGCCGCGCGTACCCATTCGGGGATCGGCTCCCCGGGTTTGCCTTATTTGCCGGGGATGATTCTGCCGGCGGCGGGTGAAGCGACTCCTTTGCAGGCTCTTGCGGACTCCGAGGAAGTCATTCGTCCGGTCTATATCACCCAGGGACTGGCGACTCAGGCGTTTGGACAGGCAGTGGCAGACAGGGCGGATGGAGGTGGGCCAGTTTGGAACGAGCCGGTACGGCGAGATATTTCGGGAGTTCTCAGTGCGCCGACGTTTGCGCTTAAGGACGCCGCGTTTGGCTCCGCCGATCCGGTGGCAGATCCTCTCTATGCGCAGATTACGTTGGTTGCTCCTCCCATTCAGGTGTCCCCGAATGTCGGACAAGGCGCGGCGGCGGCGTTGACCTTTGACTGGAAAGATATGGCGAAGGGCGCTGACGAGGTGGACTTCCCCACGCTGGCAACCTTGGCGAAGACCTTGCCGCAAGGCACCCAGGTTTTGTATCCAGCGATCGATCCACGCAAATTGCGGGGCGGCGCGGTTAATTTGAGACTTGAGCCGAGGGTGGCCCAGGGCCTAGTGGCGAAGGGCTATGGCACACCAGAACGAATTAACGCAAGGCAATCGGCGCGGATGGCGGCGGATTACTATGGAGGCACGCCTCCGGTTGGTTTGCTGCCTGGAACCTTGACGCCCCTAGCAAGACCCGGGCGACGAGGCGTGGGCATGTCTCCAGACGAGTTGCCTCAGGGGAACACGGTTGGACCGGCGGAAGATCCTTCGCGGCGGATGCGTTTTATCGACTATCTGGGGCTGCCCATCTACCTTTCGCCTCAATTCAATACCAGCCCCGACCTCGAGCAAGAGACGCGGGCTCGTGTTACTACCGAATTCATGCCTCGGGCTCCGCTGATGTCGCCACAGTCGTTTGCGAACCTGCGACGCAATTTGCTGGGTGGGTTCTATGGGGTGGAAGCGCGGCCCGAGTTGGGAGTTTGGCGGCAGGCTTCGCCCGATTACGAGCGCGCGGGGTCATCGATTTCAGGCTTGCTGTCGAATCGCTTGCGTATGGGAGGAATGGGAGATGGCGTCTCTTCTCCCTTGGCCGCGGTTCCGCGCTCGGCGGCTCTTCCTGCGGTGGGTGCAATGGGGCGCGCACTGGGACCAGCGGCACTGCCGAAAGTTCCTGGCTCCGCCGTAGCGGCCCGGGCTCCCCTGCAAGTGAGCCCGTTCACTCCACCTTCGATGCCCCCTCCTGCGGTGGGCAACATTGCGCAGTCCGACGTTCCTCGGTTTATTCGTCACCAGCCTCGAGCCACAGCTCCGGTTTCAAATTTCAGGCCAACGATACCAGCGATGAGCCAGATGGAGACGGCTCCCGCAGCGCAAGGGGCAACGGCGCCGAAGCCGTTCAGTCCGGGCGGCGACATTCATATCAGACCACAGATCACCGTGTCTCCAGAGAAGCCGAGTTCTCGAGCACCCTCGGCTCCGGCTAAGCAATCGGCGGCCTCACCAACGCCAGTTTCTCAGCCGCCGATGGAAGGGCCAAAACCAACACGGCCTTCCCTCTCGCCACAGCCCATCACGCCCCGCCCCATTTCTCCGCCGCAAGTCATGGCCAAGCCGAAGATGGATTCGGTGAAAACGGAACGGTCAATGGGGCCGGAACCCTCAAGCGTTGCGCCGACTTCGACTTTGAGACCGCCACAGATGTTGATTGCTCCTCATAAACCGGTTCAGGGTCCTTCGTCCGAGCCGGGATCGTTGGCGGTTCAGACATCCACTTCTACTCCGACCGGCACTACGACGGATTCAGGTACGGGCCGGGCGGCGGAGGTCGCGGAGAAGCGAGAGCAAGGATTGCCAGGGAGCGAAATCAATCTACTGGCCAATGAAGTTTGGATTTTATTGAAGCGACGGCTGTCCGATGAGGCACAGCGCATGGGTCGCTAACGGATACGGAGAGACATGAGCCTAACCAAAGCTACTATCACCAACCTGAACAACAAGGAGAAAATCGCCTGCCTGTTCAACCCGACGGAGTACACCATCGCCAAGACGAACAACTGGCAGGCAAAGCCGGTTGTGGGGAAAAACGTTCCGAAGATGGAGTTCACTGGCGGCGGCGCGCGAAGTATGACGGTGGAATTGCTCTTCGACGTTTTCGAGGATCCTCTTGGGGATGTTCGGAACCATACCGACAAACTGTGGAAGCTGCTCTTGACCGATCCGAGTAAGCAGAACACTTCGACGAAGAAGGCACGACCTCCTTACATCCTCTTCGAGTGGGGAGATAACTGGCACTTCAAGGCAGCAATTACGAGTTTATCGATCCGGTTCACGCTCTTCCGGCATAACGGCGTGCCGGTACGGGCTTTGGCGAGCATTACGTTGATGGAGGCGATCGACGAAAACGACAAGCCGGGCACGAATCCTACGAGCTATGCCGAGCCGGGGATGAAACGGCGGATGGTGAAACCACGGGACACGCTGGCGGCGATCGCTTACGAGGAGTATGGCAACTCGGCGCTTTGGCGACAGATTGCAGAGGCGAACCGAATCGACGATCCGCTGAGCATTCAGCCTGGACAAATCCTGGGAATCCCCAGCTTAAACTAGATGGAAATTCAGTCGGGTATCCCTCAGATTCTCATCAAGATCAACGGTTCGGCAATTCCACCGGAAGCGGCCACGGCGGTCTTGGAAACAGTCATTGAGAGCAGCTTGCATCTTCCGGACGCCTGCGCGATTCGGATTCACGACTCGGACTTTAAATGGCTCGATCACAGTTTGTTTCAGGAAGGCAAACAAGTCGAAGTCTTGGTCAGCGAAGAGCAGAAACCGGTTCAGACCATCTTTCAGGGTGAGATATCTACGCTTGAGTTGGACTTGGCAGGAATGGGTGTGCCGATGCTGACGGTTCGGTGCATGGATAAGGCGCATCGACTCCACCGAGGCCGCGAGCGACGGACGTTTCTGAATGTGAAAGATAGCGATATCGTTCAGAAGGTGGGGTCCGAAGGTGGATTCCAGATTAAGGCGGATACCACTTCTCATATCCATCCTTGGGTGCTTCAAAACAATCAGACCAACTGGGAATTCTTGACGATGCTGGCCCAAAGGAATGGGTATCGGCTCTATCTGGAGGGCAAAGAGACTCTATGCTTTAAAAAGGTTTCGAACTCAACCCCTTCCACGATTCGCCTGGAGTGGGGCAAGGAGCTCCGGTCGTTCCGCATTCGCACGAGCAGTTCCCGCCAGGTCGACGAGGTGACGGTTCGCGGTTGGGACCCAGCAAAGAAGCAGGTCATCATCGGTTCGGCAAAGCGCGCGGAGGGAGCCGCCCAAATCGGTCAGCGGGGGGACGGTGGGAGCGTGGCCAAACAGGCCTTTGGAGCGGCGAAAATGGTGGTTGTTGACCGCCCCATTTCTTCGCAGTCGGAGGCAACCACGATGGCGCAGTCGATTATCGACGACATTGGGACTTCGTTTATCGAAGCGGATGGGCTTTGCTACCAACAGCCAACCCTTAAGCCGGGGATGACGGTGCAGTTGGCGAACATCGGGCAACGGTTTAACGGGAAGTACATCGTTACCGCCACGACCCATACGCTTTCGGCCGCCGAGGGCCTTTCCACTCAATTCGTCATCAGCGGCAAGAATCCGGCGACTCTACTGTCTCTTCTAGGCGGGGTTGGCGGTGGCGGGAGCGGCACCCAGGCGAGTTCTCCGTCCAAGGGGTCTCCTAACGCGGGAAATATTGTGGTGGGCTTGGTGACGGACAACAACGATCCCTTGAATCAGGGACGGGTGAAGGTGAAGTATCCGTGGCTGAGCGACCAAGACCAGAGCGATTGGGCCCGGGTGGCGGCACCCATGGCAGGGCCGGACCGCGGCTTTCTGTTTACACCGGAAGTCAACGATGAGGTCCTGGTGGCCTTCGAGCACGGTGACGTGAATCGTCCCTATGTAATCGGCAGTTTGTGGAACGGCAAAGATTCGCCTCCGATTAGCACGGGCGACACGGTAGCAAGCGCGAAGGTACGACGAAGGCGAATTACCACACGGTATGGCCATACGTTGGAGTTCGACGACGATGGCGACATCGTTTTGATGACAGCCCAGGGGGAAGAAGTCTTGCTTGAGGACGGCAAGGGACTTCGCCTGAAGTCTAAGACCGGGCAGGAGATCTTTGTGACGGACGATGGCCGGGTGGTCGCGGTCACGCAGATGGGCAAGTTCCTGGCGGCAAGCGACAAGGATATGTCGATTGCGATGGGAGATGAGATGGGAAACATCATCTCCATCGACTCCAAGTCTCAGACCATAACGCTGAAGAGCAATATGGCTCTGAACATCACTTCCTCGGGAGTGATGAATATTACGGGAACGATGGTGAATATCAATAGCGGTGGCGGAGGCGGGGCTTCCAAACCTAATACTAAGTCGGACATGAAGAACAAGGCGCCCAAAAAATGAGCATTCAAAGTTTTCAGACAAGAGGAGGAAATTTGGTTTCTTACGATGCAGAGCAGGATCTGTTGGTGGTGGAGCGGCAGACCGGAGGGTCTTGCATCGTGATCGATTTGGCGAACGACCAGATTCGGATTACTTCTGGGGGAGACATCTCTTTAGAAGCAGGGGGAGTCCTTCGGTTGGCCGGAAAGGAGGGCATTGAAATGAAGAGCCCGGAAGAGACGATCATTCAGGGCAAGATGGTGAGGATTAACTAATGCCGACCGGACCGGCGGCCCGAATGGGCGATCCGACGGCGCACGGAAACCCACTGGCGCCGGGGCCTCCCAGCCCGACGGTGATCATCGGCGGACAGCCCGCTTGGCTTGGGTGTCCGGCGGCGGCACTTGCGGCGATCCAGGCGGCGGTTTCAGCGGCTGCGTCAGATATTGCGCAAGCGTCGGCAGCTTCCGCAGCGGCAAAAGGAACTCCGGCATCAGGGGCGGCGGACGCCAATTTGGTGGCCACGGCAGCGTCATCGGTCGCGAACGTGGCGAACGCCTTTGGAAGTACGGGAGCAAGTATTCATATGTGCGCCATTGTCAAGGTCTTGATCCCAGACGGCCCAGGAATCGACACGACTCCCAGCGCCACCGTGCAGTTCAATAGCAAGCCCGCTTGCCGTATGGGAGATACGATTCAGGAGGTTACATCCGTCAATACAATCGCCGCAGGTTGTATGAGCGTGATAATCGGTGGTTAATACAATTGCAATCCTTGTAGAATGACCAGGGGAGTGCATTTGTTTTATGAGGGATTCAACGAAGAATTTTTTGGGCTCGGGGTGGAAGTTTCCGCCCCGGCTCGATAATCGGGGACGCATTGAGCTCGTTCATGAGGAGCAGGACGTGGAAGAAGCGATTCGGCTCATCCTGATGACCCGCAAAGGTGAACGGCCCATGCGACCGGAATTTGGTTGTGAGATTCACAGTCTTGTCTTCGCACCCAACGATCCGGCGACGAGCGGCTTGGCTCGCCGGTATGTGATCGAAGCGCTCTCAATGTGGGAGCCTCGGATCGACGTGTTGGACGTGAAGACGCTGCCGAATCCACGTGGGGAGAGCGCCTTAGTGTTGGACATTCGATATCAGATCATCGCGACGAATTCTCAACGGAACCTTGTGTTTCCCTTCTACACGATTCCGGGGGAAGAGTAAGACGTGCCACTTCCCTCGCCGAATCTGGACGACCGCAGCTTTCAGTCACTGGTAGACGATACCAAGCGGATGATCGGGCTGCGATGCCCGGAGTGGACGGACCATAACGTTTCCGATCCCGGAATCACTCTCCTTGAGTTGTTCGCCTATTTGACGGAAACGATGCTTTTCCGCATGAACCAGGTGCCGGAGAAGAATCACATCCGGTTTTTGGACATGTTGGGCGTCAGGCTCGAGCCCGCAGAAGCGGCAACCACCGACCTGCGATTCCGACTTTCTCGATGGATTGAGGACGAAGAAGGTGCGGAAGAGAACGAAGTCCAACTGAAGGGCGGTCAGACGGCGGCGGCCACCGTTCGCACAGAGACGGAAGATGCGATCGAATTTGTGACAGATCGGGACTTGCGGATGGTCAGACCCAAGCTGCGCCATGCGTTTGCGTTGCCCCGCCGCGAAGCAGGGACCGGAGAACGTGAAGCGGCGGATGCCCGTACGTTCGATTTACCCTCAGAGCCGAGCGAATCTAACATCGCTTTTCCCGTCTTCAGCGCCACTCCCGGGCAGGGCGACTGCTTTTATCTGGGTTTTGAAAACGATGTGTCGGGCAACGTCGTCCAGATATATGCCGAGTGTCTCACGGCGGCCGCGACGGGATTGAACGAGAGCTATCCTGCGCAGATTTGGGAGATTTGGCACGGAGCATCGGCAAGTTGGCGTCCTTTGGAAGTCACCGAGGATCGAACCTATGGTTTCAACCGTACCGGATACGTGGAGTTGGCGATGCCGGATGGGATGGTGGATTCGCAGGTTGCGGGCGTCAAGGCCTATTGGCTTCGCGTTCGGTATACGACTTTGGCCGCCGACCTTCCTCCGCGTGGACCGGAACAGAAAGGGCCGGACCCTTATCAGAAACCGCCGGAAGTTACCTATTTGGCGGCGCGAACGGTGGGAGGAACCGTCTCTTCAACGCAGTGCTCCGTTGTTCGGAACGAGCCGTTGGGAATTAGCGATGGGATTCCGGGGCAGACATTCACTGTCAAGTATCCGCCGACGCTTGCCTTGAGAGAAGCGGATACCGTTTTGGTAGGCGCTCTGGGGGATGCGCCCGACGACATGGATGGTTGGATTCCCTGGAAGCGGGTCCAAGACTTTTCGGAGAGTGCGGCGGGGGACCGGCATTTTACTTACGACGAGTTGACCGGGGCAATCGCGTTCGGTCCAGTGTTGCGCAACCCGGATGGAACAACGACTCAGTATGGGGCGATCCCCGAGCAGGGTTTGATCGTGGGAATGTCCTCCTACCGAACGGGCGGAGGCGTCCATGGGAACGTTCGGGAGAACAAGGTGACGGTGCTCAAAGGTTCCTATCCGTACATTTCAGGCGTTTCGAATCCTCGCCCGGCGATTGGAGGACGCGACCAAGAGACACTGGATCACGCGATCATGCGGGCCAAAGAGATCCTGAAGATCCGAAATCGGGCGGTGACTTCAGACGATTTCGAGTTCTTGGCCCAGAAAGCATCGGGCAGCGTGGGGCGGGCGAGATGTATTCAGCCACTCCAACATCCGGCCGACAGTCGTCAGAATTTACCGAATCCGGGCACGGTGCGGATGCTGATCGTTCCGGCGTTGGGCCGCAATATCGAGGTCCCACGTCCCGAACATCTTCAGGTGAGCGAGAAGACCATCGAAGAAGTTTTGGCTTACCTCGATCAGCACCGACTCTTGACAACCATTGTAGAAGTGGCCGAGCCGGAGTACGTTTTTGTGTCGCTTGACATTCGGTTGGTGGCGGACCCACGAGCGAATGCAGAAGAGGTCTCGGCCCGGGTGCGGGAGCGTTTGAACTACTTCCTTCACCCTCTCTACGGAGGCCCGGCGGGCGAAGGGTGGCCGTTCCGTCGTTCCTTGACCTTGGCCGATATCTATGCCCAGATTGGCTCCGTCCGAGGTGTGGCTTTCCTGCTCGACGCTAAGATCTTTGTCTCTCGGTTGGTGAACCGGGACGAAGGCCTTCTTGGCCCCGAGGAGCAGGCATCGAACGAGCAAGGCGTGCGGTTGGGTGAAGGCGAGTTGTTCTGCACCCGTCAACATACGATTCGGGTAGTTCCGATCACTTCGGTGGGCAATGACGAGTACACCCCGTTAAACGGGAGCGGGGTCTAGGTGGCGCAGGCGATTCAAGCGGCTAAGGAGATCGCGGGGTTGGATGTCGACCTTCGACCCGACTTCGTCACGCTTGAACTTATTCCGCAGAATCCGGAACTAGCGCTTGATCGGTACGAGGCGCTGTGGCACAAGGCGGAGCCGAAACGATCGGCCATGGTTACGGTCACCGCTCCGGCAGATCGGGCGGTCAAGGTGACCTTGACCATCGAGCCGGATCATGGGGCTTGGCGGAAGTCTTGGGCGGGATGGACCTACTTACAAAGAAAGGCCCGTGAACTTCAGGGTGGCGACGCTTTGGATGCTCAGGACGAAGTCAGCGGCGATGGGCAGACGCTGACGGCGATGATCTTGGCGGGTGAGACTCGCATGTTCAGCTTGGAACTGAGGGCCAAGTTGGATGACGGAGTTGTACCAGGGACGTACGGTTTCGACGTCGTGGTTCGAGATCAGGAAGGTGGTGAGATCCGACGACCGGGATTTCTCACGTTAACCCACCCGCAAAGTCGCCTGCTGAATATGCTTCCTTCGGTCTATCTCGAAGAGATGGACAAGCTTCGGGAAGAAGAGAATGGAGACACGCCCTTCTTTGAGCGATTCCTGCTGGGATTTGAAGACAGTTTGCGTCCCTTGCAGCGGACCTTGGATCGGATGGATTCGCTGTTTGGGCCATTTTCGGCTCCTTCGGAGTTTCTAATTTGGCTAGGGGCTTGGGTCTGCATTCCGCTTGACGAAAACTGGTCGGAAATGCAGCGGCGGCACTTGATCCGAGAAGCCGTCGAATTGTATCGATGGCGGGGGACTCATCGTGGGCTTTCTCGATACTTGGAGATTTACACCGGCGTGAAGCCTGAAATCAACGATCTTCCGGTTCGGGGCATGCGCTTGGGACCGGAGACGAAGATGGGCGCGCCCGAAACGAAGCTGGGCGACGTGCCCGCGCATACCTTTGTGGTCAGCATCGCTCTGACAGATCCTTCAAAGATCAACGAGCAAGTGGTGCACGACATTATTACTTGGGAGAAGCCGGCGCATACGGCGTATTCCCTTCGCATTTTGAGGAGAACCAGCGCGTAACATGCCAATCGAAGAACTGATTGCACGACGGATATCGGGAATTGAGCCGTTTAACGAGCTTCCGATCGACGCGGATGTGTGGCGGGAGGCGCACGCTCAGCACACGACCCACCGGTTCCTGCATGCGGCAGGCTCTCACCGTCCGGGCATCGTTTATGGGCTGGAGGTGTTCGTTTCGCCAAAGCAGGAGCGCACCTTGGTGGTGGCTCCGGGCGTGGGCATCGACCAAGAGGGGCGCACCCTACTCTTATCGGAGCCTGCCTCCTTCGTTTTGGAGGAAAAGGGACAGACCTACATCACCATTGCCTACGAAGACAACTACGACAGCCGCTCGGCGGTGACGGTGGGCGGCGGTAAGAAGTATTTCCGGCTGGTGGAAGGCCGTCAGGTCGTGGCGACCAAAGAGTTGCCCAAGACGCCGCATTTGGAATTGGCGCGAGTCGACCGTTCTGGCAAGGACAAGCCGATCAAGGATGCGAAGAATCCGTTCGATCCGGCGGAGGATGAGCTTAATCAGCTTTACCGAGTGCTTGCGTTCCCCCATTGCTATGCCGACGGCGGGGTGGGTGAGCTTTGCTTCTTGCCAACGGCCGATCCGGGGGCTTGGAAGCCAAACCGCGCGGGGCTTTACAACATGATCCGCGAGGCGAACGGCCTGGGGTTCCACTTGTTCTTCGATGGCTTGTTTAACCTGCGGGCAGCCGGTGAGGCAACCGATCCTCTCTTGCTGTATGTCTCCTGCGAAGGGGATTTTCAGGCGATCAACAAGGATCAACTTGATGGTCTGCGCAGATACCTTGAGAATGGGGGGACGCTGTTTGCGGAAGCCAGCAAAGGGAGCGATGGATTTGTGAAGTCGTTTGCGGAAATTGCGAAGGGAGTTGGCGCGACGATGAAGCCAATCGCCAAAGATTCGCCGGTTCTGCGAGCGCACCATTTGTTTGCTTCGGCACCTCCGGGAGGAGCCGATAAGGGAACATTGACGGGAGATTTAGAGAAAGGGATTCTTCTCAGCACACACGACTACGGCGGAGCCTGGCAAGGCAATGTTCCAAAGCCAGACGACGAAGGTAGTCGAGATCGCATTAGGAGGGCGGTCGAGTTCGGTTTGAACGTGACAGCGTTCGCGGCGCGGAGGAAGCGTCGGGCCGAGCTAACAAAAGTTTAAGGTTTGGCAAACGTCTCGTATCAAAAAACTTGGCAAGACCCGGCACCGGGTTCGGTCATTACGGTTCCCGCGGGGGAGCCGCTGGAACTCTTGTTCACCTGCCAGAACTCCGCCGACAAGGTGGTTACGTTTACGGCAGAGGTGGACGGGCTCGGACCTTGGGGACCTCAGAAGGAACCCAAGCTGCCGGTGGTCCCGTTCGAGTCAAGTTCGATTTTAGTGCCGGTACAGAGTACCGAGGGGGCAGAAGCGGGCGACTATCCGTTTACCGTTAAGCTCTTTCTAAATGGCGATCCAGTTGAGCCGAATGGAGTTATCCAACTGGTGATGCGCCTGTTGGCCGCAGCCAAGACGCCCGAGCCTCCGACGCCGCCGGCGCCAGAGCCCGTCATTGGAGCCAAGCCCGAACCGGAATCGAAGCCAGAGAAAGCTAGCCAACCACCCAAGAAAGAAACGCCACCGGAAGAGCCGCCGGTTAAGCCGAAGAAAGAACGCCCTAAGAAAGTCAAAGAGGAGGTTGCGCCGGTTATTCCGGTGGAGACTCCCGTGGCGGTGGAAGCACCTGTTCTCGAAGAAGTTTCGCTTGAAGAACAGGCGGTCGAGGCGGAACCCGTTAAGGAGATTGAGGTTGCGACCATGCCCGTCGTTTCCGAACCGCCGCGGACGCCCGAAGAACCCAAGGTTCAGACTCCTCCTCCAGCAGGTCCGAAGATCATCGATCTAACGCCGCCGGAGCCTGATCCAATTCCTGAGCCAGAACCGGATCCGGAACCCGAACCAACGCCTGAACCCGAACCCATACCCGTTCCAATTCCGGAGCCACCCAAGCCGGTTGAACCGCCAACTCCCAAGGTGGTGGACTTTGGGATTCCGGAGGAGGAGCCTGAAGAGATCGAGGACGTGGCGGCGGCCTACCCCGCCGACCATGTCGTGAGCAATCCGAAAGAAGGGACAACGCTCTATGCCCGCCCGGGTGAGACGATTCTGGTTAGGTTTGGCGTCAACAACGACCAGTCGGGGGTCCGCACCTATGTGTTACAAGAAGACCGCTCGCTGCCTTCCGAGTGGATCAGTTTGGTTCGCGATCAGGTGAATATCACCCCTGGAGGCTCCGGCGATGTGGCATTTTTGCTGAAGCCACCGATCCATGCGGAACCGGCGAGTTACCCGTTCGCGGTTTCCTTTGGGATTCTTGGTAAGCCGCTCAGCAATTGCTTCTTGACCCTGACCGTACAAGCGGCGCCTGCCGTCGCCTTGACGGCGAAGAAGAACAGCGCGAAAGTCGGACCTCTCTCCAAAGCAATTCCCTTTGAGTTGGAAGTGGAAAGCGGAGGCAATGCAGATACCGCCTATCGAATTGCGGTTATGGACGAGTCGCCAGCGGCGGATGGATCGCCTCAGGAACCCGCGCCAATGTACGAAACCCCGCATTGGACTTATCTTTTCGATAAGGAAGTCGAGAACTTGGTTTCTCCGAGCGCGGGAAGGCCGCCAGTTCCGGTGCCGCACAAGTTCACACTTCAGCGAAAGGGCACTTGGTGGCTGGGTTGGCGGGAGAAACACACGGTCAAGGTTACGGCGATGCCGGTAACGGATGCGGGAAACGGAGCCAAGACCGGAAACTCCGTTACGCTAACCGGATCGCGTTGGAGAGTTTTCCCGCTTCCGATGTTCATCATGATTCCGCTCTTCCTGATCGCCCTGGTTCTGCTGGGCAGCAACGGGGACAGCCTGAGAGTCACGAACGCGATTCAAGGCGATGGCGGTGCATTCTATGTCGTGGGCTCCGAGCCTAATCAGTCCAAACTCGACGTTCATTTGAAATGGAGTGCGCCGAGCTATGCAATGTTGAAACTGAGCAAGTTCGAGGGCCAGCGCGCAGAGCCGATGAAGATGGAAGGACACGCGGCGAACGATAGCGCGCAGATCGTGGATTACGCCCAAGCCCAAAAGGTGACCTATGAATTAGCCTCGAAGTTTTTCGGAGGCGGGCTCAAGACGGATGTCCGGTTTGTACCAATCCGAACTAACGGGATGCTTGATCTGTTATTGAGTGGGCCGAACGCGGTTCTGCAGGGGAGCGATAGCAAGGAGGCAATAGGAGAGGACAAGGTACCGATCACCGTTCGAGACGTCACGATCATCGTTCCCAGGTCTGGAATTGTGCCGTTGACCTTTAGGAATTTGACGGGAGCAGGTCGGGTGAATGGCCAGACCATCGTGGCTTGGACAATTCGCACTCCGCAAGGATTTAAGATCACCGACTTTTTGGTGAAGCAAGGGGACAACCAGGTGATCAACCCGAACGCGGCGGTTACCGCGAAGATTTCGGTAACGGATGCCGAGAACCTGCCGACCGATGGTGAATCGACATGGGAACTCCTGACCACGGATGGGAAGATGCAGCTCCTTAGAATTAAGTTGAAGGTGGCGGGCGAATGAAGTTACTTCAAAGCGAAGTCGATGTCGTCCCAGGTCGAAAACCGCAGAAGCAGCCCCTCCCCGAGGGGTTTGTGGGCACGGGCGTGGCGACCCTTCGGCTGATCAATACGACCCCACGGCAGAACTCTTATACGATCAAGCTGAAGTGCGAAGACGCCTACTGGCAGGATGCCTGGTACACGGTGGCGGCGCTTCCACCGGCAGGTGGTCCTGAGAATGCGCCGCCTTCGGGCAAGCCCGATCAAGCCGGACCTCGCAATCAATCGCTGACCGTCTTCATCAAGGATGGAGGGGCTCGCGATGTGTTGTTGAGCTTCTTTGTGCCGGAGAAATCGGAGTGCCGGGCAGGGGTTTATCGGGCGAAAGTGATTGTCGAGACTCGCATCGTCAGCGACGATCCCCAGTTGGCGCGTCAAGAACGCATCACCGAGATTCCGGTTTCGATCATCGTCCGACCGTTCTATAAGTGGCAGGTCAATTTCTCGCCAGAGATTCGACGCGTGGGCATCTTGCGACGTGGTTCTTCGTACGAGTTGGCGATCGATAACCAGGGGAACGACTGGCTTTACTGCGATCTGAAACTGCCGCGACCGCAGAACGTCTTGGTGGACACTCCGGTGTCGAGGATTGCGATTCCGCCGCCCGAACCGGGCGGCGATTCGGTCCGAACGGTGCCGATTCGGGCGATCAGCCGGTTAAAGATGATTCGGGGATCGCACACCCCGACGCCTTTGCCACTTCAGATTCAGCGACTGGATGCACCCACGGTGCCGCCGTTGCCGGAAGAAGCGACCTATGGACCTTCGAGCGCCAATCTTGGCGCAGCGGTGACAGCTAACGATACCAATGAAACGGGCGTGCCAGAGACTCCGGCGAAGCTGGTCTACTGCCCGCCGATCCCGGACACGTTTACGGCGTTTATCGAAGCAATCGTTCGCAATGCCAAGGGGTTTTTCTTTGCGATTGTGGGCGCCTTTGTGGCATTCCAGGTGGCGGTTTACGCTTACGAGCTGTACTTCAAAAACATCATGGAAGTACGCGTGACACGTTCGAGCGTTAAGATTGGCGAACCCTTCCGTATTCGGGGAAAGAACCTGATTGGAGCTCAGATCCTTTTGTTCGATCCGGTAACCAAGCAACAGCTTGGCGAGCCGATCACTCCGAAAGTTGAATCGCACGGAACGTTGGAGTACGTGGTGGCGACGATTACGGACAAGGATTTGGATGGCAAGAAGGTCATCGTGGGCGCCCAGCGGTTGGGAACACTCACCATTCTTGGACGCTTCTTGCCAGTCACGAAAGATCCAACCTCAGTTCAGATTGGAAAGGCTCCCGATAAACCCAAGGGAGCGCCTTCGGGAACGATTCCCGCCTCGGTCGATATGAACGGCACGCTGACAATTGGCGGGCAGAACTTTGGCGACCAACAGGGCCGGGTTTTGATCAATGGGAAGCCAGCGAAGGTCGTTAGCTGGGCGGACGAGACGGTTCAGGTCAAGGTCCCGAACACGATCGTGCCGGGCGATTCGTTCTCGGTGGCGGCGTACTCGGCCGATAACCAGGTGGTCACTTTGAATCCGAACATTTGCATGGTCAAAGACGTATCCATGCCGCCGGACGAGACGACGGATGGTTCAACGGGCTCGATCCCTGACACCACGGGCTCGACGAGTGGCGGCAGTGGAGGGACTTCCGGCGGCGGCTCTGGTGGGACCACGGGAGCAACTGGTGGCGGGTCTGGAACGAGTGGTTCGACCTCGGGTGGAGGTACGCGGCCCACGGGCTCGACGGGAGCCCTTCCGACGTCCTCCTACCAGTTGCTGTTGTCTGATAATCGAGCCGACTACGTGAAAGCAGCTAACAACACACGCTCGGCGAAGGATCCTGGCTCGCTTGCCGTTCGCGCCTACGCGTTGGCGGCTCTGAACCGGGTTGATGAAGCCCGGACGGCGATCAACAAGGCGACGCAGGCGATGGGCGATCGAGATTCGGGGAACGATGTGGCGCTCTGTATGCTGGCGTTCTCCAAGGCAATTGAGAACGCGAATCCGGCGAATGCGGTGGCGGGCTACGCCCAAGCGGACGGCGAGGTGGACAAGGTTGCCCCTGGCTTTGTGTTCAAGGACATTGTCATCGCCCGATTCAAGATGTCGCAAAACAGCAAGTTCGAAGCGAAAGTGATTCTACAGGATGCCCTGAAGAAGGGCCCGACGGCGGCAGAACGCACCGCGATCAATCGAATGCTGAAACAAGTGGGCGGCTAAAGGAGCCGCTCACGAAATTGAGACGTCGGATAGTGAAGGCCTAAGGAAAAAATGATGCGAATACGAACCGTCCTGACGCTCGGCATCCTGGCAGTTTTGCCAGCAGCGCGAGCAGACCAAGCCCTGGTGGTTGGGATTCAGGAGTATTCGCCTTTGGTGGCGGCCAGCACCTTAAAGGGCTGTATGAATGACGCCAACGGCGTCGCGGAAGTGTTGAAGGAGCAGGGGTTTGTGGTCACGCTCCTTCTCAATGAAAAGGCGACCAAACAGGGGATCCTGGGTTCGATTGCGCAGATTGCCGAAAAGACGAAGAAAGACGAACGGTTTGTGTTCTACTTTGCCGGTCACGGTCGGCGGAGCCCCCGGTTTGCGTTGATGCCAAGCGATGCCACGATCAGTGGGAACGACATCGAGCCGAAGGAATTGAACGCCGCCATCCTGAAGGTTCAGGCACGGTCGAGGACGGTTTTGCTCGACTCCTGCTTCTCCGGTGGTATGGCGGCGGGTGAAATGTCTCGTGGACTGGATGACTTTAAGGCTCGCTACTTCGACCCCGAGCAGGCTCGAAGCGTTACGTTTGGTCCAGTCAAGACCTCGGCGAGCAATAAGGACACCCCCGAAAAGCTGGAGACGGCGCCGGGCATTTGCTACTACGCGGCTTCCCTGGACAGCGAGCAGGCGTTAGAAGCGACGATGGACGATGGGAAGCGACATGGCCTTTTCACCTACGGGCTCATCAAGAACCTTCGCAATGGGAAGCTGTGGAGCGAAGTTCACAACGACATCAAGAAGCAGATGACCAAGCGGTTGGAGAATTCCGGTCGACAGCAGAATCCCATGATCTCCACGGCTTACATGCCGACTCCGGCGATGGACAACATCCTGAAGGGCGCTCCTAAGCCACCTCCGGGCAAAACGCTGTTGGACATCTGGAATGCGGACAATCCTAATCCGGGAAAGATTGGTTTGAAGATCAAACCGGATCGGGATGTGCAGGATGTGGGCAAGGAGATCGGTCTGGAAGTCAAGGTTGGACAGGACGGTTACTTGGTGATCTTGGGACAAGTCGGTGATCGAATCTATCAGTTCTTCCCCGCCAGCGAGAAAGCTGAGGACGCCAAGGTTTCCAAAGGCACGATCAACTTCCCTACCGGCCGTGATCGCTTGTTCTTTGACTCGTTCGGAGCGGACCACCTGAAGGCGATGCTGTTCTCGACGGCGGAAGAAGCGGCGGGGGTGATGGACGCTCTCATGGAATCGCAAGGGAAAGCAAGAGATTTGGTGCTGGCGAGAGCGGTGAGCGAGCCGGCATTTACCTCGCGGCTATCGATTGCGGTTGGCGACTCGCTGGTAGGCGGGCTTCGACTGAAGGACTTGGACGGCTTGCTCGTCAAGGTGATGAAGCAAGAAGATGAGATCTCCAAGTTCTTGGCCTCCAAGCTGCGTCTGGCTTGCACCGGATATCCGAAGGGCGACAACTGGGTGGTCAGTTTCGATCCTACGCAGAAGCCCGAACTCTCCGACCGAGAGACGTTTATGACGTTGCTGAACCTGGCGATGCAAGCCGGTTTGCTTTACGACGAGCCCGCTTTCAAGGGAGTCAAGCTCAGCAAGGACGTGATGGGCAAGGTGAAGAAGCCACCGAGTGGCGATGCGCTGATTGCGCTCAACCGCTCGATTCTCGCTCAACTCTTCCCGAACGAGGTGAATGCCGATGACGCGGAAAAGAAATAGATTTCTCGGGCTGGTAGCGTTGCTTGGCCTTACGGCCGGGGCAATCGCACAGCAGCCGTTGCCGAACTTGGTGGTGGACCTGGACGGCGAGACGGTGGAATTGAAGCCGGTGATGCTGGAGCTAAACACCTATCTGGTTCCCCTGCGGGAGACGGTGAGGGTGCTGACGAAAGGCGAGGGCAAGCTGCGGGTGCTGCCTGGGACTTCGTTCGATATCTTGATTCACGACCAGGTCCGGGTTCGCATTCCCATTTCCACGAAGGTGGGCAAGCAGGTGGAGGTCTTCGGTAAAGAGGGACCGCCGAGGTCAACCAAACTGCTCGACATAGAAAGCTACCCATACGAGATCACGCCCAAGGGAGGCGTTCCGACCTCGTTCATCGATGCGGAACTGCTTTGTTCAGCACTTGGCGTGTCGTTTGATATCAACGGGGCGAAGATGTCTATGCTGACGCCAGAGTACTGGTGCAGGCAGGTGGGTATCTCCGCGAACAGGGTCGGCGATCGGGTGCTACAGAACTTGGAGAATCTTCCCGAGTTCGGAATCTCACCCCCTGCTCGAACGATTTTGGGGTGGGTTCGACCGGCGAAGACGAGTTATGCCCAGGCGTACCGGTTAAGCGACGGAAAGATCGATCCCATTGTGGGCGTGAATGCGTTAGGCGATCCGATTGAGGTCATTACACCGGGAGACACGCCAAAGGCTCGGCAGGCGACGGGTCAACAGCCGCTGCGGTTTGAGACTTACAACTACGGAAGCTCGGTTGGGAAGACGGTGTCGTTTGTAGCGGTGGTCACGACAAAGAATCTAGGAGATCGCGACCCGGTCAAGGCGATCAATGCGGGCGAGTTGAAAGACGACGAGTGGTCTATCGTTGGGATTCGACAGCGGGTAAACGACATGCCGGTGGTCTTTGAAAACCGGCCCGTGAACCCAGGCGAGGACGTGGCGTCGTTCTCCGAAAGGAATAGGAACTCCCCCTCTATCGTTAGGGTTCTCAATGGCTTGCGACAGGGGGCCAACGTGGCTCCGGGCACTAAGCTATGTGTGATGGTGGGAATGAGCGAGGAGATGATCGCGCAGAACCAGAAGTCACGCTATGAGTTCAAAGGGCTCTACGAGGTTCAAGTTGGCGACACGACGAAGGCGTTAGCGGATGCATGGAGCGTCTCGCCTGACGATATCTATGCGACCAACGTAGTAGTCCCACCGGGGGGCGATCCGATGCCTGGCGACCTTCTCAATATCATTGCCTCGAAGGATGGTAAGCAGACGACGGCGCCGGATGTTAAGCCTGCCGATCAAGAAAACACTTCCCTCTCGGGAACGGCGGTAACTCTGGACGAGGTGGACGTTCACGAAACGTCTCGGCCGGATTCGCCGATCCTCGGTCGGATTCCGAAGAACCGCTTTATTGAAGTTTTGGGCAAGGTTGAAGCTACGGACTCGTACCGAGTTCGATTTGACGCCTTGATGGGCTTTGTGCCGGGGTCAGGCTTGCGATTGCGCGATGTCACGATTGCGGACGGCCCCGATGCGAACGACGATATCGTGGCTCGCGAGGCTTTGAAATACGTGGGCACGCCTTACTTGTGGGGCGGAAACAGTCTGACGCAGGGAATCGACTGCTCTCACTATGTGGCTCAAATTTTCAGCCGAATTGGTTGGAAGAGCCCTTCTCCGCCGGTGGTGATCCAGGAGACGATTGGTGACTTGGTTCACTGTAAGCCGGGAACGGCGCGGCGTTCGGGACAGACGATTGTGCTACCGAACCCGGTGAAGTACAAGTTGGGCACGACCGATATCAAGAAGCTTAGACCGGGTGATCGAATCATCTTCCAGCGGGGCAACACCGACGCTTCAGGTTCTCGACACACCGGGATCTACTTGGGAAGGGTGCCCGCCAAGTGGCGGCAGAAGTTTGGGGAGATTCCCTTTGCTTTTGCTCACGCGTCTTCCAGTCGTGGGGTGACGGTGGGAAGTTTGACGAGTCGCTATTATTGGAACATCTATCGCTTTAGCGTCCGGAGTGGCAAATGAGACGGTACGGACTGCTCTTGGCCCTGGCTTTGAGTTCTGCGGCGTCAGCAGATCGGTTCGCGGTTCTGGTGGGGGTGGACAAGTACAGCTTTATCACGGAGCCGACGCGGCAGCTACAAGGCGCGGAAACGGACACCAACCTGATGAAGCGGATGTTGGACCTGTACGGATTCAAGTCAACCGTCTTGCTCCGTAGCGATGCGACCCGCAAACGAATCGTGGAAGAGATGAGTTTGCTGAGCAAAGCTGCGAAATCAGGCGACGAAGCCGTGTTCTATTTCAGCGGTCGGGGAACGATTCAGCCGAACGTCGAGGCGCCCAACAACAAGACCGACTTTGAACCGGTGCTCGCCCCGTTCGATGCCAGCGCGACGGCGCTTGATCCCGACATTCGCATGCGACGGATTGAAGATTGGGCGAAGCAACTGGACATTCGCGGAGTTCACGTCACCATCATTTTGGACTGCAGCTTCCAGAGTCTAACGCGAGCCGAGTTTGGGCGACAGTACCATCCCATCCCCCGATCATTTCAGCGGCCCTCGACAGCGGCGGGTGAGGTTCGGGACAAGATTTATGACGGCCCGGGAATCTTCTTGAGTGCGGCTCCCTCCAGGGGCGCGGCCTATGAGTGGCTTCAAAACTCCGCCCAGGGCCGGTGGTCGGGCGCGTTTACCGATCAGTTGGTCAACAGCGTGGTCGCAGGATTGAACCGCGGCGAGAATCCCTCCTACGTGGACGCGATGCGAGAGGTGCAGGCTTACTTTAAGGACAAAGTTCGGGCCGATTACATGCCGGGACTGGCTCCTCAACCTGACATGGAGGCGTTACTCAACGACCAGTCAGGATACGGGCAACCTGTTTTCGGAGGCTTGGATTTGGCGGCGCTTCCGGCGGATAGCAAAGTTGCGATTGCGGCGATGGAGCGGTTGCGGGTCGAGCGGGAAAAGCGATTGCGAGTGGCGGTCGAGGTTGAAGATCCGGCGCTTTACGACAAGGCGGCAGCGGACATGACGGCTTATTTAAAATCGAAGATTCCCAACGCCGAATTCGCGCCGACGGGGGCGCCCCCCGATGTGATCGTTCATCTGAAGAAAACCGAGAAAGGTTTCGATGCCTCGGTTAAAGGTGACGATCTCGATAAGGAACGTGTGCAGACCTTTTCGGGCAAGGATCTTGGCAAGACGTTGGATGCGGGTTTGGGGGCGTTTCTTGACCTTCGGGCGCTGGTGATGCGGTTGTATCGAATCACAGCCACGGAGCAGCCGACTTGGAAGAACGAGTTCCGGATGCAATCGGACAAGATTGCGGTTTCCCGAGGCGATGATTTTATCCTTGGTCTGACGAGTCCAGAAGAGGCGATGCTCTTTGTCTTGAATCGGGACGATGCGGACGGGGTTCTCCAATTTGCGTTCCCTCAGCCAGGAGCTCCGTTCGCCCAGAAACTGAACGGTTCCCTTCAAATGGGGGGACGCATTGAGAACGATACTTCTACGGGCCGACTGATGCTTCGGGCAATCGTGGTTCCGACGAAAGGTGGTCCTAGGATTCCGGATGTCGACATGAAGGATCCGGTCAAGTTTCGGGCTTCCCTCATTCGGCAACTTCGAACGGTAGTGGAGGCGCTTGAGAAGAATCAACTTCCCTGGACGGCAAAGACGATTAATATTCGCGTGCGATAAAAGACACGACGTTACAATGGACGGTAGATTGAGATGATGAGAGCTCGTTGGATTCGGTTTGCGGCAGCAGTATTAGTTTTGGGTGGCAGCCTCTCGGCAGGATTTGCTCAGGGTGGTCAGCACACGTTGTCGGAAGCGTTAGCGTGGCTGAAGAAAGTTCAGCCGTCCATGGACCCGACGGTGAAGAAAGACGTGCCGGCTTTGGAAGCTATTTTGCGTCGCTATTTCAACGAGCCGGACTCGCTTCGGGCGAGCGAGGAAGAGATCGCGGTGGCGTTTTTGGACACCATGCCTTCCGACGACGACTTAGGCGGACGAGGTGGATCGATGGACAAAATGCGCAAGTTCGAGTCCTTGCTTGGCGCGCCCGCAAAACCAGCTCCGACTCCGCCCAAGAAAACGAGCGGCAATAAGCCTCCCGTGAAGCCGCCGACACCTCCTAAGGTGACGGTCAAGCATAAGATCCCGGGTATTCACGCCAAGGCTACGTTTAGCGCGGTGTCTCGGACGGCTCCTGGTGGCAAGCCGATTGGCGCGGTCATGCTTTCGATTGGTGGACGGTCCAAGACAGTGGTCGAAGTCCTTTCAGGGACCTCGAAACTGGACGTTCAGCGGCGCGCCAAAGTGGTGGCCGACCGCATGCAAGCACTTTCGAAGTCGAATCGGCTTTGGTGGGCGATGTTGAAGGTTTCGCAAGTCAAAGGACAATACGTCGTCGGGACGGGCGGTTCCAATTTCGTGATTACGGCCGATACCGCATTTGCCAAAGAATGGGGGCTGACTCCTTCTCAACTTGCCAAACAGTTGATCCTAAAAATTCGATCTTCGCTCGATCCCGAGAAATCCGAGTCGTTCGGAGGACGAGACTTCTCTCCGGAAGAGATGCACGTGGCGGCGGTCGATCTTCGGCAAGAAGGAGACGCGCTCTACGCGACTTCGAAGGCCAAGGCCGAAGAGAAGTATAAATCAGCGATTGGGAACGATCCGACCTATGCCGTTCCGTATGTTCGATTAGCGGACCTGTATGCCTCAAAGGGTGATAAGGTCGCCGCTCAGGAGATTCTGAAACAAGGATTAGCGGTGGAAGAAATGTCTGCCGACCAGAAGGCGACACTGAGCGCCAAGCTCAAGAAGCTGTCGTAAATGAAACGCGCGAAGGAGGTTCGGGTGAAGCAATTTGGGTTGACCGCCTTCCTTCGCGTCTTGCTGTTGAGCCTTTCGCTGTTCGTAGCGGTGGGCGACGCCCAGCAGTCGAAAGACTTGGTGATGGCTCGGTCGGTAGAGACCCCCGGGCTTCCCGTTTACACCGGCTCGCACGCGCTGATTGTGGGTATCAACAAATATCCCAACCTGCCGAAAGAAGTTCAGCTTAAGTATGCGGTCAACGATGCGAAAGAGATGCGCGACGTCTTGGTGGACTACTATGGGTTCGCCGAGTCAGACGTCATTATTTTGCTGGACGACAAGGCAACTCTGGCAAACATTCGCACCGCCTTGGATCAGCTCGCGAGTCGAGAGTCCGTAAAGTCCGATGACCGAATCCTGGTCTACTTCTCCGGACATGGGCAGACAGTACGCGATAAGTCTGGCAATGACCGAGGATTTTTGATTCCGAGCGATGGGAGGGTGAAATTAGAGGACCCTTCCGACATCACTCCCTACGAGCAAACCTGTCTGCCCATGCAGGAAGTTTGGAATCGTCTCGATCCAAGCCCAGCGAAGCACATAGCGGTCATTGCGGACGCTTGTTTCAGCGGACTCCTCACCCGTCCTCGCGCTTTGGATGCCGACGAGTCTCTTTCTGCCTACTTAACGATGTCGGCTCGTCAGGCGATTAGTGCGGGCGGACGTGGGCAAAAGACTTGGGAGACGGACGAATACAAGCACGGCGTCTTCACCTACAACCTGCTGAATGAGTTGCGAAACCGGGCGAAGGATAAACAGCGGGTGTTCTCGATGATCGACCTGTTTGCGTCGATCCAAGATCCGGTGGTGCGCATGTCCAAAGGACGGCAGATTCCTCAGTACAGCCCATTCTTTACTGAAGGACAGATGCTGTTCTTTGCGAGTGGCAACAAGCCCGTCGTGGCTCCGAAACCTCCCGATGACAAGCCGCCGGTCAAGACCAATCCCGCCAAGTTGACGGTGAAATGTGATCCGCAAGGGGCGACGATCTTGGTTGATGGCGAGGAGATTGGTACGGCTCCGCTCAGCCACGAATTCGACTTAGAAAAGAACAAGAAGGTCAAGGTTCGGGCCGAAATGGATGGCTACGAACCGATGGAGAAGCAAGTCGATCTTAAGCCGAAGAAAGAGGCGAAAGTTGACTTCAAGCTCAAGAAGAAAAAGGAGCCCGAGAAGCCGAAGCAGGCCTTCCTTAAGGTCACCAGTTTCCCGAGCGGGGCCAAGGTCTTTGTGAATGGTGACGAGGCGGGGACGACTCCTTTTAGTGGCACTTACGAGGGGAACGATAAACGTAAGCTCTCGGTTCGCCTCGAATTGGCCGGATTTGAGCCTCAGACGAAAGATGTGGAAGTCGTTCCGACCAAAGAGTCGACTCTTCATTTCGATCTGGTGAAAGAGCCCGAGAAGCCGAGAAAGGCGACCCTGACCATCACGAGTGAACCTACGGGAGCCCGAGTGTTTGTGGATGGCATCGAGGTTGGAAAGACGCCTTACACAGTTGAAAAGGAGATCGTTGGGGTCTCCACGCTGGCGGTGAAAGTGGCGCTGACGGGATACCAGTCGGAAGAGCAGACGGGGACGCTTGATCCAAATCAGCCAGGAACGCTAGCCTTCAAACTGAAGAAGAACGCGGTGGTGGTACCACCCGTTTCGGCGGGGGTTCGATTTGGAGTTCGGTCCAAGTTGGCGTTTAACGGAACACCGGTCAACGTTCAGTTTAGTCCGGACGGATCCAAGCTTGCGCTGACGGATCGGGACAACACCATCCACATCTTCGATTCGGCGACCGGAACGGAAATTCGTGCGGTTAAGGAATCGGAGTCCCAATTTGTCCGGTTGAGCTCCGATTGGAAGAGCTTGATCTTTATCTCCGTGTACTTTAGCCAGGGACGCAGCTACGCCTCGGTGCTTGCTCAAGACTTCGATAATCCTAAGTCGGGGCGAGTCTTTGCCGCTCCCCTGGGTTCGGCCACCGCCGTGAACTATGCGGTCGCTCAGAATGGAGTCTTGGTGCTCTGCGGTCAGTCTCCGGACGGGGCTTCTATCGCCATCGTCAACCTTGCCACGGGCAAGTCGGACGCATTTGCGATCGGCGGGAAGCTACAAGGGGCGACAGTTTCGGCGGATGGTCAAAGCGTGGCGGTCTTCCGCGATGCTGTGGCGGCAGGGATTGAGACAAATCTTCTGTTGATGCGCGGTGCGAATCGAGATGACCAGCAGCGGATTCCGATTAGCGACAGCAATGTCGGCCAGCACCTCTACTTCTCGCCGGACGGCGACGTGGTCGCTCTTAACTCAGGACGTCGAAATGGCGCGACCCAAACCCAAAAAGGACTGAAAGTATTCCAGGCTAACAATGGGAAGCTGCGATTCGCTTCTAACAAGCACGTGGCGATCGGGTTTGTGGGGGACAGCCGCAAGCTGATGGCTTGGTCAGAGGCTCAGGGTGGAACAGTGGAGCTTCTGGATGCCGTAACCGGAGCGAGCCTGGGCGCTCAGAAGAGCGCTCGACCTTGGCTGAGTGAGAACGGCCGATGGGCACTGATTCCGACGGCGAACGGGCTGCAGTTTGTTTCGGTTGAGGCGCTTCGCTAGGGCGGCAGGTGTTAGGTATTAGGGCGCTTCGCGCTCTAGGTGTTAGGCTCCCTTCGGGAGGGGCGTTGGGCGTTGGGCGTTTCTGGGAGAATTGTGGAGATAGGGCCGTGGCGGGTTGCTTTGGCCCTACCTCTATCTTTAGTAGAGTCGAATCTCTACGAGGTGGACGCCTTCGTTGGCGGAGTTCTTGAGCATGTTGACTCGGACGAACTTTGCTTTGGTGGCGGGGATTTCTACTCGGTCGCCTTTAGGGCGGGCCAGTTTTTGGTTGGTGGAGCGATCGACCACCGTCTTCCAGGTTTGTCCGTCTTCAGACACCTGGACGGTGTATTGGTAGTAGCGACCTCCACCCCAATAGGGCCAGATGTGGACGACCTTAATGGTCTCCACTTGCTTGAGTTCGAGCTGAACCCATTGGGGATAGGGGCTTCCCCACCAAGCGCTGCCAAGGGTGACGCTACCGTCGATGACCGCCTCCGGGCCGTGGCCAGCTTGGACGGAACTTGACGTGGCTTTGGCGCCTTGTTCCAGGCCGAGGGGCGGTGGTGTTGGGAAGAGGGCGGCGGCGCTGGGGGAGTACTTCTTGTAAGCCTTGGTTGCCTCGTCAATTGAATTGCCAGAAGTCTTTGAAGGATACGAGCCGATCTTGTTGACCCATTCCCATTCGCGATCTCTGACTTCCTTTGCAAATCGGGCGGCATCCACTGGCTTGCCGGCAGCAAGGTCGGATTCGAGCCGATCAAAGAACATGCCCCATCGCATGGCGTAGTAGCCATTGAGAAGGCCGGACCAAAGGCGAGTGGAATACTCGGTCAGACCGCTATCTCGGCCACCCCAGAGAGTGAGGAGGTCGCGAGCGTTTTGCTCCATGAGGTTCTTCTCGGAGGTGTTCGTGCCCCATTTTCGGGCATCGGCGATCCATTTTCCGAGCAGGAACTCTTTGCGAGTCCCCATGACCTTGTCCCAGTCGGCAATGAGACCGAGGAAGTCTTTTCGAGCGAGTTTGATCTTGGGAAGATCCTTGTCCTCCACATAGTCCATGAACTCTTGCTGCTTGGCGTTGGCGATATCGGCAAGAGCTTGTCGAGTGATGTCGACAAGATCGTACTCAAAGGTGTCGACACCCTTGAATGAGGGGGCAGCCTCGACCATCAGTCGCCAGATCTCGAGCATGTCCTTGGGGTCATAGTTTCGGCTGGTGCCTACCCAGTGGCCACTGGCGCTGAGGGTGGGGCGGGACGCGACGATGGAGGTTTCAGCGTTATCGGCGCCGGAGCGGTCGTTATAGACCTTCTCGGCGAGGAGTTCCCAGGCGCGCTCGGTGCGAGGATCGACTTTGCCGTATCGGCGATGGGCATAGCCCTTGATCCAGTCTTGGACATCGACGGGTTCGGATCGCCATGCGTTCTCACCCATCAATTCGTAAATGACGGGATTATTTTCGATGGCTTCGGGGGTGAAGCCGATGCCTTGGAGGTTGCCGCTAGTCGGGTCGAGTCGGGTTTCGGTTGGCGCCTTCGCAGTGTTTTCCAAGGAGCCGAACAGATTCATTCGGCCGCCAAAATTGTGGAGGAAACACCAGATCCAGGGTTGGCCGTGATAGGACTTGGTGCGCTTCCACTGAGGGGAAACGTCGGAGAATAGATCAAGGACGATCAGTCGGCCCTGAGGGACGGCGGTGAGGAGGGCTTCGATCTGGGGGTCTTTCCAATAGGCTTGGTCATTGAAGAAGATCCATCCCTGCATGACCCAGACGGCCTTAGGATCGATCTTAGCCATGGTGTCATAGATTCCCTTGGAGACTTGGCCGAGGTAGACCGGGTCGGTGGTGGGAGGGCGATTCTCGTTGAAGGTATCGGCCGAGTAGTAGTGATCGGAGCCGTACATGGCCTCTTGCTCTTTCAGGAACGCCTCACCGATCTTCGGGAAGAGTGGATCGGTGGGGTCGAGCACGAGGGTATCGGCAAAGTCCAATCCCCAATTGATCTTCTTCGTCTTAGCGGCCGGGTACTTGTTCGCAAAGGTGGGCGGGACATGGCCGGTAAAAGCGGGAAGAACCGGGGTCATGCCGAATTCGCGCTCTCGCTTCAGAATCTGCTGTTGGAGCTTGGCATGGGAATCAAACCAACTCTGCGGAAGCGGACCGCCCCAAGCGTCAAGGTTGCCCATCCAGAACCACGCGAAATAAGCAGGGCCGCAGAAGAACTTGGAGAGTTCGGCATCGGTGAAGCCCATCTTTCTATAAACGCGCTGCCAGACGGCCTCTTGTCCGGTGATGGCGAGGGGCATGTTGATGCCGTTAAGCGCCATGAAGTCGATCTCTCGCTCCCACCGCTTCCAATCCCACCACGACATGCTGTAGTTGAACGTGCAGTAGTTGAAGTTGTAGCGGAAGTTGTACGGGCCAACTCGCCGCTCTTTCTGGGGTGGGGGCAGAGTCGCCGGTAGCACCAATTGATCGCCGCCCCACGAGAGCTGGCAATTGCAGGTGTATTTGAGATACCAGTTCAACGCGGAAGCGAGAGATACGCCGTTGTTGCCACGAAGTACCACTTTGCCGTCGCGAGAATCGACCTCGAAGACATCGCCCTTAGGATCCTTTGGGATGGACTCCAGCACGATTTGCTTTGAGTGCTTTGGAATGATTCGGTCAATGAGACCACGAGTCGCTTTTTCTCCTGCCAGGTCGGCATGAGCGGCGACGGATAAGAGCAGTAATGATGCCCCAGCCCAGATACGCATAGATTGGAGATTATGCTTGGTTTCTAAAGCAACGGTTTAGCGCAGGTTGTATGCTACGGGGAGCTGTGATTCGCTGGGGACTCGCGTTGATGGGACTGGCCATCCTGGTTGGGTGTAAATCGCCTGATGACGGGAAGGTGCACTTGCGCTATATGGCGTGGGGCAATGTGGAGCAACTTGCTCTTGAGCAACAGTTGGTGGATTCGTTCAATCGACAGAATCCCGATTTGCACGTGGAGTTGTTCAAAGTCCCGCAATCGGCTTACAAGAACAAGATGATTTTGATGTTCGCCTCGCGAACATCGCCGGACGTGGTTCGAGTCGATCACTACGACTTTCCCCAACTCGCCGAGCGGAATTACTTTCACGAGCTTGACGAGTTCATTCAAGGCGATCTCGAGTTCAAGCTGAGCGACTTTTTTCCCGCCGCCGTTGAGGAATGCAAAGTGAATGGGAAGATGCAGGGCCTGAACGTGCTGTTCGGGGGCGGGATCATGTTCTACAACAAGAAGTTGCTGAACGAGGCGGGTCTAGACGACCCTTTCGAGCTCTATAAGAAAGGGGAGTGGACTTACGCCAAGATGCGTGAGTACGCGATCAAGACGACCAAGTATGACAAGAGCGGTCGCGCCCAGCAGTTTGGTGTGAATATGGCGACCATGCCGTTTTACTTCGCGACTATCCAGGCGTTTGGGGGTCGGTTTCTCAACGAGACTTTGGACAAGTGCCTGCTGGACTCTCCGGAGGCGATTGAGGCGATGCAGTTCCTCTCGGACTTGCGCTGGAAGGACAAATGCTGTCCAACGCCAGCCCAGGGTGCAAACTCGGCCTTCGCGTTTGAGACGGGAAAGCTGGCGTTGGAATTCAACTATGTCGGCGCCTCGGCACGTTACCGGCAGATGATCACCAAATTCGAGTGGGATATCTGTCCCCTGCCGGACGGACCGAAGGGCAACTCTCTCTTTGTTAAAGGCAACCAATTGATCATGTACAAGGAGACGCAGCATCCCAAGGAGGCTTGGCGGCTCATGAAGTTCCTGACTGGTCCAGAGGCGGAACAGGTTTTGTATGTGAGGGAGAGAAGGCAGTCTCCGTCGAGAATTGCGCTGGCATTCTCCGATGCTTATTTGCATCCCAAGACGCCACCGTTTAATATGGAGTCCGTTTCGATGACCGTCAAGGAAGGGACCAAGCTCCCGATCGGTCCGAGGTGGCCGGAAGTGATGCAGGTAGCGGGTTCTGAGTTGGACAATTTGTTTGCCGGGCGTGAGAAAAACGCCGCGGAATCCATGAAATCGACGACGGCAGCGGTGAACAAACTCTTGGGCGAGGAGCCTGGATTTTGACGAAGCGTCGCTTGGTCGATAAGCCCTCTTATTGGGGATTCCTGTTCGTGTTGCCCTGGCTCCTTGGGTTTCTGGTATTTACCGCGGGGCCGATGCTCACTTCTCTTTACCTGAGCTTCACCAAGTACGACCTGAACACCATTCAGTTTGTCGGGACCAAGAATTACCATCGCCTCTTTTATGAAGAGCCGCTGTTTTGGAAGTCGCTTCAAGTCACGATCACCTACGCAATCTTTTCGGTACCGCTTGGAATCTCAGCTTCCCTTGGCCTTGCCATTTTGCTCAACCAAAAGGTGCGCGGACAACGGGTTTTTCGCACGCTGTTCTATCTGCCATCCCTTGTTCCGGCGGTTGCCTCCTCGCTCTTGTGGATCTGGATTTTCAATCCGGACTATGGCTTGCTCAACTACGCCTTAAGCTTGTTTGGGATTGGGGGCGCCGAGTGGTTGATGGACGAGAAGTACACGCTGGGGGCATTCATCGTCATGTCCCTGTGGGGTGCGGGTGGCGGCAGGATGATTATCTTCTTGGCGGGTCTCCAGGGAATCTCGGATACCTACTATGAAGCGGCACGTCTGGACGGGGCATCGCATTGGCAGCAGTTTCGGTTTATTACGATTCCCCAGCTTTCGCCGGTGATTTTCTTCAATCTGATTTTGGGGATTATCGGAGCGTTTCAGGTCTTTACGACCGCTTACATCATGACGGGTGGTGGTCCGAACAACGCGACCTTGTTCTATGCATTGTCGATCTTCCGGAATGCCTTTGAGTACTTCAAGCTGGGCAAAGCGAGCGCGATGGCGTGGGTGCTGTTTGTGATACTCCTGATCATCACCGCCGTTCAATTCTGGGGCTCGAAACGCTGGGTCTACTACGAAGGGGAGGCGAAGTCGTGAAGAAACTGCGGGACTTGCCGACCTACGTGGTGCTGATTGCTTTCAGTTCTCTTTTCTTGGTGCCATTCCTGTGGACGGTCTCCACGGCGCTGCATGACAATCAAGACGTCTTCAAGTTTCCGCCGGAGTGGATTCCCAAGCCCCCGCATTGGGAGAACTTCCCGAAAGCTTGGACGGCGTTGCCGTTTACGAACTGGGTCTTGAACACCCTGTTCATCACGGTGATCACCACGACCGCCGCGGTCTTGACGAGTTCGCTGGTGGCTTATGGCTTTTCACGGTTCAAGTTTAAGGGCCGGAATGCCATGTTCTACACGATGCTGGCGACGATGATGCTGCCGGGGCAGGTCACGATGATCCCCGTCTTCATGATCTGGCGTTGGTTGGGTGCGATCGACACGTTTTATCCGCTGATCATTCCGTCGTTTTTTGGCGGAGGCGCGTTCAATATCTTTTTGATGCGCCAGTTCTTCCTGACGATCCCACGCGAGTTCGACGAAGCGGCAATGCTGGACGGGGCGAGTCACTTCAAGATTTGGTGGCGAGTGCTCTTGCCGCTTTCAGGGCCGGTGCTGGCCACGGTAGCGGTTATGAGTTTCATTAGCCACTGGGACGAATTCAACGGGCCCTTGATCTACTTGAACTCGCCAGAAAAGTACACGGTCTCGGTGGGACTGCGCATGTTCCAGGACAGCTACGGAAGCGATATGAATCAGTTGATGGCGGCCTCGCTGATTCATATCCTTCCCACCATTGTTCTCTTCTTCTGCGCTCAGCGCTACTTTATGAAGGGAATCAACCTGAGTGGCTTGGGCGGGCGTTAGCCTTGGCCGTAGCGGTTGTGGTAACGGTCCCACCACTTGGCGGCTTCGGCCGGATCGAGGTGGATGGGGTCGCCGAGTTGATGGGCGAGATGGACGGTTTTTGCCACGTCCTCCACCATGATGGCGGCCTTGAGCGCGTCCTTGGGAGTGGCGCCCCAGGCGAAGACTCCGTGATTGCCTAGCAAGATGGCGGGGGCTTGGGTTCGATACTTCAGAATTCCTTGTCCGATGTGGTCGCCCTCATTGTCAATGTACGGGGCGCACGGGATCTCCCCGCCGAACTCATCGGCGATCGCGGTCAGGACCAGGGGAATGGGCTTTTGCACGGCAGCGAACGCGGTGGCGTAGTTGCTGTGGGTATGGATGACGCTTCGGATCTTGGGATCGTTTCGGTACAGGAACAAGTGGTGCGGAAGATCCACACTGGGACGCATTTTTCCTTCGGCTTCTCCAGTTGTGAGCGAGACCGCCACCATCATTTCAGGAATCATCGTGTCGTAGTCGACGCCGCTCGGCTTAATGTAGACCGTATCGGTCTCGGGATCATAGGCGCTTACATTGCCACTGTGCATGGTGACAAGTCCTTCAGTTCGGAGGGCGCGGTTGGCCCAGCAGACAGATTCTCGGAGGGTCATTTAAGGGTTCCTTGGGGGTGATGAGCTCCTATGCTCATATATTTAGATATCTTAAAGATTGTGTCTTATTGTTTTGTTCGCTCGCTCATGGACATGATTTTCACTTCATACGGGTCGAGCGTTAAACGTTGTCCTTCAAAGGCAATCTCCTCTAAGTAGGGAGTCATGTTGACAAAGAAGTCTTGTTGCCTTTCCGCACTGTGCAATCGGAATCCTATGGCACGGTAAGGATCAGTTGAAGTCATCAACGTGATCTCTTCTTCGCGAAACTCTCGCAGGGACTGATAGAGTTCGTCGAGCGGGCCGTTGAAATGTCGTGCTTCAAAGAATGAGAGCGCATTCGCGCCAGAGGAGGCGAGTGTAGCGAATGAGGCGGCGAACCATGCCATGCCGATCGGTTGGCTCAAGCGATCATCATCGAGATGGATGGGTCCCACAAAGACGGGCTTGGTTTGGGATATCTCCAAGGCAGATTTGACGACGTCGGATTGTGCGTGGATGTTTTCCATGACGGATCGATCGTCAAACGCGTGAATTTGTGGGTTCACCCCAAAGCCAATTCCATCAAATTGCTCCATGTCCGGTTGGCGGGTATTGACATTGACGAAATTTTCACCGAGACCGTAATAGAACTGGCCTCGAATGAAATCCAGAGAAGACCTGTCTAGCGAAAAGACGGTATCGGGATGGCCGCCAATGGTGCGCCAGACCTTGGAGTCGGGATCCTGGCAAAGTACGAAGTCAAAGCCATCGACCTCGCTGTCATGCTGAGTTCCCAACATGGGGATCTTCCAGGCGGTGTCTTTCAGTGAGAGATGCGTCGTGGTGGCAGGGGTTGACGTTACAACGTCTCCGCGATAGTCGAGACTGACCGCGTGCTGAATGACCTGCTCAGGTTGGACTTCGTAAGGCGCCGGACGGTTTTGGGGACGGCAATAGGTTTTGAATGAGGCGTCAGTCCAATTGCGCTGATCTTCCGTTTCGAAGATTTCTCCGTCGAGCTTGGCCGTCACCTCGATTCCGCTCTTGAGGGGAAGTTGAAAGCCGACAATCTCGGTGAACGGGTGATCGGGAGCGATGGTGGATGGGAAGGTGGCGTCTCGGTGGGAGCCATCCGGATGAAGAATGCGAATGGGCTGTCCTTGCTGCTCATGTGGGTGAAGCAAGCACATGCCCGTCCTTCTGGTTTTAAACTCCCGAGTTCCGCGACCTTGGTAGACGATATTGAGTGACTGGCTATCGGCGCGACACTCCATCGTCCAGCGGAATCCCAATTCTTCGCACTCGGAGGTCCAGCTTGCCTGGAAACCATTTTGCTCTTGGCAAACATGATGGGTGATCGTGTGGAATCGAAAGGTTCGCCAGTCCTCGCCACGGGCGGCGACGTAGGCGGCCCGTAAAACCAAGTCGTCGCCAAGGCAAATATTGCGAAGCCATCCCGTCCAGCGTTCGAACTCCAGACTCCATGGCCCGGCGTGTAAGCGAATTGGTCGTTCTTGGCTCATTCCATCTCAGTATGATCACAAAAGGTCATACTGTAAGAACGTGGTAAGAGTCTTGTGTTTCGACATCGGAGGGGTATTGATCCGCATCACTCCTCTTTGGTCCGAGGCAGCGCGCGTGGCAGGGATTGAACTTCCGAGCCGTTTTGAAGCGCACACAGAGCTTGACTCAGCGCCGTTTTTCCCGGCCTATCAACGCGGAGAAATCTCTCACGAAGATTTTTACGAACAGCTTCGAGATTTTTTAGGGTTGGCCACTACGCTGGAGGCAGAGCGTGTTCATCGACATATTTTGGTTGAACCCTATCCAGAAGTGGAAGCCATGATTCGAGATTTTAACGATGCGGGTTATTCGACCGCGTGTCTATCTAATACCAATGAACCGCATTGGCGAGAGATGAGCGAATCAGGAAGATTTCCTGCACATCTTGCCCTCGGACATCGATTTGCATCCCATGAAATGGGCCTCCTAAAGCCCCAGCCAGAGATTTTCCAAGCATTTGAGAAGGCCATGGGCGTTACCGGTAACGAAGTGGCCTTTTTCGATGATTCGACCATGAATGTGGAAGCGGCAAAGGCACTTGGTTGGCATGCTTTCCGTATCGATCCCGCAAGGAATACCGTCCCTCAGGTTAAAACCTATCTAGAGTCGGTTGTCGGTAAATCAGAACGGCTGTAAGATATGTTACTAACCTATGGTTTTCATTTAGCTTCCGGAGTGGTGGCCGGGTGTTAAGTTAACAAATTTCTCTTCCCACTCCAACGAAAACAAAATCTCCAGGCCTTCAGTCCAAGCTGCTATGTCGCGTATCAAATCGCTTTCAGCCCAAGAAGAGCGGGTTCTCAATCTCGCTCGACAGGGGCTTGGCGACAAGCAGATAGCGCAGCAGCTTCAACTTAGCACGGATACCGTGCGCACCTATTGGCAGCGGATTCGCCAAAAGGTGGGAGCGGCGACGCGAGCGGAGATTGTGGCGACCCTTGGCGATAAGCAAGCGGCGGCGGCGCTTGAAGTGGTCGAAAGCGAAAAGGATCAACTCAGGCAGGAGATCGCCCATCGAAAGTCCATCGAGCGAGCGTTACGAGCGAGCGAAATCGAATGGCGCAGGCTGGCAGATTCGATGCCCCAGATCGTTTTTGCGGCGGATGGCGACGGCAAGATTTTTCATCTCAATGCGCGGTTCTACGAGTACACCGGCGCCTCCAAGGACCGGTCACCGGCGGATTGGATTCTGGAATACGTGCATCCAGAAGATCTGTCGGACATGCACCTCAGGATTCAGTCCTGCCTCATCACAGCTGAGCCGATGGAGATGGAGGTTCGGCTGCGCCGATTCGATGGCGCTTACCGGTGGCACATCAACCGCGCCGCTGCCTATCTGGACGAGCATGGTCAGGCTACGCGGTGGTACGGAACCCTGACTGATATTCATGACATCAAGAAGGTCCGGGAAGAGCTGGAAACCAGCCAAGCGATGCTGGAACAGGCTCAGGCGGCGGCCGACATTGGCTCCTACGAATTTGACTTTGTTACGAGTCTTTGCCGGTGGTCAACGAACTTGTTCGCAATTTTCAGCATTCCCGAAAGGCATGGATGGTTCGATGCGGATGTTTGGATCAAGATGATCGTTCCGGAAGATTTGGAGAGGGTACAGAGTGAGATTTGGGCAGCGGTCAAAGATCAAACCGCAGTCGACGTTCGGTATCGAATTCAAAGGCCAACGGGCGATATTCGGTATCTCCATTCCCGTGCGATGGTGAAATACAAGGACGGAAAGCCCGATCGACTCATCGGAACGGCGCAGGACGTGACGCAGTTGGAGGAAGCGAACCGGGCTCTCAGATTGAGCGAACAGCAATTCCGAACCATGACGGAATCTTCCCCGCTCGGCGTTTTTGTGACCGATTCGTCCGGTCAGACTCTTTACACCAACGCGACGTATCAGGCGATGACCGGCCTAAAGGCGGAGGAAGCTTTGGGGTTTGGCTGGGTTAAGGCGCTGCATCCTGAAGATAGGGATCGGTTGATCAATCACTGGCTTGATTCGGCCGGTCGTGCAACAAACTTTCGTGAAAGCACTCGCTTTCTTCTGCCGGACGGGGAAATTCGTTGGGTCTATGCGCAGGCGGCAGCGATCCAGCTCGATGAAGAGACGCATGGCTATGTTGGCGTCGTCGAGAACATCACCGAACGTAAGCAGGCGGAGGCGGAGCGCGATCGGTTGCTGGGGATCATCGATGCGACGCCAGATATTATTGGCGCAAGCGACCTCGACCTCAAAGTCATCGCGCTTAACGCGGCGGGACGCAAGTTGTTCGGCGTAGCGGAGGGCGAAGGATTTGGTTCGCTGACGATTGGCAAAGTTCACCCCGACTGGGCTCTCCAGAAGATCAAAGAAGAGGGGATTCCCACCGCTCTCAGCACAGGAAGTTGGACCGGTGAATCGGCGATCGTGAATTTCAATGGAGAGGAAGTGCCGACTTCTCAGGCGATCCTTGCCCATCGGAACGCTCAGGGTGAAATCGCCTATCTGTCGACAGTCATTCGGGATATCTCCGCGATAAAAGCTGTCCAGGGCGAACTAGAGGAGCAAAGGCGATTCATCGAAAAGGTTCTCGAGGCCAACTTCGACATGGTCTACATTTACGACATCCTCGAACGTCGAACGATTTATGTAAACAGCGCCGTCGCAAAGATTTGGGGGTACTCGCCGGATAATCTGAAAGCCGGAGAAAGCGCCTCCATCCGAAAACTGTTTCACCCCGATGACGAAGAGATTATCGATGCGCACCTTGAAAGGGTGAGGGCGCTTGACGACAAGACGATGATCGACTTTCAATATCGAATTTTGGCCGCCGATGGCTCCTGGAAGTGGATGCATGGTCGAGAAAGCGTGTTCCGTCGGGATGAAAACGGACGGGTCAAACAAATCGTAGGCGTGGCGGAGCAATTGACCGATCAACCGACGTTCACGGAGACCTAAGCAAGTCGTTCTGTTAGGTCTGAGTCAGACATACCCAGCCGACGAGAGAAGCATCGGACAAAATAGATAGCAATGGATCCTCAGATTCGCCCGAATGTGCTCAAGATGACTCCTTACTCGCCTGGCAAGCCGATTGCCGAAGTGAAGCGAGAATTAGGGCTGGAGCGTGTGGTAAAGCTGGCGAGCAATGAGAATCCGCTGGGGCCGTCTCCGAAGGCGGTTGAAGCCCTGAAGAAAGCGGCAGAAGAAGCCCACATCTATCCGGATGGCGCAGCGCACGACTTTCGAAGCGCGGCGGCGGAGCGGTTTGGCGTTCCCTATGAGAGCGTCATCGTTGGCAATGGAAGCGACGAACTGATTCATCTGCTGGGTCTGATCTTCCTAGATTCGGCAGACGACGAGATCATTGTTGGCTACCCATCATTTGTTCGATACGATGCGGCCGCTCATCTCGCGAATGCCAAGGTTGTTCAAGTTCCGCTTGATTCCGACTATCGCCACGATCTTCCGGCGATGGTGAAGGCGGTCTCGGAGAATACGAAACTCCTCTTCGTTGCCAACCCGAACAATCCCACCGGAACGCTCGTGACGAAAGCGGAAGTGGACGCCATGCTTCGCGACCTTCCCGAGCATGTCACCGTGATTTTGGATGAGGCGTACTACGAGTTCGCCGCGAACGAATCCGATTTTCCATGCTCAGTTGACTACGTCTTGGAGGGACGCAACGTCGTCGGCCTTCGAACGCTGAGCAAGACCTATGGTCTGGCCGGGATTCGGCTGGGCTACGGCTTTGCGCCCGCGAAGATCGCCGATGCGATCAATCGCGCACGCGAGCCTTTCAACGTGAACTCCTTGGCGCAAGTCGCTGGGATCGCCGCGCTGGACGATGAAGCGCACGTGCAACGGACGGTGGAGAACAACCGGCGAGGATTGCAAACCCTCGCCGGCGCTTTTGAGACCATCGGTGCGAAGCCGTATCCGAGCTTTGCGAACTTCGTGTTCGCCGACCTTGGACAGCCCGCCCGACCGGTGTTCCAGGCCCTGTTGGAGCGTGGTGTGATCGTTCGCCCTGGCGATGTACTCGGTGCCCCTAACTGTCTGCGGGTTAGCGTGGGAACCGAAGAGGAGATCGATATTTTCGTGAAAGCGTTGACTGAAGTAATGGCGGGGGTAGGTGCGCGATGATCATTCTGATGCGTCGCGGATGTACACCCGAAGAAGTACAAACCGTTTCTGATCGGCTCAAGGATATGGGCTACGATATCAACCCCATATTTGGGGTTGAGAAGACAATTATCGGCGCAGTTGGAGTGCCGGAATACGACAAGTTGGAGGCAGCCGACCAAATCCAGGGCCTTAGCGGTGTCGAAGAAGTGATCTTCGTTTCTAAGCCGTACAAGTTCGTGGCTCGCGAGTTCCGCCCCAACAAGACAATCGTCGACGTGGGGGGCGTTAAGATCGGTGGGGACGAGATCATCATGATGGCCGGCCCCTGCACGGTTGAATCGGAAAAGCAACTCTTCCAGACCGCCGAAGCAGTCTCTCGGGCAGGGGCGAAGATCTTGCGTGGCGGCGCCTATAAGCCTTCGACTTCTCCCTACTCCTTCCAGGGCATGGGGCTTCCCGGTTTGCAACTGCTCAAAGAAGCGAGTCAGAAGTTTGGACTGAAGGTGATCACGGAAGTGATGCACGTTAGGAAAGTGGAAGAGGTCTGTGAGTACGCGGACATTTTACAAGTAGGAACGCGTAACATGCAGAATTACGACCTTCTGCGTGAAGTTGGTATGACACGCCATCCCGTTGTTCTCAAGCGTGGAATGAACGCCAAGTTGGAAGAATGGTTGTTGGCGGCAGAATATATCGCCAGTGCGGGCAATGAGAACATCATTCTGTGCGAGCGAGGCATTCGAACGTTCGAGCCCTACACCCGCAATACGCTTGACCTTTCCGCGATTCCTTCGCTGAACTCCTTAACCCACCTTCCCGTGATCGTCGATCCTTCCCAAGGAACAGGGCGACGCGATTTGGTGGGACCGATGACCAAGGCAGCCGTGGCATGCGGAGCGGACGGCCTTCTCGTCGAAGTGCATCCGAATCCGGACAAAGCGATTAAGGATGGCGCTCAGAGCATTACGATCCAACAGTTCGAAAAGCTCATGCCTGAGCTAGCGATGGTAGCAAGCGCGGTGGGCCGGGAATTGCCTTTGCCCATTCGTGCCTAGGTCGTGGTCGGGGAGCCTTACGGGCTCCCCTAATTTCTATTGGATTGGAACGTAAATGTCGGTTCGCAACTCTTCCGCAGGCGTGTTTGAGCAGTCGTTGAGATAGACCTCAAAGCAGGCGCCATCCCTCATTTGGTACCCGCCGCTCGGGATGTCTTTTCCGTAAAGCGTGGACCAAGCTTGGCCAAGCCCTGAGTACGGCCCTGTGTATTCGGCTCTTAGAAATTTGCCGCCTTCCAGGTGCTCTTCTGTCAAGTCACCGATTGCCTCGCTTTCTGAGACAACAACTCCAGCCACCGAATGTAGATCGGCAGGGGGTACGGATTCGGGATCGTCAAAATATACGGCCACCCCCATTGCATCAGGCTTTGCGAACAAGCCCATGGGCCCCGCCGTTTGCGCAAGTCTTTGGAAAGCCGCGCCGATGTCTTGGTACGGTCCCTTATGATGAATGACGGCCAATCTCTTCGATGGAAATTCTACGACGCTCAAGTTCATTTCTAGTTCTCTCCTCTCGATCAAATGGAAGCGGGTAAAGCTACCGCTCTCCGTGTAGTGAACACGGCTGGGGGCTAACTTTCCCATACAGTTTCGATCACTTGTTCTGAATGCCGATGGAGACATCTCAAACTCGGCTTGAAACGCTTTCGTAAACGCTTCGTGAGTCGCATATCCGGCATCGAAAGCGATCGATGTGATCGACTCATCAGTTGCTTTAATCTGAATTGCGGCCCGCTCCAACCTCAGACGTCGGATCATCTCGGCAGGCGACTCACCAACCATGGCCCCGAATATCCGGTGGAAATGGTATGGCGACAGAAACGCTCGCTCTGCGAGTTCCCTAAACCCGGGCGGATCATCCAGTCGTCTTTGGATTTCCAAAACGGTCTGGTCAATGATGTCCACATAGTCAATCTGAGCTTTCATCTGCATCGATGATATGCAATGTACGGTAGTTCCCTATGGTCTTGCTTGTCTTGAATTGCTCAAATAGAATGGCGCCCCCTTCCTCTAGGAAGGAGGCGCCTTTTGACGGGCTTACCGTTGCCGACTAGGCGGCTTTCAGTACAGGCTTGCTCGATTCTGGCATATCCTCCACTTGGAAGGAAGCAACCGAATTCCGCAGCTTATCGGCCAGGCCCCTCAATTCAGAGGCTGAGGCGGCGACCTCTTCGGTCGAGGCGCTCATTTCTTCCGAACCTGCCGCCGTCTCTTCGCTGATGGCAGCGACTTCCTCGATGGCTCCAGATACAGCGATTGCGTCGCTGGAGACGGTGGAGGTCAGTTGGGCGGTTCGCTCGGTAGCGTTCTGGACTTCCGACATCGCTCGCTCAAGATCTGCGGCGGCGTCCACCACTTGCTGAAGCTGGTCGGCTACGGAAGAAGTCGAACCCACGATTTCGTGGAGAGACGTTCCCGCAAGCTGACTATGCTCAGTTCCCTGCTGAACGCGTGATTGAGTTGCCTCAATCGCTTGCACGGTACCGCTCACCGTGTCACGAACACGCTCGATAAGACTGGCGATTTCTTTGGTAGACGAACTGGACTGTTCGGCCAGCTTTCGAACTTCATCGGCAACTACCGCAAATCCACGACCGTGTTCACCGGCACGCGCAGCTTCGATTGCAGCGTTGAGCGCCAGGAGGTTGGTTTGCTCTGCGATAGCCTCGATTGTCGAAACAATCTGGCCAATCTGCTGACCCATTTGATCGAGATCGCGAATCTTTTCGGCGGTCATGGACACTTGCTCGCTGATGGATTCCATCGACGCGACGGTTTCCTGGACAGCCAAGCCACCCCCTTGAGCAACCTCAGCCATCTGGCTTGCGGCCATGGAAACCATGTCCACCGCGCCCTTTGCCGTTCCAAGGTTCTCATGAGCGTTACTCACCGAGGCGATCTGCTGAGAACTCTCGGCTTCGATCTCTTGAATCGCGCTTCGGAACCGCTCCATTGCTTCGGCAGCGCTGGTGGCAGAGTTCGCGAGCTTTTCGCTTCCCGCGGCGATTTCCGTCGCGGATTGGCCGCTCTGGTCGGTCGCTTCGGCCAGCACTCGGCTAGCGTAGGCGACGCGGTCGGCATAGAGTCGAACTTCAGCGACTAGATTCGCCAGAGAGTGGCGTGCAGTTTGGTACGATTCGATTGCGCCTGAAGCCTGCAGCTGAAGGCTATTGAAGCTCTCGGCCATTTTGGCGAGTTCGTCCGTGCCGCGAACGGGAAGCGGATCGAGTTCGCAGACAACATCCTTAGTCAGGTCGGCATTTCCGAGGGCATCCATTGCTTCTCCGAGACGCGCCATTTGCTCGTACTGGAGTTTTTCGGCGGCTCGCCGTAGGTCGGCGATCGAAGTGATGATCGCTCGGATGATGATATAGGATAGCCCGAGGCCCAATACGGCGGCAAAGACTAATAGCGACCAGGCCAGCGTTTCGCTCTGCTTGCGGAGTTGTTTGCCTTCCGCGTTGAGAGTCGACGCTCTTTCCGCATTCCAGTCACCCATGCTCTCGAGAAGAGGAATAAACTCTTCCACGAAAACGCTTCGGGAGGTCTTTTCCAACAACTCGGCTACGCCCTTATTGCCTTCTTTTTTGTAGATGGGCAACAGGTTCTGGCTCAAGGAAGCGTATTGGGACCAAAGATCTTTCAGCTTCTTTGCATTCTGCTCATCCTTGCCATCTGCCGCGAGTTTGATATAGTTTTCAATCTCGGAAGTGGCTTGGCCCAAGTTCTCGTCCACATCTTTGACGAGTCCTTCTCGTTTCTCTTCATTTTTTGCAACGAGAGTGCGATATTGCCTCGTACGAGCCTGTCTTGCGGCGATGCTGATTTTGCCGAGGGAGACGAGGCGAGGAACCGCCCCGTCTGTGACTCGATCAAAGTTCGAACTAAGCTTCGCTGTGCTGACCATGCCGCCGAACGCATTAAGTGCGATACAGACGAGAAGCATCCCAACAACCAGCCAAAGCTTCTTCGCCAACGAAATCTTGTTCAAGAAATTCATCCCTAGTAGTTCCTCCCGTTAGAACTTGATTCGATACTGAACGTATCCGTAGACCTGATCCTGGTTTCCGGCACCGGCAAACGCTTTAATAAAGGCGCCTGGCTTGAACCAGCTGATACCGGCTTCAAACGCGCTGTGCTTATCCAGTTCGTAAGATCCCCAGAAGTCAATTTCCCCGCCAACATCGGTTCCTTTGCTTCCCGTAGCATCTTTAAACGTAAATCCATCGCCCTTATTGGGCTTTCCGCCATCGCTGTACCAAGCGTCATCGGCGGCCCAAAGTCCAAAGCGGTGGTATTCGGCATTCAACGACAGAGCCTTAGTAGGTTTGTAGTTGACGCCTAAGGTGAGCCCTTTCATGTTTCGCCAACCCTGCGCGTCCAAGATTCCGTACTTGGTGTGGTTGGTGGCATAAAACTGGTCGAACGTGAGGCTCGTATCTCCTCGCGTTCCGCCGCTGGCGGCGTTGCCTTCGACATAGAACTTGGTTTTGGCGTCGTGCTGATAATTCACACGGAGGCTGGAAGCCCATGCCTCAAGTTTGCTGTCAGCGGTTCGTCCAGCTTGTCCGGCGACTTCAAGATCGGCTGAGAACTTTCCAACTTTGTACTTATAGGTGTGATCCAAAGTGTAAATATCGTCTTGAGTTCCACTGTGCTTATCGTGCCGATAAAGCATCATGGTTTCGCCGTACTTGCTGCCGTAAGAGAAACCGCCAAGAAGTGCGTCTCGACTTGGAGCGGAGTTCACGGCGAGTTTGCCGAAGAAGGCATCCCATCGGCCGACAGAATAGCGAGCCATGTCCCATGACCGAGCGGTGTTCCCCCACTCACCAGGTCCGACAAGCCGCTGACTACCTTTAACCAACTGTTGACGTCCGAGTCGAACTTTGCCATCCATGGCCTTGAAATCGACATAGCCTAGGAGTAGATCGCTTCGCTCCTCAGATCCGTTGCTGGCGGCAGTCCAGAAAAGATCGTGGGCGTACTGGTAGACGATTTGACCCGAGAATTGCTTTTTGTAGCTAAATGCGATTCCAGCGCGCCAGCGAGAAAGAAGATCAGACTTGTTGTCCTGATGCTCTTCCGAAAAATCCTTATCCAGACGACGCTCGAATCTCTCTCTAAGATCGAAGATTGGTTTAATGCTCCAGTCGGCCTGAGCCGGGAGCGCAAAAAAGATTGGCATTTATAGTCCCTCTATGACCTTACTTCCTTGTACAGATCGTTCCATTTTCATGTCGGTTGAACGCGCCCGAGACCCGGTGTTTTTTTGTGTAGAAATTCTCACTTTTTTCAACCTAAAGAACGGACGATCAAATTCCGATAGCTGCTACTTTCACTAAGTACTTACCGCCCATAGCACAATATGAAATTACAAATTCTCTATTCGTCTCAATAAATTGGAGCCCCTCCTGGGAGGGGCTTTGGTGGTGGTGTCGAGTGTAAAAACTAGGCGACTTTCAGCCTTACTTCGTTGCGCTCTTCAACTTCAAAAGAGGTCACCATTCCCCTTAGTTTCGAAGCCAAGGTGTTTAGCTCTGATGCGGAAGCCGCAACTTCTTCCGTTGATGCGCTCATTTCTTCGGCGCCAGCCGCCGCTTCTTGGCTGATGGAGGCGACGGATTCGATCGCTTCGGAGATCGACTGGGTATCGCGCGCCACGGTGGCGGACAAGTTAGCGGTTCGAGTCGTCGACTCGCTCACCCTTCGCATGGCCGCCTCAAGTTCGGATGACGCAGTCGTCATATCGCTCAATTGACTTGCAACGGCTTCGGCGGACGTCACGATCTCCGATAGAGACCCGCCAGCAGTCTGGCTCTGACCGGTTCCGATTTCCACGCACTCCTGAGCCAATTCGATAGCTTTAACCGTTTTCGACACGGTCTCTCTAACACTTTCGATGAGGGCTCCGATTTCCTTGGTGGCCGCTCCCGATTGCTCAGCGAGTTGACGGACTTCATCAGCGACGACGGCAAATCCTCGTCCGTGATCGCCCGCTCGGGCGGCTTCGATGGCGGCGTTCAAGGCAAGAAGATTTGTTTGAGCGGCAATCGCTTCGATGGTGGAAACGATTTGTCCGATTTGTTGACCTTTCTCATCCAGATCGCGGACCCGATCCGCGGTCGCTTCAACTTGGTCTCGGATCGACTCCATCGAACCGATCGTTTCACTGACGGCTTGACCGCCCTGTTGAGCAACTTCAGCCATCTTGGTGGAGGCAGTGGCGACGAGGTCGAGCGCACCTCGCGCGGTCATCAGGCTGGCGTCTGCCTGTTCGACCACAGCCGCCTGATCTTGGCTGACCATCTCGATTTCGTCGATCGCCTGCCGGAATCGCTCCATCGCCTCGGCCGCCTCGGTCGCCGAGCGAGCCAATCGCTCACTGCCCGTGGCGATATCCGTTGCCGACCGGCCGCTTTGATCCGTAGTATCGGCGACGACTCGGCTCGCATTGGACACCTCGTCGGCATTTTCGCGTACGTCAGATACAAGGGCAGACATAGCCCGACGGGCGGCGTCGTAAGAAATGACGGCGTCTCGGACTTGACTTTGAAGTTGATTAAAGACGGTCGACATCTTGGCAAACTCGTCTTTGCCCTCGACCTCGATGGGCTTTGAATTGGAATGAACGCTGAGGGTTAGATCCGCGTTCTCCAGTGCGCCCATGGCATCGGTGAGACCCTGCATTTCGTTCTTTTGCAGTCCATCCAAACTCGACATCAGAACATTTGCACTGCGCACAATCGCCCGAACCGTGATGGCAGCCAAAGCAATGCCGATGGCAATACAGACGAACATCATGCCGCCGATCAGCGTGCGTGCCTTCGTCTGGAGTTCATTCCCTTCCTTGTCTAACCTCGCGGCTTCCGCCTTGTTCCATGATCCCATCTTTTCAAGAAGCGGGATAAAGTCGTCCACGAAGCGGGGACGAATCGTCTTATCGACGATCGTGAATGCGGCGGTTTCGCCTTGCTTTTCCAATACTGACTGAAGCGGTTTGGCTCCATCCGCATAGGATCGCCAAAATATCTCAAGTTGCTTCGCGTTTTCTTTGTCGGCGGGATCAGTCGCGAGTTTCGCGTAGTCTTGAATGGCCTTTTCGGTGCTCTCGTCGGACTCCTGGATTTCTCCCCAAAGTTTTGCTCTTCGGTCGGGCGCCGTCGCGGCCAAGAACTGGAAGTGACGCGTTCGCATGGTTCGGGCCTGAACACCGATTTCGGCGATCACCTGTAGCCGTGGAACTTGTCCCTTGGAAACCTGCGTCATGTTCTGACCCAATCGGGCTGCACTCAGCAGTCCGCTCCACGCAACGATTCCAATGCCGACACTGAAAAGCCCGACAATAAGCCAGAACTTCATTGCGAGCGAAAAATTCGATAGAAACTTCATTGGTGCTGTATCCCCGGACAACCCCACAACCGTCATATCAGGGGTTTTCAATACCCTGGCCGATCCCACAGCAAGGGCGACGAAAGATCGGTTACTAAACCGTGTTCCGCATTGAAGTTTTTGGCTTTACGGGACCAAACTGCCCCGCACAGATTTTTGGAAATGTCACTGTTTTTCCTCTCTAGCTTTCGGACTGAATGCGCCGATACGCGCGCGGGAAAGGTCGTTTGGCTCGTTCTCACCTAGAAAGCAACAGACCTGCGGTAGCATCACGCCGATGAACGCGGCGCAAGAGATCGAGATTCTGATCCGGGCGAAGTACCCGATTCTCTACATCGTGAGTTGGGAGGAGAGTCGTGTCGAGTCCACCCTCCAGAACGTTTGCAAGGGTTTGAATCGAACGCTCCACACGTGGTCGATTACGCAAGGCATGCGGCCCGCGGTCAATCGCACCTCCGGCCCCGTTAAGCCAACCTCGCTTCCCGGCGAATTGGAGGCTTTGGCGCTCGTTCATGAGTCGAGCGACTTCACGGTGTTCCTGCTGAAGGACTTCCATCCTTACATGCGTGATAACCGGGTCGTCCGCTTGCTCCGAGATTTGGCATTGCGGCTTCGCGGAAAGGCGCAGACGCTGGTCATTATGGGGCCATCCTTGAGCCTGCCTACCGATTTGGAAAAGGATGTTACCGTGGTGGACTTTGCGTTGCCGGAATCCGGCGAGATCGAAAAGAAGCTCGACGAAGTGATAGAGGCCGTCAAAGGAAATCCGAATGTCGATACCAAGCTTGATCCCCATACCCGTGAAGTGATCGTGAAATCGGCTCAAGGGCTGACGATGGACGAAATCGAGTCAGTCTTCGCACGAAGCTTGGTTGAGAAAAAGAAGTTCGACGTTGAGATCGTGCTTGAGGAAAAGAAACAGATCATTCGCAAAAGCGGTCTGCTGGAGTACTACCCCGCCCAAAACCAAATGTCTGACGTAGGCGGCATGGAGTTACTGAAGGAGTGGTTGGAGAAGCGAACCAATAGCTTTACCGACAAAGCGAGAGAGTTTGGCATTCCTGCTCCGAAAGGCGTTCTCATTCTGGGCGTTCAGGGCTGCGGCAAATCGTTGATCGCGAAGGCGATCGCCGCGCACTGGGCTCTGCCCATGCTCAAGCTAGATGTCGGTCGGATTTTTGGTTCCTTAGTGGGTCAAAGCGAGGAGAACATTCGAAAAGCAATCAAGGTGGCAGAATCCGTTGCGCCTTGTATCTTGTGGGCCGATGAGATTGAGAAGGGATTTGCGGGAGCCTCTGGCGCCAGCGTTAGCGACAGTGGAACGACGGCACGTGTCTTTGCAACGTTTTTGACTTGGATGCAGGAAAAGACAGCGCCGGTCTTTTTGATCGCAACTGCCAACAACGTATCACAGCTTCCTCCTGAGATGCTGCGGAAGGGGCGATTCGATGAAATCTTCTTCGTCGATCTTCCCGACAAAGCCGAGCGGAAGCAGATCTTTGAAATTCACCTCAAGAAGCGTGGGCGCGATCTCAAGAAGTTTAAGACGGAGGCCTTAGCCAAGTTGACTGAAGGTTTTAGCGGAGCCGAGATCGAACAGGTTATCGTGGGGGCTCTCTATGTGGCTTTCGATGCTGGCCGCGACTTGAACCAGAAAGACTTGGTGGCGGAAGCGGAAGCGGTGGTGCCGTTGAGCGTGATGATGCGAGAGGACATTCAAGAGTTGCGGGAATGGGCGTCGATTCGAACTCGCCCGGCGAGCGTTCACGACGGCGACTAGCCGCTTCGTGCTAATCTCGCCTTGAGCATGAAACCCTGCGGCATTCTCTTACTTGGCGTCCTGGCAGTCACCGCGCAGGCGGAGGAAATTGTAATTCGGAGCGGATTGGTCCGCACGATTCCACCGGCGCGTCGATCCGTTGTTCATATCGATCCGATTGAACTGTCTCTGGTGAAAGGCACGTGGCAGGAACCTCAGGCCGGGCTTGACGGCTGGACCAAGATCGAGGCAGGCAGCGACGGGGTTTTTAGTGGGCGTCCACTCGGAGGCGGCTACGTTTATACAACGGTTCAATCGCCAACGGCCAGGACCGTTATCCTTGAGGCTTCTGGTCATACCATGGTGTACGTCAATGGCGTCCCTCGTACCGGCGATCCCTACAGCTATGGGTATGTATCCTTGCCTATTGAGCTAAAAGCGGGCGTCAATGAGTTTCTTTTTCTATGCGGCCGAGGTCGCTTAGCGGCCAAGCTTATCGATCCCAAAGCCCCCATTTCTCTGGACGTTCGAGACGCGACCACTCCGGACATCATCAAGGGCGAGAAAGGTGAAGCATGGGCCGCAGTCGTCATTCGGAACGCCACCAACTCCACCTTGAGGGGCCTCAAGATCGAGGCTTCTGGGGATGGCAAGACGGTTACCACGGAATGCCCCGATGTGATGGAGATGGCGGTGCGAAAGGTGGGCTTCAAGGCGCCCCTCACCCCTACCGGGAAGCTCAAGATACGATTGGTCAATAAAGGTAAACGCGTCGACGAAGGCTCGCTGGAGCTCAGAGTCAGGCAACCAGGACAACCGTATAAGCGCACCTTTGTTAGCAAGATCGACGGTAGCGTCCAGTACTTCGCCGTTAATCCTTCGACGCGAAAAGGCAGTGGGCAGGCACTCTTTCTTTCTTTGCATGGAGCGAGCGTTGAAGCAATTGGTCAAGCCGAGGCGTACTCTCCTAAACAATGGGGATTCTTAGTAGCTCCTACTAATCGGAGACCTTATGGATTCGACTGGGAAGAGGTGGGGCGTTTGGACGCTCTGGAAGTTCTAGAACTTGCTAAGGAGATGTTTCAGACCGCTCAGGCGAAAACTTACTTGACGGGCCACTCGATGGGCGGACACGGTACATGGCAAATGGGCGCGCACTTTCCCGATCTTTTTGCAGCGATCGCACCTAGCGCTGGTTGGATTAGTTTTGCGAGCTACGCAGGAGGCGTGACTTACGAGAATCCGTCACCGGTGGAAAAGATGTTGCAACGTGCGGGCTCTCCCAGCGATACGCTTCAACTGAAATACAACTATGCAAGCGAGGGGATTTACATCTTGCACGGGGACGCTGACGATAATGTGCCGGTCGATCAAGCGCGCGCCATGCGCAGAGAGCTTGAATCGTTCCATAAAGACTTCTCATGGCATGAACAGCCCGGCGCAAATCACTGGTGGGACGCTTCGGACGAGGCGGGGGCGGATGCGGTGGATTGGGCGCCAATCTTCGACATGTTCTCCCACCACCGGCTGCCGTACGCAGAGGAAACTCGGTTCGTCGATTTTTCGACGGTATCGCCAGGAATATCGTCCAAACTGCGCTGGCTCTTACTTGAGCAACAAGAACATCCTTTCGAGTTAAGTCGAGTTCAATTACGAGCCGATCCAGTTTCCCGTAAGTTTTCTGGCACGACGCAAAACGTCGCCCGGATGAGTCTTGACACTTCCGCGCTGATTCCCAGTGGGTCGATCAACTTGGATATCGACGGGCAGAAATTGACTTCTATCGCCTGGCCACGGGACGGCTATCTTCGACTGAAAAAGCAATCGGGGGTGTGGGAAGTGGCGGCGGCGATCGACTTATCCGAGAAGAGTCCGCTCCGATATGGTGGATTCAAGGACGTATTTCGAAACGAATTCGTATTCGTATATGGCACGCGGGGGTCGATCGAAGATCGTGCCTGGGCTAAAGCTAAAGCTCGTTACGATGCGGAGACTTTTTGGTACCGTGGAAATGGATCGGTTGAGGTTGTAGCGGACAAGGACTTTGATGCGAAGAAGGATCCAGATCGAAACGTGGTCCTGTACGGCAACGAAACAACCAATGCCGCTTGGCACTCATTGATTGGAGATGGCCCCGTCCGGGTTGCTCCAGGAAACGCCAGCGTAGCGGGTCGATACGTCTCCAACACTTCTACGGCATGCCTGTTCGTCAGACCGCGACCAGGGAGTCAGATTGCAACCGTAGCCGTGATAGGAGGGACCGATTTGACGGGTTGCCGCCTGACCGACCGAGTACCCATTTTCACCTCTGGATCGGCGATTCCGGACTTACTGTTTTTCTCCCCTAGCATGCTTGAAAAGGGCACCGCTGGGATCTCGGCGGCAGGATATTTCGGGAATGACTGGGGAGTGGACTCTGGGGACTTCGCCTACTCGAACTAGCAGGTTGGGGGCTTAAACGCAACCCATGCTCGGCTACCGCAAGAGAATAGAAGTATAATCGAGGTCGTTCAAAGTTGAATGGATTTCGAGGGATGCCTATGGAAACGACGAAGGACCAGCAACAAATTCAGGACTTGCCGATTGCCGCTTACGTGAAACTGATCCGCTCCGCGGAGGCTCTCCATGCAGAAGTGAGTCGCGGATTAGCGAGCGAAGGTTTGACGGCGAGCCAGTTCAGCGCCCTCAAAGTCCTTCGGCTTCGCGGTCCTCTCGCGCAACGCGATATCGCCAACTATCTGGTCAAAACGGGCGGCAATATCACCGTGGTGGTGGACAATCTGGAGCATCGCAATCTGGTCGTTCGGATTCGCGATACGGAAGATCGGCGAATTGTTTTTGTCAAGCTCACGCCTGAAGGCGAACAGATTTTCGACCGCGTATATGGTCCGCACCTGGACCGAATTCGGGGCGTGATGTCGGCCTTGTCCGATAAGAGCCTGAATCAACTCACTGAATTACTGGAAGAGCTTTATCCCTCCCCTGCCGAACCCCTTTGCTATGGTCGGTCCGAAGAAGCGGACAAGCCGAAAAAGAAGGGACGGACGCCTTCTGCCGCTTACTAGACCTTTTTGGGCGAAGATACGTCGCTTGCCTCTCATTGCGCAGAAAGTTCATTAAACATTGAACGATACGTGTTAATATGGTTTAACCGTTAACACGGTGCACTAGAAATCCCCTAGAGGAGGAAGTTCTTATCATGCGACGCAGCGCATTTACGCTCATCGAGCTTCTTGTAGTCATTGCGATCATCGCAATCTTGGCAGCCATTCTTTTTCCTGTATTTGCCCAGGCCAAACGAGCGGCGAAGACCGCTTCAACTCTTTCGAATACGAAACAGCTTGCTCTTGCCGTCCAAATGTATTCCAACGACTATGACGACGGCACTCCACCCATTTACTACGGAACCTGGTATGGAGATTGGACGGACTTTTTCACTTGGGTCACCGTTACCCACCCTTATGTAAAGAACACAGGGATCTATCACGACGCTGCGACCTCCATTCCCTACAACCCGACATCTCCCGGCGTCGGCGCATTTAATTGGACCGGCTATACGTCGATCGGCGCCAACGAGCGCGGATTGTTTGGCTGGTGGGATTGGGATGGTTCGAATTGGAATTGGCACAACAGTCGCGTCCTCTCTGCTCAGGAGAACATTGCGGAGCGAGCGGCGATCATGACCAACCGCGATCCAACTTCGCCGGAGTGGGGCATGTTCATGTTCACCAACTATCTGGCAGCTACACCGAGCCCGACGCATGCCACCGATGGCGCCTATTGGTACAACAACACCGCTTGGGTCTCCACCAAAAATCACGCGGATAACTTGGTCGTTGGCTTTGCCGACGGGCACTCCAAGACGGTTAAGGGAGGTCGGGTGTTTAAGTATGACGGAACCTACACCGATTGGACGGATGCTCTAGCAGTGCCGGACAGTCCCTGGATTAAGTTCTGGGGCAGCGACAGGAGCGGCACTCAGTGAAGCAACTAGCCCTCCTTTTATTGGCTCTCCTCGTGGTTGGATGCTCATCTGGTCCCAGCGATCCGATGAATGAAAACGTCAAGGCTCCCAAGCCTCCGCCTCCGCCGGCGGGCCACTAAGTCATCCGATGCCGCCGAGGATCGAACCTCGGCGGCATCTTTTATTCTTTCTGAACCGAATTAGGACAAACTCTGAGCATGTACTCTGCCTGCCTTGCCGCGATCGGCTTAGTATCCTTTTTATCGACCTCCACCCCGGCCGCTCCTATTGAAACCATGCAGCAACGAATTGAACGAGTCCGCGAAGACCTGGATAACCTTGAGCACTTTTACAATATCGACGTATCTCCGCATCGCTCAGAGCGGCTGCGCAAATACTACGAAGATCAGCTCACCGACCTGAGGAAGGCGCCTTTCGAATCGCTGGATCAGGAAGGTAAGACCGACTTCCTTCTGCTTCAGAACTACTTGGAAAGGAACAAGAGGCAATTGGAATTGGACGCGGTCAAGGACCAGAAGACCGAGGCGCTTCTTCCTTTCGCTTCGATCATCGTTCAGCTTTGCGAGGATCGTCAGCAGATGAAGCCGATGGAGGGGGAGAAGGCGGCGAAGGATATCCATGAGGTCGAGCAGCAGATTGCGGACACTCGATCGAAGATTGAGAGCAGCAAGATCAAGATCGACAAGTCAAGCGCGTTTCGAGCGGCACGCACGATCGATCGATTAAAGTCCCACCTTGCCGAATGGTTTGGCTTCTTCAAGGGCTACGATCCGATGTTCACTTGGTGGGTTTCCGAACCGTATGCCAGGGTCAACAAAGCGCTGGACGAACTCGCACCAGTGATTCGCGAAAAGCTTGTTGGCGTCAAGCCGGGCGATAAAGACGCGATTATTGGCGAGCCGATCGGTCGCGAAGGCTTGATGGCGGACTTGGCGGCGGAGCGAATTGCCTACACCCCAGAAGAGTTGATCGAAATAGGGGAGAAAGAGTACGCCTGGTGCGAAAACGAGATGAAGAAGGCGTCTCGAGAACTGGGATACGGCGACGACTGGCGCAAGGCTCTGGAACATGTGAAGACACTACACGTGGAACCTGGTCAGCAACCCAAGCTGATTCGCGACTTGGCGCTCGAAGCCATCAACTACGTCAAAGACAACGATCTAGTGACGGTTCCACCGTTGGCGGAGGAAACCTGGAGGATGTTTATGATGTCTCCGGAGCGGCAAAAGGTAAATCCGTTCTTTCTGGGTGGAGACTCGATCATCGTTTCCTTTCCGACCGACACCATGGACTATGAAGCGAAGCTCATGAGCATGCGCGGAAACAACATCCACTTTGCCCGGGCGACGGTTCATCATGAGCTCATTCCCGGACATCACTTGCAGGGCTTCATGAATGCCCGCTATCGACCCTACCGGGGTCTCTTTGGCACGCCCTTTTGGATCGAGGGCTGGGCTCTTTATTGGGAGATGGTCCTTTGGGACAAGGGCTTTCCCAAAACGCCGGAAAACCGAATCGGAATGCTGTTTTGGCGCATGCACCGTTGCGCCCGCATCATCTTCTCACTCAAGTTCCATCTGGGGCAGATGACTCCTCAGGAGTGCATCGACATGCTGGTTGAGAAGGTTGGGCACGAGCGCTCAACGGCAGAAGGCGAAGTACGGCGATCTTTTGCGGGAGACTATCCCCCACTTTATCAGGCGGCCTATATGTTGGGAGCCCTCCAGATCTACTCGCTACGGCATGAACTGGTGGATAGCGGCAAGATGAAGGAGAAGGACTTTCATGATCGCATTCTGCATGAGAACCAGATGCCTATCGAGACGCTCCGCGACCTGATGGAGAATCGAAAACTGGCACCTGATTTGAAGCCTTCCTGGCGATTTTATCATCGCTAGACGGGACTTTTCCTTTCTTCTGGAACCTTTGCCCATAGCTTGGGATTTCCTCTTGCAGCCACGAGTTAGTGGCCGGAGGAAATCCTATCGTCGATACACTTGTAAAGCCCATGGGCATCTATCGCAAGGCAAGTTTTGAGGCGGTCGCCGTGGCCGAGATACCAGTTCTCTACCGAGTTGCCCGAAGGCTGACCCTTAACGACGCATGGGCGGAGGACTTGGTTGGACAAACACTCCTGCAAGCGGCGAAGGCTTGGGAGTCTTTTGACGGCCAGTTCCCCAGAAGTTGGCTCATTCGGATTCTGCAGAACGCCTATCGGCATGACGTTCGAAGAGCGAACCGTCGCCCAAAGGAGGTTGCGATCGAAGATCACGACGCCCAGGGAGAAGATCTCTGGCAGGAATTGTCTGGTCGAATTATCGAGGCTCATATTTATGAGGAATTGGACAAACTGCCAGAGGAATATCGACTTGCCGTCTCTCTGTGCGATGTCGAAGAATTAAGTTACGAAGAGGCGGGCGAAGCGATGGGAATTCCTACCGGAACCGTAAAGTCACGACTTTTTAGAGGACGAAGGCTCCTTCGTCAACGGCTTGCAACAATTCAGTTAGGTGCAGAATGAGATTCTTCTTTCACCGTCATCACGAAGGAGAACCTTGCCCTCACATGGAAGGTCTTCTGAACCGCGCCGCCGATGGCAGTTCCAAGGGCTTAGCCCGATGGTACGCGTTGGCTCATGCCGCTCACTGCTCTGGCTGCAAAAAGTTTCTTGATAACTTGACGCGCATGATCGAGCAGATGCGTCGAGAGAAACAACCGCCCGTCGATCAAGGCGCAGTCGACCGGCTGACGGCTTTAGTTCGTGAAGTGGGCGCCGTTGAATCGGCGACGGAGCAGGGGTAAATTCTGAGCGAGGTGAAGACGCCTTGACGCTCACAAACCGATTCGATCAAGCCTGCGCTTTTGCGCGAAAGATTCACACTAATCAAGTTCGGAAAGGCACTGAAGTGCCCTATCTCAGCCATCTCTTGGCAGTGGCATCACTGACCTTGGAGTTTGGTGGCAATGAGGATGAGGCGATTGGCGCTTTGCTTCACGATGCGGCAGAAGACCAGGGTGGCTTTGAGACTCTTCGATTGATTCGAGAAGAATTCGGGGAGTCGGTGGCGCGAATCGTAGAGGAGAATTCGGATACGTTTGAGACGCCCAAGCCCGCTTGGCGGATCCGGAAAGAAGGCTACATAGCGGCCGTATCTCACAAGAGTGAGTCGGCGTGTCTTGTGTCGTTATCCGACAAGATCCACAATGCGAATTCCCTTGTTCAGGATCAGAGGGAGCTAGGCGACGCACACTGGAATCGATTTAGGGCCAGCAAAGAGGACTCTCTTTGGTATTTGCAGAGTTTGGCGGATGAGTTCGAAAAGCGTTCGATCGTCTTTTCGCGGCTGGTACGTCCCGTAAAGCGTTTGCAAGAAGCGATTGAAGTCTTAGAGGGTCTCTAGGGAAGTAAGTTTCGTCGGGTGCAGTAGACACAAAAGGACGAAATTTCCGTGCTACGCCCTCGCCAGGTCATTGATCGAATCTCCAAAGAGTTCGGGCCTCGGTCAGAGGACGTACGCTATTTTGTTTTCACTTCCAAGGTCCTGATCTCTAGCCAGGAACCCTGGTTAGCCGATCTCTTTAGATGGCCTTGTTCTTTCGTCGTCGTCGGACAAATCCCACGATTCCCGCGCCGATACCCAAAAGGCTGGCGGGCTCTGGTACCGCTTGCGGCGATCGGGAAAGACTCCACATATCCGCTCGGTTCTCAATCGCACCGACGTTGAGATAACCCGTGTCAAGAGTTGCGATATTCGCAACATAGGCTCGTGCTCGCGCTTGAATCGCGATCGTGTCCATCAGGCCACTGTCACCCGTGATGTAGTTCGCTCTTCCTCCGCCGTAAGGTCCCGAAGGTCCACCGTCTACGCCGGTTACTGTACCGGTGAGGGTCGAGGTTGGAATTGCAGCTCGCAGGTCAAGAACGACGCCCGTTCCAATGACACGGGTGTCGACCAGGGCGAAGAGGTCAGCTGAGAGGAGCGATCCTCGGGTTAGCGTGACGTTGCCGCTGCCCTCCGTTCCCATGTAGACTCCGTTTGAGAAGTCCAGCAGGTTGTAGACGAAGTTGCCGAGACTGGGAAGAAGACCGCCTCCGTTCGTGGCCGACATATGAAGGTCGTTCACGGAGAAGTTGGTCAGTGCCGACTGATTAATCGTCGTACCGTAGTTAGTAGCAGACGTTGTCCCGTTAATGAGATTGAGCTGGGCAGACAAGTTGAATACTACACCCAACACGTTACCAATCAGGCCATTGTTGTTGGCGTCCACATTAGCGATGCTATAGTGGCCGCTAAAGTTGTACTTCCAGTCGGCGCCATCAAAATCATAAGCGCTTGCGACTCCTGTCGCTCCGACTGCAAGCATGACAGCAAATAGATTGCGTTTAATCATGCAATTCTCCTTCAGTTTTTGCCAAATCCGTGGCGATTAACTCCATTGGGAAGGAGTGTATAGCAAATGGTATGACACAAAACCAATTATCAAAAGAACCTGTTAATCGCAGGTATGAAATATGTATCAATTGCCAGCACTCTTAATATTCGAACTAAAAGTACTTTTCTTGAAACCCAAACGTACCCTATTTATACATTAAGAACTTTGTTGTCGTCGGCAGGGATTCTCAACGCCCACCCTCATCGTATTCCCAAATCAGCGAAATTCATTGACGCGCTTTATTGCAATACTCTGTCTGTCACGGCACCAGATCATCGAAAAATATCACTACACTCGCAAAATATTGACAATTCAGAATAGCGAGTAGAATCTCGACAGTCGCTCTATCCGTAATTTTGCTAGTTTAAAGTCCATTATCCACGCATTCGCAGCGACCCTCGGCAGGTTCAATTCAAGTTCAATGATAAGAGTACTAACATGTAGTTTATTGCGAGTGATGGCGTAAAAAGAACTAATACCCAGTGAGTTCTTGCCGATATTAGCACTATGTTTCGGGTGCGGAGCTATGAGGTGGTGGGCACTACACTCGTGGAGGTCCTGGTATCGCTGACCTTCTTGGCGGCAGTGATATTGGCGATCCTTACAGGAGTTTCCCAGTCCAATCGTCGGGCAGGAATGGCAGGTCGAAGGAACGCGGTACTCACCGCCCTCCAATCTCGCCTGGCAGAGATTCGATCAACAGCTGACTCGGCATCGTTGGTCCAGGGAAGTTCGGAATTTTCTATCGAACTTCCCTCATCTTCCGACTTGGTCTCGGCCAAGCAAGCCGTTTCCCTCGTCGCAGGCTATTCCGATCTCTATTCGGTTAGCCTAGTCGCCACTTGGTACGAAGATGCTAAGAGCCAGTCTCTGAGTCTCAAGTCTCTCGTGAGGGCTCCCAATGTCTAAAAGAGCCTTCACTCTCATTGAGGTCATGATCGCAACGACACTGCTCGTTCTCATTGTGGCCGGAGCAACCACCGCCTTTGGATTTGTCGTGAAGAGGAATCTCCACGGAATTGCTCGATTTGCTTCACTTCGAGACGGATCTCAGACTCTGTCAGGCGTTGAGGAGACGATTTCTCAGGCGGTGAGTTGTTCAAAAGTATCGAACGGCTCCAGCGATGCCTTAGTTTGCACGATGCCCTTGAACGGCGTCGATTCCAACTCTGACGGCGCTCTGGATCAATTCACTCCCACTCGAATTAGCAAAAGAGGAGTCGTCCATTATGGCAAAGGACAGAGAGTTTGGTTCTACCTTAGCGACTCTCAGGGCGCCTTTGGCAATAGTGGCAACTACTTCTTCAGAGCGGTCAGAAATGACGATAACAACCCGACATTGGGAGACATCGATACCGGCTGGAGCTATTTGTCAGGCTCGACCCAACCTAGCCGGGGTCCCGTTTCATCTTGCACCTTTTCCGTCAACGCAAGTAATCGAACCGTTGCCTACTCCATCCAGTTCGAGCAATCGATTCGCACGAACTCTGCGCCATCGGCGAATGAAGATCGGCAAGGGGCCCGATTTAAGGGAGTTCGCGGCTGGAGGAATCTTCCATGAAGCGTCGTGCAAGCGCCCTTCTCTACGTTCTCATGATGACGCTTGCCACGAGCGCCATCGTGATGGCCACGATCAATTTGGCCGCCTCCGGACATAACGCCGAGGTACGCGACGAGCGCAAAGCGATGGCGGGAGCCGCATTTGATGGAATGGTCGATCAAGTTTTGTCCGATAGCGCGGCTGGCGTCCTCACCGTTCCCAGCACTCGTCCGATCGCGTTAGATCCAGTGGGGGGCAGCGTTACGGTTACCGACAATGGCGGAGCCGTTGCTGGTTCCTATCTGGTCGAAGGAACGATGACGGTGGGTGGGCTCACTTATCGACAATCGCGAATCATTGGTCGAAAGGGGACGCCGAATCCGTTTTTCTACGTGCTCTTTTCAAATTCGTCTCTCAGTTCAACACAGGCGGTGGTGACAAACGGACCAAGTTGGGCCGGTGACGTGTCGATCAATGGCAACCTAACCTTGAGCAACCCCTCAACCCAGATTAATGGAGATGTTGAGGCAACCGGCGCTATCAATCCGGCTACGTTGAGCGTTACCGGAAGCAAATTGCAGGGTGTATCGGCGGTTCCGTTCACGAAACTTCCCTATATCTTGATCCCTGCCCTGAACCCTTATCTGATTGAGGCGATTCTTCAGCTTCCCGGACTTCTTATCGATGGGCTCAATTTGGGAAGTGGATACCCGCTGGCTTACGCTCTCCTGGCGACGCAGATTAAGGGAACGTTCACCGGCAAAGGGACGATCTACTTTCCTGGCGACGTTACAGTCGTCGGCGACATGTTTTATGGCGATTCGAACTCACGAATCGCGATTATCGCGTACGGCAACATTACGGTCGCGGGCAGTGTTACTCACCTCGTCGGCCACTTGTATGCAGGAGGAACGATTACGTTTCAGGCATCCAGTGCCAAGCTGCTGGACACCGGTTCGGTCGTAGCCAATGCCGTTTCGATTCAGGCTCCGGTCACCCTGAACCACGATCCCGCAATTTGGCAAGATCCATCGGAAGGTTATCGCCTGAAGCTACCGGGGTACTGGCCATGATGACCCACTTCGATTGCGGGCGATATGCCCGCTGGCTGCTGCCTTGCACAGCCATCACGTTTATTGGCATCGCGCTTTCGCGATTTCTGCCTGGGCCCTTGGGAGCGGCAATCGTGGCAATCATCGTCACGGCGATCGCGGCGCTGCCAGCCTCAACGCCCAGGCGAAAAAGGGAGAACCGGAGTCGCCACTCGGTTCTGATGGAAGAGATTGCCCGAGCGTTGGTATCCGGCGGAGAACCCATCGACTTGCCGATGAAGCTCTTGAAGACGGCAATTCGTCGGCTAGGCGCTCACTCCGGCGCGATTCTTCTCCGATCGGACGATTGCGATCGCGGCCTTAAAGGTCTGTGTCAGTTCAGCGTGACAGACGGGTTTGAGATCCCGGCTTCCGTTGGCGTTCACAGTTCCCTACACCGCGAAATCATTCAGGGAGGTAATCGAATTGTATGGCACGCCTCCCCCGGGCAACCGATATTGGATGGGCAATTTGAGTTAGAAAGAGGCTCCTTGGTCGGCTTTCCTTTGACGGTCTACATCCGCCGAGGCGAAGCACAATGCGTGGGAGCCGTGGTTCTCCTGTTTGACGATCCTACAAAGATCGACAAGGAATTGGAAGAGAGCATTGAGGACTTTACGCAAGTCGCTGCACTTACCGTGGCGCCCAATACACAGCGAAGGCAAGTTCACCAGACTCTCGCCCGAACCCTGGAGATGCTGGTGAACGTATTCGAAGGGCGTTGCGAGTACTCGGAAGGACACTCCAAGCGGGTTAGCGAAATCGCCGTCAATTTGGGGCGCAAGCTTGGGCTGGGGTACGAGTCGCTTGAGGACTTGAGATTAGGAACGCTCCTCCACGACATCGGCAAGATCGCTATCCCCGAAAACATCCTAAACAAGCCCGGAAAACTATCCGCCGAAGACTACGAAGTCATCAAAAAACACCCGGAAATCGGATACGAGATGTGCCGTCCGGTACAGCTTCCCGAGTGCGTACTTAAGGTGGTTCGGAACCATCATGAGAATCTCGATGGGACGGGGTATCCAGATGGACTTTCGGGTTCGGACCTGACCCTGTACATGCGCATAGCGGCGGTTGCCGACTCATTCGACGCGATGTGCTCTCGCCGCGCCTATCGAGACCCAATGGAAATGAATCGCGTCATCGCCGAGCTTACGCGGAACGCTGGTACTCAATTTGATCCTGTTGTGGTGGAGAAGCTCAAAGAATCGCTCGGCGAGCCATGGCTTATCGCCCTTTATGGAACGGCGGCAAACGCCGTAGGAGAGCACGCGGCATGAGTTCAATCGAAATCACCGCATTCGAAGGCGGTTCTTCGCTGGGAATCGATGTCCGCAGCGACGTCATTCGGGTCTTACAAGCCGCGGGACGGACCGACTTGGCTAAAGTGACGCATGCCCTAGAGATCCCCCTTCCGAAGGGGACCCTCAATGAAGGAATCATTCGATTTCCTCGCCAAGTGGCCGGTCTTATCCGCGACCGATTACTGGTGAATGGCGTGGATGCGAAAGCATGCGCATTTTCTTTGCCTGCCGCGTATACCGTTGCGGCGGAGTTCGCCCTGCCGGCGATGGCATCAGATGAGATATTGGAAGCGGCCAAATTCAGGCTCAAGAAGTCTCTTCCCTTCCGAATTGAAGATGCCTATATCGAGACCGTGACGCTGGGTCCCTCAGGCGACTCCAATGTCTCTGTTTTGGCGATGGCTACGCCTAAGGGCATCATCGACTCTCGCGCCGACATGCTTGCCTTTGCCGGTTTACAGCCGATCGCCGCAGAAACGGAGGCTCATTCGATACTTCGCGTCATCCATCGTCGTGCCAGCCGGCTGGACTCACTGGAGCGAGATTCGAGTTTGACGGTAGTAGAAGTTGGGGGCCAAACGACTTCGATGTATGTGATTCGGGAACGGAAACTGCAGTTTATGCGCACCGTTCGATTCGGGGTTGACGATATTCGCGCTCCTCTCCTCACGGCAACAGGTCGAGAATCGATTGATCTCTCGGAAGTTTTCAGTCAATCGACGACTCGACTCACGGAGGAGGGTGTGCTGGAGTTCGAGTTTGAAGGAAGGCACTGTCAATGTCTCGTTCGGGACGAACTCGGACGGCTCAGCAAAGAAATTAGTCGGCTGTTACGGTACTTCAAGTCGATGCATCCCGAGCGCAGCTATCGCGGCCTGCTCGACACGATGCTGGCGTGCGGCGAAATGTGTTCTACGCCCGGATTCTTGGACTACTTCGCCGGCGAACTCGGCTTCAGAGCAGAACTATTGCGCCCCCTGTACGAAGTGAACATGGGCGTTCATGCGAAAGCTCGCGACTTTATTCATTCAAACGAAGCCAAATTCCCGGTGGCGACGGGGTGCCTTCTTCTAGGGATTGAAGAGGCGGAACAAACAGGAGGAATGGACCATGGAAGGCGGAACCAGCAGCAACACGCTGCCTAGTAGCGGATTTGCTCACGTCAATATGCTTCGCGGCTGGCTAAAAACCAGAAACGAAGTGAGAGTCAAGCTCGTGAAGACTTCAATTTGGAGTCTCTGCTTCGCAGGAGTGGCGATCATCGCGTTACCGATGGTGATCTGGCTCTTCAAGAGCGAACACGATAGCGCATTGCGATCCGAAGCGATGCTAGCCCGGGTCAAGCGCGACCTGAAGGTCGACCAGGCAAGAATGGAGTCTGCCCAACCCAAGATTGAGCGAGCGCAACTTTATGAAGGAATCGAGAATCGATCGATCCAAGTGATGAATTCAGTTTTGGGTGTAGTCGCAGCGACTCCGAACCAAGTCGTTCTCAGTTCTGTTTCGGGAGCAGTGAGTCAAGGCAAGCTCACCATGCGCATCCTTGCCGATGCCCCGAATTCCGATCAGAAAAGCCTGTTTGAGGCCCAGGCTTCAAGGGGGCCTCGAGTCTTAGCCGCATTCACGACCAATCAGACGAAAGAGGAGAATGTGTTCTCCAACGGAATCCGTTTCGAATTTGTGAAGATTTCGGAGGTGAAGCCGTGAACAACCTGCCAATGGCTCAATACCGGCAATTTGAGTCTCAAATTCACCGCTGGACTCGAATAGGAGTCTTCGTTCTGGGAGCGTTCATTTTGGTTCTCGGTGGAGGAGCGGCAGCCTACCGTTCCAAGTCGGCGGGCTTGCAAGGCGAGCTAGCTGCCTTAAGACCTCAACTGGAGAATATCCAGAGTCAGGTCGAGTCGGCCAATCAGGTGAAGAACCATCCCGTGCGAACTGCCTATGAGCGAATCCAGGACCTTCAGAAGGAACTTTCGCAAGCGGTTTCTTATCGTGGCTGCACGGTTACCACATTTCAGGTGGCAGGCGAGCCAACAGCATACGCCGATCAGGGATCTAAGATCGCCTCGACCACCCACCTTACGCAGGGAAGCGTGAGGTTTGAGATTTCCGGCAGGACACTCGACGTTATTGCGGCGATCCGACAAGTGGGGACCGGTGAAGTTCCATTTGAGTTCGATTCGCTTTCGTTTCGGCGCGGAAAGATCCGTGAGGACGGAGTCGATGTTATCGCAACGGCCGCAATCAGAGTCGTTGGTGAGGTTCCAGGAGGGACAACCTCGTGAAAAAGGATCAGAAGAACAAAGCTATCATTATCGGGCTCGCCGCCCTCATGGCGCTGCTCATCGGGCTTCAACTGGGAGGTGGCAAGTCTTCGATGAAGCCTAAGCTTCTGCCTCAACGGCCGGCGGTTGCTTCGCGAGGAGTCGATGAGAAAGTCGCTGAACCCGTTGTCGTTCGCGACGTGTTCTGGCATCCGGCGTTAGCGAAGGATCTTCGCAAGCCGACTACATTGGCGACAAGCTATCGCCCCCCCACATCCATGTCCTTGCCAGCGGCAAGTTCGACAAATTCCATGTGGGTTCCGCCAATTCATCCCGACGTCACCGCTCTTCCCGACCTCAGACCGAGAGCGCAGAAGAACGAAGTCGCGACGCTGAGCCCCGAAAAACTCAAACCAAAAAAAGTGTTGAGCGTTTGCGGCTTCCTCGCAGCCCAAACGCCGAAGATCATCCTCTCGATGAACAGCGAGGACCCGACGCCGTATGGGGTGGGGCAGAAGCCATGCCCAGAAGTAACGATTGTGGAGATCCGGATGGACCAGGCGACGGTGCGGATCTCGAATCGGCAGATTGTTCTGACAGCGGGACAGCAGGTGGAGATATGAACGTAACCAGTTTAGTGGCGCTCTGCGTCGTGGCCCAAGCCAATTCATCGACTTCGGACTCATATGAGCCCAGCGCTCTCGTACCGAACGAGATGGCAACGTGCCTGCCCGATTCGTCTCCTTCACCGGTGGTCGAGTCCGACGAGCCACAGCCCACACGAGGAGTGGATACCCCGCGAGTGGCGAAGGTTTGTTCTTTAAACGTGCCGGATATGGACCTGGCCAAGATCGTGCGAATCTTGGCCGATCAGACAGAAACCAACATTATCCTGATGGCCAAGCAGGATGCTCGGCTCACCATTCGGCTCGACAACGTGACGCTTCCAACGATGTTGCGTCACATTTGCGCCCTATCGGGCCTCTCAATGTTGGATGTGGACGATACCTATGTTATCGCCACGGAAGACCTTTTGAAATCCGGATATCCCGAAGAGTGGGCGTCGAAACACCCCGTTAAGGCTGAACCAAAGCCGGAAACGATCACGGAAACCCTCGAACTGAAATACGTGAAAGCGGGACAAGTTGCCGCTGCACTGGCGAAGATGTATCCGGCCGATATGCTTTCGGTCATCGTGGGCCCCGAGCAAAAATCCCCTTCCTTGGAGGACCAGAAGGTCACAGTAGGCGGCGGAGAGGCGACGATGCTGGGAGGAAACAATAGCAGCGGTGGTGTGGAAGCCGGACGATCCGAGACAGAATCGACGGCAAAGACGATTCTGTTGCGCGGGGCCAAAGACGTGGTTGAATCTGCGTTGTCCGCCGTCAAAAAATTCGACATCGCAAGACCCCAGGTCTCGATCGCAGTGACCGTTCATGAGGTCACAAATGAAGCGGTCAAGGAGCTTGGTCTCGGCTGGAATTTCTCCAACCTGGTAATCCGAGATCGACGTGTTTCGACCGGTTCCGGCGGGGGAGGTTCGACGACGGTGGATAACGGCGGAGCTTTCGATCCCTTGAGCGCCACCGCCACGATCAAAGCGCTAGAAACCGCCAACAAGGCTCGGTTGCTTGCCTCGCCTACCGTCTCGGTTCTTGACGGAGAGCGCGGATACGTTCTCATTGGTGATCGCATCAAATATCCGGTTGTGACGACGTTTTCTCAGGCGAATACGCCGGTATTCGATGTGAGAGAGGATCGGGTGGGAATCTACTTGCAAGTTGCGGCAAACATAGCGACGGACAAGGACATCACGCTGAGTCTCTATCCTCAGGTCTCCACGATCACGGGTTTCCTTAACGTCAACGGCGCGAGCTATCCACAGATTTCGACAAGAGAAGCGCAAACTACGATTCGACTTAAGTCGGGGGAGACCGTGGTGATGGCGGGACTCTTGCGAGACGACCAAGTAGAGCGAACGGAAAAGGTTCCTATCTTGGGTGATATTCCGTTGCTGGGCGAACTCTTCAAGCTGCGCAAAAAGAGCAAGACGGGCACCCAACTCGTGATCACAATCACGCCGATTGTGATGGAGGGCAAGGCGCCATGATTCACGACCGAACTCTGGCCGAGATCTTGATCGACGAGGGCTACGTTACTTCAGATCAGCTTGAGCAGATACTTGAGGGTCGTGAGGATTCCACGGTGTCGGTTGGAGACCTTCTTGAGCGCAAGAAGATCATCACCGAGAAGCAGAAGCTGAAGTGCGTGGGCCTTCAAATGGGAGTTCCTTTCGTTGACCTTTCGCACATTGAGTTGGATTCCGCGGTCGTTAAGACCTTGCCGCACGCCATTGCCTGTCGATGTTTGGCCATTCCGGTGGAACGGACGGAAGTGGCGGCCACGGTAGCAATGGTTCGGCCAACGGACATCCATGCAATCGATGAGATATCGGAAGCGTTGGGGGTTGAAGTGGACCCAATGTTGGCAACGGAAGAAGACGTTCGAAACGCGATCTTCCGTGTCTACGGCGTCTACGACGAACTGAGCGAAATCGTTGGGGAGGCCGCGCAGGACTCCGACGTGGAAGAGGTCCATGTTGTCACCCTCGAGGAGAACGAAGGCGTTAACGTCATCGACCTCGCGAAAGGAATGGATGGCGCGCCGATTATTAAACTGGCAAACGCCCTTCTCCTTCGCGCGATCAATGCCCGAGCAAGCGATATTCACATAGAGCCGCAACAAAGAAAAGTTCGGGTTCGGCTGCGGATCGATGGCCTTTTGCAGGAGACGATGACGATTCCGCGGGATTTGCAGCATCCCCTCATTTCCCGCATCAAAGTGATGGCGGGCTTGGACATCGCGGAGCGACGCATTCCACAGGATGGACGCTGCACGATGCACTCCCAGATGGGCGAGTTCGATTTCAGAATATCGACCTTTCCGAGTGTTTTTGGAGAGAAGATCGTGATTCGCGTCTTGAACAAGAATTCGGCTTCCGTAAGTTTGCTTTCGCTCGGCATGCCCCAGAAGGCATTCGATGGGTTTGTATCAACTCTAAACGAGCCGCAGGGTTTGGTCATCGTGAGCGGACCCACTGGATCGGGAAAGACGACGACCCTTTATGCGGCGTTGCGACACCTGAACGCAACCACGAGAAGCATCGTGACGATCGAAGACCCGGTGGAGTATCAGCTTGAGGGGATCACCCAAGGAAATGTCAATCCGCGAGCAGGCATCACCTTCGCCGTTGGCCTGAGGTCCATTCTTCGTCAAGATCCCGATGTGATCTTCGTCGGCGAAGTGAGAGATCACGAAACGGCGACGACAGCGGTAGAAGCCGCTCTGACCGGACACCTAGTGCTCACCAGCATGCACGCAAACGATGCATGTTCGGCCGTCACTCGACTCGTCGATATTGGAATCGAATCTTATTTGCTCGGTTCGAGCCTGACCTGTAGCGTCGCTCAGCGCTTGGTAAGGCGGAATTGCCCAAAGTGCTCAGATATCTACTTTCCCGACCCCGCTCTGCTGGAAAAGCTGGGGCTGCCGCCATCGAGAGAGTACGTCCAAGGAACGGGGTGTGAGCACTGCACGCGTACAGGCTTTAGAGGACGGGTTGGGATCTTTGAAGTGGTACGGACCACCCCCGATATTCGGCGCATGATCTCTTCGGGGGCAAAGATCGATGACATTCGTCGGGTTGCGTCCAGTTTGGGGGCGGAATCGCTACGGGCGGACGCCTGCCGACGCGTCCTCGATCAAGAAACAACCGTAGAAGAAGTGCTTCGGGTCACGGCGGAGCAAGACTGATGCAAGTCTACAAGTACGTAGGATTCGACACGACGGGCCGACGCATCACCGGCGAACTCTCTGCTACGTCATCGTCTCATGCGGAAGAGATATTGGAGTCTCGGTCGGTCATTCTTCTTTCCATTGAAGGAGGCGGCGGTCAGGAGACGGTCGTTTCTCGACCTCGGCTCAGACTCAATCTTCCCAAGAGTTCTCATCGCCCCGTTAAGACGATGGACGCAGCGATCATCCTGCGTAACCTAGCCGTCATGACGGAGAACGGAGTGACTTTGGTGGATGCACTAGACGGCGTGATCGATTCCATTCGAAACGATGAGATTAAGGAGAAACTGAGTCGAGTTCGAGCCGATATCGTGGGAGGAAAGAGCCTCTCCAGCGCCTTGAGATCCGAGACCGGGCTCTTCCCTTCGCTTGTCTGCGACATGGCCCGAGTGGCGGAAGACGGAGGGCAACTTGCGACGGCTCTGGGGGGAGCGGCGACTTATCTAGAGCGCGTGGCCAATCTTAGGCGGAAGATCATGAATGCCCTGCTCTATCCTTCGATCATGGCGTTTATCGCCTTTTTGACGGTGGCGATTTTGGTCATCCTGATTTTGCCCAACTTCAACGATATCTTCATTCAGATGTCCGTGGAGCTTCCCACATCAACAAAGGTGTTGATGGCGACGGGGACGTTTATGCACGACAACTTCTTCTTGTTTCTTGGACTGTTCGCAGCGGGGTGGTTTGGAATCAAGCGCTACATTCACACGGAGGTTGGCTCTCAGGTCTATTCGAGGACGCTCTTAAAGATTCCTGTGATCGGCGAATTGGTGAAGAAGCTCTCGATTTCAAGGGCGCTTCAATCGATCTCCGCTCTAATTTCGAGCAACGTTTCCCTTATTCACGCACTTGATCATGGCGCTCGAGTCGCAGGAAACTATGTGGTCAGCAGCGGACTCTTGGCGGCTAAAGACGGAGTGGAACAGGGATCATCCCTGTCCGAGGCGTTGCTCAAGTCTCCCGTCTTTCCGAAGGTTCTGACTCAGATGGTGGTGGCGGGAGAACGGACGGGCAAGTTGTCCCAGATGCTTCATCCCGTCGCTCTGGCCATGGAGGAGGAAGCAGACTCTCAGCTAAGGGCGCTTACCTCGATCATTGAGCCCATCATTGTGGTCGCGATGGGGGTGGCGGTGGGGTTTGTCACCTTGGCAATCGTCGTTCCGATTTTCTCGATAGCAGACAACTTCTAAGGTGCATCCATGATTCGAAGAAAAGCGTTTACGTTGGCAGAAGTCATGATGGTCGTGCTGATCATCGGCATCTTGGCGTCGCTGGCGGTTCCCAACCTTGTTCGGGCGGGAACAAAAGGAAAGGAGACGGCCCTTAAGACCGATCTCAAACTTTACCGTTCGGCGGTGGAAATGTTTCGGTCCGATACCGGCGTCTATCCGGCTCAGCTTGCCGATCTCTCCGCGTTAGCCGCCCCTGCATTAGGAAAAGATTCTACCGGCGTTAATAAATCAATCACTGCATCCGACTGGTAGGGACCTTATGTGCCTTCCGTCGACGTCGACCCGGTGTCCAAGAGTGCATTTAACTACTCCGTTTCCGCCGGGTCGGTCGGCAAAGTTTCCTCATCGGCCAGTGGAAATGGCTTGGATGGGACGCCCTACTCGGCTTGGTAGGGCATGGGCGCGCGGGCGGCATCGTGAAGGGCGAGGGTCGCCGCTTCGGACTGGTCTCCAGCGAGAAGAACCGTCACGTGATCTCCATATCGAATCCGCGTCGATCCATTGGGAACGATGATCCCGCCTTCTCGCTCGATGGTGACGACCAGAGCACCAGGCGGAAGTTTCAAGTCGCGGATACGGCGACCGTCCATATATGAATCGGGCTCGACGGGAAGATCCAGCGGCGTTGCCGCGTCGGGAAGCTGATTCGCGTCGCCGGTCTTATGGAGATCGCGCTCCAAAAGAGCTTCGTAGATCGGCTCATCTTTGAGGACGTCCGCGAGGATGTAACTGATAAAGGCTCCGAGCAGCAGTGCATAGAGGAGCGAGTATTGCTGAGTCATCTCGACGATCAAGACCACGCCCGTCAGGGGCGCCCTAACCGATGCAGAAAGGACAGCCGCCATGCCGATGGTGGCAAAGACGTGCGGCGAAATTCCGAAACTTGGGAACCAGATCGTTGCAATCGAACCAAGCAGGTAGCCGGTGAGAGCTCCCATAACAAGAATAGGCGCGAAGATTCCACCCGGCACGCCAGTGGAGAAGCTTGCGGAGGTCATCACTAGCTTTCCGACCAGCATCGCAAAGATGAGCCACAAGCCGGCGCGGTAGTCCATTTCTCCGCCCAAGATTGACTCCGCGATGCCGTGGCCACCACCGGTGAGTTCCGGCATGGACTTTAGAAAGATTGCGGCAAAAGCTCCCACGATTGCGCCTGCGATCCACCGCGGTGCCTTTAGTTTCTCACGAATCTGAATGAGTCCAAGGGTGAGCTTGTTGAATCCAATTCCAACGAAGGCGCATACCACTCCCAAGAGCATCACAAATGGAAGGGCTCTCAGTGGGATGGGCTGGGGGTTGGAAAGAGCGAAAGCCGTGGTCTGCCCCATGAGCGTTCGGCTCACGAAAACCGAAGACACGGAGGCAATCAGAGCGGCTCCGTAGGTCATGGGAGACATCTCGCGCTTGAGTTCTTCCATGACGAAGAGGAAGCCGGCAAGCGGAGCGTTAAAGGCGGCGGCGAGTCCGGCGCCTGCGCCCGAAGCGATTAAAGTTGGGAACGAACGGCGGGGCGCTCGACCGAGTTTGGCAACCACCTGGCCCATGCTTGCGCCAATCTGAATGGTAGGCCCTTCTCTTCCCAAGGACATGCCGGCGCCAAGGGAAAGCAGGCCGCCAACCACCTTAACCGGAATCAATACCGCCGCTCGGATTCGGCGCATATTCATAAGGACAGCCTTTACGTGGGGGATACCGCTACCCCCGGCTTCAGGAGCAAAGCGCTCCGTGATCCAGCCTGCTGCCGCGCCTAAAAGGGCGCCCATTAATGCCAAAAGAAGCCAGCCGCCGAAACCTATTCCGGTGAATACGTTAGCAACATACTTGCCGAGTCCCCCCGCCCAATTGACGGCGATCTGATAGAGAACGGCAACAAGACCGGCAGCCACACCGACCAAGCACGCAGCAAGTAAGACAAATCTGCGTTGGGCCTGGTGGAGCCGTCGACGTCTGGTTTCAGATTGGCGAAGGTGCGGGAACCGCACTGTCGATTCAATCGCCATTACCTTTATTATGCCGGATTTGGAATGGCTTACGAAGGACTGACGATGGTCGACAGTTTAGGCGGTTGGACAAACGTTTCTCATTGCGCTTAGGATTCCCTATCCTGAATAGTTATTCTTGCAACATCTGCATTGAACCACTATGCTGGAAGAGTCATGCTCAGCCTCTTTGCTCTTGCCACCGTCGCCTTGAGCCAGTTACCCCCCACGCTTTGGCTCATTGGAGATTCCACGGTCCGCAATGGACAAGGAAAAGGGGATGGAGATCAGTGGGGTTGGGGCGACTGCCTTGGAAAGTTCTTTGATTCAGAGAAGCTCAAGGTCGTAAACCGAGCAATTGGTGGGCGAAGCAGTCGAACGTTTTTGACCGAGGGCCGGTGGGAGACTATTCTGTCGGAACTCCGACCGGGCGACTTTGTGATGATGCAGTTCGGGCACAACGATCCCGGAGCGATTAATGACGATTCACGTGCGCGAGGCTCGATCCGTGGCATTGGAGATGAGACTGCAGAGATCGACAATCTCCTGACCAAAATGCACGAAACGGTCCACACCTTTGGTTGGTACATGAGCAAATACGTGCGAGAAGCCAAAGAGCACGGAGCCACCGCGATCATCTGTTCCTATGTGCCCCGTTGCCCGCGTCCGGGAGACAAAGTGGAGAAGCACCCTGAACCCAGCAGCTATCGACTTTGGGCGCAACAAGTAGCGGCGAGAGAGAAGGTGTTTTATATCGATCTCTACCGCCTCATCTGGGATTCTTACGTTCAAGAAACGCCCGAAGCACTTAAAGAAAAGTACTTCACTTCTGCCGACTTCACTCACACGAACCGAAAGGGCGCGGAAATGAACGCGGGGAAAGTAGTTGAAGGCATTCGGTCACTGGCGGGCTGCGGCTTGAAAGGGTATCTCCTTCCCTAATGGACGTCTTGCGCGTAGGAATTGCCGGGCTGGGTGGATATGCCGGGGTCCATCATGGAGCCGTTCGGTACTTGGAGGAGCAGGGGGTTTGTCAGTTAATCGCCACCTGCGATCCTGATCTAGAGGGTCAACGTGATGCCATCTCCAAATTTGGCCTCATTGAGCGCGGGGTTCGGCTCCTGGGAACTTACGAACAGATGCTGGACGAGGCTTTGGATGCCGTGCTTCTGCCGACCCCTATTCCCCTCCATGCTCAACAGCATCGACTGGCGGTTGAAAGGGGGCTGGGAGTCTATCTTGAGAAACCTCCCACTCTATGGTGGCCAGAGTTTTTGGCGATGATGGAGGCGGAGGCAAAGGCTCGTTTCGCCACGCAAGTCGGATTCAACTTTGTGGGTGATCCGCTTCGGTTGGAGATCAAACGTCGGATCTTAGCAGGCGAGTTTGGAAAAGTAGAAGGAGCGACCTTCCTGGCAATCTGGCCGCGCGACCTTGCCTACTACCAAAGGAACAACTGGGCGGGGAGAATGGAGGTAAATGGTCACCCGGTGAGAGATTCCTGCATCGGCAATGCTCTGGCCCACAACATCCAAGATCTTCTGTTTTGGTGCGGTGATGGTATTGCCGAGATTCAATCGGTCCAGGCGAGGCTCTTTCACGCTCATCCGATCGAGAGTTTTGATACGGCGTTCGTTCGTGCGGAACTTGATGGTGGGGCGTGGCTTCGGATCGGGGTGACTCACGCCGGGGCAGATGCCCAATTAGATCGTGAGCAGATCTTTTGTTCACGGGCAATGATCACGTTTGACCGGTGGCACCATTGCCGAATCGAACACCAAAGTGGCGATATCGAGGAATTGGAATCGAGCTTGACGGAGGCGCCGGGGACTCCCGGCTATAACATTGGCGAATACTTCGCTTATCTCAGAGGAGAACGGGACCGCCCGATCACGACACTGGAAGATAGCCGCTCCTTCGTAGCGCTGAACAACTTGACCTTTCTGTCTGCTGGCAAGGTTGAGTCTTTTGCACCTGAGCGAGTCATTTCTGTAAAAGAAACAAGACAGGTGGTGGTCGCCGGGCTTGAGAAAGAGCTAGAGCGGTTCGTGGACCACGGTGATTGGCCAGACTGGGAGCCTAAGCCGGCCTCGTCCCAGCTGCTGGAGGAGTTGCTTGGCTAAGGATGGTTGGCATGCGCTGGGGCCAGGGATTTTGGAGCCTCCACGCGAGTTCAGCCTTTGCCCCTTCTGGTTTTGGAACGATGATCTCACCGAGTCTGAGTTGCTCCGACAGATGGAGGATTTCCAGGCGCATGCCGTTCACGCATTTGTGATTCATCCGCGAGTTGGACTGCCTCGCGAAATCGGCTGGATGTCCGACCGGATGTTGGAATTGTTGCGCTTTGTGGTGGAAGAAGCGGCCAAGCGCGACATGTGGGTCGTGCTCTATGACGAGGGGATGTATCCCTCCGGATCTTCTTCGGGCCAGGTAGTGGCAACCAATCCGTTGTACAAGTGCCGGGGACTTGAAAAGAGGATCCCTCGTCCTCTCCATGAAGGAGAGTTTCTTTTGGCCCAGGGGGATGGGTGGGAGGTCATCGACCGCTCCATCGACTCGGTGATTCGAGGGTTGCACTATGTTGGCGAAGGGCCGGAAGAAGACACCCCTCCCGCCGCCGATCTTCTCAATCCGGACGCGGTGCGGTGCTTTCTTGAGAAGGTGTACGAACGCTACTTCTCCGCATTGGGCGACTACTTTGGCACGACGATCAAGGGAATCTTTACCGACGAGCCTGCCCTGTTAGGACGCCCCAATGAACCTGATTTGATTCCCGGAACCACGGATATTCTGAGTCATGTAACGAGACTTACAGGCGAGGACTTGAGCGACCGATTGGACAGGCTCTGGGAGCCGGAATCGGAAGAACGGGCGATCTATGACCGGGCGCTTCAACGACGGCTCCACGAGACGTACTATCGCCCCCTTTCCGACTGGTGCCAAGCTCACGGGATCGCTCTCATGGGACACCCCGAGCACGCAGACGATCTGGCCACCCTTTGCTACTTTGATGTCCCGGGACAGGATTTGGTGTGGCGGTGGGTTTTGCCGGGGGCATCCGCAGTAGAGGGTCCACAATCCACCCAGGCGAAGAATGCCGCCTCGGCGATGGTTCACCAGGGGAAGCGGCGGAATTCTAACGAGTGCGCCGGCGCCTATGGTCACGAATTGACCTTCTGGGAATTGAAGTGGCTGTTTGATTGGTGTTTGGTTCGGGGGACGAATATGTTCTTCCCCCACGCGTTTTACTACTCGGTCCGAGGACCACGAAAGGATGAGCGGCCGCCGGATGTGGGGCCAAACAGTCCCTGGTGGGCAGGTTTTGGCGAGCTCGCGAAGTATGTCTCGCGGCTCTCATGGCTCAACACCGATTGTGAGCACGATTGCGAAGTGGCGATTGTCGGGCCGGAGGATCGACTTCCCTGGAAGGCGGCGAAGGTTTGCCTTCAAAACCAAATCGATTTCGTCTATCTGGCCGCTTCGGAGGTGGATTCCTGGCGAAGCCGGTATCGAGTCCTCATTTCGGAGGGAGTTGCCGATGTTCCGGGCGCAGTTGTATGGGAGGACAAGGATCAGTTGCTCTCCCGGTTGAGCGAACTCGGCGTGAGGACGTTAGATGTCGAGTCTCATCCCGATCTGCGCGTTCGCAGGGTGATGAAGAATGGGGTGGAAGTGGCGATGGTCCACAACGAGGGATCTGATTCTTTGGAGCTTGCCCTGCCAAGACCGTTTCGAAAACTGGACGTTTGGAAGTTGTCCGAGGGTGAACCTTCCGATCGGTTACGGCTGAATGCCTTTGAACTTGCCCTACTATGGGAGGACCGATGATCATTGCCGCACTGGTTCTTTTGACGACGTCCCCCTCCGTCAAACTGGATGATCGAGGCGCGACGGTGGTGCTTTCGAACGACCTCATGTCGGTGACGATCGATAAGGCAACGGCGACGATTCCCGACCTAAGACTTGGCAACAGCCCGAATCTGGCCGGAAAAGGGGGTTACTTCGCCGTCGCAAACTCGGGGGGTAAAGACGGTTGGGATATCAAGAATGGTCGTTTCCGAGTGATTCGGAACACACCGGAGTTGGTGGAAGTGGCGACGGAGGCGCCGGTTGGTGGGTGTTTGTTTGATCAGCACTATGTGGTCAAAAAGGGGGAGCCGGGATTCTACGTCTTCGTGAAGATGGCTCGGCCGGCCGGACTCTCGCCGGAGAACTTTGGGCAAGTGAGATGGTCCTTCTATCTCAACCCGAATCTGTTCACTTACGAATGGTCAAATGACGATGAGCACGGCATCATTCCGGACCTGACGGGAGCAGAGAAAGTTCAGGACGCCACGTATCGGACCAAGGATGGAGCGGTCTATACGAAGTACAATTTGGTCGATTACGTGGATGGCCATTACGTTCATGGGATCACCGGTCAAAAGCCGGGGAGTTATGGCGCCTTTGTGGTGATGGGGAGTAACGAGTATTTAGGCGCCCCTACCAAGCAGTACATCACCGTGCATTCGGGTCCGATCATTCACCGGTTCTTGAATTCCGGACACTTTATGCCCCGGGGATTGGCTCATCCGGCGCTGCCGGATAAATGGACCAAGTTCTGTGGTCCGTGGTTTATCTACTTGAACCGGGGGGATACCCCTCAGGCAATGTGGGCCGACGCTAAACGTCGGGCCGAGCAAGAGAGACGGCAATGGCCCTATGGGTGGGTGCAAGACCCTCAATATCCGGTCCGCCGCGCTTCCGTTTCGGGACAATTGGTGAAGTCTGGAGGCTCGGATATTGCCGATGCTCTCATCGTGATGACGACTCCCGGATCGGACTGGCAGACCCAGATCTTGGACTACAACTACAGCGTCCATACGGATCGTCAGGGGCGATTCGAACTGCCTGCGGTGCGACCAGGTACCTACTCTCTCCATGCCGTGATTCCGGGGGAGACGGAGGAGTTTCAGAAAGAGACCGTCACGGTCGGAGAGTCTGGCAACGTGAAACTGGGCAGGCTGGAGTATTCCCCTTCGATTCATGACCGCGCGCTATGGCAGATCGGAGAAATTGACCGGACCGCTCGGGGATTCCGGCTGAGCGATCAACCGCGACAATACGGCCTTGAGCAGAAGGTTCCGGCTTCGCTCACCTACCGCATCGGATCTAGTCGACCGGACCAGGATTGGTATTACTGCCAAGCCAAGGCCGGAGACTGGAATGTGGAGTTTGACCGACCGGTTGCGGTGTCTGGCGAACTGATGTTGACTCTGGGAATTGCCGGGCAAACCAACGACCCTCGACTGGAAGTGCTGCTCAATGGCGTCTCTATCGGACAGGTTACGACGGCGGGAAATAGCAGTGCTCAGTATAGGAGCGCGATCTTGGGCAGCAGTTATTACGAAGTCAAGCGGCTGACGTTTCCGAGTACCCGGCTCCAACCGGGCAAGAACACGCTGACGCTAAGGCTCTCGAAGGGGGCGATCCACTACGACACGGTTCGGCTCTCAAGTCTCCTTCCCTAACCATCGAACGGCGTTGACGATGAGCTTTTGGACCATGGCGTGAGCGAGTGAACGGCTTGTTTCGTGACCAAACCGGAGGTAAGCCACGCGTCCGGCGCCTTCGCCTTCTCCTTGGCCCTTTCCAGCCCCTGATCTCTCGATGGGGTGCTTCCCTTCTCCTACTGTCCAGGTGAGCCCCGAAGGGTAATAGCGGCCGTACTTGGGGAAGAAGCTCTGAAGGAGAACCGTCTCGGCTTGAGGGAAGGTCGCGGGAGCGCCGTAGAACTCTTCATCATCAATCTCAAAGGGTTCGATCCCTTGGCAAATGGGGTGTTGGGGAGCGCAGACGGTGACTAACTCTGTCTGCGAGTCTTCATCGTAACCGCCCTTGGAATAGACCTTCGCACCGAAGAGTTTTTCGACCACCTTGGACTGGTGCCCCGAGTGGAGAACAAGCAGGGCTAGGTTCCCGGAATTGATTCGGGCGACGATGGCTTCGGCGCGGTCATCGGGAAGTTCATGATGACGGGCGTGGCCCCACCAGATGAGGACGTTGGCTCGGTCCAAGACCTCATCTGGGAGCCCCGCTTCGGGTTCATCTAGGTGATGGATCTCATGACTAACCCCGGCATCCATCAGAGCTTCGGCGACAGTCCCCCTGACTCCCAGTGGATGCGTACTCAAAGGCACATGAACGCCGTTCTCGTCCCACACCAAGACCATGGCCGAATGCTACCAGCCTGACAGATCAGCTGCGCCTAGCGACCAGTGAATTCAAAATGCGCCGACACTTCCTGGACATAGGCACCTCGGGCACTGGGAGATCTGCCCAATGCACAAGCCTTCTTGTGAGTGTCTTCGAGCCATATGTACCATCTTCCACTGGTCGATCTTGAAGCTCATGTTGAAGCCACCTGAAGGCAAAGTGCATGGAAAACTCCGAACCAATCAGAGGCGCCACACCAAAGTGGCTCGCGAGATATTCTCTCTCCTCCGAACTGAGATTCCTTTCGTCCAGCATGGCCACCATCATCAGGGCTTGAAGGCCTTCTTCTTCCGCTTCTCGAAGAATGGATTCCACCTCTACCATGGTGTGGCGGTGACCAATGATTCCGACATCGAAGATCCTTTCGTCTTCGTCACACAGGAAGACGATGTCTCCTCCTTCTGCTTCCTGAGCTCCAAGGCCCACCTGCGAGATCGTTCGCTCAAAGGGAGTGACCCCGGTCAATTCGTCCAAGACTCGCCTCGTTGACTCGGCCATAGGAGTGGACAGATCGGGCATCAGCGCATCCAGCCGCCGCCGATATTCATCTGAATCGGGAAGGCCAAACGGGAACCCTTCGACACGCCCGGTTGTTCCGTACCCAGGCAGCTTGACCATGATTTGTTCGAGCTTATCCTTTGGAAACGGATTGAGACGGCATCCCTCGGGAGAAAGTTTGGAGCGCCGTTTGTGATAAGGAGACAACCAGAGATTTAGTTTGCATTTCCCATCAAACGACACAAGTTCGAATCCATCAACGGGATATTCGCTGACATCTGTCTTGAAGCATCCGGGCCGATGGAAAAGGAAGCGACTTCCCTCCACTGTAGCGAGGCGATTCAGGTAGACGACCTCTCCAACTACTCCATTGACCGGAACAGGATTGGTGATTGATCCGAAGGGACCGTAGCCGTTTGGTAGAGCGTCCCCAAAGTCGCCCAGATCGCTAGCGGCAAAGAGCGGATTTTCTCTTGCTGCCTGCTCTTGCTTTCTGTAAGGCTCATCGTAAACCTCATCTCGACCCCGGAATAGCTTGAACAAAAGATTGATACCTCGCGATTAGAGAACAGGTTAGGTTCCCGTTGAGAGCAGTTTTGTCATAAACAACGACGAGTTACCAAGTCACCGCAATAATTGCTCTGAAACTTGCCGATGACCTTACTCCGCAGGCGAATCAGCGTTACTACAAAAAGTACGGGGTTAGGGAATAAGGATCCAGTAAAAGAAAAAACGGCCCTTGGAAAGGGCCATTTTCAAAAAGGTGGCTGCCGCAACAGGACTCGAACCTGTGACCCGCTGATTAACAGTCAGCTGCTCTACCGACTGAGCTATGCGGCAACTCGGTTAGCGATATTACCTTATTGGTTTTTGGCTTGCAAGTTATTAGGCCCCGGCGCATGAAATTGACATGGAACCAGGTCTATCCAATCTCCTTTTCGAAACTAACTTTCGATAGGAATATATGAACAAGATCGACAACAAAATTAAAACGTGAAAGTTCACCTCAAATGGGCCGCTCAGTGTTCCGCATATCTGGCGACGAGCGTTGTGGCGATGTCTTGCGCCAATTCTTCCGGCCCCGATCCAAAGTATTCGGACCTGTCCAAGAAGACGAACGAGATCGTCACGCGAACTCAGGGAGATCCTTCTCGGATGACGGATGCAGATCGAAAGGTGATGCAAGAAGCAAGGGATTACCGAATTGTGACGCCCCCGGGTTACGTCGGGAGCTGAACTTCAACGACGAGGTTTATTACCATGAAATTAAGAGAGAGAAACGCATTCACGCTTATAGAGTTGCTGGTCGTCATCGCGATCATCGCGATCTTGGCAGCAATCTTGTTCCCCGTCTTTGCTCGGGCAAAGGAGGCCGCGAAGAAAACCGCCGACCTGAGCAACGTCAAGCAGATTAGTACGGCGATTCAGATGTATTCGACCGATTACGACGACTACCTACCCCAGCCAGGTTGGTCGCCGGCTCAGACGACGGGTGGACAGAATTCCTGTTATAGCTGGAGATGGAACGTTCAACCCTACATGAAGAGCGTAGATCTGATGGCCTCCCCTTCCAATCCGTTTGTCAATGAGCCGATTTGGAATAGCCAGTGTTTTTGGTCGTCTGAAGGCCTGGTACCACTGCCTACTACCGATACGCTGGAGTTCGGCGCAAAGATCAAACGATCCTATGCGGGAAACATCGCTTGGGCGTGGAAGTACTCCAATTCCAGTCTCACCAATCCTCACGGATCTCCGATGAACAATACTGCGAGTCCCCGGCCCGCAAATATTCTGCTGATCGTTCCTTCTCGCGACTTCTATCCTGATCTTGGCCCTTGGACACTGGGCTGGACAGGAGGCTGGCTTGGAAACAAAGGTGACTGGAACGTCTTCAATGGATTTGCCAACGTCTCCTACCTGGATACCCATGCCAGAGGAGTCAAGCCCTGCTCCTTGCTAGGAAGCAAGACTTGGAGTTGGGGTCAAGAGCCACCAGAGGATTACTCATTCGAATGGGCAGCCAATGGAGTTCCTCCCTCTTGGGTCGATCAAGCTCGCATCGACTGTCGCAACGTGACCGAATACAAATAGCGCAATTCCATTCGTTTGGCCTCTCTCTTGCAAGAGCCTAGAGAGAGGTCAGTGGCTGATGTAAACTTCAGCCCTAATGGCAACGAAGCCTCAGAGCACCACTGCTGCTGCTATGAACCGAAATCATCATTTGGATTTTCTTCGGGTAACCGAAGCCGCCGCCCTTTCTTCGGCTCGATGGGTTGGAAAAGGAAAGAGAAACGAAGCCGACCAAGCCGCCTGTGAAGGCATGCGCATTACGCTCAACGAGCTGGATATGTGCGGAACCATCGTGATTGGCGAAGGCGAACGAGACGAGGCGCCGATGCTTTACATTGGTGAAGTTTTGGGTTCGGGATCTGGACCCAATATCCAGATTGCCGTCGATCCCCTTGAAGGCACCAATCTGTGCGCGAATGGCACCCCGAATGCCATCTCCGTTCTCGCGGCGGCTATCGAGGGTGAAGGGAAGCTGATGCATGCACCCGACTGCTATATGAACAAGTTGGTCGTTGGTGCGGAAGCGGCGGGAGTCGTCGATATCACCTTGCCACCCCGAGTAAACATTCGGCTGATGTCGAAGGCCCTTGGTAAAGACGTTGACGAACTGATTATTGGCATCCTCGATCGGCCCCGACACGATGACCTGATCGCGGAAATCCGCGATGTAGGTGCACGCGTTCATTTGATTCCCGACGGGGATCTTTCCGTCGCGATTGCCGCGCTTGATCCCGATTCGGACATCGACGCTTTGATGGGAATTGGTGGTGCACCGGAAGGAGTCATTACGGCGGCGGCGGTCCTCTGTTACGGCGGGGAGATGCAAGCCAGGTTGGTCTTCACCAACGATGAACAGCGAGCGCGCGCGCAAGCCATGGTAGGCGGGGACGTAGAACGAGTGTTCACAACCAAGGATCTGGCCGACGGTCACGTGATGTTCTCGGCAACAGGCATTACTTCAGGCGATCTCTTAAAAGGGGTTCGATATCGCCGAGGGTATGCACTCACCGAGTCGATCGTCATGCGATCAACCAATGGAACCATTCGTCGAATCGAGACGATGCATCGCCATATCGACCAATACGAGTTTTAGCCAGTAAGAGGGGCAAGCCGCTCCTCTTACTTCACCGAACGGAATACCACAATCTGGTCCTTGGTAGGCATCGCCACGATTTCCTTTGCTTCAATTCCTGAGAATTGAACGGTCTTGCTTTGAACCGAGTCATCCTCAAGAGAATACGTCGCGACCTCATATTTTCCGGGCGCAAGCCCTAGGCTGGATAGGGTGACTGACTCGGGCGAGGCCCCCTCAGCGGCGGTTAGACGAACCATTAACCAATCCACCTGTCCTATTGCCTGAGCAGAGGCTTGAAGTCCCAAGCCAGTGAGACTGAAGGATCGGATGGTCACCCAATCGCCTTCAGTGTTTTCAATTGATATCTCATTGTGGCCCGCGGCGTAGTCAATCACGAGCGGCTCTCGAATGGGGCGATCCTTCTCAGCCGGTTCAAATCGCTGGTCGATCTTCTCCTTTCCGTTCAGAGTGATCTTGACTCGAGCGCCAGCCTTTGCGGCTTGGGCTAAGGCCAAAGTGAATTTGCCCGCTTTCGGCGCCTCGAATTTGAAGACGAGGGGCTTCGGGAACATCTCTCGGTGGTTTGGGCCTTGGAGGAAGGACGGTAAGCTGCCCAATCCTTCCGGGATTTCTCCCGGGTTTACCTCAAAAGTCGTCTTGGTTGCGCTGGTCCATCCTGCTCCAGGAGCAAATTTCAGATCAGCTAGACCTGCAGTTGCGAGTTTGACTCGAATAGGACGAGCCGCCGGATGCGACTTTAACCCGGAAGCCTCCAAAATCCGCGACGCCTTTTCGTACTCCGTATAAAGATTCTCTCGCTCAACGACTTCCCAAGTCCAGAAACAACCCCCGCCTGCCTGACCGGACAGGAGACCTGCCCAGATACCGTCGCGGACAGCCCAACGCTGGCCCTTCATTTCCAGTTGGTTCGGCCCAAATTCGCCAAAGAAAAGAGGTTTGTCTGCGGGTTGCTCTTGGTAGGATATCGCGGTTCGGATATCGGCGGGATAAGTATGTGGCTGGTAGTAGTCCACCGCATCATAGAGGTTGGGGAGTTCGAAGGTCGAACTGGTGGTGATCAAATGGTGATAGGGATCGATGGAGCGAACGTATTCGGCCATCTCCTTATGCCAAGCGACCACATCTTTCCACCGGTCGGAATACCTGGCGTCCACCCATTCGACTTCGTTGAACAGCTCCCAGGCAAGAACGTTGGGCGAGTGACCGTATCTGGCGACGGCGTAGCGAAGCCACATCTTGGCTCGCTTCTTGGCTTCAGGGTCGGTAAAGAAATCGGCGGCATTTTTGAGGAATCCTCCGTTCTTCGCATTCCAAGGATGATCCTGCCAGTTCGGATTCACCTTTGTGCTAAACGATCCGTGATTGAACATCACGAACTGAAAGTTCACATTGGCATCTTCTGCCGCCTTCACGATCTGATCCCATCGGCGGAATGCGCCAAACCACATACGCTCTGAATTGGGCTCCAGAACCCCGTCCTTGTTCGGCCACCATGGGTTCTTTCCGTCCCAGTTGCAGGCCCAGATTCGCGACCAATTCACCCCATGTTTTCCCATTTTGCGGATCATATCGGGAAGATCAGGCATATCTGGGCTTTGCCACCCCAGGTTGAATCCGAGAGGCATGTAGGGGGTCTCGTCGTCAAACCGGAATCGGTGTTTGAGCGCCGGGTCTCGTCGGACAAATCCCTTGCCCTTCGACGGCTTCAGGTTCACGAATTCTGGCTCTGGCTTGGCGTCTACCTCAACGCCATTTCTCACGAGAATGGGTCGGAATTTGCCGGGCGTATCTGCCAAGAGCGTAGCCTTCCAGCCTGCCTCATCCTCATCGTAATAGGCAATACGATTAATTTGGTTTCCCTTTCCATCCACAAATCGAACGACCATATCATTCTTTTCAAAGTCGTAAGGGTTTCCCGCCGAGATGGTGCGGAACGTTACCGTCTCCGGGCCGTACCACTTGGGCGCCGCCTCGGATGACGTAAAGAGCACAAGGAAAGCGAGAGCGTTCATGGCAGTAGAGCGAGATTACCGCCCTCTTTTTTGAGCTTGTTAGAACTACCGCGAACTACTTTTGTAGATTTTTTGATTGAGCCTTTCCGTCGATTAGGTCCGCTCTCATGGCGAACGGACCCTATCTTCGGTCGGTGGACTAAGAGCGCAAGGCCTTTCGAGCGACCTTGCGAGCGCGGTGCAGACGCGATCTTACGGTGGCGACCGTAAGGCCCTCCGCTTCTGCAATTTCCGCATATGACAGATCTTCCACGTCGCACATGTGGATGATTCGGCGATGACTTTCGGGCAATTCGGCCAACGCGCGTTCGACCTTCTCCTGAATCACAGTCTGGTTGTAGGGTTCATCGGGCAACGGGCTCGGATCTTCCGGTTCGTAGCTGTGCCCCAGGCCATCTTCCAGAGTGACCAACGCATCCAAAGAGTGGACTTTGGGCCGTCGAGATAAGGTTCGAACGGCGTCAAGGTGAGAGCGGACGATGATTTTGAGCAGCCAGTTCTGGAATGGCCGATCTTCTTGATAGCTCTCAAAGTGAGTCCAAGCTTTGACTAACGAGAATTGGAGGAGGTCTTCCGCATCGGCGCGATTCCGCGTAAGGCTAAGAGCAAAGCTCAGGGCCTTCTTTCGGACTCCATCTACGAGTTTCTCGAACCGAATCTGGTTTCGAGCCTCATTCTGTGACGCATGACTTGCGACAGCAACCATTTTGGACCTCCTGGAGCTGGGACGGCAATTCCATCCAGACTCCGCATTTAAAATTATGCACACAAAATCCAAAAAGAAAACTCCAGAGTTTAAAAAATAAACAAACAATAAGCAAAATGACCCAAGGAGGATATAATTAAGACTCTTGACGTAGAAGTTGAACGTCAATATATTTGAATTCTCATGATCGACATTGTTCGCCCGAGCTTGAAAGAGCGCCAGAGGAAGCTTCGCGAAGACGCCATCCTCGATGGCGCGGCCACCCTCATGGACACGAAGGGATTTACGGCGATGACGATGGACGATGTAGCGAACGAAGTGGGAATCTCCAAAGCGACCTTATATCAGCACTTCCCGTCCAAAGGGGATTTGGCGGTCAATGTGGCGGTACGGGTTCTGGACCGGGCGTATGAGCAGATCGCGGCAATTGACCCGGATTTGCCCGCCGATGAACGTCTCAAGCAGTTGATCGAGAAGCTAATCGGACTGCGATTTGGCCCGGGGGGCGCCCGGTTTATTGAAGCTATTCCAGAGATTGTGCAGACTCTAAAGAGTCAGAGCCCCTACAAGGAAAAGGAAACTCGCAATGCCGCGCTCATCAGTCAGTTCGTTGAGGATGCGAGCAAAGCGAGGGTGCTAGGCAAGGGTCTCTCTACCTTTGTCGTTGTTCGATCTATCATCGGATTGATGCGTTACTGCGAATTCGAAATCGAGATTCGCGAAGGTAAGGTTACGGTTCCGGAGATCATCGATACCGTTTGCCGAATGATCTTGAAATACGAAGACTAACCGCCGTCTTCATTTGACAGGCTTCCCATAGCGGATGGCCCACTAACTTTCTCAATCACTGCGCGCGAGAGAATTCAAGCCCTTTAAGGTCTGCATGCTTGAATTATTGCGCCCAAATGAACATGTTTACCGCTGTACCTACAGTGCTGTGTACTCTAGAATAATTACTGTGCTCAGGATCTTCCCGGATCTCGCCCAGGAACCAGAAATCAGGTTAGAACAGGCTTCGGAATCTCATCAAGATTCAGAAGCCCAAAACCTAGTATCCACGGCCCACATTATAGAGTTAAATACACCATTAACTCTCTCCGATCACGCCATCGTCACGAATTCGGAAGGATTAGCCGACTAGCCCTCTAAAGGTAACCTTTGAGTACATGAAGGACGCGGTTTTGAAGGCGGCGCTCTTGTCGCGCGTGTATGACGTCGCCAAGGAAACCTCGCTCGACCACGCTCGTACCCTTAGTCAGAGAACTGGCAATCAGGTCTGGCTCAAGCGGGAGGACGAGCAACCAGTATTTAGTTTTAAGATTAGAGGCGCTTACAACAAAATGGCGTCTTTGGACTCCGAATTTCTCAAGAGAGGAGTTGTGGCTTCTAGTGCCGGAAATCATGCGCAAGGTGTCGCACTGTCGGCCCAAAGGCTGGGATGCCGAGCGGTGATCGTGATGCCGACGCCAACACCTGCCATCAAGGTGGAGGCCGTTCGGTCGTTTGGTGCGGAAGTAATCCTTTGTGGGGACGATTACGATGCGGCCTATGCAAAGGCTCGGGAAGTCGAGGCGGAAGAAGGGCTGACGTTCATCCATCCTTACGACGATCCAGCGGTAATTGCAGGACAGGGCACCATCGCCATTGAAATCCTTCGCCAGCACCCAGGAAAGATCGATGCGATCTATGTGGCAGTGGGAGGCGGCGGGCTCATCTCGGGGATTGGCGCGTGCATCAAAGAGTTGATGCCGGAAGTGCGAATCATTGGGGTTGAGCCTGAAGACGCCGATGCAATGGCCAGATCGCTCCGGGCCGGCGAGATTGTAACGTTGGACCGAGTGGGACGGTTTGCCGATGGTGTCGCCGTTCGCCGCGTCGGTCAACAGACCTTTGAGATCGCGAAAGAAGTCATCGATGAGATTGTGGTTGTCTCAAACGACGAGATCTGCGCTGCGATGAAGGACATTTTCGAGGATCGTCGCTGCATTTTGGAGCCTTCGGGAGCGCTTGCCTATGCAGGACTCAAGCGGCATATCTCACATCACGGCTGGAAGGACAAAGAATTGGTTGCGATCGCTTGCGGAGCCAACATCAACTTCGATAGCCTTCGCCACGTGAGTGAGCGGGCCGAAATCGGCGAACATCGGGAAGCGATTCTGGCGGTGACGATTCCGGAGAGGCCAGGGAGTTTTCTTCAATTCTGTCGAGCCATCGGAGACAGGAACGTCACCGAATTCAATTACCGTTACGAAAGCGAATCGGCCGCCCATGTCTTTGTCGGGGTGAAAATCGCCAATCTAGATGAGTCGGGGCGTCTCGTCGCAGAACTGCGCGAGCAAGGTTACGACGTTCTTGATCTTACGCAAAACGAGCTTGCCAAGCTGCATATCCGCCACATGGTTGGAGGCAGAGCGCCAGGGGCGTCTCATGAGCGCCTCTTTCAAGTGAGCTTCCCCGAGAGGGCGGGGGCCCTGCTTCAGTTCCTGGAAAAGATGAGTGCCAACTGGAATATCAGTCTCTTCCACTACCGTAATCACGGCTCGGATTTTGGGCACGTTCTGGTAGGAATACAGGTTCCTGAACGCGATGAAGACGCTTTTCAGCGTTTCATTCAAAGCACCGGCTACGAGTGTATTGAGGAGACCGACAATCCCGCTTGCGCACTCTTCCTGAGCTAAACGTCTACAGGAGCCGTGACAAAAACTTGCTGGATAACCTTAGCAATGAGGGCCGTCCAGCCGGTTTGGTGACTGGCTCCCAAACCCCGTCCGCTATCGCCATCGAAGTACTCATGAAAGAGCAGCAGGGGTGTCTCATGGGTGTCGCCCGGGCAACTATCCGCTACATTGGGACGCGATTGTCCGTCATGTTTGAATAGGTCCAGCAAACAGAACTCGAGTTTAGCGGCAACTTCTTTCAATGTCATTTCATTCCCAGACCCCGTAGGCATTTCCACCTTCAAATCCGCGCCGTAGTAGAAATCGAGACGCTGGAGCGATTCGATCATGAGGTAGTTCACCGGGAACCAGATAGGTCCCCGCCAGTTGGAATTGCCGCCAAACGATCCCGTGCGAGACTCCCCGGGTTCGTAATCGACGGTGAAAGAATGTCCATCCAACCGAACGTTATAGGGTTGATCTTGATGTTTTCTCGACAGGGATCGGAGACCATAGGGAGAGAGGAACTCCTCCGGGTCCAGCATCCGGAGGAGAATTCGCCTCAGTCTATCCTTGGTAACCAAGGACAGCACCTTTCTTTCCCCAACTCCTGGCTCCATAACGGACGCCACATTGTTCATCATCTCCGGCCGATGTCTCAAGAACCAGTCCATTCTCGACCAGAACGCTGGAAACCTCTCGGCGACGTCAGGATCCAGGTTCGTCACCGCGAAGAGAGGAATAAGGCCGACCACAGATCGAACCCTCAACTTAATGGGAGGCTCATCCTTCCGGTAGAGGACATCGTAGTAGAATCCATCATCCTCGTCCCAGAGTTGAACACCATCTTCGCCAATATCGTTCATGGCTTCGGCAATATAGAAGAAGTGCTCAAGAAATTTAGACGCTACATCTTCATAGGCTGGCTCTTCCCTGGCTAACTCAAGGGCAATTGTCAACATGTTCAACGAGAACATTGCCATCCAGCTTGTGCCGTCTGACTGTTCGATGTAGGAACCATCGGGGAGCGGAGCGCTTCGATCAAAAACCCCGATGTTGTCGAGGCCGAGAAAGCCTCCTTCAAAGACATTATTTCCCTGCGGATCTTTACGATTCACCCACCAGGTGAAGTTCATCAGAAGCTTGTGAAATACCCTTTCCAGGAAGGCTCTATCTGCTTTGCCCGTCGCACGACGTTCGATGGTGTAAACACGCCAAGCCGCCCATGCGTGAACCGGAGGATTTACGTCGTCGAAGGACCATTCGTAGGCGGGTATTTGGCCGTTTGGATGCATATACCACTCTCTCAAAAGAAGCAAGAGTTGGTTTTTTGCTAAAGCGGGATCGACAAGAGCAAGAGGAATGCAATGGAAAGCGAGATCCCAGGCAGCAAACCAAGGGTACTCCCACGAATCTGGCATGGAGAGAACTTCAGCGGCATGGAAGTGCCTCCAATGGCGATTCCTCCCTTTCTTTCGGTCCTCGGGGGGCGGGGGCTGCAACGGATCTCCATCCAGCCAATCGGCAACGTTGTAGTGGTAATACTGCTTCGACCAGAGCAACCCCGCCAAGGCTTGGTTGTGAATTTCCGCCTCCTCTGGAGGGAGACCTGGACTCAATTCGCGATAGAATTGCTCGCACTCTGCTCGCCGCGCGTGGAGGGTTTCTTCTACCGTTTCCCACGGCACTTTCGCCGTGTTGGCCGAAGATAGTCTTAGTAAGATCGTTTGGGTCTCTCCAGCGGCGAGAGTTAGATCATAGCGAAGACCGGCTTTGGTGCCGATCCCTTTCGGGTTGACTGCATCCAACTTGCCATTAACGATTACTTCGTGAAAGGCGTCCTTGACAAAGGGCGTCGGGTTTTTGGCGCCAAAAAGTCTCGCCTCATTGGTTTCGTTCTCGGTAAACAGGATTTGGGGTTCACCTTGGTACGACAACTGGAAATTCCCCGGGCGCGCACTTTCCACAAGCAAGACGCCTTCGCTGGCCCGGATGAGAGGTCGCTCAAATCCTGGCTTCCAAGCCCATCGATTTCGACACCACAGCTGAGGAAGGAGGACTAATTCCGCCACCTCTGGACCTCGGTTGCATACCGTTAGGCGGATAGCCGTGTCTTGAGGAGTTGACTTTGCATATTCGACAAACAGGTCGAAATAGCGATCATCTTCAAATACCCCGGTATCCACAAGCTCATACTCCGGCTGGTCCTTTCTTCGCCGCGCGCTTTCGTCGATTAAGTCCTGATACGGAAATGGGCGTTGGGGATATTTGTAGAGGGCCCGCTGATAAGAGTGAGTTGGGGTTCCGGCTAAATAGTGGTAGCACTCCTTTACGTCCTCTCCATGGTTGCCCTGATCATTGGTCAGACCGAATAGACGTTCCTTTAGGATTGGATCCCGATGGTTCCAAAGCGCGATACTAAAACAGAGAAATTGGTCTAAATCACTCCAGCCAAATATCCCATCTTCTCCCCACCGATATGCTCGGGACCGAGAGTCTTCGTGAGTGAGATAGTCCCAGGCCGCACCATCTGGAGAATAGTCTTCACGAACAGTTCCCCATTGACGTTCGCTTAGATAAGGTCCCCATTCCCTCCATGCGGAGGATGGGCTATCGCTTTGCTGAATCCTTGAGAGTTCGGGGTTCATTGAGTGCGTCGCTCTCCGAACTCATTATGCGATTTTGAGAAGTTACTTCCCATTCTTCTTCAGACTCAATCTGGACAATTGCGCAGTGACGTAACAGGGACTCTTTCCAAATTCCGAGTTCTCGTTTCGTCAGAACTTGCCCTTTTCGGAGTTCAAAGGGGCCTCCCATGATGGCGGTGACCACTACTTGAAACTTTGTTTCCTTCTCTCCCTTTCCCGATTGCATGGGCGTACGACCCCATGTTCACGCCAAATGATCCACGTCCAAGTAAAAAGTCCTGGTATCTCTACGGGGAGACGGAGGTGTTCTCAATCCCTAACAGGTGCAGATCCGAGTAGCGTCCGCCTCTCTCGAGAAGTTGACGGTGAGTACCAAGTTCAACGACTTGGCCACCCTCCAGCACCGCGATTTGGTCGGCGTTTTGAATCGTGGTCAATCGATGAGCGATCACTAAGGTTGTCCTCCCTTTCATGAGTCGATCAAGAGCTTCTCGGACAAGGGCTTCCGACTTGGCGTCTAGCGCCGACGTTGCTTCGTCCAGGATCAGAATTCGAGGATTCTTCAGAAGAGCGCGAGCAATTGCAACCCTCTGCCTTTGGCCGCCCGACAGCGTGACACCTCGTTCCCCGACAACGGTGTCATATCCGTCCGCAAAGCCCTGTACGAACTCGTGGACGTTCGCTGCTTTCGCCGCTTCCTCTACTTCTTGTTCGGTCGCACCCAACCGGCCATAGCGGATGTTCTCCCGGATGGTTCCGTTAAACAGAATCGTGTCTTGAGGGACGAGGCCGATGTGCTCACGCAATTCGTCGCGTCTGATTTGGACGATGGGTACATCATCGATCGAAATTTGACCGGACTGAGGCTCATAGAAACGGTATAGCAACGATGCGATGGTTGTTTTGCCTCCACCACTCGCGCCAACCAGGGCCGTTACCTTGCCGGCGGGCAGTTCCAACGCCAAACCATTCAAGACGGGGGTCTCTGGCACGTAGCGGAATTCGATCTTTTGGAACGTAACGGTTCCTTCTCGAATGGGGAAGGCCACGGGGTTGCGGGGATCTGGAATCTCTGGTTCGTCATCCAGGATAGCGAAGACGCGATCCGATGCTCCTACGGCGCGCTGAAGTCGCGTGTAAAGCGAAGCGAGTTGGCTCATCGGCCCACTCATAAACATGATGGTGACAAGAAACGCGGCGAGATCTCCCCATGTGAGGTGACCGCTCATAATGCTCCGTCCTCCGAACCAAAGGACGCCCAGAATCAACGTGATAAAACCGGCGAAGGCGACAGTGCCCATGATCCCTTCCGAGATCGAAGCCTTCATGTTCAGCTTAAAGACCTTCTCCAATCGCTCATCCGCTCTTCCGCCCTCATAAGGTTCCCGAACAAAGGCTTTGACCAAACGGATGTTGGCCAGGGCTTCGGTCATGGTTCCCATCGTTTCTGATAGCGCATCGAGCGCCGACCGGGTGAGTTTCCTGAGTCGCCGTCCCGAAATGACGAACCCTAACATCACCACCAAAAGCAGGCCGACGACAACCGCCGTGAGTCGCGCATTCATGTAAACGGCGGTGAAAATACAACCAATCAACATCAGCGACTGCCCAAAAATCGTTACCAAATCGCTGCCCAACGATTGCTGCATCAAGCTCACGTCGTTAGATAGATGGGATGTTAAGTCTCCAGAGCGAGTTCGATCAAAGAAGGTGACGGGAAGGCGCAAGAGGTGGGAAAAGAGACGAGCTCTCACATCTGTCACGATTCGGTTTCCGGCGTAGGAAATTAGGACGTACTGACCGAAGCCGATCAGGGCCGAGATCATGACCACGCCGATCACGATAAGAGCGAAGCGGTCAAGGAGCGCAACCGATTTCTCTTCGACAATGCGATTGATGGCAAATCGCATGATCCAGGGAAGGCTCAGATTAGTGGCGCTGGAGAGGAGAGTCAAGGCTCCGCCCGCGGCCAGATACCACTTGTAGGGAGCGGCCAGACCGACAAGTCGGCGAATGGAAGACCAAGTAGGTTTAACGAGTTTTTCGTGCTCGGGGTTGCTGGAATAGGTTCCGCGTCTCATTCCGATTCCTAAAAGCTACCAGTCCCCGCGCGCTCCTCTTAGGTCTGGTACCGTGACATTGTGTTTCGTCCCGCATTTGTTGCCGGTTTGCTCGCCCTCGCCGCCCTGAGCTCGGCTCAGTTGGCAGGGAAGGTCATATGCATCGACCCTGGTCATCCAAGCGAAGTCGGTCGAGGAACACAGGGGAAGAAGCTGACTGAGTTGCATGTGGCATGGATCCAAGCTCAGCTCGTTAAGGAACGGCTTGAAAAGATGGGAGCAAAGGTTGTTCTTACCAAGTCATCGGAGAACGAGTTGGTGCGTAACAAGCGGCGTGCAGAAATCGCCAATGAGGCGAAGGCAGATTTCATGTTACGGCTCCATTGCGATGCCGCCAACAATCGCGGATTTGCGTCTTACTATCCCACCCAGCAAGGCACGGTGCTAGGAACGAAGGGGCCAAGTAAGGAACTGATTGCACAAATCAAGCCCATGGCGGAGCGGTTCCACATGGAGTTCGCCGCGAAACTTAAAGGCAAGCTTTCCGACAATGGCTTGAAGTCCGACTTAAAAACGGCGATAGGTGGCAAGCAGGGAGCTCTGAGCGGATCCATCTTTTCCAAAGTCCCCGTGGTGCTCGTTGAAATGGTCGTTCTTACCAATCCAAAGGATGAAGCTTTTATCGCTTCTTCCAAGGGACGATCGGCGATGGCCGACGCCTTAACGGCAGGCGTGGTGGCGGCACTAAAAGAGTGATCCCAGTCGCCGCGATGCTGCTTGCCAGCCAGCATCTTGTTCGCTTAGGCACAAAGACGCCGGTTTTGACTTTTCACGACGTTATTCCTCATAGGACCCAAAAGTCTCTGTGGTTTGATTGCTCCGTCTCCGAGTTCACATCCATCCTTAATCGACTCGCCGAACGAAGGGCGCGTTTTGTATCGGTCGAAGACCTGTATCTCCATCTGACGAAAGGCACGCCTCTTCCTCCAAGGGCCGTCGCGATCACCTTTGCCGACAATTACCTTGGCTTCTATCGTTACGCGCTCCCTATCCTGCGTGCGCGAAAGATTCCTACCGTCATGTTTGTCCACACGGGTTTTGTGGGGAGTCAGGTAGGCAGGCCGAAGATGTCTTGGGCGCAACTCATAGAGTTGGACAGGGAGGGACTGGTGACCTTAGCATCGCAAACTGTCACCCATCCAGAGGACCTGCGGACATTGTCCCGCGTGACTCAACTAAAGGAGATGGCAGACTCAAAGGCAAGCCTTCAGAAGCACCTTGGGCATCCTATTCGATTTCTCGCCTACCCCAACGGCAGATTCAACGCCGACTCCCTTCAAGCCGCGAAGCAAGCTGGCTATGCAATGGCATTTAGCGAGGAACAAGCTCCCGCAGAACTCTCGTCCTCGCTCTTTGCCGTGAATCGGTACGTTCACACAAAATGGGACCGCGCTTGGAAGGACGCGTACGGAAAGTAGGCGGAGTCTTCATCTTGCGAAAGATTCGAAAGCCTTTCCGAATTGCGAGTATGGGGGGGACGCTCGGCCAGCTATACTCTCGGAAAACATCGTAGAGACCCGTCGTCGTGACTGGTGGATACGGGGAAAGTCCGGTGAGAATCCGGCGCTGTGCCGCAACGGTGGTGAGCTAAGCGCTCCAAGCCCGAATGCCCGCTCTACAAAACATATGGAGTCGTCGCCTACGAGCATAGGTGGTCAGGCAGAGCCATCTTTGGCGCTCCTTTCCCCTGTTCTTAGTCGCCGCAAGGGGAAAGTTGAGAACGTCCGCTAGAAAAGTCATCCAGGATCAAGGATTCACTTTGATCGAACTCTTGGTGGTTATTGCCATCATTGCCATTCTTGCCGCCATTCTCTTCCCTGTTTTTGCCCAGGCGAAGGAGGCGGCAAAGAAGACCCAATCCCTGAGCAACCTCAAGCAGATCGACATTGCATGGCTCATGTATGCAAACGACTACGACGATCAGATGCTTCTGGTGATGACGCCGGCCTCCGGGGGCAAAACAAGCTGGTGGTGGGGCATGTGGTATCCAGCGACATCGACATTGAAGGAGGAAGAGGGGCCACTCTATCCGTACACTCACGGTAAGGGAATTCAAGCGGACCCATCGTTCCCCAATCGACTTCGAACGAAAGTCGGCTTTACAGGCTACGGTTACAACTATCTGTATTTGGGATACACCAAGTCCGTGAATTACGGAGCGATGGCTGAACCAGCCAGCACGGTCACTTTCGCTACCTCGGCTCGAATCAACAACTTCGAATACCCCAAGCCAACCCTCGAAGCGAATCCTTACCTAGATCCACCTAGCCAGAACTACCCAGGATTCCAGGGCCGCCACAACGGGGTGGGCAATATTGCTTGGGCGGATGGACACGCCAAGTCTCGCAAGCCAATTCTCCGCAGCGGAGACTTTGGGTTCGGGTTCCATGCCGCAGATTTCACACCGGCCCACCTGGGCGACATTGACGACGATGGCAATTTCTCTACCGACGAACTCTTCGATTTGAACTGAAAGAAGCAACTATGAAAAAAATCACAGCAATTACCCTCCTTACTCTCTCGACTAGCGCCGCATTCAGCTTTGACCTAGGCGACATTCAGCTCTGGGCAGGCGCCGGAGCCAACCGATCCGCCTTGGTTGTGGACTGGAACGACGGAAAAACGAATGAATCCACAGCCTGGGGTTTTCTTTTTGACGGCTCCGCAACTGGGTTAGACCTTCTCGCGGCAATCGATGCGATCGATCCCCACTTGGTTGTCGAAACCGAAACATTTAGCTTTGGAACCGCCGTAAAGGGCTTCGGCTACGATGCCGACCTTGATGGAAACTTCACGGGCGCGAACGACCACTACAAGTCCGGATTTGGCTATCCGGGTGAAGAAGGCTACTGGTCTTACTATATTGGCGGACCCCGCACCGATTTCCCCATATGGGGCTATGCCTCTGCCGGCCCGAGCGATCGCCCCCTCGCCGATGGCTCATGGGACGGTTGGAGTTTTACTCCCCTCGATTCCTCGGGCGAGACTCCCGGTGTACCTACCGCTGCTCCCGTACCTGAACCGGCAACCTTGGCCGCCCTTGCGATGGGGGGCGCCGCGCTTATCCGACGACGTCGGCGATAAGCAGGGGAGAGGACAGGGAGGCTCGGCCTCCCTTACGTCCCGAAGATCTCCCCCGCACTGTCATAATTGGGACTCCCCTGGTGCCGATGATGTCTACGACTATGCCTTCGACAACGCAATTTCCCGGTCCGGTATCTACGCAGATGCTGGAAGAACTTGGAAAATACGTCATTGCAACTCCTTATCCATTTGCCATCGACTTAGCGAAATGCAAGGGCATGTGGCTAGAAACGGTGGACGGGCAGCGACTCTTTGACTGGGCGGGTTACTACGGTTCCAAACTCATCGGTCATAACCACCCCGGCCTTTACGAGTCCGATTATGTTGAGCGACTGGTTCGCGCGGCGAACAACAAAGTGGCTAACCCAGACTTTCTGACCGAAGAGTGTCTTGCGTTCTATCGGATGCTTCATCGTTTGGCTCCCGAGTCGATGAAGGCGAGAGGCTCTCTGGAGGTTTACGCGGTGAACTCCGGCGCAGAAGCCGTCGAGAACATGATGAAATACCTGGTGGCCAAGTTCAACCAGAAGCGATTCCGCGAGGGCAAAGTAGGTTCCAATCGTCGCTTTCTCTATTTTGATAAGGCGTTCCATGGTCGAACCGTATTCGCCCTCGGCGTCACCCAGACGATCGATCCCGTGGCGACGAAAGACTTCCAGGGGCTATCTGCCATGGGAAACATCAAGCTTCCTTTCCCTGCTTACGCGAGCGAGAATTCTCATGCCGAAAATATGCGGAATGCCTTGCGGGCGCTTGAGCAAGTTGAGGCGGTCCTTACTCAAATGGCAGATGAAATTGTAGGGATCATCGTTGAGCCAATTCAAGGTGCGGGAGGTCACCGCGTCGCCCTCAAAGAATTCTTCCAGGGCCTTAGTGAGCTCGCGCACAAATACGACGTCTACCTCGGATTCGATGAAGTCCAAACGGGGCTGGGTGCCACCGGCAAGATGTGGGGCATTGACCATTTCGATCTCCCCCACGCGCCGATGGCAATCGCTACCGGCAAGAAGTTCGGATCGGGGGTGGTCTATATGTTGGAGCCACTCGATGATATCGGCGTTCTCGATTCGACCTGGGGCGGCACTTTGGCGGATATGGTTCGCGTGGTACAGGAAGTCAAAATCGTGGAGCAGGAAGACCTGGTTCGAAGAGCCGCCATCAATGGCGAGCGGCTGGCTTCTGGACTGACCCAATTGGTCAAAAAATTCGCACCGGTCGCCTCAAACGTTCGTGGGCTCGGACTTTATCAAGGGTTCTCGCTCGATTCGCCGGAGCGAAAGAGCGAACTCGTTCGAGTCGCGCGGGAAGAGTACGGGTTGCTGCTCTTGGGCGCCGGTAAGCGATCCATCCGCACACGGCCAAACTTGAGCGTTACCGGCGATGAGATCGACCTTTTTATCGACCTCCTGGACCGGTCCCTTACGATGATTCGGTAGCCTGCTTGCCAATCATTGACAAGGAAATTGTAAAATCCGGCGGCAATGAGCAGTCCCCTTCGGATCGGCATCGTCGGCTGTGGAAACATCAGCGGCATCTACTTTGAGAATCTGAGCAAGTACAAGTCGACCGAGGTAGTGGCTTGCGCTGACATCGACATCGCTCGAGCTGAAGCGGCGGCGGCACGCTACAATGTTCCCCTTGCCCTTCCGACGGTGGACCTGCTTAAACACCCGGATATTGATCTCGTCTTGAATCTTACGATTCCCAATGCACATGCGAGCGTGGCATTAGCCGCAGTTGAAGCGGGCAAACATGTCTACAACGAAAAGCCGCTGACCATCTCATTGGAGGACGGTGCACAGCTCGTAGAAAAGGCTGACTCAAAAGGGGTTAGAGTGGGATGCGCGCCCGATACGTTTTTGGGAGGGGGTATCCAGACTTGCCGCAAACTCATTGACGAAGGTGCTATTGGAGAGGTCATTGCCTGTGAGGCACACATGCAATGCCACGGTCATGAAAGTTGGCACCCATCTCCTGAGTTTTATTATCAAGTGGGTGGAGGACCCATGATGGACATGGGTCCGTACTACCTGACCGCCCTCATTAACCTTATGGGCAGCATTGATCGAGTGGCGGGAATCGCTCGTGTTACCTTTCCCATGCGTACCATCACCAGTGAGCCCAAACGCGGCGTCGGGATTGATGTCGAAACTCCCACCCACATCACGGGCTCCGTTCAGTTTTCTACCGGCGCGATTGGCGTAATCGTTCAGAGCTTTGATGTCTGGCACGGCAACGTGGCGCCAATCATCCTCCATGGCACGGAGGGCTCGATGTTGGTAGGAGATCCCAATTCTTTTGGCGATCGCGTCCAGATTCGCGGAAAATCAGACTCTGATTGGCATGAAGTGCCGCTTACGCATGGATTTGCCCAAAACAGCCGAGGCGTAGGCGTCTTAGATATGGCACATGCAATCCAAGAAGGGCGCCCGCACCGAGCCAGTGGCGAACTTGCTCTCCACGTTCTGGAAACGATGCACGCATTCTTGGCCTCCAGCGAACAGAGCCAGTACGTAAAACTCACACATAAGGTTGAGCGCCCGGCGGCAATGCCAACGGACGCGTTCGCCAGCGATCTTGTGTAAACTGCGCATTGAGTTCAGCCGGTTAGGCTCGGGAACGAACAGTCCAATATCTCTTTCGAAGGCAGGCACGCCTGCCCACCACGGAGCCCGAGCATGAGCAATTTTTCACGTCGAGACGTCTTAAAGTTGGGCGCGGCCGCCAGCCTCGCCCCCATCACCCGTTACGCAGACGCTTTCATCGCAAAGGACGACAGCTTCAACTTCTCCTTCTTTAGCGATACCCACGTCGGGCTCAAGAACAACATCAAAGAGTGCGGCGAAATGTTCGCCGAAATGAAGACCCGTCCTATCGACTTTGCGATCAACGGTGGAGATGTAACTGACTATGGTTGGGCGGGAGAATACGATAATTACCAAGCGATCCTCAAGGACTTCGGGCTTCCCGTTTATCACACAGCGGGAAACCACGATGTCCGTTGGTCGCCTCAAGGCGTTAAGATCTTTCGTGAACGACTCAACGCACCCCATAGTTATTTCGAGCATAAAGGGGTCCATTTCCTTTTGCTCGACAGCACCGTTCCTCTGTCGCACTGGGGACACTATGAGGCAGAACAACTCCGCTGGCTCGCGGAAACGCTCAAAAAGATTGGCCGTAGCGCACCCGTGTTCGTCGTAACCCACCACTGGGTTGGTCGGGATCAGGTGATGATCGACAATGAGGAGGAGCTCCGAAAAATCCTGGAGCCCTACAACGTCAAGATCTTGTTCAACGGTCACGGCCACAGCGATCTTCTTTGGAATTGGGATGGGATCGTTAACACGATGAACAAGGGTCTCTACCAAGGCTCATGGGAGTTTGTCGAAGTCGACCGTGCCAAGAGCGAAATTCGGATGTCGCGACGGACCACGCAACGGCCCAAGCAACACCTACTTTCGACCGTTCCTCTGGCCGCCGATAGAGGCAAACGAGCCGTCTGGGCCACGGGATCGCTTCCCCTCACCGCCGCCTACGATGCAGCGAGAAGTGGGCAAATACGCGTTTGCTATCGAGCTTGGGAAGATATCGAGAACGTCCCCTCCCTTGCCATGTTGCTTGGGAGAGCTGCTGGGCAACAGATCGTTGAGATAAGGGATCCCAAGAGTGGATTGCAGAGCACTTATCTTGTCGATACGCCGCCTCCCTCTCGGCTAAGAAAGATTTGGCAGTCCAAGCTCACCGGCGGGGTGATGTCTCACGTCAAGATCGTCGGAGATCGGATCTATGTCTCAGCCATGGATGGCTCCGTTAGCTGCCTCAACAAAACCAATGGCCGGCAAGTATGGCGAGCCAAGACTGGCGCTTACTGTCATTCATCGCCGGTGATCGACGGTGACCAGCTCTTTGTAGGAAGCGCAGATGCCAACTTCTATGCTCTGGACGTTCACTCTGGAAAAGAGCTGTGGCGACTTCAAACTGAGGGACCGGTCTACGCCTCGGCGGCAGTAGCACAAGGAGTCGTTTGCATCGTCAGTGGCGATGGACATTTCTACGGATTGGATCGGAAGTCTGGCCAGAAGCTTTGGGTTTACGAGATGCCCAAGAGTAATACAGCATTTGCTCAGACCCACGCCACCACGGACGGCGATCGGTTCTTCATCGGCGCTTGGGATAGCCATGTCTATGCGATCGACGTCAAGACGGGCTCCATGATCTGGCGAAAGCCTTGTTTCGAACGGACCTTTGCTTGGTCCCCGGCCATTGGGGGCCCCTGCTATGCGGATGGCCGAGTCTACGTACCGGCAAATGGAAATGGGCTTTTCTGTTTCGACGCGAAGTCTGGCGATCAGCGCTGGTTGGTTTCCAGCAAGACCGACAAATTTGGGCACTCGTCGCCACGAATCGAGAACGGGCGCATCTATGTGGGTGGCCTGGGTGATTTGGGAGAAGTGCGTTGTCACTCGGCAGAAACCGGGGAGACGCTTTGGGTGTCTGGAACCGGCTCGATCATCTACGATTCTTCGCCGGCCATTGGCGAGAACTTCGTCGCCATCGGCTCTGTTGGATCGCTCTTATCGATTCTTGACAAAGAAGACGGAAAGATCGTTGCGCAAACGAGATTGCCTTTAGGACACTTCTTGGCGTCTCCAGCAGCCGAAGGAAATAGGGTGTATGCGGGTTCGTATTCCAACACGGTAGCCGCATTTGAAGTCGTTTAGACGGATAACTGGCATAATGCAAAATGTGGTTACGGTCAACTGGAACGGAATGATGGCCTTTACTTCAGAGGTCCCGAGTGGAAACGGCTTTACCATGGACGCCTACCCTGGCGTAGGTGGCGAGAATCGCGGACCGACGCCCGTAGAGGCACTCCTCTCATCGATTGCCGCCTGTAGCGCCATGGATGTCATCTCCATCCTTCGCAAAAAGCAGCAGAAAGTGACGGGTTATCAGATCCTGATTGAGGGTGAACGAGTTGGCGAAGGCACATGGCCTCGACCCTTCACATCTATTGTTATCCGTCATCGGCTAACGGGAGAAGACCTTGATCCAACGGCCATCGAGCGAGCGGTTCAACTCAGCGATGAGAAATACTGTTCCGTCATCGCTACGTTGCGACAGGGGCCGAAGATTGAGAGCAACTGGGAAATCGTTTAGGCGGCGGCGACAAGACAAATGAAGAGGGCCGAAGACGATCGTCTTCGGCCCTCTTCATTCGTGAACAACTAGATACGGAACCCGAAGAGTCCGCCTCGGAAGACGTTGTTAAAGAAGGCAGCCGAACTTAGGAATCGACCGATTCGGTCAAGATCGGGCGTCTTGGTCTCCGGCACGTATACGATATCACCAGGCTGAAGCTGAATGTTCTGGGCCGAATCTCCATTTCGGATGAACCGAACGATGTCGCACTGAATGCGGTCATAGACTCCCGGCATACCGGGTCGCTCACGGATGACCAACGTTCGGCTCAACCAGGATCGCGTGGGAATTTCGCCTCCGGCCTGAGCCAGAACATCCTGAACGGTCATAGGCTCTTTGTAGAAGTAGGAGTTCGGGCGAGGCACTTGACCGATGACAATCACTCGATTGTTAGACTCTGGCACGTTCAAGATATCGCCATCCTCGACGACGTAATTCTGGGTCGTGTCAGCACGATTGAGGATTGCAAACAGGTCTAACGGAATTAGTTCGTTGGTTCCTGCCTTTCGAAGGGTCGCTCTTCTCAGATCGGCGCGATCTGTGACCACGCCTCCACCGAAATTCAAGAGGGTCAGAATTGTGTCTCCAGGGCGGAGATCATAGACTCCGGGTCGATTCACAAATCCCCCTACAGAAGCCCGAACGGGTCGGTAGCGAACGACGACGACTGAAACCTTGGGATCACGAAGACGGAGAGTCTTGATGTATTCGGCGGTCAACTTCTTCTGAAGTTCGCCAATGGTCATTCCGGCGACTTGGATCGGTTCCAAGAAGGGCGCGGTCATGGATCCATCGGTTCCGATCGGCACTTCCGCATTCACCTGCGGTTCGTTATAGATCGCAATCCGAAGAACATCCTCGGGCCGAAGGGTGTACTGATCGTTCTGCGCGTTCGCTGTAACGAACAACACCATAAGCGTCAGTATCCCTATGGCAAATCTGGTTATCGCCCTCATTGTCATTAGCTCTCCGTTGCTTGCCCCTTTTAGTTGAACTCGCGTAGTGTACCTACCTTGGCATCACTCTTCCACACGAGCACGTCGGACTCCTTCGATCACTATTGTAACTTCACCTTTACGAGGAACAAGCTTTTCATCGGGAATTATCGGCAATTTGCCGCGATAAACTTGCTCGTGCAGCTTGGTCATCTCCCGACAAATGGTGAATCTGCGTTCTCCAAATACTTCGAAAGCAACGTTGAGTAGTGCCTCAAAGCGAAATGGAGATTCGAAAAGTACAAGTGTTAGGGGTGAATCCTTAAAAGGTTCGAGTTCTCCACGAATGGCCCCTGGCTTTCTTCCCAAAAAGCCCAAAAAAGCAAATCTTTGGGCGAAAAAGCCACTGAGCATGAGCGCCGTGGTCACGGCACTGGGCCCGGGGATCGCCTCAACCTCGATTTCAGCATCCAGACAGGCATCACAAAGACGAGATCCGGGATCACTGATAACGGGAGCGCCTCCGTCCGTTATCAGGGCCACAACTGCGCCCTCTTCAATCTCCTCGAGGTATTTCGCTACCGCGTTGTCGCCGGTATGGTCATTCAGGATTTTCATTGGCTTTTTGAACCCAAGATGAGACTGAAGCTTCCCGCTGATACGCGTATCTTCCACAACCCAAAATGAAGCCGCCCCGAGCGCTTCAATGGCTCGGGGCGAGAGGTCGGACAAATTGCCGATCGGCGTGGCAATCAATACAAGCTTGCCACTCTCAGACATTCCTTACTTACCTTTGCCTTCGGTCGTCCCATTCTTCGATTGGTTGAACTCTTCGCGAGTTTTGACGTCATCCGGCTTCTTTTCTGAGCTCTTCTTGGCTTCCTCGGCAGCCTTCTTGGCATCTTCCGCGGCTTGCTTTCGAGCTTCTTCCTCGTACTTATCGTTCTCTTTCTTTGTCTCAACCCAGCTTCGTTGAGACTCTTCAATGATCTTCTTGTCCTCGTCCTTGATCAGTTTGGCGTCTTCGCCCTGTTTGAGATACTTGTTGATCTCATTGAAGTTACTCTGTCCGCTGGCGTCGGTGTGGCTTGCATTTGCGTCGGCGGCGCGCATCAGTTCGTCGGTGAAGTTCTGAGCGTCTTTCTTGTCAAAGTAAAGCTTAACGAGCTCAAGCCGCACTCGCACATCCTCCGAGTCTCGAAGAAATCCTTCGAGAACCTCGATTCTCTTGTCGGCCAGTTTCGTTTTCTCGGCCGGAGAAGCCTGTTCGTAAATTTGATTGAAGACAACGTACGCCAACAGATTGGCCGTGCGAGAGCTATCAACGCCTGAAGATTCAGCCGCTGCTTGAGCCTGCTTCAAGATGTCTTCGAGCTTTTCTTTTCTCTTTGCACCATCCAGTTGCTCCGTACTGAGCTGCGCATAATCGTACAGCGCCTTCCAGCCGTCGCTCTTCCAGATAACCTTGCCATTCTTCTGCAGGTCTTTCAGTTCGGTTTGTAATTTGTTTGCGGCTCGCGATGCAAGCGCCGTTTGCCGGTACTCATCTTTCTTTTTGTCGAAATCCTTCGGCAGATCGCTCTTGATGGAAACGAGCTTGTAAATGGAAACCGTGCTGCCCGACCGAATGAGATCGCTGACCTCACCCACTTTAAGGTCCTTTAATGGAGCATAGAAAGGAACGCCGTCCATGGTTGCTCGAACCATTTCGGTGGTGGACTCGCTCAACTTCTTCTTTGCTTCGGGCTGATCGTTGGAATATCGGTCAATCGCCGACTCGAAGCTTAATCCGCCCTTGATTTCGGCAAGAGCTTTCTTCGCAACTTCCTCGGTATCGCCTTTGGAAATCGTAATTTTCTTGAAGACGTACTTGTCGTAAGACTTCTTCAGTTCGTCGTCCGAAATTTGAACCGTCTTCTTTACAGCCTCCAGCAGGGGAACGCTGATCGACTGGGCAGCCATGATGACGCGCAGATCCGGGCTTTGGAGATTCTGTTTGAGCTCGTCCTCTACCTGCTGCTTAACTTCAGCCACGGTCTTTCCGGTCTCCGACTTGAAGGCGGTTTGGAACTCTTGTTCGGTGGCGCCTTCTTTCAGCTTCTTCATCTGAATCAGCTGGGTCTTATAGCTTTGGATCTGATCGTCAGTTGCCTTCTCTGCCTGAGCCAAGATGTCTTCGTCTGAAGGCTCCACACCATATTTCTTGGCCAGTTCCAGCGTGAATGCGTTGCCAATCAGGCTATTCAGAGTTCCTGCCTTGAACTGAACGCGGATTTCAGGCGGAAAGTTGTCTACGGACTGGCCATACATCCTTTCCATTTGGCTGTTCTGAGTAGAAATGGAACGCTCGGTGATGGGATAGTCGCCAACTTGGGCCACTACTGCACCGGGGACGGACATGCCCGCGCGCTCGACGTCGTGCTGTCTTCCGCATTGCGCGAAACTTGAAACGACAACACCGACCACCATCAAAATGGAAACGGTCCAGACACAGCCTTTGTTCTGGAGTAACTCTTGTACTTTGCTTATCGACAACGCCTATTCACCTACAGATCGGGAACGTTTAGTATGGCATGTTGAGTTCCCCTAGACATGTGAATAGCCGTCGAACGGTGCTTGACACGTAGACAAAACGTTGTACAATGTGGAAAACTGCGTGCCGAAAGGAGTAAGTAATGGCGAAGGGACTCACAAAAAGACAGGAGATGATTCTCCAATACGTTCTCGACTATGTACAGCGTGAGGGCTATCCGCCGTCGATTCGAGAGATTGGCAGTCATTTCGATATTGGGTCGCTTCGCGGCGTTACCGTTCACCTGGATGCGTTGGAGAAGAAAGGATATATTTCCCGGTCTAACACGCCTCGCTCGATCAAGGTGACGCATCCTCAGTACCAGGCGTCGAATCGAGTTGCCATGGTTCCGTTGGTTGGCTCCATTGCTGCCGGTGTTCCTATTCACGCTCAAGAGCACGTGGAAGATCTGATTCCCGTACCCAGCGAAATGGTTCACCGTATTGAAGGAGCGTTTCTGTTGCGCGTCAAGGGTGATTCGATGTCGGGCGAAGGCATCATGCCACGAGATTTGGTCATGGTGAAGCCTCAACGAACCGCAAATCATGGCGACCTTGTTGCCGTGCTTCTCGGAGAGGAGGCCACCGTCAAGCGAATCAATTACGCTAAAGATGGTGTTAAGTTAATGCCGAGTAATCCCGCCTATCAACCCATCGACGTCAAGCAAGAAGATGCAACGATCATCGGAAAGATTGTTGGCTTGTTGCGAGACTACGAAGGCATGGCATTCTAGTTTCTCTCGTCCGCAAAAAGTGAGGCCCACGTCCATGACGTGGGCCTCACTTTTTTGTCTCGATGACTAAGGGCGATTAACCCTTCTTTCGTCGGCGAAGCAGTGCCAGGGCACCGAAGCCGAGAGCGGCCATCGTCGCAGGTTCCGGCACGGGCTGGGCCGAAATGTTATCCCAGTAGACCGAGTAGTTTTGGGCGGTGAATTGTGAATCGCCGAAGTTGTAAGCCTGAACAAACGTTGTTCGGAGATCTTCAAAACCCGAAGCCGAATAGGTGCTGTCCGTATAGACCAAACCGCCATCCAGTCGGTACTCAAACGCGGTGCCCGTGGAAAGAATAGAGAGATGGTGCCAGCCACCGGTTACGGCGGCGCCTAAGTCAACCCAACCGTTGGCCGTGTCCGCATCCCAGATACGATAGCGAGTGGTGATACCGGAAGCGCTCGGATTGAACGCATCGGAAGCATCATTTCGAATCACGCCAAAAATAGCGTATGCCGCGCTATTTTCATCTGGATTATTGTCTCGAGTCCACAGGTCGGTCCGTCGTAGATTCTCACCCGAGAGCATGTCGGTCGAAATATAGACATCGCCCGCCACTTCCCACTGAGTACCTACCGCGGATGCCCGCTGACGGCCTTGAGTGTTGTAGAAGGCGCCCTGTTGTCCCGACGGTCGGTTCATAGCCGACTCAGCAGCGCTGATGTCGATTTTGAGCCTATTGTCGCCATCAAAGTTAGCCGACGTGAAACCGGCTGGCTCATAGCGATCCGTCGTCCAGGCTGGATCGATCGAATCAAACGTATCAAGAAATCCCGTTGCGTGCGCGGCTGGCACGACCGACAGGGTGGCGGCAAGCGCCATGTATTTAATCCTCATTGGTTAACCCCTCCGAATGTCAATATTCCCGTCAAATTGCTTTAACTGGAATAGCCGCATTTACGTTATCAACTTTAGGAAGTTTAAAAAACCCGTCTAAATACTGCTTTTTGCCACCCATTCGGTACCGGTTGGCGTATCACGCAGTTCAATGCCGAGAGCATCCAACTCCGTCCGAATCGCATCGGCCCGAGCAAAGTCCTTGGATTTCTTTGCTTCCGCCCTTTCGGCAATTTTTGATTCAATGAGTTGAGGGTCGACCTGCGGAGCGGCAGGTTTTGGGGCTTCAGCCATCTCGTAGCTTGACCGAACAATGCCCAGGAGGTCATTGATTCGGTCGAGAAACCTTTTGCCGCTGGCCGCCGAGGGGATGGTCAAGTCTTCACCTTCACGCAAGATCAGACGCGCGCCTTCCAAGGCTTTGGCAAGTGCTACGGGAGTATTGAGATCGTTCGCCAGCGCATCGAGCGCCTGATCGTAAAGTTCTTCGAGAGTCGCCCCCAGTTTGTCTTCACCCTCTTTGGTCACGTTAGCGACGAGTTCGTCCGCCTTTCGATAGCGCTCGATGTTCGCTTGAGCATCTCTTAGGCCCTGGTCGGTGAAGTTCAAGGGCTTGCCATAGATTCCGGAAATCAGCGCATATCGGATCGCCAGTGGATCGGCGCCCTTCGCGATCAAATCTCTCACCGTGTAGAAGTTGCCCAGGCTCTTAGACATCTTCTCACCATTCACCTGTAAGAAGCGAGTGTGGACCCAGTGATTGCAGAAGGGCTTACCGGTCAGCGCTTCTGACTGCGCAATCTCGCATTCATGATGCGGGAACATGTTGTCTTCCCCGCCGCTGTGCAAATCGATGGTATCGCCCAGATATTCACGCGCCATCACCGAGCATTCGATATGCCAGCCGGGAAACCCCCAACCGAAGGGCGAATACCACTGCATCAGGTGATGATCGTCTTTCTTCCAAAGAGCAAAATCTGCTTGAGCTCGCTTATTGTCATCGACCACCACTTCCCGAACCGCTTGTCGGAGGTTCTCCTGGGTGTTGCCACTGAGCTTTCCGTATTTAGGGAAGCTCTCGACGCTGTAATACACCCCGGTTGGAGTCTCATAGGCAAATCCTTTCTCGATCAGGTCTTCGGCGGCGAGAATCTGTTGGCGTACGTGTTGAGTCGCCTTGGGCCGAACATTTGGCTCCTGCAAATTAAGCCGTTGCCAATCTTGCTCAAAAGCGGCGGTGTAGTGCTCGGCCAACTCCCAAACGTTATTGAAGCTCTCGCCTTCCTTGCTTCGCAGAGCCTTTTCAAGCTTGTCCTCACCTTCGCTATCGGCGACGTCGTCACCGGTTAGGTGTCCGACGTCGGTGATGTTATTCACGAAGGTGACCTTCCAATCTAATGCTTTCGCCGTTCGAACAATGAGGTCGGCGGTCAGGAAGCTACGAAAGTTGCCAATGTGGGCATAGGAATACACCGTCGGACCACACGCGTAGAAGCGGAGATGTCCAGGCTCGCGAGTTTCGAGTGGCTTAACCTGCTTCGACATGGTGTCATAGAGACGGAAAATCTTGTCGCCCATAGAGAGCTAAAGCATACCGGTGGATCGAGGCTCAACGGGACTTTGATTTGACTGGCTACCGAGCCTTGAATTTGAACTGAAAGCTTTGGGAAGAATCGATGGTTTCGCCATTTCGAGCAGCCGGGTCCCAAACCCATTGCCGCAGGGCGTCGAGAACAAGCCGATCGACCTCTGCGCTTCCCGAGCTTTTATCGATGCTCTCTGTGTGAGTTCCGCTTGCCGCAACCTGAACTGTAACCTCAACCCAACTGGTCACCCCCGAGGTCATCAGACTCTGGGGGACTGCTGGCTCGACGGTGAACGTCGGCAACGCTGCCCGATTCGGCCCTCGTGAACGCACTTGGCCCTGGTTTCCGGCGGTGCTGGGGCGAGAAGGCTGGCTAGCCGGTTGGGAGTCAGAAGGACGAGGAGGACTGGTACGGTTTGGTTCTTGGTTCGTTGTAGGGGATGAAGGGGCCTGGTTTTCTGGGATAGAAGACGAGTTCGTTTCACTTCGAGTTGGGGGCTGCTGACGCGAGTCCGAGGAAGTTGGTGAGTCAGGGAACTGCGAGGCGGTAGGTGGAGGCAATTTGATCTTCATCGGCACGCCCGCCTCAAGCGACTGAAGGGGGCTCACGTATCCGTCCGCACCGGGGCTGGAGACGGAGGCAGGAGAATTGAACGCAGCATTTCCCTTTCCAGAAGGCAAAGACGTTCCATCCAAGGCCACTCTCGAGATCTCAACGGGTGGCGCTTCGGTTTTCTTGTTCGGTCCACCGGAAGATCCAACTTCTGCAATGACCGCGACGAAAAGATGGACACCGACGGACACGCCTAAGGCGATCCAGAGTTTATTGATCTGTGCAGAGTCCATTGGCATCCCTATTTCTACGCCTTCAAACTCTCTCGCTCTTCAATCTGATTCTGGGCGATAAGCGCGTTGATCAAGGTCGTGACCGATTGTTCCGTCTCTTGAACAATCGTCCGACGACGAGATGAAAAGTAGTTGTAGGCCACGAAACATATAACGGCGATCGTGAGACCCGTGGCGGTAGCGTAGAGTGCCTCTCCAACTCCTGAGAGAATTCGGTCATTCGCATTCTGATCTTTTGCACCCGAAATCGCCTGGAACGTGCCAATCATTCCGAACAACGTGCCCAATAGCCCGAGCAAAGGTGAAATGGTTGTGGTGGTGTCTAGAACGGGAAGGAAACGCTCAAGTCGTTGAAAGTACTTCTCGCCAACTTCTTGAACCTTTCGCTCAACGTTGGAGACCCCCAGTTGACGGTGTCTCATCACCGCCCCCAGGCAAGCCGCAACCGGCCCTGAACGTGAGTCGCAAGCCCGAACGGCATCGTCAAATGCTCCGTCCTCGGTCAATCGAAGCACCCTTTTGAGGAGTCCATCTGCTAGGTCGCCATCCTGTTTGAACGTCATCCAACGTTCAACGATGATGGCCACAGAGGCCACCGACATAAGCAATAAGGGGATCATGATGATCCCACCGGCTTGAATGAAATGGAGCACGTTTCCCATGCGTTCCCCTATTAGACGCGCCCAGGTTCCGTTTTAGTCAGAAATAATTGAAAGCGGGAATAATTCACAATTCATGGCAAAGCGAGATTTTGGGGCCGTTGCGGTTGATTTGGGGGCTTCCTCGGGCAGGTTCGCCGCGGGATACCTCGAAGATGGTCGAATTCGATTCGAGGTCATCGAGCAATTCCCTCATGCTCCATTTGAAAGAAACGGCAAGCTTTTTTGGGATCTCGACTCCATCCTGGGGCTCTGCAAGCGCGCTTCCGACTATGCCTCCGCCAACTTCATCCAGTCCACTCTCGCCATCGACTCCTGGGGTGTGGACCATGGGCTTATTGATCAGAACGGCAATTTGATCGACCAACCCGTCTGCTATCGCGATCTCTCTCATGCCGCGGCGTTCGAAGAGTTAGCGCCCTATCGAGCCGAGTTGTATGCGCAGACCGGTATCCAACATCAGCCCTTTAACACCATTTGTCAGCTGTACGCTCGAAAAAAAGAAGATGCCAGCTTGCCGTCCCGCGCTCGTTTTCTGATCCTTCCCGATCTGCTTGGCTACCTGCTCTCGGGTGAAGTTCACCATGAACTCACGGAAGCTTCGACAACCCAATTGATGGGTCTCGATTGCCGATGGTCGCCCCGCGCCTTCGAAATCGCAGGCTGGCCCGTCCCGGAAGGACAACCGCAAAAGGCGGGAACGCTCGGTGGAGACATCGCTCCCGGAGTCAGGCTCGCCCATGTTGGTAGCCATGACACCGCATCGGCTCTTCAAGGCTTTGGCGCGCAGCGGGAAAATCAGCTTTACGTGAATGTCGGCACCTGGTCGTTGGCAATGTTGATACGGGACGAACCCATCGCGACTCCGGAAGCAGAAGCGGCCAACTTCACCAATGAGCGCATGGGGGATGGCCGCGTCCGGTTCCTAAAGAACATCCCCGGCTTCTATGTGGTTAACCGACTTCACGAAGAGCTTGGGGTGACCGAGTCTGTGCCCGATTGGCTGGCGAGTGCAACCGCTTCTCATGAGCATGCTGACCTGTTTGCCCCCGAGTTCTTTAATCCCGATTCCATGGTGGAAGCGTGCGCCAATCAGGTCGACAATCGTCCGGAGAGTCATGCGGAATGGGCTGGACTCGCGCTGGGTAGCCTTGCCCGTGCGATTGCCGAACAGCCGCTTGAAGCCGCCAAAGTTGGGGCACAAGCCGCCAACATGATTCGGATCGGAGGTGGCGGATCTCAGAGCGCGGCGCTCTGCCAAAAGATTGCCGATCTTTCAGGCTTACCCGTCGCTGCTGGACCTGTCGAAGCCACCGTTCTCGGCAACCTGGGAATGCAATTCATGGCCTCCGGACACTTTAAGGATTCGGAAGAGATGGAGTCCGTCATCTCTCGGAGCGGTAACCTGGTGGAGTATTGGCCCCAGTGAAAATCAAACTCATGCTCACCTGCCTCTGCGACGCTTTCTACGGAGAGGTCGGAATCGCCACGGTGCGAGTCTTGGAGCATGCGGGATGTGAAGTCGAGTTCGAAGAACGGCAGACCTGTTGTGGACAGCCACCTTTTAATGCCGGAGATTGGGCCGCTTCTCGAAAGATCGCGAAACACAATCTGGAAGTTCTTCAACCCACCCAGGAAATCCCTGTTATTGCTCCCAGCGGCTCTTGCACTGCGATGATGCGCGAGGGTTACTCCATGCTCTTTCCGGAATTGGAGCACCCGGAGTGCTTTGAACTCGGTGAGTTCTTGGTCAAGAACTTGGGGATCGATTCGTGGCCGGTTCATGGCTCGGCCAAACCGTTTTCTGGTCGTAAGGTCGCCTTTCACCGCGCCTGTCATGGCCGAGGAATTGGCTTAAAGGATGAGCAAGAGCGACTTGTTCGCTCCTTGCCTGGAATCGAGATCGTGCCGTTTGCCCAATCGGAGCAGTGCTGCGGATTCGGTGGCGCTTTCGCCGCGACCCACGGCAAGCTGAGCGATGGTATCGGATCGGAGAAGCTGCACAACATTATCGAATCCGGCGCGGACACCATCGTTTCAGGAGATATGGGCTGCCTCATGCATTTGAGCGGTTTGATCCAAAGGCAGGGGCTCAATATTGTGACTCGCCACTTTGCCGAACTTCTCGCGGAGGCGATCCCAGCATGAAACGATCTCCGGTTGAGAAATATGCCCGCACCGTTCCTCAAGCCAAGACGGACAGCGTCCGGGCAGCGTCCGTCCAGAAGACGGCCTCGCGACTGACCGCGCTCGCCAATTCCTTCGAAGATTCCGAGGCCGCCCGCACTCAAGCCGCGGCCATCAAGGACTACGTCCTGGATAACCTCCGTCAACTCCAAATTCAGTTGATTGCCAAATGCGAGGAGAACGGCATCCGAGTTCATCAAGCGAAGGATGGTAAGGAAGCGAACCGGATTATTCTCGATATCGTCAAGGCGGCGGCCCCCGGAGGAGGGGTTATCGCCAAGGCCAAATCTATGGCCACTGAGGAGATCCACCTCAACGAATATCTGGAGAAAGCTGGCTACGAACCAGTGGAAACCGACTTAGGCGAGTACGTGGTGCAGATCGATCACGATCATCCCAGCCACATCGTCACCCCGATCATCCACAAGAACCGCCGAGAAATCGCCCGCTCCTTTGCACGTGAAGGACTCGGCGAGTACACAGAAGATGCCAGTGAACTCGCCATGCAGGCCCGAGCCCACCTTCGGGCAAAGTTCAGGGAAGCAAAGGTGGGGGTTTCGGGTGTCAACTTCGCCATCGCCGAGTCCGGTCGCATCGTTCTGGTAGAAAACGAAGGCAACAATCGGCTTTCGACCACCGCTCCCGATGTCCACATCGCCGTCATGGGGATCGAAAAGATGCTCCCGGCAGAAAAGGATCTCCCCCTCTTTCTCAAGCTCCTTGCCGGGTCCGCAACTGGTCAAAGCTTGACCAGCTATACCCACCTAATTTCCGGCCCTCGGCGAGAAGACGAACTCGACGGCCCTCTGGAAGTTCACCTGGTGCTCCTGGATAACGGTCGCTCGAACGTGCTCGAAGGTCCCTACAAAGAGATCCTTCGATGCATTCGCTGTGGCGCATGTCTCAACGTTTGCCCCGTGTACCGCCAAGCAAGCGGGCACGCCTATGGACACGTTTACTCCGGCCCTCTGGGCGCAGTTCTGGCTCCCGCGTTGGAAGGGGTTGAAAAGCTCGGCTATCTCGCCAAGGCTTCCACTTTGTGTGGAGCGTGCGAAGAAGTCTGTCCGGTCAAGATTCCGATTCCTAACCTCCTTCTTAAGCTCCGTGACGAAGCCACCCGAAAAGGCGCGATCAAAGACCCGGCTCAGTGGAACCTCTTTGCCACTGGGGCGAACATGCCTTCAGCGTGGAAAGTTGGATTGAAGATGCTTCCCATGGCCTCGGCGGTCGCCCCCCACCCGATGAAGAGCGGTTGGAATGAATTCCACTCGCTTCCACATCGCCAGGGCCGGTCCTTCCGCTCGTGGTGGAAGAACCATCGAGCCACCGTCGAAGAGCCTCCCGCCGCACATGCCCCCCACGATTCGGCGCCTTTGCCGGAAACATCCGCCACACCGGATATCTGGGGCTCCTTTGAGGAGAAGCTTGTTGCCCTTGGCGGAACTTACAAATCGTTGGAAGAGGTCGATCTCTCCGAGAAGATTTGTATTTACGATGCAGACGCCATCGCGAGCGCGAAGGGAATTCGAGTGGCGGGAGTCACGGGAGACGTCTGGCAAGCAGACGCTGGAGTGACCCTTGCTGATTTCGCGATTGCCGAAACCGGCAGCATCGTGATCTCCGCCGGTTCGGGCCGGGCACGTTTGGCTTCCCTGGCGCCCCCCGTTCATGTTTGTCTCGTGAAAGAGATCGTCCCCACGCTTCAAGACGCGCTTGATCGCATGACGCCGCGCACCTCGGTCATTGTCACCGGTACCAGTCGCACCGCGGATATCGAAGGCGTTTTGGTTCGGGGAGTCCACGGCCCCCGGGAGTTAATCGTCGTACGGCTGCCTTAGTTCGTTTGAATCGCCCGCAGCCCCCGAGCGGCAATACGAATCCCAATACCTTCGCCTTCACGTTCCACCTTGCCGTTCGCCAAAATCACCAGCGGCCAAGATTGCCACTCGTCTGAAGGATCGGGGCAATTCCCTTTGATCACGCAGAACAGGTGGTCTTGTAAGACAAACGCCGCCACAGACCCCGGATAGAACGCCCCACACACGAAAGCTGGAGCCGCAATCCTGGAGGCGCTCATTGCGGTGTCAATATTCAACAGCGATTCCACCTTTTGAGCGAAGTTGCCATCGAAGAGCCGAAGGACGGAGCGAGACGCCGGATTCAAACTCTCACTCGCCAGGCCAATGCTCAGATTCACGGCATCGTCACCTGTCGCGGCGATCATCGCGACCGCCTTCTCCACTCCCGCCCGCTTCAAGGTTTCACGGTCGCGCGCATCGCCAACCAGCACCGGAACGCGGTTGCGCAAGGTGCCAAAGTATTTGCTCGCGCCGTCAAGGTCTACCGCAACGACCTTCGCGCCCATCCGCTCCAATTCTTCGATGATTCGGTAGCCGACGTCTCCGATCCCCGCCACGATGACATGATCCTTTTCTGGCACCTTCTGCCGCCCTACCAGCTGCTGTAACCTTGCGGTCACGATGTAGTCGGTTACGATCGAATAAAGCACCGCCACCGAGGCCGAGCCCAAAACCATCATGAGGCAGGCGTACACCTTCAACCAAACTGAGGCATCTTTGGGTGAGATGTCACCATAGCCCGTCGTCGTCACCGTCGTGATCACAAAGTAGAGGGCGTCCGCAAAGCTCAGATTCATCCCGAAGCTGAAGACGAACACGCTCAGCAGCGTCAGAAGATTGATTGAAATCAAGACCGCTCGAATTTCGCGCGAAGCATTACGCCACAACTCGGCAAAAAACCTGAGGAATGAGAGCGGACTGATACTTTTACGCAGGGTCTCCGTTTCCGTCCAGAACTTGGTTCCCCTTGCAACCTCCGGGCGCAGCTTATGAATCGCCTCGGCAGGTCCTAAGAGTTTCAAGATGTCCCCATCCTGAATCAGGAATTCTGAAGGTGGATTAAGGACGAGTTCTCCCTCAACCCTTCTTGCCAAAAGACAAACCATGCCCAGCGATTCACAAAATTGCTTGAGGTTCTGGCCAACAAATTCGTCTTTCTGACTCACGTTGATCCGAAACACGCCGAAGCGCTTTCCATCAATGGAGAATTCACTCGCCACATGATCCCCGAATGCCGCCGCCGCAAAAGCAGGCGCGGCTACGATCGACATGGCCAGCGCTTGCTGAACTCCGAGCGTTCCTTCAAGCTGAGTCGCCAAGTTCTGGTCGAAGAGGCGGGCGACGATGGGGAGATCGGGGCGGTATCGCTTCGCATCCAGAGCGATCTCGATGTTGGTGAGGTCATTCGAAGTGCAAGCAATGAGCGCCCGCGCATCCATCAGTCCTGCCTCAATCAGAACCTGCTCGTCACGGGCGTCCCCATACACCACCAAAATGCCGTTCTCTTGCAAGGGGCGCATCCACTCAGTCCGAGACCGATCGGTAACCACTACGAAGTTCTCATCAGCACGCAAGAGCAACGTGGCAACACGGTAACCCACCTGGCCATAGCCGCAAACAATGATCGGTGGAAGAGGGCTAGACATGAACTCGACCAGTATTACCGACTTTTGCCAGATCGTTCCAATTAGCGAAAGTCTGCAACCCTTTGTAAGTCGCCACGTAAATCTCCTCTGGACGGATTTGGCGATACGAACTATCTAAGGTCAGTTGCAGGATATTTTATGGTTCGTTACACTGAGTCCGGTACTATCGGGAGCGATCTTTCGAACCTTAATCGACTCGGAGATCGGCGACCGGGAGATAAATAAAAACATGCGTTTAAAAGCCTCGGGCAAGATAGTGGTTCTGCTTCTCATCATTGGCGCCGCTTTTGGCGGATACAAGATATATAAAGGTGGTGGCCTAAGCGCCCTGGCCCCGGGCAATGTCACCGATGCCTCGTCAGTTCCAACGAAGGTTAATCTCCCCAACGGCGGAGATGTTCGAACCGATGGCGGAAACAGCACCAACGTTTCGATGCCGGGAACGGACCTCGCCAATTCGAACAAGCCGCAGATTCGATTCCTTCACTGGGCTTGGAATGCTCAAATGGGCGCGATGTTCTCCAACGGCGGTCGCGAGACAACCGAGGGCAGCATCATGGCCAAGCACGGGGTGAATCTGAAGTTCACTCGCCAAGACGATGCCACCAAGATGCAAGAGGCGCTGATTGCCTTCGCTACCCAATTCAAAGGCGGAAGCAAGAACCCCTCAAACGGCGCTCACTTCGTCGCGATCATGGGCGATGGCGCCCCCCAGTTCTTGACCGCAGTGAATGAATCGCTGAAAAAGCTTGGATCCGACTATAAAGCCAAGGTTATTGGCTGCATTGGCTACAGCCGTGGCGAGGACAAGTTCATGGGTCCCGAGTCTTGGAAGACCAATCCCGGCGCGTCCAAGGGTGGCGTGGTGGCCGGCTACCTCCGAGACGGCGACTGGAACATCGCCATGAAATGGCTGGGTGACAACGGTCTGAAAAACAATCCCGATGAGAAGACCTACGATCCCGATGCCTTGAACTGGGTTGCCGCCAACGACTATATCGATGCTTGCCAAAAGTACATCGCCGGTTACGAAGAGACTCGACCGGTGGTGCGTAATGGTAAGCCGACGGGTCAGATGAAAAAGATTCGCGTCGACGGCGTGGTTACCTGGACTCCGGGTGACGTACAGGTGGCGCAAGAAAAAGGCGGACTGGTCTCCATTGTTTCTACCAAGGAATACAACTACCAAATGCCTTGCACCATTATCGGAATTGACAAGTGGATGCGAGATAACCGTCCCTATGTCCAGGAGATGCTTGCTGCGTTTTATGAAGGTGGAAAAGCAATCAAGTCCAGCGATGCGGCCTTCCGACGTGGCGCCGAAATCGTCGCCGATGTGTTTGGCGAGAAGGATGCCGACGCTGACTACTGGGCGAAGTACTTCAAGGGTACGACCGAGAAGGATAAGCAAGGGTTGGCGGTTGAACTTGGAGGTTCCTCGGTCAATGACTTGACCGACGGTCTCTTGACCTTCGGATTGATCCAAGGTGGTGCAAACCTGTTCGCGGAAACTTACTCGGCGTTCGGAGACATCCTGGTTCAGCAGTATCCACACGACTTCCCTCGCTATGACGCGGTAGGAGAAATTCTGGATACGAGCTACCTGAAGGGCTTGCTTGCCATGAACAAGGAAGCCGGTGCCCGGAAGGAAGCGGTAACTCGCCTCGATATCCCGACCATGGCTCCAGCTGGTGGTGGCAAGAAGATCTCGACCCTTAAGATGAACATTCCATTCAACACGGGTTCCGCTCAGTTTTCGCCAGCGGCGGGTTCGCAGTTGGAGAAACTGAAGCGACAGTTGGTCATCGCCAGTAACACAACCGTCGAAATTCACGGTCATACCGACAATGTTGGGAGTCCGGACAGCAACATGAATTTGTCCGAATCGCGAGCGTTCGCGGTAAAGAGCTGGCTGGAAAAGAGACTGCCTTTGAACTTCCCCAAGGGCCGTATCTCGGTCTTCGCCCACGGTCAGCAGAATCCATTGGTGCCGAACACCTCGGACAAGAATAAGGCTATTAACCGACGTGTGGAGATCGTCATCCGCTCGGGCGGCTAAACATGGCGGACGTCACTCAAACCCCCGGAGGGAATCCCCTTCCGGGGGCAACCCTTGCCCCTCCCAAAAAGAAACGGACCCATCCGTTCTTCGCCGCTTTCCTCCCCAACCAAGCGCTCTCGGCAAACACGCTTCGAGTCATCATCGTGATTCAAATCGTGGCCGCGATCGTGATTTGGATGGCGTCTCCGTATGAGGTCCTTCCAAAACCAGCCGATGTCTGGCACGCGTTCGTGATCTTGTGGAAGGAAAGAGGACTCGCGACAGACCTCTGGGTCAGCTTCAAACTGGTGCTCCACGCTCTGCTGATCACCGTTTGCATCGCTCTCCTGCTGAGCTATTTCACCGTCATGCCCTTCTTCCGACCAATTGCTCAGGCCGTCTCAAAGATGCGGTACTTGAGCTTAGTTGGATTCAGCTTTGTCTTCACCCTCATGGGCGCTGGCGGATATGCCCTGAAACTCTACATGATGGTCTTTGGCATGACCGTCTTTTTCATCACATCGATGGCATCGGTCGTCGCCTCTATCCCCAAAGAATCGTTCGATCATGCCCGAACCCTTCGAATGAGCGAATGGCGAGTGGTTTGGGAAGTCGTCATCGTTGGAACGGCAGACCAAGCCTTTGAAGTCATGAGACAAAACGCCGCCATCGCCTGGCTGATGCTGACGATGGTGGAGGGGTTCGTCCGCTCTGAAGGTGGCCTCGGTGTTCTCTTGTTGACTCAACAGAAGTATCTGAAGATGGACGCCATCTACGCGATCCAGATCGTTATTCTCCTCGTTGCCCTGCTTCAGGACTACGTGATCGGCGTGATTCGTCGGCTCGTGTGCCCCTACGCCGACCTCACCCTGGAGCGACAAGGATCATGAGCGCCTCCGCTTACTACGAACTTCGCGAGTGTCTCCTTAAGGTTGAGAATGTCAGCCTAACTCTTGGCGGAAAGCTCATCCTTCGGGACGTCAATGTCGAGGTCAAAAACATTGTTCGACCGGGGATGCAGCAAGGCCAAGTGGTGGCCCTCCTCGGCCCATCCGGCATTGGAAAAACTCGCCTCTTTAGGATATTGGCTGGCCTTGATGAGCCCGATTCGGGCCAAGTTTTGGTCGGTGACCCGCCCAAATATGTGGTGAAGGGCGAAGTCGGTGTCGTTGCCCAGAACTATCCCCTTTTCCGCCATCGAACGGTCGCCAGTAACTTGGTCGTTGCCGGAAAGCAAGCGGGTCTAGACAGTTCCGCAGCGAAGGAGAAAGCGGACAAGATTCTCTCCGAGTTCAATCTTGAAGAACACGCTCGGAAATATCCCGTGCAGCTTTCAGGAGGTCAGCGGCAGCGCGTGGCGATCGCCCAACAGTTCATGTGCAGTGAGCACTTCCTGCTGATGGACGAGCCATTCTCGGGCCTCGATCTGAACGCCATCGAGAGGGTGATCACCATGATCAATGAGATGGCGGCGGCCGACGAGATGAAGACATTCATTATCGTCACTCACGACATTACCGCTGCGCTGGAAGTTGCCGATACCGTTTGGATTTTGGGCCGCGACCGTGACGAAAACGACAAGATCATTCCCGGCGCACGTATTCAAAAGAACTATAATCTCATCGACCTTGGATTGGCCTGGCGGCACGGCGTCACCGAAGATCCGGCTTTCATCGATCTCATGAAAGAAATCCGGGCGATCTATCCGAAACTGTAGGATATGGAGCCTACAGTCAAATGGGTAGGATGATGCACGAATTAGGCTACCAAGGATGAAGAGACCAAGCAAACTGAAGGAGGCGTTCCTGGAGGGTTACAACACGGTTGGACTCGCTGGAGCCGCCGCTCTTTCCGCTGCTCTTCTCAACCCGTTGCCGATTCTGGGCGCGTTGGTCGTTGAAGCTGCATACCTTCTGTTCGTTCCAGATTCCAAGTGGTTTGAAAAACGCCTTGCCGTCAAATATGACCAAGAGGTCATTGATCGCCGACGCAAGCTAAGGGATCAGGTCTTCCCCACCCTTGGCGCATCCGTGCAAGCGAGATTTTCCCGCCTGGAAACCGTCCGCAACCAGATTGGTGGCCAGACCCTAGACGGTCGGCTGATCTTCCGTGAAGTCCTTCGAAAGCTCGACTACCTTCTTGAGAAGTTCTTGCTATTCGCAAGCAAAGAGACTCAATTTGAGAACTATCTCCGATCCGTGTTAGATGAAGTTAAGCACGGCCCCATCACCCCTCCGCCGGTCCAGAAGCGTCCCGGAAAGAAAATCGTGTTCCAAATCGAGGATATGACGGAGCGGGACGAGTGGATTCAGGACACTGTCGGAATGATCAGTGAGAAGTACACGGACGAGATCAATAACATCGACGAACTGCTCCAAAAGGACGCTAATCTCCACAACCAAGCGGTTCTTGAGAAGCGAAAAGAGGTCCTTCAACGAAGAAGTCAGTACGTCGTCCGAATGGGCGAAATCCTCATCAACCTAGGGCACCAGTTGAGCCTGATGGAAGACACGTTCGGGTTGATCAACGATGAGATTCGAGCGCGCTCTCCCGAACAGGTTCTCGCCGATATTGATGACGTCGTCTTCCAGACGGACAACCTCACCGAAACCTTGGCTGATGTGGCGCCCTTTGACGTGATGCCGTTGGAAGCGGGCGCACGAAAGCTCTACAATGCTCCCAACGAGAAATAAATCATGATTCGCGAAACGCTGAAGAAAGCCGCTGGACTATTTGTTGAATTCGAAGAGGATCCAAACAAGGTTTCCACTTCCGGTTATGACCCACTGGAAGATCCCAGTCCCGCACCCGCGCCCGCTCCAAAAGCCAAGACAATCGAGCAGATCGTCCGAGAGCAGCCAGGACCGAATCTTGATGAGATAAAGGTTCCTGAAGAAGTCGCAACCCCCGTGCCTGCTCCCGAAGCGACCGCTCCCACCGAGCCCGTGGTTCGGCCGGATGGCACGATCAATTTCGAATCCATCTACTCGTTAGCCAAGCTACCCACCTCTCCGTTCACCGCGGAACAAATCCTTGAACTCTTTGCCTCGCTCCCCGCCGATCTACCCATCGACAGCAAGCGAGCGACGATCAAGGTCACGCTCGGCGCCATGGCCAAGACCCTTGGGGTGACCACGGAGCAGATCGTAGCGGATGCTTCCCGTAAACTCGCGGCGTTGGCCGCCTATAACGAGAGCTTTACCAAACAAGCGACCGACTACTGCGCTCGTGCAGAAATCGAGATCATGACGCTGGAACAACAGATCGCCGACAAAAAGAAGGCAATTGAGGAAGCAAAGGCGAAGCAGGAGACCATGAACGAAGCCTGTGTGAAAGAAAGCGATCGCTTGGACGACGTTCTTGAGTTCTTCAGTATGGACGTCCCGCCGAGCAAGATGGCCTAAGAATTTGGCTTTGGAACGAGCGCGGGTTGGCCACCTCGGTCAACCACTTCGTTTCCTTTGATAACCACCCAATCGGCTTCGCTCAGACCGATTCCAGCGGACTTAGCAATCTCGCAAGCGCTCGACAGTCGCTTTTCTCGCTTACGTTCGCGAAAATAGGTGTCAATCACCCACGGCGTCAATGACAGTCCGGCCGTCGTGTTTGCGAGCCCCCCCGAGTTCTGTCCCGTGATCATAAACGCGCCGGGCAACATGGCGCCCCCGCCGCTGCCAAAAAAATGGGCGCCTTTCTTCACGGAGTCGACAAGATTGACTTGCAGCCAATCCGATCTGAACCTCCCCAGGAACAAAGTGGGGTCCCCCGAAGGAACCCAAATCCCCTTTGCAGCAGCGAGTCTTCCGGCAAAAGTGCTCAATTCAAACTCACTCGGTTTAGATGAGGCCAGGACCGATACTTCCTTTGCTCCATGCTCTTTCAATTCGCGAACGATCGCATCTCCCGTCTTTTCAGGCCGCGCTTGAGTCTGGGGCAGGACAACGATCAAGCCATTCCCACAGGCTTCGATGAACTTGTTATAGAGCTCGCCTGGAACTTTCCCTCCACCGGTCAAATAAAGCTGACCGGGAGAAGATTGGTGATAGAGAAGCACCATGGCTGCAACCAGAATCATGAGTCGATTCTACGCCTTGGGGCGTATCCATATTCGTGCCCGCGCCTGAGGAAATTCCATCGCCCTGCCAAAAGGTCTGCCGCCTCGGCCCGGACGAGGTCTGCCTTGGGTGTCACCGAACTCTTGATGAGATCGCACGATGGACAAGCATGTCTGGAACTGAAAAGCAATCCATTTGGGACCGCGTGGGTCCGAGACTGAGCCTAGATCACCCAAAGGACTTACTCATAAACGATAATTTAAAAATAATAGAATAGAGTTGTTTTCTGGCGCGTCATTGGCATCGGAGCAAAGAGGTGTTCGCTCCGCATCAATGAAAACTTGGACAATTGCATTAGCATTTCTCGTCTTCGCCATTTCGGCGGAGGCCAACGACTCATTTGTGATGGCTTCCGGGGGAACCGTTACCCCCCTAAAGTCGAATCCTTCCATCCGAATGGTAATGGAAGAGATATACGTCAAACTGCCCGAGGCGATCGTGGAGGCGAAATTCGTTTTTAAGAACGAAGGGCCAGAAACCAAGATCCAGATGGGGTTCCCCGAAGAATCCTACAACGTGCCCGAAATGAAAAAGGGGCAAAAAACGCGATTCAGGTGGTTTAAGTCCACCGTAAACGGCAAACCCATCGCCGTTTCACGCCGGGCCCTTGCCCCGAAGAGCGCCGAAGATTACGGCGAACATTACTGGTGGGTCAAAGACGTGTCCTTCAAGAAAGGCGAGACGAAGGTGATCGTCAATCGTTATCAGACGGTGCCTGGTGGAACGTATGTGGACAAGAGCTATCACGAGGTGACGTACATTGTCTCGACAGGTGCGCCGTGGAAGGGCCCGATTGGCAATGCCAAAATCACCTTCGATCTTGGCTCGGTCGCCAAAGACTTTAGCGCCAAGCTGAGTTCTCCGGGGTATGAGCGAATAGGCAAACTGCTCGTTTGGAAGCGTCAGAATTTCGAGCCAACGGTTAATGACAACATCACGGTGTACTGGATTAAGAAGAGCCCTAAGTAGTGTAACGTAGGTGGATGCCGGAACTCCCGGACATTACCGCCTATATCGAAGCGCTAGAACGCACCGTACTCGGGCATGAACTGCAGCGTGCCCGAGTCCTTAAACCGTTTCTCGTTCGGAGTCTCTCTCCATCGATCAAAGAGACCGAGGGTCGGAAAGTTGTCGAGGTGTCTCGGCTAGGTAAACGCATCGTCGTGAGTCTGGAAGGCGACCTGCATTTGGTGTTTCACCTCATGATCGCGGGAAGATTTCTTTGGTCGACCAAAGCCGTAAAAGGAGGCAAGGCCGAATTGGCGGTCTTTGAGTTTGATCACGGCTCGCTGGTAATGACAGAGGCGGGGACCAAGAGACGAGCATCCTTGCACGTGGTCCAAGGTCGCGAACCTCTGAAGGAGCATGATCGTGGTGGGTTGGATCCTCTTACCGCCGATTTCCAGAGTTTCAAAGAGGGGCTGGTAAAGGAGAATCGGACCCTCAAACGTATCCTGACCAACCCCTCGGTTTTCAGCGGGATCGGAAATACCTACTCCGACGAAATCCTGTTTGCCGCTCGCCTTTCGCCCGTCCGACTCAGTGGCGCTCTTACCAACGAGGAGATCGAGCGTCTCCGCGTCGCGGCAATCGAAACTTTAGAGCACTGGACAGAAGTTCTCCGGAAAGAATTCAAGAACAAGTTTCCAGGAAGGGGACAGATCACGGCATTTCGAGACGACTTCTACGTACACGGACGCTATGGGCAACCATGCCGAGTCTGCGGTATGCCAATTCAGCGTATTGTCCATGCCGAGAACGAGACTAATTATTGTGCTCGATGCCAAAACGAGGATCGGGTCTTGGCGGATCGGGCTCTTTCCAGACTTCTCAAGGACGATTGGCCAAAAACTATCGAGGAGATGGTCGAAGGGTAAGGGCTTGGCAGATCTGAGACTTTCACGTATATTCTTCCTCACCGTTTCAGAGGAATAGCCCATGAAAGTCAACCTCCAACCTGATTTCCCGGTCACCAACGATGCCGCCAAAGAGGCAACCGGTAAGACTCTTGATCAGTGGTTCGCCGAGCTTGATGCTGCGGAGGGTCTCAAGATTGGACGGCGAGAATGCAACCAGTATCTCGTCAAAGCGGGAGTTGAACCTTGGTGGTGCACAACTATTTCAGTTGAGTACGAAGCCCATCACAAGAAAACGGAGAAGGATGGCAAGCTAAAGGGTTACTTCATCTGCAGCACCAAAACGATTGCCGCACCCGTCGAGCGAATTTATGCTGCCTGGACGACCAGCGCCGACTTGGATCAGTGGCTGGGCGCAGGTTCAAAAATCAATTTGACCGAAGGCGGTACCTACGAAAACGCTGACGGAAACAAGGCAGAATTCAAACGCATCCGCCAAAACAAAGACCTCCGTTTCACCTGGAAGGCAGGAGACGATTCGCTGGTGGATATGTCGGTCCAAGACAAGGGAAATGGCAAAACTTATCTGTTAGTCAATCACGACCGTATTCAGACCCGCGCGGAAGCAGACGGCCTCCGCGCGGCTTGGGCCAATGCCATTGACCAACTCAAGAAGTTGGTGGAGTAATCGACTATTCCTTTGACCAGAGCATCGATGCCGGAATCAGGCTTTTGGTCAGCCCTGGCCCTTCGGCAAAAAGACGAAGGTTCTCGGCGCCATCGATCTCAAACATCACTACCCGGAAAGGATAGTCTCCCTTCTTGAGTTGGAGCCGCAATCGCTTCTCCACATATCCGTGGGGACCGTCATTATCGATGGCGATAGAGTCGCCAAGCCACATCTTACTGCCGTCGTCGCTCCCCAAAGAGAAGGTGTAAACACCGTCTTCAGGAATCCGGACGAAACCTTCGTACATCACGGCAAACTCGTCCTTGCCGGCCAAGTCGGTCACACTCACTTCGGTGACGTTTCGCGCAGAAGCGCTGGCAAACGCCGCTGGTTCTGGGCATTTGTCAAACTTGCCCTGGATGACTCGCCGAATCACACCGTTTACTTTGGGTTCATCGTTGGCGTTCAGCAACATAACCGGAACTGAAATCGTAGCGCTCTTGGTCCCATTCGCCCGGAATGTGGCGGCTCTCACTACTCCGGGCTTGCTCAGCCTAATCGCGCCGGAATATGCCGGAGAGTTCGCGGTAGGCTCAGATCCATCGATGGTGTACCGAACAAGGCTATTCGGTACATCGGGTTTATTGAACTCAACGCCGGCTGCGTCTCCGAGCAAAATAACGTCACTGATGGGAGTCGGCGCCGTCACATAGTAGGCTATTCCCAAACGGTCCAGTCGGTCATAGTGAGTCTTGAGACGCTCGCTAAAGTCCGCCCAATCTTTTCGCTGGAACGGCGTCCAAACTGCCTCTGCCAGGGCAGCGGCACGGGGAAACATCATGGTTTCTACTTCCTCTGGAGAGGAAATCCATTCCGTCCAAATGTTCGCTTGAGCCCCAAGCACATGCTTGCCTTGTTCCTCGGTCAGTTCTCCCGGGATTGGGTCATATCCGTAGACCACCTCGGTCGAGATCGAAGTGTAAGGATAGTCGAAGTAGCAGTGAGAGGTGGGAGACATCACTACGTCATGCCCCGCCTTTGCCGCCGCAATCCCTCCGGCAATTCCTCGCCATGACATCACGGTCGCTCCGGGAGCCAAGCCGCCCTCTAGGATCTCGTCCCACCCAAGGAGCCTTCTTCCCTTATTCGCCAGCCAGGAGTCCATGCGATGAATGAAGTAACTCTGCAATTCTTCTTCGTTCTTCAACCCCTCCTTCTGCATCCGTGCCTGACAATCCGGGCAGACCGCCCACAGGTCTTTGGGGCATTCGTCTCCGCCGATGTGAATGAACTTCGAGGGAAATAACTGCAATATCTCGGTGAGCACATTTTGGAAGAACTCAACGGTGCTTTCTTTACCCGCGCAAACCATGGAGGGATAGTCGTTGCCCGTTCGTTTGATATAGGCATCCAAGACGTCCTTGGCAGGTGAACACATCAGTTCGGGGTAAGAGGCCAGGGTTTCGGTGCTATGTCCGGGCATCTCGATCTCCGGGACAACGGTGATGTACCGGTCGGCTGCGTACTTCACGATTTCGCGGACTTGATCCTGCGTGTAGAACCCACCCTCTAAATCTTTGCCGGAATCCTTGCCCGGAAATATCAGGCCGGAATAACTCCACTCTGCTTTCTGCTTCTCTCGCCAAGCGCCGATCTGCGTGAGCTTGGGATACTTCTTGATCTCAATTCGCCATCCGCCATCATCCACCAAGTGCCAATGAAACGTGTTCATTTTGTGAACTGCCAGCCAGTCGATGTATTCCTTGATGAACTTGACGTCGTAGAAGTGACGACTAACATCCAGGTGCATGCCTCTCCAACCAAAACTTGGCTTATCGATGATTTGGCAAGCCGGTGCCGTCCAGTGGAGGCCCGTGTCCTTCTTCTTATCAAAAATTTGAGTTGGTAAAAGCTGCCGAAGAGACTGCACGCCGTAAAACAGGCCCGCTGGTTTAGGAGCGGTGATGGTAATCCCTTCTGGAGTCGAAACTAGCCGATAACCCTCCGCTCCCAAAGAGACATCCTGGTTCTCAATTCGAAGCTCGATCGCCCGGTTCTTCGGAATCCCAGTGACGGGAAGCTCGAATCCGGTTGCCGGACGAAGAAATTCCCGAAGCCGATCGCCGACGGGTTTGGCATCTCCTGTTGCAACAATTACGGTTTTTGAGTCGAGTTCGAATGTTCCCGCCAAAGGAACATACCGCTCAGGCGCGGGAATCAGAGCCGGCAACGGCGCCGACAACAGACAAAGCGAAGCGAGTATCACCCCGCCAGAATATCACGACGCCTAAATCTCGTCTAAACGCGCTCAGTCGCCGTTTTCACGGGAAGGTAGGTCTTATAAATGGGGAAGAATTCGCCAGCCTTGATGCTATCACCTAAAAAGCCCCAAGCCGATACGCCATCCAAGCTCTCTGGCTCCAAGAGATCAAACGCTAATACACCCAAGGGCTGCGCGGTTCTCACAACATACCAACCCTTTTCCGCCATCAGCGACCCAGCCGAAAAGGTTCCCTCAAGGGAAATTATCCGATGCCCCTGGAAAGGCGACCTCGCCATTTTCGCCTCGCTGACCTGGAATTTCTCGCCTTGCCCACTCCAAGCCTTATTGAGTTTTTCAACCTTCACGCCATGAAGTACGAGAAGATCGATAACCTTTTGCTGATCAGTCGGAATGAGATACGCGGAAGGGAATCTTGAGCGTTTAGTTGCCCTAAAGCGGTCGTAGACTTTCATTTTGACCGCCTCATAATCCGTGATCGGCCCGATCCGTTTGGCTCTGGCCGCGGTCTCTAATAGCACGGGCTCTTCGCCACGGTCGGCCATTTCGAATCGAACGCCCAGTTGAGGCGCCTTACTTGGATCGGTGCCCCAGGCAACAACTCGTTCGTCCGCTCTTCGCGTCATCTCAACGACCTTCCTTGCCTGCCTTGCAATCTGCTGCAGGGTGGCATCGACAAACGTCTCCGTATCTGCAACGCGACGACTAAATGGCTCGTTTGTCATCGCCTCCGAGAGCACGGCGATTCGATTCCGAAGCCCCGCATAGTTCGTGACATAGCGACCTTCATAACCAAACGTTTCCCAAATCGTCTTATCGTCCCGCCGGGAGGCATTTCCATAGTCAAAGAGCCTTAGCCCACCCGTGGCGACCGACTTTCGGATCGTTGGCAAAAGTTCATCCCTGGAGTACTTGAGCACCTCGGGGTCGGTGTTGGGATGGAGCGGCGGTGAGTATGTCAACTGGTATCCGTGACGAGTCCCGTCAGTGGTATGCAAGTCCATGACGACGTCCGGATCCCATGAATAAACGTGTTTCAGAACCCCCTGCATTTCCGGCGACTCTGCTTTCATGCAGTCCCGATTGAGGTCGAGTCCTCCTCCGTTTGGGCGGACGCCTACGAGAGCCGGGCCTTCTTGTCCGGGCCGATTTTTCTCTAGCGGTCCGAACTTCTCGTTACCGTCGATATTGTAAATCGGGACGATCACCAGGATCAATTTGTCCAACAGTCCCGATTTCTCCTGGCAGTACTTCCTCAGCAGAGCCAGGGCCGCTTCCTTTCCTTCCACCTCGCCCGCGTGAATGTTAGCCTGGATATAGACAATAGGCTTGCCGCTCGATTTCGCCTGTGTCGGAGTTGTAACTAACGGCCGCGAGGCGACCACCATGGGAATTGGTTTGCCTTCTACGCTCGTTCCCATCCAACTCAATGTAACGGGGGCGCCCATCTCCTGAAGCCCGTTAAGGAATTGCACCACATCTTCGTAATGAGAAGTCTCGGTGAATCTAGTCCTTTCCGCTCGCGTCTGTGGCCATGTGGATGTTTGAGTCGGTGAAAACAATGTTGTCCAAATGGTTAGGGCGGCAAGAATAGGCATTTACCCAACTTACCACTCCGCAGGCCGTGCCGAGCATCCTACTTGGTTTCAAGGCGCGGCCACACTTGAACTGAGTCCGAAATAGAGTCTGAGGTACAATAGGTTACAAGCGGAAAATATTCCTCGCTTACCCCGCAAGTAATGCACCTTCCTCGCGGAATGGTTGCGAAAAGGATTCCTTGCGTTTCGTCGAAAAACAATGAACCACGTTCGAGTTCACCCAACATCGTCGGTTACGACTCATAAGGAACATTTCTTAACGGTCGGCCAAGTTGGAGATGAGCGCGTATCGTTCGATTTCCGGCGGATGCCGGGCGACTGTGGACATTGTGTACCCACGTTCGCATTAAGCGCTTCTGCCTTGGCAGAAATGCTGGCGGGATCTAACTTGACCATTGATCTGGCCGATGGATCGATTGAGCTCAACCCAGTCGGAGACGAGCTCGAAATCTTCTATCGGAGCGAGGAAATCATTCTGGTGCATCGCGTTTGGCTGGCGGAAGTTGCCGTCGCATTTAACATGCTGGCTGCGTTAACGCCCCTTCGCATGGCACACTATTCATAGGCGAATCATGTTAAAAAGTCTCACCAAGTTGATCGAAAAAGAAACCGAGATGGAATGGCGAGTAGATCGCCGAACGCGCGGTAAGGACGTTGAGAACGAAAAAGGCAAGCTGACGCAAACCTGGGTTCTCATTCTTAGCAATAAAGAGGGCCACCGCCAGTTCGTCCCTGAACACCGTATCTGGGAGTCTTTCCGTCTGGCCGAAGAAGAGGAAGGCGCCGAGACCGCGCAGAGCTAACTCTGCGAAAAGGACTTCGTGGAGCCTACGTCGAAATCTAGGTCAGCTCCATGGTGTTTCGGTGCATTTGCCTTGTTTCTGTCTTAGCAACGTCAATTCTCCCCTCGCTGGGTCAGTCGAATCTGGACAAAGGGTTTTCCGACCCTCCCTCTTCCGCAAAGATTCGGGCCTACTGGTGGTGGCTTAATGGAAACGTTACTCGCGAATCGATTAAGCGAGATTTAGAAGAGATGGCCGCCAAAGGCTTTGGCGGCGCCCTCATTTGCGACGCCAACGGTGCGGAACAATTTGGCAACAGCCGAGTTCCCCACGGTCCAGACTTCTTCAGTCCCGAGTGGCGCGAACTCTACAAGTTCACCCTGAACGAAGCTCATCGGCTCGGACTCGAAATGAGTTTGAACATCCAGAGCGGCTGGAACTTGGGTGGCCCCATGGTCAAGGCGGAAGACGCCCCCAAGAAACTGGTGTGGAGCGAAGTCGTCCTCTCTGGCGGCCAGGTGGAGATCAAACTCGAAATTCCAAAACACGCGCCCGAACTGTATCGCGATATCGCCGTCATCGCTTATCCCGTCGCCCAATCTTACGATCCAGCCCGACGCAAACTCCTGAAGAACTGGGAGCACAAAGCTATGGCCAAGGGTCTCTCCTGGTCGGCCCCCCGCACCGAGGAACTGCTCGACAATCTCCCCGACGCCCCCGGCGATGCTGCGACCACTGCCAAGGGTGTCCTCGACATCACAAAGCACCTGGGCAAAGATGGCGTTCTCCGATGGAGGGCTCCCGCTGGACGCTGGGAGATCCTTCGAATCGGCTACACCCTGAACGATCACTGTCGAGTTTCGACACAGAGCGATGGCTGGGATGGCTATGCGATCGACCCCTTTGACCGCGGCGCCTTCCAACGGTATTGGGACGCGGTTGTGGAACCCCTGATCAAAGATGCCGGCGCCCTCGCCGGAAACACGCTCAAATACCTCCATACCGATAGCTGGGAGGTCGAAGTCGCGAACTGGACGCCCACGCTCCGATCCGAATTCAAGAAGCGCCGAGGCTACGACATGTGGCCTTATCTTCCCGTCATGGCGGGACGAATCGTCGATGGACGCACCGTCAGCAACCGATTCCTCAATGACCTCCGCCGGACCGTTGGTGATCTCGCGATCGACAATCACTTCCGGCCGTTTCGAGACAATGCCCATCGCCATGGACTCCTCATCCATCCCGAGTCCGGCGGTCCCCATGCCGTTCCTATCGACTCCCTCCAATGCCTTGGGATGAATGACGCTCCTATGTCTGAGTTCTGGGCGACTTCCTGGATGCATCGCGTCAAAGACGAAGATCGCTTCTTCGTCAAACAGCCCGCCTCCGCCGCTCACACCTACGGGCACAATTTGGTGCTTGCCGAGGGCTTCACCACCATTGGCCCCCACTGGCAGGAAACCCTGTGGGACAACCTTAAGCCGAATTTCGACGAAGCCAGTTGCCAAGGTCTCAACCGCCTGGTCTGGCACGCCTTTGTCTGCTCACCCGATTCCACCGGCATTCCCGGCCAGCAGTACTTCGCCGGCACCCACCTCAATCCAAAGGTGACCTGGTGGCCAATGTCTAAGCCCTTCTTTGACTACATGAACCGCTGTCAGTTCATGCTGCAACAGGGCAAATTTGTAGCCGACGTGCTCTACTACTACGGCGACCACGTCCCGAACTTCACGCAGCTCCAAAAATCAGATCCGGCCCACGTCCTTCCCGGCTACGACTATGACGTCGCCACCGAAGAAGTCATCCTGAACCGACTTAAAGTGAAAGATGGTCGCCTGGTTCTTCCCGATGGCATGTCCTATCGCGCCCTTGTCTTGCCGGATCGCCGGGTTATCTCACTGAAGGCGCTCCGAAAGATCAAAGCGCTCGTCAAGGATGGCGCCACCGTTGTCGGTCCCCGCCCCTTCGAGCCGACCACCTTGGCCAGCATGCCCCAGTCCGATCAGGAAGTAAGAGATATCGCTCAAGAGCTGTGGGGCGGTACGCCTCCCAAATCCTATCGCCCCTACGGCAAAGGATGGGTCGTAACCATCCCGGTTCGGGAGTATTTCGAGTTCCGCAAGATCTCCCCCGACTTCAACGTCGAAAGCGCCTCTCCGGAGCTTTCGATCAACTACATCCATCGACAGACCTCCGACGGCGAGATCTACTTCGTCACCAACCGGGCAAATGCCACCGGAAAGGCAACCTTATCTTTCCGAGTGACCGGCAAGGTCCCCGAACGATGGGATCCGACGACTGGAACCTCGCAACCATTTCGAAGCTGGAAAGTGAAGGAAGGGCGCACTCAGATCGAGCTTCCCATGGAGCGATGCGACTCTCTCTTTGTCGTTTTCCGAAAGGACGGACTCCCTCCGACAACTCCTGGTACCAATTTCGAAACCATCAGCCCTGTTCAAACGCTCATCGAGCCTTGGACAGTGCACTTCGATCCACGCTGGGGTGGCCCCGCCGAGTCCACCTTCACCCAATTGACCGACTGGTCTAAGAACGAAGATCCACGCATCAAGTTCTACTCCGGCGCCGCAACCTATTCCACGCGGTTCGACTACACCGGATCGGGTGAGTCCGTGTACCTCGATCTTGGCGAAATCCGCGAGTTGGCCGAAATCACCCTCAACGGCAAGTCTCTTGGCATCGTCTGGAAACCGCCGTTCCGCGTTCGCGTCGATCACTTGCTGAAACCAACCGACAATCGGCTGGAAGTGAAGGTCGTCAATTTCTGGCCGAATCGAATCATCGGCGACGCCTCCAAACCGGTTGCCGAGAGATTGACGCGCACCAACATTCTCAAGTTAACCGCTGAGAGTCCCTTGATGCCATCCGGTCTGATGGGGCCGGTTCAGCTCGTTCGAGTAACACGGTCTTAGCTGCGGGTGAGTTTGAAGAGAGCGCAATCCATGGGAGCCAGCTTAAACTGAATCCCGTGGGTCGCGTCCACTGTTTTCTTCGACCATAGGTCGATCCCCGACCACTGCCCGGTCGGAAATCCAAGTCGCTCGGCGGTAACCTCTCGGTCCACGCTTTTGTCCTTGCTGAAGTTGAAGAGAGCAACGTAGGCGGTTTTGCCGTTAGGCTCGAGATAGACAAAGGCGTCCCCGCCCTTGGTAGCGGTGTCCCCGAAGACCGGGCGAAAGGTGACTGCTTGCTTAGCAAGCGACAGTACGTCGAGATTGGAATAGATTTCCAGCACGCGCTTGCGAGCCTCAGGCTTCGTTAAGTCATCGCCTTCCATCATCATTCCCCCCGAAATTGCCGAGGCCGTATGACGGCTTCGCGCCTCGGCCTCCGTAACCGGTTCTTCATCCTTGGGTTGGTACACGCAACTGCTGTCCGGATCATTGAACCGATAGATCCGCCCATTGGTCCACCACCCATAATTCGTGGAGTTCAACAGATACTCGGTCGCGCCGATGTTCGCAAAGACGTCGCAAGAGATGCGTCGGCTATGGGCATAGCCTTGGGGGAACATCGGAGCAATGCTCAGGCTGATAAAGAATGGACGTCCAATGCGTTTGGGATCGAGGAAATCCACGATCTGCTGCATCCCGTACGCATAGGCCTCTGCCCCCGTCTCGATCTTGGGATCGGCGTGTTGTCCTTCCAATGCGCCATGGCTCATGAAATCTAACTTCACGAAATCGAAGCCAAGGTCCACAAACTCCTGGAGTTGCCGCTTCATTCGGGCGACTGTCTCCGGATGGGTAGGATCAAGTGGCCAACCGCCGCTCAGCTTGGAAAGAGGCTCGCCCTTCTCATCTTTGATCGCTAAGTCGCGATAATGGAAGTTCGTTCCCCGCACCGGGCTCGAAAGGTCGCCCCATGCGGTGAAGGGCGTGTAGTAAATTCCCGCCTTCAGCCCGGCGGCATGTGCCTTTACCACAAACTGGCGACGCTGATCTTTGGTTAAATTGTCCCAGAAGGAGTCGAGATTCACATACGCCGTTCCGAACGACCGGAACCAAGGCAAATCGTTCTTGAGAAACTCCGTCGCGGCATCGGCGCCTTCGGCCGTGATCTTGGTCTTGAATCCTGACCAGGAGTTCCATCCGAATGGAACTTCGCTTTTCCATGTCAGCGGAGGCTTGATCATGGCGTTCAAATCCCCGTACCGCTCCATCCCTTCGCGCCAGTCTGCATAGTAACCGATTACCATCCGCGGCGAACTAACCAGCTTTCCGGTTACCGAACCATGAGGGACGATGTCGTGCGTGTACTTGCTCGTCACTCCGGAAAACGCGCGTAGGGACTTCACCCCGCCTTCGGCATTCCGTTGAAACTGAATCGCCGACTTCCATCGCTCGTGGTCAAGCGAACCGACCACAATTCCTTTGCGACTTTCATCGTCGTAGACTGCGCCAACCTCATAGCTGCCGTCGCCGTCTCCCGCACCCTCACCCCAACCGTCAGAGCGATAGCGAAAATACATGTCGTTGTCCCAAGGCACGAAGAGAGCCTGAAGCGGCCCTCTCTTCTCAAACGAAATGCCTTCGGACACTGCTGGAGCCAAGTAGTTGCTCTTCGTGGACTTCGTGGCTGCTACATCGAGCCTAATAATGACCTCGGGGCGATCGTCATAAACCCAAAAAGTCTGAACAAGGTCAGGAAGACCGGCCTGGGAGTGCCGAATCGCAACCGTCTTCCCCTTCCCCAAGGCGTCTTGAACGTCTCGCACCGAGCCGTCGATCCGGTGCCGTCCGTAAGAGATCGTCCGCCGAATGGTGTCATCGACTATCCGAGCCTCGCCCCAAACCGATTTGAGAGCGGCCCCTTTCCAAGTTACATCGTAGGTTCCATCTTGGACCTGAATCGAAACCCGAATCGCCTTATTCTCCAGAACCACCGGGGCGGTCTGTCCGAGAAGAGAATTCAACAAGAGCGGAGCAATCACTGACAACATCGTCATTCGGTCGGTAGCCTCACATTAGCCACTGTACGCGCGTTCATTTTAGCACAAGAGACAAAAAAGGACGCTCCATGATGGAGCGTCCTTCGTTAGCTCTCGGTGATTTCGAGAGTCATGCTGCTGTTGGGCTTGAGGGCAGGTAACTCTAAACCCTTCTGCATCAAGTCAGCTCCCGTTGCCTTGCCGGCGAAGCCAGTCTTACCGGCCTCAAGATTGATTTCCTTGATCGAATAGCTCTTCGCCTCATCCAAGCCCTTAAGCTTCAATGGCCCGGATTTGGAATCGCCGAGCGAATAAACAAACGCTACCGAGCGCTGCCCGTTTCGGTACATCAACGCCGAGCGAGGCCCGTCGTACGGAGACTCCAATCGGTACTGCTCTCCGAGCTGAACCACGTCACGAATCCCCTTGTAGGTCTCTATCGCTTGCTTCACGAACGCGCGTTCATCAGGGGTCAGCTTATCGACATCCATGTCCATGCCCAGTCGCCCGCTCATCGCAACGTCGAAGGTGAACTTCAGCGAATGCCCGCCCGCATTGGTGACGTGGTTCGAAGTCGCGATCGCCGGGAAGAAGTAGGAATAACCCCACTGAATGAAAATCCGCTTCGTCGGATCGGTTCGGTCGCTCGGCCAGAACTCGTGGGCAAACTTCATCGCTCCGTAGTCCACGCGGCCACCGCCACCCGAGCACATCATGATCTCCACGTTCGGATGCTTCTTCGCTAGTCGATCGAAGACCTCATAAAGCGCTCGTGTGTAATCGATCCAGAGATGCGACTGACGATCTGCGCCAAGGAAAGGTGATCCTGGTTGAGTGAGGTACCGATTGCAGTCCCACTTGACGTACGAGATGCCCGGGTTCTCACTCAGCGTCTTGTCCGCAACCTGGAAGACATACTCCTTGACCTCGGGCCGAGTCAGGTCCAAGACCAGCTGGTTTCGCTGGAGTTGCAACTCGCGTTTCGGCTGTTGGATTGCCCAATCCGGATGCTTTTCGAAGAGCTCGCTTCGCGGATTGACCATCTCCGGCTCGAGCCAAATCCCAAATCGAATACCGATCTTCTTGGCCGCATCGGTTAATGCCTTAATGCCATTGGGAAGCTTCTTAGGGTCAGGCGTCCAATCTCCCAAACCCTGGCTGTCATCGTCGCGAGGATATTTGCGGCCAAACCAGCCATCGTCCAGCAGGAACAACTCCATACCCAATGACTTCGCACCCTCGAAGAGCGAGACCAGTTTTTTCTCGTCGAAGGTGAAGTAGGTCGCTTCCCAGTTGTTCAACAAGATGGACCGGGGCCGGTCGCCCACCCGAATCACGTCGTGGCGAACCCATTGCTGCAGGTTGCGACTTAGTTGCCCCGCCCCCGCGTTGCTCCAAGCCCAAACCATTTTCGGGGTCTCGAACTTCTCCCCTGTCTTCAGGTGGTACGCGGAAGCAAAGGGGTTCATGCCACAGATTGCCCGCATCCCCCCCGTCGCATCGACATCGAAGTCGAAGGCAAAACTTCCCGAATAGGCCAGCGATCCACCAAACACCTCTCCCTCGTCTTCCTTGACCGGTCCGCCGTTTGACAGGAGGAACCACGGATGTCGGAACTCATGGGCACGAACGCCAAGTTTCGAATCAATCGTCTTGGTGCCGTAGCTCAGCTTCTCAGAAGCCATGTTCGCCTCGTCCGACCATGCGCCATGGAACTGAGTCAGCCAATGCTCGCCCTTACCAAAATCGACCGTGGAGGAGGCAAATCGATTGAGAACGACCGTTCCCTTTTCTTCGTGCCGAACCACGTTCCAGGTCTCAATCACATCCTGATCGGGATAGGCGCGGAAGTAGAGATCGACGTAGAACGGATACTGAGGATCCTTCAATTCAACATGGGTCGTGTCGCCAGAAGTCGCGTACTTCACCACCCGAAGATCGGTCGAAGTGTTGCCATCGGCGTGAACAACTTCCAACGCCGGAAGGTAAACCCACCCATCGCCTGAAACGGGGAACGCAAGCTGACTCTCTTGGGTATCGGTGTTCTTCGCCCCAAATTTCCTTTGGAACAACCGGCCTTCATCGTCGACGTAAAGGCTCAAGTTGGCGTGAGCGGTTTCTATGCGGATGGGTCGGAGATCTCTCATGGGGATAGGCGCCGGGCCGTTTGTTGTAATACGGGCATCCGCCCAGTCCGCATGATCGAAATAGCTGCCGTCACCGGCATCCGTCGCTTGCAAAGACAGGGTTTTCGCCCCCTTCAGATCGATGCGCACCGTTTTCGGTTTGTCCCCACCGCGCATCTTGCCGCTGCGCCACCTGGTTACCCCATCCACGATCACGAGGAATTCCACGGAGCCCTTATCTTGGGCCTCGTCGTCCACCCCAACTACCGCCTCGAACGTCGTCGCCTCATTTAACCCGAGGTTGAGAACGCTATTCGCATGCGTGCCTATTCCGCGCGCGTAGGTTTTGCCTCCTAAAGTTAGCGGTTTATTCTCGATGCTTCGATTGATCTGGGGCCGATACCAGCCGCACGTCATGGTCGTCAGATCCAGTTTTTGCAGCTCAAAAACTTGAGTCTGCAGCAGCAGGAGTCCAAGAAAAGGGCTCATGGCGCGCATTCTACTCAAATCCCGAGATAGCAATTTTCCCTAGGTATTAAAAAGCCTAGGAGAGTTTCCTTGGACGATTCAGGGCCATTCTGCTTGCACGGTAGCTTCGTGGGTTCTGCCCTGTCTGCGCTTTAAAGCGAGAAGAAAAATGAAACGGTTCCATGCCAATTTCCGAGGCAATCTCCGAAACGCTCAGCGTCGTCCGCTCAAGCAAAGTCGCCGCCCGCTTCATCCGCTGCAAACTCACATACTGAAGAGGAGACATGCCCGCCTCTGTTCGAAACAGGTGGGCAAACCGCGAGGCAGAAAGGTGGATCAATCGACTTAAGACCTCTAGGCTGAGGTCTTGGCGAAGGTGATTTTCGATGTAGCTCACCACTCGGCGAATGCGCTCATCCAAGGCGATCCCGCCGCCGGGAACACACTCGTCGCAAAGCAAGAGGAGACGCTCCAAGGCGTTCATTGCCACGGCTAGCCGGCGTTTGCCTGGTTGAAAACAGAGCCTAAACACTTCCCGAAAGCTGGATTCGATCTCCCTTGCCATCCGCTCGCTCGGTTCAAACGTCGCGATGCCTGGGGCTTCCGAGGGCCAGTGCAAATACTCCAACCACTCACCAGGAGGGTGGAAGTGAACCCAAAGAATCTCCCACCTCTCCGCGCCTTTCGCCGTTCCGTAGTCATGAGGCGTTCCTGGTGAGACCAAGGTGATCGACCCCGGATCGACCAACAGATCGCCCAGCGAACTTCCAAAGCGTCCCTGCCCCGTCAATGTGAAGACCAAGAGCCAGTCGTCGGTACCGCCCGCACGGCGCGAAGCATATCCGGGCTCCTTCACATGGTGCCCCGCCAGCAACCCGTCATAGTACGGCAAATCGAGGGCAATACGGTCCTTCAGCATGGGCAGCAAGATTTTATAGGTTTTTGACAGCTCGATCAATGGTCAAATTTGATCAAGCATGGCAAAAATCTGAAAATGAACGGTGAAGTTCGCGTTCGACGAGAGCCCGTCGTATTTCCCACCTACGAACCTGCCCCCGCAGACCCCAATCCAATGTTTTTGGAAAAAAGGGTTTATCAGGGCAGCAGCGGTCGCGTTTACCCGCTTCCCTTTGTCGACCGCATCGCCGAAACCCCCACGGATCGCGCTTGGGACGCCGTCGTCATCGAGAATGATTTCGTTTCCCTGATGATGCTTCCAGAGATCGGCGGACGCATCCATGTAGGACAAGACAAGACTAACGGCTATGACTTTTTCTACCGTCAGCATGTCATCAAACCCGCTCTCGTGGGTCTTGCCGGTCCCTGGGCGTCCGGCGGCGTCGAATTCAACTGGCCCCAGCACCACCGCCCTTCCACCTTCATGCCCACCGATGTCTTCATCGAACATGGGGAAGACGGATCGATGACCGTTTGGCTCAGTGAGCACGAACCGATGAACCGGATGAAGGGGATGCACGGCGTTTGCCTGTATCCGGACCGAAGCGTCGTAGAACTCAAAGTCCGCCTCTACAACCGAACTCCTTACGTCCAAACCTTCCTCTGGTGGACCAACATTGCCACCCACGTCCATGAGGCGTACCGCTCGTTCTTTCCACCGGACGTTCACACCGTTGCCGACCACGCCAAGCGCGCGACCAGCCGCTACCCCCTCTGTGATGACCACTACTACGGTGTGGATTACGGCGCTCGGGGTCGTGTGGGCGTTCCTCAGGAGGAGTATCCAACCCACTTCCTCCCGCCGTCCTGCGGCGGCACGAGCCCCGACTATGCCGCCAACGACCTTTCCTGGTATGCAAACATCCCCGTCCCCACTTCCTACATGTGCATGGGAACCCAGGAAGACTTCGTGGGTGGCTACGACTACTTCAAGCAAGCCGGGCTGCTCCACGTCGCCGACCACCACATCGCCCCCGGAAAGAAGCAGTGGACATGGGGTAACCACGAATTCGGCTATGCGTGGGATCGCAACCTAACGGACAAGGATGGCCCCTACATCGAGCTGATGGCGGGCGTCTATACGGACAATCAGCCCGACTTTTCCTTCATCGGCCCAGGCGAGACCAAGACCTTCAGCCAGTTCTGGTACCCCTACCAAGCCATTGGCATCGCCCAATCCGCAAACGTTGAAGCCGCGATTGGCATCAATGGAGCAAAGATTGGTGTCGTCACGACCCGCGTCCAGACCAACGCAAAGATAACCGTCACCAGGCAGAACACAGAGATCGCAAACTGGCAGACTGACATCGCGCCGGACAAGCCGTTCCAAGCATCCATAGCAGAACTAGATGGCCCTCTAGTTATCATCGTCGAATCAAGCGACGGGAAAGAGTTGGCCCGATACGAGACCACCACCCCCGAACCGTCCAAGGTATCGCCCCCCGCAACCGAACCGCCGATGCCCGCCGAGGTCACCACTGCGGACGAACTTTTCGTCATTGGTCAACACCTCGACCAATATCGTCACGCCACCCGTGACGCCGCTTCCTATTGGCAAGAAGCCCTCCGCCGAGATCCGGGTGACGTCCGGTGCAACAACGCGATGGGCCTCTATCGATTTCGAAGAGGCGAGTTCGCCACCGCCCGTGACCACTTTCAGGCCGCCATCGACCGTGCCACCTCCCGAAATCCCAACCCATACGATGGAGAGCCTTACTACAACCTCGGGCTAGCTCTTCGATTCTTGGGCCAGGACAAGGAAGCCTTCGATGCCCTCGCCAAGTCCGTTTGGAACGCCGCTTGGCAAGCGCCTGGCTACCATGCCCTTGGGGAACTGGCCTGTAAGAAAGGCGACTGGCCCCTTGCTCTCGACTATCTCAATCGAGCGCTTCGCAAGGATGCCGACAACTTCCGAGCCGCCGATCTCAAAGCCGCTGTCCTCCGAAAACTTGGAAAAGATAACGAGGCAGAGGCGGTGATCAAAGAAGTCCTCCAACACGATCCTCTCGATTTCTGGGCAAGACTTCTCTTGGGTGAGGAAATCGTTTGCGATAACGGTGTGCGATTCGACCTCGCCATCGATATGCTCCGTGCCGGGCTGAACCAAGAGGCGCTCTCCTTGCTGGACCGGGCTAATCCAACCGCCACTGATGGCACCGCACCGCTCCTTCACTACTACCGTGCGTATGTCCAAGCCCTCATCGGATTGGATCCGAGTCAAGAGCTCCTCGCCGCCCAATCCGCCCCGAAGGACTACTGCTTCCCTGCCCGCTTGGAGGACCTGATCGTCCTCGAGTGGGCCGTTGGCCGATCTCCCGAAGACGCCCGAGCCCCTTACTATCTCGGCAACTGGTTCTATGACCGCCGCCGACATCAAGAGGGAATCGCCATGTGGGAGCGAGCCGCCCGTCTCGAGCCCTCAAATTCCATCGCCCTCCGAAACCTGGGAATCGGCTCCTTCAACATCCTCCACGATGCCGAAAAGGCGAAAGCCTGCTATGAAGCCGCCATCGCCGCCGCTCCCGACGATGCCCGGCTTCGCTACGAGCAAGACCAACTGTGGAAACGTATCGGCGTCGATCCCGAATCCCGGTTAGCTGAACTCAGGAAGCGCCAGGATCTCGTCGCGCAACGAGACGATTTGACGATTGAGTTCTGTCACTTGCTCAACGCGGTAGGACGCCCCGAAGAAGCGGAACCCATCCTCACGTCGCGCCGCTTTCAACCTTGGGAAGGGGGGGAGGGACAAGCCCTGGGCGTTTACACCCGCACCCAACTCAATCTTGGTCATCGGGCCATGGACGAGAAGGACTTCGCACTGGCGAAATCTCACTTCGAGAAGGCCCTCAATCCTCCAGAAAACTTGAGCGAAGCCAGACACCTTCTCGCCAACGCCTCTGACGTATGGCTTGCCCTGGGCGACGCCCTTCATGAGCTAGGGGAAACCGAAGCATCCGAACGCCATTGGCGCCGAGCGGCAAACTTCCAATGCGACTTCCAGGAAATGAGTGTCCGACTGTACTCCGAACTCACCTACTTCCGCGCCGCCGCCTTGGAACGGCTTGGGCAGAGCGAAGAAGCTCGCCAATTGCGGGATAATTTAGAGGCCTACGCGCAAAATCTCGCAAACACTCAAGCGAAGATCGATTATTTCGCTACGTCCTTGCCCACCATGCTACTCTTCGAAGACGATCTCCAGCAACGGCAGGAAAACACGGCCCGATTCCTACAGGCTCAGGTCGCGTCAGGACGAGGAGATCGAGAAACCGCCCGTGGGCAACTTGACGCAGTGTTGCGACTGGACCCCAATCACGCCATGGCTACCGAACTGCTTGCGCGACTAAGCGTTGACAACGAGTTCTCCGCCGTGACAGATTGATCGTTAGATATTGGAGTAAAGAATGTTAAATAAATATACGAAGCGTCGAGGACGACTCTTATTCGGGGCCTTTGTCGGTCTTTCATTAGCCCTCTTGGCCGTGGGCTGTAACTCCGGATCGTCGTCGACCGGCTCCGGTGACTCGCCCAGCGCAAGTGGAGATTCGGGCGAGAAGATCAAGATCGCTTTCATCGTCAAGCAGCCTGAAGAACCCTGGTTCCAATTGGAATGGAAGTTTGCCGAGGAAGCCGCCAAGCAAGACGGATTTGAACTGATTAAGCTGGCCGCAACGGACGGCGAGCAAGTATTGCCCAAGATCGAGAACGCTGCCACCCAGGGCGCGAAGGGCCTCATCATCTGCTCACCTGACGTTCGACTCGGTACCGCTATCGTCGCCAAGGCCAACCAAGCGGGCATGAAACTGATGTCCGTCGACGACCAGTTGATCGACGCCAATGGTAAGCCCTTAGAAGTTCACCACCTCGGCATCAGTGCCCGCAAGATCGGAAACAGCGTGGGCGATGGCCTCTATGACGAGATGACCAAGCGAGGATGGAAGCCCGAAGAGACCGGCTTGATCCTGGTGACCCGAGAAGAATTGGACACCGCCAAAGAGCGAACCGAAGGCATCTACGAGGAACTGACCGGCAAGGGCTTCCCCGCCGCCAATATCTACAAGGCTCCGCAAAAGACCACGGACGTCCCTGGCGGTCGAGATGCTGCCAGCGTTGTCCTCACCCAGCACCCGAACGTCAAGCACTGGCTGATCGGTGGCATGAACGATGCCGCCGTCATGGGCGCCGTCCGCGCCACCGAGACCTTCAACATCAAGCCTGAGAACGTCATTGGCATCGGAATCAACGGCGATGCAGCTCTTGAGGACTTAAAGAAGGCTCAGCCAACCGGCCTGTTCGGTTCGATTCTCCTCCAAGCCAAGCGCCACGGGTTTGACACCGCCGACATGATGTACAAGTGGATCAAGGATGGCAAAGAGCCAGAGAAGATCACCTACACGGACGGTGTTCTGATCACTCGTGAAAACTACAAGACGGTTCTGAAGGAACAGGGTTTGGCCGACTAACGCCCCATGCCCCTTCTTTTTGATGGAATTGAAAAGTCGTTCCCCGGCGTGAGAGCGCTGGGGGGCGTTTCTTTTGAGGCACGGGAAGGTTCGGTTCACGCCCTCATGGGCGAGAACGGAGCTGGCAAAAGCACCCTCCTCAAAATCCTGAGCGGCGCCTATCGTCCCGATGGCGGCGCGCTTGTCTTAGATGGCAAGTCACTCAGCTATCGAAACACCCAGGACGCGCTTGATGCTGGCATTGCCGTCATCTATCAAGAGCTTCAACTTGTTCCGCAACTCTCGGTTGCCGAGAACCTTTTTCTCGGGCACATGCCCACCAAGCTGGGTTGGACCGATACCAAGCAACTGAACGCCGAAGCAAAGCGGCTACTTCAGCTTGTGGGAGAAGATATCCGGCCCGAGACGCCTATCGGTCGCCTCCCCATCGCCCAACGGCAGATGGTGGAGATTGCCAAAGCGCTCTCCCGAAACGCCAAGGTCTTGGCATTCGATGAACCGACGTCCTCCCTCAGTTCACGTGAGGTAGATCGACTCTTCGCCGTAATTAAAAACCTCCAAGCAGAGGGCCGAATCGTTCTCTACGTCTCGCACCGCATGGACGAGATCTTTGAGATTTGTGATGCCGCCACCGTCCTTCGAGATGGGCAACACGTCCAAACCTTTAACTCACTTCCCGAAATCACCTCGGACGACCTCGTTCGAGCGATGGTCGGACGCGAAGTCGATACCCTCAACGCCTACCGAGATCGCCCGATCGGAGACACCATGCTCCGCGTCCAAGATCTTGAGGGCCCCGGCCTTACCGAGCCAGCCAACTTCGAAGTCAAGAAGGGCGAAATCGTCGGCATCTTCGGCCTCGTCGGCGCCGGTCGAACAGAGACCCTCAATCTCATCGCCGGAACTGCCACGGCTCGCGCGGGTCACGTCACCGTGGGCGACCGCAGTTTTAAGCGCCTCAATCCGAAAACCGCTCTCAAGCAAGGCATTGGCCTTTGCCCGGAAGATCGAAAGAAGGAAGGCATCGTCGCCATCGCCAGTGTCTGCGACAATATCAACCTCGGAGTCCGAAAGAGCTTTATCGTTCACCCCAAGGCAGAGCGGACGTATGCCCAGAGCCGCGTCGAGCAACTCCGTGTCCGCACCCCAAGCGTTGAGCAAAAGATTGGCAACCTATCCGGAGGAAACCAGCAAAAGGCGATTTTGGGTCGAGTCCTCGGCCACAACCTGCGTGTCCTGCTGCTCGATGAACCCACTCGCGGCATCGATATCGGCGCCAAGGCTGAAGTCCACGAGATTGTCCGTGGGCTCGCCGAGAATGGCGTTGCCGTCCTCGTCGTATCAAGCGAAATGCCCGAATTACTCGGCCTTTGCGACCGCATCCTCGTAATGGAAGGCGGCCGATTCCGGGGCGAACTTCCCCATAGCCAAGCGACTCAAGAAAAGCTTCTCGAACTCGCCCTCCCCACTAAGTCATGACCGCATCTGAAAAAACTCCGACTGTCGAATCGCCACTGCGCGCCATCTGGGACCGCGCGGGAATGATCATTGTTCTCGTCTTGCTGTTCATCGTGGCTTGCGTCACGGTTCCAAACTTCATGTCGGGCCGCAACCTGATCTACTCCCTTGGATTGAGCGTGACCACCACCGGTATCGTCGCGTGCGGCATGCTGTTCGCCCTCGCTGCCGGAGACTTCGATCTCTCGGTAGGCTCCGTCGCCGCCTTCGCGGGCATGCTCGCCGCCATTCTCCTTTCAAAGGGAATGGGCGTCGTACCTTCCGTCTTCCTTGCCCTATTTGCCGGCCTTCTCATCGGAGCCATTAACGGCTTTGTCATCGCGGTGTGCGGCATTAACGCCCTCATCACCACCTTGGCGACCATGCAAATCGTACGTGGACTCGCTTACATCATCAACGACGGAAATTCCATCGGTATCGGAGACGCTGGCTTCGCCGCTCTTGGCAATAGCGTTCCCCTCGGCATTCCCACCCCGCTCTGGACGTTCATCTTCTGCCTGGTGATCTTCGGTCTGCTCCTGCACCGCACGGTCTATGGGCGCAACTCCCTCGCGATTGGCGGAAATCGAGAAGCGGCTCACCTGGCGGGCGTTCCAACGCGCAAGGTTCAAATCACCATCTTCGCCCTCCTCTCATTCCTCGCGGCACTCGCCGGAATCGTGAGCGCCGCTCAGCAGCAGATTGGCGACCCCAAGACGATGCAGGGATTGGAACTCCGAGTCATTAGCGCCTGCGTTCTCGGTGGTGTATCGCTTACCGGCGGTATCGGATCCATCGCCCACGTCATCGTTGGCGTCATGATCATGGGCACTGTGCAGAACGTCATGGACCTAAAAGGGGTCTCCACGTTCTACCAATATCTCATCAGCGGCGCGATTCTTCTTGCCGCCGTCCTCCTCGACCGCCTGAAGCAACGCGGGACTTCGCGGTAGGACTTACTAGCATCTCCAAGTCAAGAGCGATATACTCGCAACCGATTGCCATGATGGCAAATACGATTGATTTGGAGATGCAACTGTGTTGACACCCATGTTACTTGCCCTGACTGCAGGGTTCTTTACTCCGAAAGTGAGCGACGATCAGGCGTACTTCGCTATCCTCGCCGAGACAAAAATTGGCCGCATGATGGGGATGCCCCCAATCGACCTGAGCCAACTGCCCCCTGGCATGAAACTTCCGCCGCAAGCGATGATGTTCGCCGGAAAGCCGCTTCGTGTCCTCAACATGCGACTGTGGTCACCCAACATCGCGCCTAGCGAAGCAAAAGCTACCGTCGTTCCTCCGTCTGGGCTGAAGCAGGGCGCTGAGCTTAATCTGGATCTCTACCGTCCGGATTCCAGTGCAACCCAGTCTGAGAAAGTCAAAGAATTTGATCCCGACAGCAACCCAGAGTTCACAATCAAGATCTACTGGGGCTCGTCCGAAACGGTAAAGGACGGCCAACCGAAAATCATCAAGTGGGGCGCGCTAGGCGTCGACGAGCGTGAGGCCATGAAGCGTCAGGCGAGAGAAGCAAACGCGACCAATTCCTACTTCTACAAAGCTGGCTGGACGACCGGTTATTGGCCCACCTCTAAGCAGCCTGGCAACATCGATATGGGCGCCTCCCTGGTCGGCAAGTACGCCCTTACTACCAATTACACCGGCAATGTCGAAATTGAAGCTCCTAGCAATGTCGACTTCCTGGCGCCGATCGAGATGACCTCACCCGATCTTGGCAAGAAGTTGGACCTCAAGAAGTTCATCGCCTTCAATTGGAAATCGATTCCCAACGCATTGGGGCAGAACGCGACGATCATGGGTATGGAAGGAAAGAACACCTTGATTCTTTGGAGTTCCTCCGAAGTGTTTGCGAACGAGTTGATGGGCGACGCTGGATTCCTACAAATGGCACAGGTCAAGGATTTCGTCTCCAAGAACATGTTCATGGCAGGTGATCGAACTTCAGTTACGGTTCCGGCGGGCATTTTTGCCAATGCCGATTTCGCCATGATGACCATGGCGGGCTATGGCCCAGGCGCTGCGCTTGATAAGGCTCAACCCCTGCCTCGAATCCAAACCAAGACCACTCTCCAACTCATGCTGGGTGGAAAGAAGGCAAACTTCTAATTGCGTGTGGACGCTGCCTCTCCAAAATGGAGGCAGCGTCCACCGAAATGAGTTAGTCCAAAATTTGTCGAGCGCTCGACCCTCTGGGAATCAGTCGAACAGGAATCAGCGTATCTCTGGAACGTTTCAAGCGCTCTTCCTTAGTTTGGTTCACACGATCCAAAAGGATGGCTGCGGCAGATTGCCCCATTAAGTTGAACGACTGCTCCACGCTAGTCAGGGTCATTGCGTCTAAATAATCCGGCAAAGAGTTTCCATAGCCCGTCACCGCGATGTCGTCGGGGACTCGGATGCCCTCATCACTCAAGAACCTCAAGAGCATAAACGCCACAAGATCATTGGAACAGACGATGGCGGTCGGACTCTTTTCGCCACGGCCCAGCAGATTCCGAAGACTGACGCGAAACGTCTCTTCCGGAATCCCTTGGAAGAATAGCCCGTAGGCAGGATTTATCGGTATGCGGGCAGATTCCAACGCTTTCACATAGCCCAGCCACCGTTGCTGAACCGTCTCGGCAAAGACCTCATCCGTCAAGAATGCAATCCGTTTATGGCCTTGCGAAAGGAGATGTTCGGTAACCATCTGGCCGCCATGCACATCGTCAAACCTTACACAATCTGAGGAAAGACCCAGCACCCGGCGATCAACTAGCACCAAAGGGATGGCGGCGTTGAGTAGTTTCAGCGATTCCACGTCGCTCGGATTCTGCGGCCAGAGGAGCACGCCAGCAACCTCCTTCGGAAGGGTAGAAGCGTCGGGAACGATGTCGATAGCCGCCCCGATCGGCGGGTCCGTGTACTGTCGGCGAACGACGTATCCAGCCTTCTCAACCACCTTCGAAAAACCTTCCGCCAAGTGGTTCAGATCAGGCATCGACTCCCGATGAATGCTGAGGAGAAACACGTTTTGGTCGACCCTCGGTCCCGTAAGTCGGACGAAGGAACCACGCTTTTCATCGCGAACGATGTGTCCCTCTTTCTCAAGAATTGCTAACGCCTGACGAATCGTGTTGCGTTGAACCTGAAACTGCTCGCCCAGCACCCGCTCACCCGGCAAACGCCCATCGTTGCCAAAGTCTCGTCGAAGTATTTGATGTCGAAGAGTACGAGCAATTTCTTGATACCGATGGAGAGTGTCGTTGGGCTTCGGCATACTGGTATAGAGAATATACCAGATCACACGATTATTGACCATGAATTGGAGAAATTTAAAGTAATTCTACGTAATTCATGAATTTAGTCATACAATACTTAGGCTGAAGACGTCGATGCAGTTCGCCCAGATTGGCTCACATTGCTGTACCAGATGTTTAATTGACTCCTCATTATCGGAGGACCCTTTGATAAGGCGAGGAAGCAAACGAGCACATCGGTTGACTTCAGTAAATCTACGAGGCAGGTTAACGACGATGTATTTCCTCAGGAGAGCTTTCACCCTCATCGAACTGTTGGTCGTTATCGCAATCATTGCGATTCTGGCCGCCATCCTTTTCCCCGTATTTGCCCAAGCGAAACTCGCCGCGAAAAAGTCTGTTGCGCTCAGCGGAGCAAAACAAATATCACTCGGAGCGCAAATCTATGCGACGGACTTTGACGACATGTACGTGCCATGCGCCATCTATAACGAACCTGGCATCAATAACCCCGGCGCCAATGAAGAGAACGGATCGTGCTTCTACCACCTCAAGCCGTTTGACTCCATTCTGGAACCCTATATCAAAAGCGCTGAAATATGGTCGGTTCCTGCCGACACCCATCCGATGCAGACGTTTTGGAATGCCGATGAATGTCTTTGGGATGGTAAGTATCGAGGCAAGTACATTCGGAGATCATTCCAGATGGCCAGTCACATCGATACCGTCGAGGCGGGAGGTTGGCTCGACCGGAACACGGGCGTCACGCCCAGTTGGTGGGATATTACCGGTGGATTTCCGATTCGCAATATGACGGAATTCTCGGACCCGTCAAACACCATTGCCTTCGTCGAAGTTTGGCCACCTAATGGAGAAGGGGGCCGAGTGGGCGCCGTCTCTGACCCAATTCTCTGGGGATGTAACGCCTGGAAGCTTGCGGGAAGAATCCCTCTCAGCGGAGCCCCAGGTGATCGTCTACCTTCTGGAGGTGACAATTGCGATGCCATTACGCACAGCACAGGATTTGATCCAACCCCTGGCTATGCAGGAAAGGCGAACTACGCCATGGCTGATGGTAGCGCCAAGTCCCTCGGTTGGGGCCAGGTACGCGGCAATGACTTTTACAAGTTCAAGATTCAAAAACCATCCACAACCTTTGCGCCATGAAGACTCTATGTACCTTGATTTTATTCGCCATGGCTGGCATGATCTTAACCGGGTGCTCCCCCAAGACGCCTGAAGAAATAGAAGCCGCCAAATATCCTCAGGTTAAACAAAACACGCCTGAAGAGGAAAAGGCGATGCGCGAACGGCTCGGTCTCAACGAACCCGTGGGCGCTCATCGCTAACTAAACTCAGAGGGGGACCATCCCCCCTCTCAAATATCAAACTCCTATGCAGCAAACCTTAGAAATCCTCCTTGCTGGGGCAGAAACACCATGATCGCCACCCTGGCGTTACTCGCCCTGACCATGCTCCCACAATCCTCTCAAACCCAAAAACGAAGTCCCGAGAGGACCGTCTTCCAAACCAGCAGCACCTATACCGACCGAATCAATATCCGCGCCGATGTCGCCATCGTCTATGGCTTTGATAAAGGCATGCCGGATCGCGTCAAAGCGTGGCGAGATCGAGGCTATACCGTTCACCTCATGACCGGCGTGGCGTGGGGCGAATATCAGGATTACTACTTCGGCCGATGGGATGGCGTCAACCATGAAGACGAAGCCCAAACCCGCCGGAACGGCGAGAAAGTGGGGCACGGTAAGGACGTGTATTACATGTCCCCCGGCAAAAACTACGGTAAGTATCTCGCCGAAGGCGTTCGCCGAGCGCTAGACGTCGGCGTCGAAGCCGTTCATCTGGAGGAGCCCGAATTCTGGACCTTTAGCGGCTACAGCGAAGGCTTCAAGCGCGAATGGAAGGACTACTATGGAGAGGAATGGCAAGATCCGCAAAGCTCTCCCGATGCTCGATGGCGCGCGGCTAAGCTCATGTACTACCTGTACCGCCGCGCCTTGCAACAGGTTTTTGACTCCATCCAGGAGTACAACAAGGAAAAAGGGACCCACGTCCGCTGCTACGTCCCCACCCACAGCCTAATCAACTACGCGCACTGGGGCCTCGTTAGCCCCGAGTCGAGTTTGGCTCGATTGAACGGCTGCGATGGCTACATCGCCCAAGTTTGGACGGGCACTGCGCGCACGCCAAACATCTACCAGGGAGTCAAGAAAGAGCGAACCTTCGAGACGGCGTTCCTCGAATACGGCTCCATGCAAAATTTGGTCCGGTCCACGGGTCGCGAGGTCTGGTACCTCGCCGACCCGATTGAAGACGACGCCAACCATGACTGGGGTGACTACCGCCGAAACTGGGAATCCACCCTTATCGCCTCCCTGCTTCAGCCAGAAGTGTCGCAGTACGAGGTCATGCCTTGGCCCGAGCGCATTTTCAACGGCAACTACCCTTCTGAAACGAACAAGAATCAAAGGGTCCCCATCCCCGACGCCTACGAACTAGAAGTGCAAACCGCCATCAATGCGTTGAAGGACATGAGCCAAAAGTCCAACAGTTGGGACAGCGGTTCCCACGGCATCGGCGTCATGGTCAGCGACTCGCTCATGTTCCAGCGCGGCGGTCCTTCCGCCAGTGATGGTGACTTCGGACACTTCTATGGCTTGGCCATGCCGTTCGTGAAGCGAGGCATGCCCGTTCAGCCCGTCCAGCTTGAGAACGTCACCCTCGACGGCTATCTCAAGGGGCTTCAAGTCATCCTCATGACCTACGAAGGCATGAAACCCCTCACTCCCGATGTTCACGATGCCATCGTCAAGTGGGTCAAGGACGGCGGCTCTCTCATCTTCGTCGATAACGATAAGGATCCGTTCTTAAAGGCGCGCGAGTGGTGGAACACCGACGGCAAAGCCTATGCAACTCCCCGCCAACACCTCTTCGAGAAGTTGGGCATCCCGCAGACGCCAACTCAAGAATCCACGGCGGTCGGTAGAGGACGGGTCGTCTATCTCGCCAAGAGCCCGTCCGAGCTCTCCCGCCAAGCTGAGGGCGCCAAGTGGCTCGCCGACAAGGTGAAGACCACCGTTCCTAACTTCCAGTGGAAGGAGTCGGCCGCGCTAGTCCTTCGCCGCGGCCCCTACGTGGTTGCTGCCGGTCTTGATGAGAGCAGTTCGCCGGTCAAAACGCTCAAGGGCAAGTTCGTCGATCTCTTCGATCCGTCATTGACCGTTCAAAAGGACATCACCCTCTCCCCGTCCTCCCGCCACTTCCTCGTCGATCTCGGCAAGGCTAAGATGACCGTACTAGCCGCCGCAGGAAGCGTTCACCAAGCTAGTGATACGGCGAAGACGTGGGCCGGGACCGTCGAAGGCATCGCCGATACTCCCTGTATCTTGCTTCTTAGAGCGAAGGGACAGCCCAAAAAGATCACGGTAGATGGACAGTCGATAAGCGACTACACTTACCGAAAGGAAGACGGCCTCCTCTGGCTCCGCTTCCCCAATCAGGCTCGACCCCAAAAGATTCAAGTCGAGTACTAAAAAAAAGCCCTCTTCCTTAAGGGAGAGGGCTTTCCATTCTAGGACCCGTCGGTCTTTTTCTTCTTCTGAATCGGCGGCTTCTTGATCGTTGGAGGCTCCCCGTCTCTGACGATGAAGACTGGACCTTCGTCTACCACCGGCGCCACCGGTTCTTCCTTGACTGTGGCCCTTAGAGCTTCTATCGGCTGCGGCTTCGGAGGTTGAGGGGCAGGCGTTACCTTAACTTCAACTTCCTTAGGCTTCTCACTCCCACCGATTCCGGTGAGCTTCTCCACGATGTCGATGCCGAACACCTGCTTAACCTGTTCGAGCATCGGGATCGCTTTTCCCGCTAGGCTTCCACCTCCGGAACGTGAGTCGATCATCGTAACCTTCTCCACTGTGGTCGGAGGAATCGTATCGGCGAGCGCTTCAATGATCTTGCTCAACTTCTGAGTGACCAAGACTTCTCGCGCGCTCGGACCAGCTTGCTCATAGGTAGCTGCCAATCGCCGCATCGCATCGGCCCGTGCTCGACCTTCTTCCAAGATAGAAGCCGTCTGAGCCTTCGCCTTCGCTTCTGCCGCCTCGGAGTCTGCCTTCGCTGGGACAACCACGTCCGCCTCTAGCCTTCGACGAACCTGTTCAAGTCGCGCCTTTTGAACTTCCAGTTCGGCGCGAGACTGAGCAACCGCTGCGATAACCTGAGACTGCTCCTCGGCCACCAAGGCATCGCGTCGAGTCAAGGTTTCCGTCAAACGACGTTGCATCTCCGCCCGGGCAATATTCGTATCGGCCTCGAGTTGGGCTTTCCGCTGTCTCTCCAGGTTTTCCGCCGCTTGGATCTCAGAGTCCGCATGAGCCGTGGCTTCAGCGATTCTCGCTTTCGCAATGATCTCGGCGTTTCGGCGTCGGCCCAAGGAATCGAGGTACTTCACCTCGTCCTGAACGTTCTGGATCTTCATCGTGTCCACAACCAAGCCCAGCGCCGTCATGTCCTGCTCAACCTCTTGAACCAGTCGCTCAGCGAACATCAACTTGTCCTCGTTGACCTGCTCTGGCGTCATCGTCGCCAAGATCCCTCGGAGTGAACCTTCCAACGTCGCCTTCGCAATCTGCATGATCTCCTGCCGAGATTTGCCAAGGAACCGCTCAATCGCGTTGTGAATCAACGGCTCATGACCGGCGATCTTCACGTTCGCCACCCCCTGAACCGTCAATGGAATACCGCCCTTTGAGTAGGCATTCACCGCTTGAATGTCAATAGCCATGTTGGTCAGATCCATCCGATCAACACGCTCCATGAGCGGAACTCGAACTCCCCGACCACCTTTAATCAGGCGATATCCATAGCTCCTGCCGCTATCGGTCCGTCGGCTCCCGGAGAAGATTAAGACCTCATTTGGCGCACAAATATAGATGAGGTGCTTGATCACTCCGATACCCAAGAGGACCAGAAAAATGAATACGCCTAGAGCAACTACGATCGGGCTCATGACTGAACCTCCTCTTCATTCGCGGTTGTCGTGCTACGCCCAGAGATCGCTTTCTGAATATCGATGCCCGTGGACAACGTGACGGAATCAAAAATCGAGGTCAGCATCGCCGGATAAGACGACACGTAGCTGCTCAGGACCTTTCCGTCGCCGCCGTCAATCATATTGAGATTGCCAATCTTCACCTTCGCCACCCCGGTCGCTGCACTCGCGAGGATCTTTTCGAAGTCCTCAATCAGATAGATTGTCATCGCACTGTCGCCAGCCTCTCGCCAGGCAGCGCTCATCAGTTCAAGCGATTGAGAAGCCGCCAAGCCACTTTCTCGAAGGATCGCCGCATCGCCTTTTGCTTTGAACTGCTGGGCTTTTTGCGCAGCCTCGGCGGGAAGGACCTGATCCGCCTGAAGGCGCAGAGACTCCACCTCGGTTCGCACCTGCTGGAGTTCCTGCTCCGCCTTCGCACGGGCCTCGCGGGCGGCGGCAAGGGTTCGCTCCTCCTCGGCCCTCACTTGAGCGTCAAGCTCAGCCTGAACCTTTCGAAGCTCGTTAATCATCTTGGAGATGTTTGCGTCTACGTTCGCTTTGATGACATTGCTGCGGCTTCGATTCTCGGCTTCTGCCTGTTCTGCGGATCGCGTCGCATTGCTTTCGGCAATCTCAGCGTCTCGAATCACATTCGCAATCGCTTCGCGACCGATGGAATCCAGATAATGCTTGTCGTCGCTCACATGTTGGATCTTAAAGGTGTCCAAGTGAATGCCAAGCTTCTTTAGGTCCTGCTCGCTCTCTGAAGACAATTCATCGGCGAACTTCAATCGGTCCTCATTGATTTCCTCAGGCGTCAACTTCGCCAAAACGCCCCGCAGGTGACCTTCCAAAGTCTCTTTTGCCACGCGCCGAATCTCATCCGGGTTCCGCCCCAAAAATCGTTCGATGGCGTTTCCGATTACCATGGGATCGCTGCTGATTTTTATGTTTGCGATGGCATCCACATTGAGCGCAATGCCACCTTTAGAATAAGCGCCCCGAATGGCAATCGGAACTTCCATCGTATTCACGCTCATGCGTGAAACCGTTTCAATGACGGGTATGCGGATTCCTCGACCACCGAGAACGGTACGGAAGCCGCGTGAGCTTCCATCGGCCAACTTTCGCCGCCGACCTGAGAAGATGAGAACCTCGTTGGGGGGACAGATGTGAAGCATGCTCTTCACAAACCCCACCAGGGCGAGGAAGGCAACCAGCAGCAAACCGGCGATGGCCAGGGCGCTCTTGATAACCGAGACGTCGACTTGATTAGGATCCATTGAGTGTCGTCCTTTGAGGTAGGGCGTCATCGCCAAAGATGGATTCGCGCCTTACCACTTGCGCTCGCCCATTCTCCATGGCAACTACAACGACTGGCTGGCCAACTTCGATCGGCTCGGAGTCTTCGCTGACGGCTAGGAAATCGATAATATCTCCTTTGACAATGCATCGAATTCGTCCCGGATTTGATCCGCGAATCGAGACAAGCACCGTCCCTTCCTTGCCAAGCAAGTCCTTGTCGCTTGCACTTCCGCTCGTCTCCGTAATTCGCAAAATACGAACGATAAGGGCCACCGCTAACCCCGTCCCAAGTCCAACCGCACCAGAAATCCAAGCGGCCGCCACCGGCGAAGACTGAGTGAGGAAATGCAAGAGCAGTCCGGTCAGCCCAAAGCCAGCAAAGAAATAGGTATAGAAGCGGAGGCTAAAAAACGGAAGCCAGAATCCGCCTTCGATCTCATGATCCACGCCGCCGGTATCCACCTCAAGGTGAGCGTCAGTATCATGATCCGCCCCAACCAGGCTTAGGAGCACAAGAACTCCGGCTACGATGGCGGAAACGGCATAGACAAGCAACATTGGTCAGTCTTAGGGGTCGAAGATTTCACTATGTTAACGCTTCCGATAGGCAATGGGTTGCGAAACGCTCGGCGATTCGTCAATTCCTGGACCTCAAGCGGGGTGACGAATCCCCCAAAATGCGGAAACTGCCCCGTTAGGCTTCTAAAAAATTCTTCCGATATTCAATCTTGACCCGGAAATTTGCGTGCCTCAAGGAATCAGCGCACTTCTACCGGGATTCATTCAACCTTTGAAGTGGAATTTTAAACCTATGCGCAGAATCCCCCGTAATAAACGATCGGCTTTTACGCTCGTCGAGGCAACGATCGCCATGATGGTGATGGCGGCGGCGGCGGGAGTCTTCTTTGCGCTCCTTCCCATGTCTTTCAAAACCGGAAAGATGGTGGGCAGCTACCAGCAAGCCTCAAGTTTGCTCCAACACAAGGTCGACCAAATGCGTGGCGTTGGTTATGGGCGCTTAACCTATTCCGAGTTACGGGATGCAGGGATCATCGACTCGTCGCCAACGAATCCACCCTATTCCTTCAAAGGAGTGGATGGATTGGAATCGATGTACTCGGTTCCCACTGCCACCATTCAAATTTCTGACTACACGTCCACAATCAAGCGAGTCACCGTTTCGCTCGTTTGGACGGGAAGCACGATGCGTCAAGGGCGCGGCTCCATGACGGTTACCGCACTGATCGCAAAGGGGTGAAATGATGAAACGTAGAGGATTTAGCTTAGTCGAAGTCACCATTGCCGCCACGGTTATCGCCATGATTATGGTGACGACCTTGGGCCTCTTCTCCACGACAATTCGCAGCTTCACCTACACCAACAACCAATATGACGCGGACATGAGCGCGAGCCTTGCGTTACAGATACTGAACCGCAATCTGCAAGAAGCCAAGCAAGTCACCATTCTTTCGCCCACATCGATGCGGATCAACTATTTGCAAAAGGATGCTAATGGCATTTACATCCGCAATGCCATTGACGAGACCAACTACGTCGACTTCTATCTTGGCAATTCCAACTTCAGCGCAAACTCGAAGGGCACCTACCTAATTCGTAAGCCTTCCGTCGGTCAGGCTCGAATCATCTGCAAGAAGGTCGCTACGCTCGAATTCAGAAGCTTCACCCAGAGCAGCGTAGACGTGACGCTCAAAACCGAGTTTGGGGAATCGGGTTCGACTCGCGATTGCGAAATGATCCACCGCGCCATCTTCTTGAGGAATTACTGATGACCAAGACGAATTCCAATTTCGGTCGAGCCTTCGCAAAGGCACGCAATCGTCAGCAGGGTTCAGTCGTTTTGACCACCCTTATCACCCTCATGTTCGTGATGACCATGGGGATCGCACTGCTTTCGCTGACCATGCAGGGGCTCTCGCAGACCCGCCGCATCAAAGCGAGCACCAACGCATTCAATCTGGCCGAGTCTGGTCTCGATCGGGCCACTCGTTGGTTCAAGGAACTGGGTTACCCTCCAACCTACACTAGCGAGTTCTATCCCATTGGAGGCACCGTTACCACGTCGGAAGGCAAATACACGGTCGTCGCTTACCCCGATGCAGGCAACGCGGGAGCCGTCTTGAAGAAGTTCATCATCGTCTCGACCGGTGTTGCCGATGGGAGGACCGAGAAGATTCAGCTCGTGATTCGACAATCCTCGTTCGGCAAGTATGCCTACTTCACCGACAAGGAGACGTCCTCTGTTTCGGGTGGGCGCATCTGGTTTTATGGGGGAGACCACATCCGTGGCCCCGCCCATAGTAACAACAAGAACGGAAGCGAGTTCCAAGTTAATTGGGGTTCCAGCACGTCACCCATCTTTGAGGATACGGTCACTTCGGTCGGAGACTTCATTACCTACTCGCCGAGCAACCCTTCAACGGAGTCGCAGTTTGCCAAGATCTACCGGGCCGGAAGCCGCGGGTATGAACTCGGCGTTGATGAAATCCCTCTTCCGGATTCCTCCGATGCCCAGAAGCAGGCAGCCTGGGGACCCAACGGATCCTATCCTTCGACAAACGGCGTTTACACGCCTTCCGGTGGAGGAATCTACATTCGAGGCGACGCAAGCATAACCATGCAAGTAGACGCCTACGGACGCCAACAATTTGTGATCGTCCAGGGAACAAAGACCACCACATTGACTGTGGACAAGGCAAATGACGTGATGTACCAGAAGGTCAATTCGGGCGCCACCACCACTATCCCCGGTAGCGGCAATGGAATGGTCTACTCCACGGGCAACATCACCTCCCTGTCTGGAACGATTGCCGACAACATCGTCTCAGGTAGCCCAGCTTCAGTGGCCGCCAGATCGGCTTACACCATCGCCACCGATGTCAACAACAATAAGAACATCACGCTTACCAGTACGCTTAAGCATAAGACCGCCTTTAACCCGGATTTGGCGCCCAACGACGCGGCGAATCTCTATTCCGGAACCGTCGGTCTGATTGGTCGAAACGTCACCATCGCCTCCGGTGCGCCAAAGAACATGGAAATCGATGCCGTCATCCTAGCTGGCAGTTCCTCGACAAGCGACGGGAGTTTCTCTGTCGCCGACTATAACACCAAGACTCCAACCGGGACACTCAAGGTTTTGGGAGGAATTATCCAAAAGGCACGCGGCGCGGTGGGAACCCTTTCTGGAAGCAACCTTGCGACGGGATACGCCAAGGATTACTATTACGACGCCCGAATGGCAGACAATCCACCGCCGTTCTTTCCGACCACCGGCGGCTATGACAAAGTCTCCTGGCGCCGAATCCTGGACAACAACTAGGGAGATTATTCCGAGGCGGCAAGCGCCTCGGAATTTCTACAATCCGAGCTTCTTTGGCGACGACTGAAACTTTTCAAAGCCCTTTGTCTGCGAATAGCCCGCTCCCCAATAATATATGGAAGTTGCAGTCCTGGCGAAAGTGTTGTTCGAGCAGACCCAAAAGTCGATAACTCCGCTGAGATTCACTTTTTTAGGTCGCCCGAGCTTCTGGTAAACGACGCCTGTTCCACTCTGTCCCGCGTCTGACATTCCCCAAGCATAGAGCGTTCCCGTCTTCGAAAGTGCGATCGTGAATCCCCCGTCCGCACACCCAATTTTCTTGATCGGAGGTAACCCCGCCAACTTCTCCGGTTCGTATGCGATGCTCTCATCGACGCTTCCCTTCCCCAAACAGCCGTACCGATTGAAACCCCAAATCCACACCGAACCATCCGCCTTCAGGGCCGCGCACGCGTAGCCGCTAGCGCTGATTGCAACGACGTTGCTCAGATTCTTCACAAGAACCGGAGTGCCCGTCGAGATCAACTTTTGACCATTTCCAAGAAGCCCTTTTTCACCCCATCCCCAGGCCATCACTTTTCCTTCTTTTGTCAACGCGAGACCATTTCCAGAACCTAAAGAGATTGCCTTGATTCCCTCCAGTCCGGCGATTCGAACGGGGATTGCGGAAGTCTGAGTTGCGTCGCCGGGTTCAGGGAGCGGCATACCCAGCATTTGAGAATTGTTCGAACCCCAAGCCCATACTGTTCCATCCTTCCGGAGTGCGCACGCGCCGACACCATACGCCCCTATCTGGGTGACTTCGTCCAATCCTTGGACCTGGACGGAGCTAATGGTTCCCACTCGATTACCCTCGGCTGACTTCGGACCTTTTTCAAATGTCTTTACGTGACCGTCTTCCATCAAGAAATAGGAAGTGTTAGGACCACATGCTAACGACGCCACCTTGCCATCCAATTTGATAGGAATGGGTTGACGCACCCAGTTTTGAAGAAAGAGCTTCTCATCGTAAGGTCCCAACTGGCCATTGTCAATTGGCCCCCACCCGACCATATGCCCGTCAAGATACAGCACGATCGCATGCCGACCGCCCGCTATTTGTTTCACTTCGGCAGGCGATGCGTAGGCGTGAACCAAGAGAGTAGTAGCAACCAATCCAATCATAAATTGAATCTTAGCAACAGCTGCCTAGAGAACGCCCCTAACGATGGTTAGAGTTGTCAACTAACTCATCGGAAAGAGTCCGGAGTAGGTTCAAGAGTTCCGACAAAGGTGTCGTCATAGCCCTCAGCTCCGCGCTTCGTCGATCCTTATCCGCGAGCGTTCCGAAACGATCCTCCAAGCTGGTCAAGAATGCTTCGTGCCGAGGTCCTGGCCTTGCTGCTCCCCTACGTACGCACTGTCTGCTTACGTTCAGCCAAAAGCACACCCCTTCAGGATGGTCGGCAAGAGAGGCTGCTGCCTGCGCGCAGGCAAAGTAACTGTTGACCGAAGGCGCCTTCTCTAAGCAGGCAAGCGCCTTTATTAGGGCCATGCAAGCTTCTTCCCGGTTCCCAGATTCGGATAGAACGACCGCCAAATTGGCAATGGCTTGAATCACCCGATGCTCCTCGCCAAGAGACTGAAAGAGTTCGACGCTGCGTCTTAAAAGTAACTCGGCTTCCTCGAAGTTCCGCAAAAGGAATTCGTTCCATCCCAGGTGCCAACAATTCAGTGCCACCATTGCCGGAAGATCCGCTTCTGCGCACTCCTGGACCGTTTGCCGGAAGATTGACATTGCCTCTTCAACCTCGCCGGCATGAAAGAGGGCCTCCGCATGGTTATGCGTAAAAATGAGTCTTTCCTTCACGGGAAGATTTCTGCCCGCTCGCACGGAATAGCCGGTCAGTTCCGCCGACCCTTTCCAATCTCCCAGCGCGCCCTTAATTAAGGCGAGATTGCCTATGGAAAGGAGAATCCCGTCCTGATCGCCAAGGGCTTCAAATATCCGTTTTCTGCGTTCAAACCACCGCTCCGCTTCGACGAACGCACCGCGATGGAAATGAATCACTCCCATCCAGTTCACCATCCGAGCCGTTTCCGTTGCCGCCCCCGATGGCAACCGATCCAAAGTTCTCACTAAGAGCGCTTCGAGTTCGGCGCCTCTGCCACGTTGGATCAGACCGCGACAGTATGCCGAAACGATGGCCGTTAACCGACCTGCATCTTCTTCATGGTCCAAGCTCCAGTCCACCGCTCGACGAACATTGGCAATGTCCTTAGAATCCCTCGTGAAGACATCCCGATGATCCCACTCGTCTGCCAGCGCTCGTTCGGCATAGTGGTTAGCGTGCCGCTCCTCTATCTCCCGCCATTGCCCCACCTTGGCTGACTCGCGAAGATGCTCCCGCACCGCCACCGGAAAGCGAAATCTACCCATGCCATGTTCGAATTGAGCCCAGACCAAGGCACGGTCGACGAGATCTGCCAATGCAGAAGATACGTATGCAAGATCGGACATTGCGGAGGCGCCTCTCAAATCCCATCCTCCTTCGAAGACCGATAGACGCGTGGCAAGTTCCCGCAGTTTGCCGGGCAAAAGGGCCAAACTTGAGGCGATCACGAGGTCGAGGGACCGATGACGAGGATTCCGATCAATCCGTCGGCTCTTCAGAAAGCCCGTTCCCTGATCGAGGCGCTCCAGAATCTCCTTCGGGCCAAGGGCGACCAACCACTCTCCTGCTAATTCAAGCGCAAGCGGGTTGCCCTCAAGCTTCCGACATATGTCCGCTAGCACAGGCCCCGACTCCTCATCGAGCAATGTCGATCTCCCTTGCTCTCTCGCTTTCCCTAGCAACACCCGCATACTCGGCGCGACCGCCAAGGTCGCCAAACTAGCTCTTGAATCGGGCACGACGAGTGGCCCCAATTCGTAAACCGTCTCCTGATCGAGATGGAGAACCCGTTGCGAGGTCACCAAAATGCGCAGATTAGAGTTGAGCTTAAGCCATTTGGCGAGGTTCTCTCCTCCACCTAAAACTTGCTCAAAGTTGTCCAAGATGACATAAGTCGTTGGAAGCTGTTGAATATAGCTCTCAAAGCCCTCCTCGGATGCAGCATCCTCGGGAGCAGCCCATGCCTGCCGTAATGCGTCCGAAACCTCGTCGTCGCGAGTCGCGGTTTCCAGACTTACGAAATGGACGCGCTCTCCTCGCTCGATCAGCACATCGTAGACTTCCCAAGCAAGCCTTGTCTTTCCTAGCCCTGCGGTACCCCAAAGCGTCACGAGCGGACTTCGTTGGAGAAGAGTCAAGACCTGTAACAGGTCGTCGTCTCGACCGAAAATGTGGCTCCGGACCTTCTCCGGCAAGGGCGCTGTATCGGACGACGCCAGGAATTGCCGTAGTGATTTCGGCACCACAAGACCCAGTTCATGAAAGAATTGATCGGCCCAATCCAAATGTCTGCGAACCGCTTCCGATCTGCCCAACTCGCTCAGACTCCGCAGCAAGACCTCATGGCCGAGTGGCTCGTAAGGTTCGAGCGAGATCAAGCGCTGGGCGCTGCGCATCGCTTCTAACCACGCCCCCGAATTCGAATAGAACTGAACCAGTTCCTGATGAACTCGAGTCAACTCCGTCTCGATCTGAGACCGTTCGGCTTGAACCCAATCGTCGTAATACCCGGGCATAAACTCGCCAGAGGACAGCTTGGCCGCCTGTTCCAGATAAGTAGGGCCATCGTCGGGTCGCCTTCGCGCCTCTCGAATCATCGTTCGAAACAAGGCGACGTCACAAACCACATCCGCGGATTCTGAAACATAGACCGACTGACGGTCCGCTCGAATGACATCACCCATCTCGCTGCGGATCGAGAAAAGAGCCAAACGCAATTTCTGGCGAGAGGATTCTGGATCGTCTTCCGGCCAAAATCGATCGGCCAGCTCATCGCGAGAATGACATCGTTTAGGGTCGATGAACAGAAAGGCAAGAAGACTTAGAGTGGCCCGCGTTCGCAGACGAATCACACCCGATCGCCCCACCAACTCAACCTTTCCGAACAGGGTCAAGCTATATAAGAATTCGCCACCCAATGTTTCGCTCATCGACCCGATGAAGCTATTCTATTTCCCGCTCTGACCAGCCCGCCACCGACGGCGAACAAATGGCAACAATCCAAGTCCGAGCGCGGCGCAGGTCATAGGTTCAGGGACGGGTTGGGTCTTCGCCAAGCCCACATCGTCCAGTCCCAGATAAACGTTGCCGGTTCCAAAAGCCTGCATCGTGATTTGGCCGTTGGGTACCGCCATTTCCTGGGTCGCGGTGAAAACCAGTTCACGGTACTGCCATTCATTTCGCACCGTATTCTGAGCCAGCCAGCCGATCTCAGTATTCGCCCACGAAACTCTTATTGGAGCAAATCCAGGAGTGAATGAATAGTCGGTATCCGCGTAGAGCCAGAGCGAAAGGGTGTAACTCTCTCCCACCGTCAATACCTGGTTAAGATTGCCAACGAGCCCTTCGTAGAAATTGATCGACTGCTTTGATGCCATTCCCGCGAATCGATTCCCGCTGTGAGCATGCGCTCCCACCATCGAAACGCTGTCATAGCCCGGCACATTGCCTGCCACACCCGTATCGTCCCACATATCGGGCGAGGAAACCGGACGCCAATCGTCCGCCACGTCGCCCCACCAATAGAGAAAGCCCGTGTTGCGAGTATTTGTTTCGAAGCCGCCGTTCTTGAGAAGACTTGAGGCGCTCGCGAAGCCGACACAGGAAAGCCCACATACAAAGATCGAAAATCGATAGAAATGTTTCATAGCCACCGCAGATTGGAGTTGTAACCAACCTGTCGCCATTCTCTGCTCCTATCGTTTCAATTCCGTTTCAAGACTTCAACATGTCACGGCAGTGGTTAATCTTTCACCTGGGGAAAGGACGATATCCGTAGACGCGCCGCTCCCATTGGCACCAACTCGAGTTTCACAGAAGGTGTAGTCACGGCTACAGGACTCTTCGGAAGAATTCCGACCAAGCCAAATTCGTCCAAGCCCCATGCCGGGATTTCACGGCCCGTAGTTTCGATTTCCAGGGGAGTTCCCCCTAAGGTAAAGGGCACATCGTCAGATGGCCACGACTTGTGGATGACCTTGAATCTTGGCTTTTGCACCAGTCCAAAATTCCAGGCCGACTTGGGGAGGATCTCGAAAGTCGGCCATTTGGAGGCGTCCGCTCCCGGTTGCCACCCTGCGTCCCACTGGGCCGTCTTCGTCCCATCCACCTTTTTGAATTCTTCTGCGATCTTCAGACTAAAGGTTAAGGGGCCATAGTTCACACTCACGCTGTTCTTCATTTGATCCCAAACCTTCAGACTTGGCTTCATCGGTAGGTTCACGGAAATCGTATCGCCATCCATCCACTCTCGCTCTAACCTCAAATATTTGCCCGGCACGGCCTTGATCGATTCCCCTCCGACCTTAACCGACGAGCCATTCGCCCAACTTGGAATCAAGAGGTAAAGCGGAAATCTGCTCGCTTTGTGGGTGGAAACCCTCATCAAAATTGCGCCATCAAATGGATACTTCGTCTTCGTAGAAATCGAGACTTCACCGTCTATGCCCACCTTGGCCCGGACGGCGCCTTCATTAAACACCAACGCTGCCAAACCATTGTCTTGGGTCGCCATCCAAGTGCTCTCAAGGAAGTTCACCCATCCGCTGGTGTGATTGTGCTGACAGCAGCGACTGCTGAACGGATTCATGAGTTGAAAAGGCCCTTCGTTGGCAAACCCTGGCGCATGGTTTTTGGAGTCACTGGTTACCATGTTTGGAGCGGTCAAATACCGGAGGGCACGGTAGTCTGCAAGGTGTGCGGCGGGAAGTGAGTTAAATGACACATCCTCGGTATTGGCAATCCACTTGGGATCGCCTGTAGTGCCCACTAAATAGGCATTCGACATAATTTGCTCGACCATGCTGCACGTTTCTGCCGCCTGATGGGGGTCATCGTGACCAGGGCGGGCATTCTCATCCGCCCCAAACATGCCGCCAGGAACCTGTCCATACTTCTCACGGACAAAGTCAAACACCCTATAACTTGCCTCCAAATCCCCTTCTTTCTTACTCTGTTGATAGTAGGTTGCAGGCTCTCGGAAGCATTCGGCAATGTTCACCACGTGCCAGTTCGGAAGGTGTCCCACTGTTCTCCAATTCGCGGTGTTCCGATCAATCTTTGTCGCCAGTTCCAGCAGAAAGGCTTCGCCCGTTCGGTTGTAAAGCCAGTAGACGCTTGCAAGGTTGTCTCCACCCCGGCTGTTCTCCCAATAGTCCTTCAAGAACTGTTCGTCGGGAATCGTCATCTGCCAGTGGAAATATCGAGTCATAAACGGCAGCACTCGGTTATCGCCGCTGTACTCGTACCATGACTGGAGCACCTGCAACATCAACATCTGCGCCCACAGGTCGCGAAAGCCCTTGCCATGGTTGTGAATCGGGCCAAAGTCGCCATTGGGGCGTTGACTCGTCAAGGTCCCTTCAATCCAAATCTTCGTCTCCGCGAGCATCTTCGGATCGTTGAGAGCATAGGCAATCCGGGCGTAACCGCGGAGCCAATAGGGCACTTCTTCCCAACCGTATTTGCCGACGCCATCCTTGTTCAGCCAGGCATTGTCCTGCTTCGTGAGCCAAACGGATATCTCTCCCAGATGGCCCGCCAAGCCATCTCTCTGCATCTCCAAATTTTTGCGAAGCCATCCACCTGGCGCAAATGCTGTGATAGGAAGCTTCACGAGGGGAGTAGAAACGAGAGGCGCTCGATTGGATTGATAAAACGAATTCACACCAGAGGCTGGAGGTCGGTCGAGGACGGTGATATCTGTTGGGCTAGACATGGGTGTATGAGACGGACTCGCGAAAACCCACGATCCCAAAAGGACCATGGCGAGGGCAATTTCTGGAATACGGGTGAACGGTTTTATATCCTTGATCAGTCGTCCAGGTGCCGTCTGGACAAACTGCTTTCTGCGTCACTGTGCTTCAGCCCCCGCAATGAATGCGACGCGAGACGAAAGAAACCAACATTCCGATAGGGCAAAAAGCGTTCTTCCTGCGCAAAATAGCAGTTGAAACCCTAAATGAGCATGTTCGAGTTTAAGGACATCGGAAGGAATATTCGCGAGCGTCGCCGACGCTTCGGACTTTCGGCGCGAGAGCTTGCCGAGAAAGCCGGAATAAGCAGGAATACCTTGGTTCGCTTGGAGGCCGGGCACCCCTGTCACCTTGCCACCATTGAAAAGCTTCGCCGGGCCCTATCGATGGCCGCCGATCAAGTCTTGCGCCCCGCTGATCCGGCTCCGTTTCGAGTTCACCGATCCGGCGACTCACGTTGGAGCGTCGCTGTCCCCCCTTCCGAGTACCGCCGACTACGCGAGGACGAAGACCCACGACATGTTAACGATCCTGTCGAACGAAGACGTCTGGGCGCCCTTGGGTTTCAGCCTGCCTTCACTGCAGTCCTCGACAGCGAACTGACCGGCGGAGTCACCAGTCACGCGATTATCGAGGTACACGGACGTGGCTGGGTAACGAATCACTACGGAGAAGAATTCGTTTACTGTCTTCGAGGATCGGTGATCGTCACGGTCGACGAGGTTCCTTGTCGACTCGAAGAGGGAGACGCCCTCGGCTTCGACGCCACGCATCCCCATCGCTACGAACCGGCCTACGAAATCACGCCGACGACCCCAATCCCTCTGATTCTCGCGATCGTCACCATGCGTCCCGGCGAGCAACTGCCTCCACCCATAGAAACTCCCTACAAACTCCTGAATTGGTGACACTAGGACCTTTTAGGACCCCTGCCGAGACTTCTGGACTATTTCAAATGGCTTCCTGAAGCTGATTCCCAAGACCGCCTGTACAGTGCTTTGACCAGGGGAGGGAATTGACCATGTCACTCAACGGAACTCATACAAAACTGCCGCCCGAAGACGACTTTTCGCGTAAAAAGGCCATCCTCGACCGTTACGATGAAGAGACCGCCTCCCGCCGGCTCTCCCACGAAGCCAAGCTGGCCCAGGACATTGAGGAACGTGAGCAGTGCATGAAGCACGCTTCGGACCATGCCGGCGCCATCGGCCTTGTCTATGACGCGGTCGGTAACAACTACTACCGCATCGCGTCGGAGATTGAGCAGCCAGAAGAACCGGCGATGCCCGAGCCGCCCGCCCCTCCCGCTCTTTCGCCCCCGCCCAGAATGAAGGACGTCGTCCGCCAGGGCAATGGCAAGACATCCAAATGGCTAGATGGGATCAGTTGGGTCCTTTCAATCCCCATCGGCATTTTTGTCGGCTACGGACTCGTTACTCTGACCGGACTCCCCATCCAGCGTCAGCCCATCTACATGTGGGCAGGCTGCCTCATCGGTGTCGCCGCCATTCTCGCCCTCAAGCTTTTGTTTGACCGACTTTGGCGCCATGTGGGCAAAGAGAAAGCAATGGGACATCCCATTGTGGGCTTAGTGCTATTCTCTGGAGCCTTGACGCTCGCCTTGACGATGGTCGAAGCCTGGCTCGGCGCTCAAGCTCTCGTCATCTATTCGCATCGGGTCGCCTTTGACGAGAAGGACGCGCTCCAACTCGGCACGGCCTTCCCCCTTGCGATTGCCATCTCCACCGCCACCCTACTCCTCTCCGCCGTTGCCGGATACATCAAAGGCACCGAGACCCTCAGCGAGCACGACGAAGAGATACGCGAATACGAGTTCCTGACTCGTCAAAACGAAAAGGAAAACGAGCGTCGCCAAGCTCAGCACCGCGAAGAGATCCGACGATGGGAAGAGCAAAAGCAGGCTCTAAACACGCAACACCAAGACCAACTCACCCGGATGGATGCCGAGAAGGAAGAAATGGACAACTACCGAAAGTCCGCCGACTTCCAGGCCCTCCTCAAGTACATCGGCCGTATCAACTCGCTCAACGTGATCATCGAAGAGCAAGAAGCCAAGATGAAATCCGACCGCATCTCCCGAGGCTATGAAAAGGCTGTCATTTCCAAGTAGCGTCATTCTCGCCGGTCTGGCGCTCTTGGGCTGCGGGGGCGGCGATGCCGCTCCCAAAGGCTCTGTCGTCGTGGCCATCGATACGTCCGACTCCGCCATTGGAAAGAAGGGCGCCTTCTACAAGGCGACCTTAGACGGTCTCATGTCCCTACCGATGGAAGACGAAACGGTGGTCTACCGATTCGATGCCAAGCCCGCCGAAATCCACTCCGGCCCTCCGCCCGAGTCGAACGAGGAGGCGGCTAAGATCCTGAAGCGCGCCGTCGAATACCGAACGGAACAAAAAGGCACCAATCTCGCCAAACTGATCCTGCTCGTCGATCAGCGAATCGACCAACTAAAAGCTCCCATCGAAGTGAGAATCTACACCGACTGCGGCATCGAGTTGATGACCATCGCCGAGAAGCAATCCGTCGAGCGAATCACCACGCGCTGGAGCAAAGACGAACGCCTTCACCGACTCGATTTCATCGGCGTCCGAGACGGTTTTCGGGAGCCTCTCCGCAATATGGTCAAACTCCCACCAGAGAAGTTAGGGTTCGGTGATCTATAAACCATTAGAGCGTCCAGATATCACAAATCCTTTATCTGTATCACGATTGGTGCACCTTGAAGTAATTCCCGGTAAAAGCTCGTGAATGAGATCCAATCGCTATTGGTTTATTCTCGCTGCGGCACCCCTTCTCCTGGGATTTGGCTATCAAGCCACCCGGAAGGTGCAAATCAAACTTGGCGAGAAAATTGTGAGTAAAGAGGGCAGGATGATCGATGGGAGGCTATTTGCCCCCGTGGACGAGATCCTCAAGCCGTTCGACTACAAGGCCTCCCTAAGTGGCTCGACCGCAAAGCTCGTGACCGTAAGTGGAGTAGCGCAACGCGAAGGTCTTACGGGATCGATGGGAGTTGCCGTCACCGGAAAGATTGGCCGTGTGACGGTCAAACGCATCGTCGATGATCCCGACGATGCCGACTTCTTCTACGTGGAGGGCACAATTCAAGCCGGCAAGGAATGCGACTACGGCTTCCCAACCGCCGTGGTGGTATTTGAAGACGGCAAGCAACAAGAAAGAACGATGACCTCTAGCGAACTGAATGGCGGCGTCTATGCCAGTGCGCAAAAAGGAGAGACCGTTAACTTTCGAATCTGTTTTAAGCGAACCAGTTCGGAACCGCCAACTCGGGTGGTGATCACTTTCAGCGAAGGACAACTCGACATCAAAGAAGTCTTCCGAATCCGACTCACTGACTAAGACCGGCTCATCTTTTTAACGGGATTGAACGCTTTATCTGGGCAACGATGCAAATGCTCCGTTGCCCAGATAAAGGACGAATTAGACGGTGAAAATTGACATTCCCGAACGGGCTGCACCGCTGAAACTACGATTGTGGACGACCTCGGCGACGACTTATGGCCTGAGGCGGATCTAAGAACTCCAAGCCTCGATGTCGAATTGCTTTTCATCCACAAGCTAAATAATCTACTTCCTTCGAGAGCGATGCAACGACCGCCGGGCGAATTATTGACACGCCCCTAGGGGAGCGACTATTCGGCGCTCTTCCAAACTGCCCCGAGGATCTTCTGCTTAAGGAATTCCACCAGCGCCAAGTAACAAGCCGTCGCGCCCGCCACGAAAGCCAAATACAGAGGCGGCAAGGGGACAAAGCCCAAGTCCTTCCCAATCGGCCAGTACGGCAGAGTCGTTCCAATGATCGTCGTTGCAATAACGCTTATCGCGAGAGCCCGGCTTGGTTTGCTTTGCCACGGTGAGCGCTGCGTCCGAATGACGAAGATCACCAAAGTTTGCGTGGCGATAGACTCCACAAACCACCCCGAGTGAAATAGCTTTGCGTCGGCCTGGAACACCCTTAGGAGCACGTAGAAGGTCAGGAAGTCGAATGCGGAACTGACCGGTCCGACCCACAGCATGAAGTTTCGAATCGCCGTTAGATCCCACCGCTTAGGACGATGGGTAAACGAGGGGTCCACCTGGTCGGTCGGAATCGTAACTTGAGCCAAATCGTACAACAGATTATTGAGCAATATCTGAATCGGCAACATCGGTAAGAACGGAAGAAAGACCGCCGCTGCCGCCATGCTGAACATATTCCCGAAGTTCGAACTCGTCCCCATCAGGATGTACTTCATGACATTTCCAAAGGCCATCCTCCCTTCCAGAACGCCACGATGCAGAACCTCCAGGCTTCGCTCGGTGAGAATGACCTGCGCCGCATCCTTAGCAGCTTCCGTTGCGCTGGAAAATGAAATTCCGATGTCCGCTGTGTGCAGGGCGGGCGCGTCGTTGATGCCGTCTCCCATGTAGCCCACCACGTGCCCCTTGCGCTTGAGGGAAAGGATGATCTTGTTCTTTTGCGTCGGATTCACGCGCGCAAAGACGGTGGTCGTTTCTGCGCGCTCCCCCAGAGTCCTTTCATCGAGAGCATCGATCTCACTCCCCAACAGGATGACCCCCGGGTCCAGTCCAACCTGACCGCATACATGCCGTGCGACCTCCTCGTTATCGCCGGTGATGACCTTCACTTGAATCCCATCTCGCTTGAGTCGATTCAGGACCTGCAGCGCATCCGGCATGGGTGGATCTGCGAAAGCCAGAATCCCCTCTAGCTGCAGTCCGGATTCGTCGGCTGGACCATAGGACGCTTTCTGCCCGACCTCCGTTGAGGCAATAGCCAGCACTCGAAATCCGTTCTGTTCGAGATCGGCGATCTTTGCTCGAATCGCATCTCCCCCTCCCTGACAAGCGGTCAGCATCCCCTCTGGCGCCCCTTTGCTTACAAGCCGCCGATGGCCATCTTTCTCCACGATGACCGAAACCCGACGGCGCTCAAAATCAAACGGGATTTCGTCTACCTTCTGATACTCGCCGCGCTCCTCGCCTGTCTTGGCTAACACCGCCGCATCGAGAGGATTTGAGTATCCGGTTTGGAAAAGAGCGTTCAACCTTGCCAACTCAAGAGGCGAAGTTGATTCGCGTCCTTCATCGTCAAAAGCGCCTTCGAGAGTCAGTTCTCCCGTGGTGAGCGTTCCCGTCTTGTCGGAACACAGAATCTCTATGCTCCCAAAATTTTGTATGGAAGCGAGGTTCTTCACGATCACCTTTCGTTTGGCCATCTTTACCGCTCCTTTGGCCAGCGTCAGCGTTGTGATCATGGGCAAAAACTCCGGAGTCAGCCCTACCGCCAGTGCCGCCGCAAAGAGAAGCGATTCCACGACCGAGTGGCGAACCGTGACCAGTGCCAGGAAGACAAAGGCGGTCAATAAGACGACTGCCCGCATGATAAGAACCCCAAAGTCATGAAGCCCTCTTTGGAACTCAGTCGGCGGAGCCGCCTCTCGAAGCTCTTGGGCAATCTCGCCGAACTTGGTGTCTCTTCCCGTTCGCTCCACCCGAAATGTCGCCGTTCCGCTCACAGCAATCGTCCCGAGAAAAACCTTGGAAGCTTCCTCCAGCCCTCCGACTTCCTTCTCGACAGGGATCGACTCTCCCGTCAGCGCAGATTCCTGTACGTGGAGATCCCGCTCCTCAATGAGCGTCCCGTCCGCGGGAATCAGATCGCCCGCCGAAAGCCGAACGAGATCGCCGGGAACAATGTTCGATCGAGGGACCTTTTGCCAGTTCCCGTCCCGAAGCGCCAGAACCTGTAAGGCAACCTCCTTCTGAAGTCGCTTCATGGCCGCCTGACTGCGAGCGTTCTGAACGGCGTCCAGCCCGAGGCTGATGGCCACGATCACGACGATAATCGTCGAATTCACGCGATCGCCGGTAAAGAAGGAGATGCCCGCAGAAGCCAAAAGGATCGCTACCAGCGGATTGCGAACCATCGCCGCGAAGAGGGCCAATCGGTGGCGCGCCATCGGAGGCGTCGGATCGTTCGGCCCGTAAACATCGCGTCTTCGATTGGCCTCCGCTGTTGAAAGCCCCAACTCTTCGGCGGGCGCAGCGTTCACAAATCGAAGATACCGCCGAGTCAAGGCAATTCAGCACATTTCCAGAAGGCAACTTTCTTGCGCGAGTCGAATCGCTGGACTCTCGCCTACCTCGGTTTCAACGGGGAACTGGAAAGCGAGAGGGAGGTCATGGACGTTGGCTCAACGGAAATCAAACTCATCAGGGACGTCACATTCAGTTTGGCGATGGCCGGAGCGTCCAACGGGTCAGGCTTTGTCGATACCGTTAGACATCAGCCCCTTCCAGCGGCACCCAAGCCACAAGATCATTTAACGAATGGGCCACGCCTTGACGCATAAATTGGACAAACCGCTTCAGTCTCGCCGGATAGTACGGTGCCGCTGGATAGACCAAGTAAACAGGCAGTGCTTCCGCTTGCCAGTCGGGCAGAACGTGGACGAGACGCCCGGATGCGAGATCATCGGCCAGAATCCAGGTAGACGCCACGCACACACCGAGGCCCTCTAGAGCCGCCGACCTGAGTGCGTAGAGACTGTCCGTACTGATCCTCGGATGAATCGCCAACCTCTCAGATTTCCCACTGGACCGACAGGAGAGCGTAATGGAGTGTCGATAAAAGGTCGAGAGCGCTAACCAAGGCAGCGCTGCCAAATCCCGTGCGTGAGTGACCTGGCCGTGAGACTCTAGCACGGTGGGAGATGCCACCACTATCCGCGGAACTTCCGCCACTTCTTCTGCAATCACGTTCCCATCGGGAGCAGTCCCCACCTTTACCGCGCAGTCGAATCCAAGTCCTGAAAAATCCTCCACATGATCTCGCAGACTCCAATCGACCGTCACCTCAGGATTTTCTCGGATAAACTTCGCCAATAGAGTTACTAACTGGTGTTGACCAAAGGCGTGCGGAACGAGCACCCGAAGGTTGCCGCGCGCCTGTGCATGGGATGACTGCAAATCCGTCTCAAAGGCGCTCCAAACTGCAAGTAGATCCTTGGCTCGTTCGAAACACCGTTCGCCGTCCTCCGTCATCTTCATACCGTGAGCGCTTCGCTGAAGAAGATGCAGCTTAAGCGCCTGCTCCAACGTTTGCAGTCTTCGGCTTACCGTTGGCTGGGTCGTGCCAAGCTGCAAGGCTGCGGCGGAAAGACTGCCTGACTCCACAATCGCTACAAAACTCTCTAAAAGAGCAAACCGGTCGCTTGATCGCAAGGCATCTAACATACATTCACTGCATACACATCATACTGCGATAAGCGATACGGTTGGACCATGAATATACGCAGAATCTATGCATGAGCATATTGATCGACCAACCCAGCCTCAGTACGTCCCCCAAAGGCAACGAACCCTTGAGTCGCGGTCTTGTCTCCTTGCTCGCTGTCTCCACGGGTGTTTCCGCCGCGTCCATCTATTACAGTCAACCCCTCTTGGAAGTCATTGGCCGTTCCCTTCATGAAAGAGCGTCGTCCTTGACCCTTATTCCCACACTGACCCAGATGGGCTACGCAGCCGGAATCCTTCTCCTCGCGCCCTTGGGAGACCGGCACAACCGAAAAAGAGTCATCCTCACGAAAGGTTCTCTTCTGGTCTTGGCGCTTTTGCTCGCTTCCCTCGCTCAATCCTCGGCAATGATGCTTGTCGCCAGCTTTCTCGTTGGAGTAACCGCCACCGTTGCGCAGGATTTAGTCCCCGCCGCCGCTACTCTTGCTCCCGAGGCCAGCCGAGGAAAAATCGTCGGGAAAGTCATGACCGGTTTGCTCCTGGGCATCCTGCTCTCCCGAGTCGTGAGCGGAGCAGTTGCCGAAGCTTTGGGTTGGCGATCCATGTTCGTTCTTGCCGCCGTTGCCATGTCTGGAGTACTTCTTGCTATCTGGCGCAAGGTGCCCGAATTCGTCTCGACCACCGAGTTACCCTACCGTAAACTCATGGCCTCTCTTGGACAACTCTGGTTACAACACCGCCGTCTTCGATACGCCGCGATGTCTCAGGGATTGCTCGCGCTCGCTTTCAGCGCCTTTTGGTCGACTCTTGCCATTCTGCTGGGTAACGCTCCCTATCACCTCGGCACCGCCACGGTCGGGGCATTTGGCTTGGCGGGAGCTGCCGGAGCGCTCGCCGCACCCCTTGCGGGCTCCATCGCAGACCGACGCGGATCTGGCGTTGTTACAAAGCTTGGTTCCAGCCTCGTTGCGGTGAGCTTCGCCCTCATGGCGCTGATCCACCTCCCCAGTCTGCCCCTCCAACTCGCGTTCCTCGCGGTCCTCACCGTGGTCTTCGACCTCGGTGTCCAAGCCGCTCTGATCGCTCACCAGACCATCATCTACTCCATCGACCCGCAATCTCGAAGCCGCCTCAACGCGATCCTGCTCTTTGGCGTCTTCGTTGGAATGTCCGCAGGATCGGGTGCCGCCGGACTTCTCATTGGCAAGTTTGGTTGGAACGCCGTCCCCGTCCTCGGCGCCGTCTCTGGCCTGGGTGCTTGGTTGCTACGCTGGCGGGCCGATCAAGGAGACGTCGTCGCCGATCCCCAACCCTGTCCGGCAACCTAAGGGCTTCTCTTGGCGCTAAGATCGCAAGTCTTTGGCGCCAAGCCCCTCAACTGAGGGCTGCTTCGGCGATCTCTTAACATCTCCTAATTCAAATCACTCATTCCAGGCTTGGTAATCTTAACAAATGACCGCCTGTCTTGCCCTTCTCGCGCTCGCCCAACCCAAATTGCCGGCGAATGCCCCCAAGCTTGTGGTCCTGATCTCGATTGACCAGGGCCGCGCCGATTACATCGACCGCTTTTCCGATGTCTGCCTTCCTCCCAAGTCCGGCAGCACTCTCGGCGGGATCCGCTGGCTCAGCGAGACCGGCGTGCGCTATACCGACGCCCACCACCACCACGTCCCTACCTTCACTGCCGTCGGTCACTCCATCCTCATGACCGGCTCCATCCCCGCCCTCACCGGCATCGTGGGCAACGACTGGTGGGATCGTGAAAAGGGCAAAGGTCACTACTCGACCGAAGACGATTTCTACAAGACCATCGGCGGCGATAGCACCGCCCAATCCGCCCGCCCCCTCAAGGTCACCACCGTCGGCGATGAACTCAAGATGGCCACCAACGGTCGTAGCAAGGTCGTTGGCATCTCCTTCAAGGACCGCGCCTCCATCCTCATGGCCGGTCACGCCGCCGACCAGGTTGTGTGGTTCGATTACAAGGCCGGAAACTTCGTCACCAGCACCTACTTCTCCAATACCCTCCCCTCTTGGGCCGAGGAGTACAACAAGAGCCGCGCCATCGACGCCTACCTCGGCAAGACCTGGAAGCCATCCCTCCCCGAGTCAGCCTATGTGAACGCCCGAAACGCGCCCCACGAGAAAGGCCCCAAGATGTTCGCCCACACCCACCCGAAGGATAAATCCAGTTCCTATTACTCCAGCGTGGTTGCGAGCGCCGACGGACAGAACGTCATCTTTGACCTTGCCGAGAAAGCCATCCAAACCGAGAAACTAGGACAGCACGAAACCCCCGACATCCTCGTTCTCAACCTCGCGTCCAACGACTACGTCGGCCACGCCTGGGGCCCCAACAGCCCCGAGGTGCTTGACGTCTTCGCCGTCACCGACCGCCGAATGTCTCGCCTCTTCAACATGCTCAACAAGCAGGTCCCTGGCGGAATCGATAAGGTCGCCGTCGTCGTCACCGCCGACCACGGTGTGTGCGGCATTCCCAGCGAACTCTCCGACGTCTACAAGATTGAAGCCGGTCGAGTCAGTGGGAGCGCCATCCTAAAGGCCGTCGAAGACGCCCTGGATAAGAAGTACGGCGATGCCAAATGGGCGTTGGACTATAACGGCTCCAACATCTACCTCGACCGTACGGTAATGGACGCCAAGAACCTCAACCACAGCGAGGTCGAGCAAACCGCCGCCGACGCCGCCATGACCATCAAGGGCGTCTACCGAGCCTTCACCCGAACCAACATTCTCGAGGGTCGAATCCCCGACATCTCCTACCGCACTTGGATCACGAACGGCCTCAATCCCTTGGTTGGTGGCGACGTCGTCGTCCTAGATGCCCCCAATCAAGTCGAAACCGGCGCCACCGGCACCACCCACGGATCCGCCTGGGCCTATGACACCCACGTTCCCATCCTCACTCACTGGGGTGGCCAAAAATCACGTAAGGTCGGTCGCCGTGTCTATACCCACGACATCGCCAGCACCCTCTCCACCCTCCTCGGCATCGAGTACCCCAGCGGAAACGTCGGCGAACCCCTCTACGAATCCCTTCCCGACGCGTTCCAACGCTAGTTCACTTCCGGGCGCCCACAAAAGCGCCCGGAAGACCCCATTAACTGTGCGAACGCTGAGGGTGGGTGCGGGAGTCTGTCGGTTGGACTTGGATCAATTCCCATCGGTCGGGGACCGGTCCCCGGTGGCCCTTGGAAGAAAAGGTTTCGATCAGGTCATTCGTCTGCTCTTCAGGACTACGCACTGGACCACCGCGCGTGATGGGCAGGTCATCAAAAAACACGACCTCATAGCTTTCAGCCCAAGGGTGAGCAGTCTTGGTGTATTGCAGAATTTGATCGGGAAAGTGCAGAAGAAGCGCAACCACCGTGCATTCGCGATCTCTCGATGTTTCCCATCGCCTCCCTTGGGGATCCTCAATCATGTAAAAGCGTTTTCTATCTTGCGGCATCGAATCCTCAACAAACTGCTTGTGGGCAAAACCGGTCTATGCCAACCAACTATACGATCCTGGTAAAGATCAATCTACCGCCAGGACGAAAGCAAGGGAATCGGTGGAGTATCCAAAACAAGACCTGAGTTATCACGCTGAAACCTCGCCTCTTCCAACCCTGAAGGCGAGAACATGCAAGTTCAAGTTTCTAGAGTTAAAGAACTCGCCATCCGGTAAAGTCCCTTCATGGTGACGTCGCTCATTTTTGCGATGCTCGCGGCGGGCCCGCGAAAGGCCCCTCCCGTCAAGGCATTCATCCTCGCCGGCCAATCCAACATGGTCGGACATGGATTCTATGCCGCCGATCCAAAACGAAACGCTGGCCAAGGCAGCCTCGAAGCGGCGGTTCATGCGGGCAAGTTCCAAAAGTTGATGGATAAAGACGGCAAGTGGCAGGAGCGCGACGACGTCTGGATCCAATTATTGGATCGCAAGGGCAAACTCAACGTTGGTTACGGCGCTGGCCAAGATCGCATCGGTCCAGAACTCGGATTTGGCCAAGTGATCGGAGACTCCTTCAAAGAGCCCGTGCTCCTCATCAAAATCGCTTGGGGCGGGAAAAGCCTCGCCGTCGATTTTCGACCCCCGAGTTCGGGTGGAACCGTCGGCCCGTTTTACCAAGATCTCATCCAGCTGAGCCGCGAAGCAATCGCCCAAGTGGGCACGAACTTTCCCGACCTGAAGAACCGATCCATTGACCTCGTCGGGTTCGCATGGCACCAAGGCTGGAACGATCGGATCAATGGCGATTTCGTCGCCGAGTACGAGCAGAACATGGCGAACTTCATTCGTGATATTCGCAAAGACTTGGGCAAGCCTCGACTTCCCTTCGTGATTGCCGAAACCGGAATGGGAGGGCTCGAAGAAAAGAACACCCGCGCCCTCGACTTGATGAAGGCCCAAGCCGCCGTCGCCGATCGTCCGGAATTCAAAGATACGGTCGCGTTCGTGGGAACGCGCTCGTTCTGGCGCACCGCCGAACAGTCACCCGGCAACCAGGGTTACCACTGGAATAACAACGGTGAGACCTACTACCTGATCGGAGATGGCATGGGCCATGCGATGCTCGGCCTGCTTAAGAGGAAACCCTGATGTTTCCTCCGATCATCATCCTATCGCTGACTGACCTAACCCCCCAAAGTCAGCCTCAACTCACCGAGATGGCGGGCTATCTGATCGTGCCTCACGACCGGGTTCCGCAGACCTACAATGGCGGATTCTCCATGTATGTTTCCGCATGGCCGCTATTGGAGTCCTATCCGGGTTCTAACTTTCAAAGCGGCTTGTTCGGAACTTGGATGTTCCCGCAGTTTGAAGGACAAGCCCCTAAAGATCACTACTCCGACATCGAAGGAGGCCTAGGCTGGTGGAGAGACACCCGTTTCGCAACCGAGACTCCCAAATTCATCATGGGCGGAGTCGCGCTTAACTTCAGTGAGTGGGCGAATGGACCGGGCGCGGGCAAGGGCCGAGACTGGGCGAATCCCACTGGCTTGTATGGTGTGGCCCAACTGAGCCCATGGCTCATCTGGCCCCCCGATGGGCTCAATCTCAAACAAGGAACCCGCGGAGAACTTTTCGGCTACGGCTACCTGCCCATCCCTCTCACGGAACCCAAGCTTCAAACGGCCGAAAAAGACGCTCCGACCGGAAACAATTGGTGGACGCTCTTCTTAAACACCGCCAATTTCAAAGGCCCGGTCGCCGTCTTCACCCCCTATTTTTGGTCAAAGGCTTCGGCGAAGGATCCCAAACTTGCCGGACTGTTCCTTGATTCACGTCCCTCGGAGCCGAACCGAGCGGTACAGATGGAGACCCAGCACATTCCTGCCATGGTCGCCAAAGACCAAAACGGAGTCACTTACGCACGAGTTGCCCCGACGCATTTTCCCAATGTATCGTCCGGAGACGCCCCTCTCATCCACCAAATGACCGCTTATTCCAAGGCTGCGCTCTGGGATCAAGTAAAGCAGTGGTTTGAAGGTGGCGCCCCGTCAAAGGGAGCGATCGACACCGTTGCTTCCAGTGTCCACACGTTTAAAGGCGGTGGCTACTCCACTTGGAAGATCTACCTCCCCGGAGGCGATCGAGACAAGGCGCCCGAGGTGAACTGGTCCTCCTACGCAACCCCCATCGCGCTTGATCCCCACACCTACGGAATCAGATGGAACCGGACCGCTATCTCCGCTTCAAAGGATGCCTCGGTTCTCACCCTGCCCGAGTATTACCGACTCGGCAAAAACGCAAATGGAAAAGATCAGTGGTTGGCGGTGAGTCCCGCCGACGTTCCCGCCGAAACCGGCCTCCACAAAGCCAAATTCCCAAAACCAAACCGCACCAACGAGCCCTATGTAACTCCACACGAAGCCAGTTCAGTGTGGAAGAAACCCGGACCAGCCGCGGGGCCATTTAATCGAACACTAGGCGACGGCAGCGTCGTCACCTACTCCTGGTACCGCTTCGCCGATCAACCCGCCCTCCAAAACGCCGACCTATCCCCTACCGAACGGGAGGCAATTCAAAAACGAGTAGAAAAACTCCACCGCACCTGGACCAAAGACCACCCCTATCTCCCCGCCAACAAAGTGGGCCGACTCGCCAGCATCGATCCCAACCTAATCGTCAAGCCACCGAAAGGTCTGGAAGTAGGCTACGTTCCGATTGTCACCCGTCAAGGATGGAAAGAACGTTAGGGAACGCCCAACTCACGAACTCCAGTCTGATCGTCAGTAAAGAAGTGGGAAAGATTGTTGGAGATTCCTGGATGCGTTTTGCAACTCCAAGAGGGGACCTTCGAAGTGAACAACCAGGTCAACACATCGAACCATCAAGTCCTTTAGGACTGGTTGGGTTTCATAAACTATTAAGCTGAAGATACGGCTCCAAGCCGAGGTTTGGCCCTCACGAAGGCCACGGCTACCGAGGGCCCAAAGACGGCGGTGGTCGCTCTCTAGTCCTCGGGGTTGATATCGGGCACGGATCATCGGCCATGTTCGGTGGAAATGAGAGTGGCCATGGATCGCCGGTCTCGTTTGGCCACGCGCAAGGAAGCGGCTAACTCGACCACTGGCGAAAATTGAATAGGCGACCAAAGGCCGCCTATTTTCTATTTGGGTTTGGACACCCGTGACGCGGCCAGGTGAGATCATGTAGAAGCCATGCGTCTGCGCAAATAAAACCCGAGTGTGACCAAAGCTCCGAATACGGCAATGACAAAGAGCCAGCCTTTGATCATTTTCTTCCTCTGAGCGTCGAGGTCTTCCTGCGATTCGACCATGACGCCGTCCTTGTTGACCAGGAATCGGCGGTGAGTGTCGAGATCAAGAACGGTTGTGGTAGGAATGTGTCCGGGCAGCTCGAATAGCTTGTCGGTAGGGTCTTCCAATTGCTTCAGCATTCGCAGGCCCCAGCCGTAAATCAACGTCTTCTTGTCCGGTGTGTACATTTCTGACTGTACGGAGGCCGGAATCCAAGCGCCGCCGATGGATTGAAAGTCCTTCGGCGTGACCAGGTTCACCGTGTTGTCGGGAAGTGTTGCCTCGTAAGCCGTGATGATGCCTTTCTCGGTGTCAACAAAAAGGACGACTTTGGGGCGACTAGGAAGGCTTCCCGTCAATTTGAATTCGCTTCCCTGGCGCTCGACAGTGAAATTCCCCCCTTTGAGGACATTGACGGCCCAATCTCCCTCGATCTTGTAGCCGGGGTTGAGGAGGTCAAATTCTTTCGGCAACTTGGCGTTCTTGTCGGCGACGTATGACTGCACATAGCGCGGATCAAACACATTAGGCGGGTGCAACATGGCTCCCTCTTTTTCCCCGTCGAATACGGTCATGTGTACACGCGCTTTGTTGTGCGACTTGGCAAAGTCCGTCTGTTCTTTGAATAGTTTTGAGCCGTTGAACGCCCAGGTCAGTTCGTGCGGATTGTTCCAAGTCGTGCGGTCTTCCTTGAAGAGCTTCGTCGCTTCCTTCGTGTAGTTGCTCTTAGCCTCGACAAGAAGTTTTGCCTTTCCTATGGCACCTTTTGCGTGCTCCATAACGCTAAGCACGTCTCTTAAATCCTCTGCCTGCCCCCACACAGGGCTGAGGCAGAGGACTGCGATTGCTGCGGTGCAGATCACCGATTTCATTAATTAGCGCCGGTACCTGGATCGGTCGGATCAGCGGTATCACCGAGGTTAAGACACCCGTCGATATCGTGATCGGTGGAGTCCGGCGTTTCCGTGCCGGTGCATCCCGGGCCCGAAAATGTTGAACCGAGATAGCAAGTGTTTTTGAACTCAGAGCACCGGCTTGTAGAGTTGGAATCCCAGTGACAATGGATAACGGTCATGTATTCGCGGCGCGTCGTGCCCTGGCACCATTGGGTAGACCATGACACCCCATTCGGGCCAATGACATCTGTGCCGGTGCATTGCATCACACCCGTGCACGTTCCCTTGCCTGAAGTGCCTGGGTCAGTTCCAGTTCCGGGAGTGGCAGTATCGTCGGCAAAGGCGGGAATCGCCATGCTGACCAAAATCAACGCCCAAACTGTGGACGCAACCCAGTTCGTTTTTTTCATTCTTTCACCTGTATCGGATTTGATTGCACTGACAAAGTATTTGACCGGGGGGACATGTTCACTTTGTCGCTGAGGAAGAAGCACGCCGAGGCGAGTATCAAGTCAAGCAATGCTGTTGCCCAAGGGGGCATTAAGAAAATCGCCCCAAAACAGTTGCAGGGAGCGGTGATCTTCTGTTGAACGCGCCACAACGAGTACGCAAAGAAGAACAAGAAGAGATATTGCGCCGTCAGTAGCGCAAAGCGCCGAATGCGAGGAATGAGGAGCCCTGCGGCAACCGCAAACTCCATGCTGACTACAATCACCGCTGCAACTCGAACGAGCGCATACGGCATCAGGTTTGACCGCCAGATAACGTCCTCCAACTGAGTGAAGGAAGACACTTTAAGGCTAGCTGAGACCACGAGGATCGCGAAGAGAGCAAAGATCAGCGTCTTTATTACAACTGACATACGACACGATTACCTTACTAGATACTTTCGCATTAAATGCCGGTCCTTGTTTGATTTTGAGTACTATTCAAACCACCAATCAGCAATAACGCTTACACGTAGATCAACGCATTGGAAGGCCTTTCATCCTAGACGCCGGACAGTAGCAGAATGAAGGGAGAATTCGTCCCTTCGGAATGTCGCCACGATAGCATTCAGTAACTTCTAGACTTGATGAACAACCTGTGGAGCAAGCCTGTTTGAGAAGCGACGACCAACAAATCGTGCCGAAAGAACTCTTCACGGTTCAGGAAGTTGCGGTCAGTCTTTCGCTGAGCGCGAGAACGGTCGAATCGCTAATTGCTCAAGGACATTTGCGCTCTGCGGTCGCGCCGGGAACGGAGCGACCGCAGAGTCAGCAAGGAAATGATCGCGGACTATGAAAGCAAATTCAACGCTGTCGATTCAAGGCGCGGAACGAAGCGCACCGCGTGACTCTCGATAACGGCGATCGAATCCCTTCTCCGTAACATTTGTTTATGATTCTGGTCCAGTAATTTCACTTGGCCACTATGAGAGTAATTCTAAAACTGTGTCACTTATGCCATCGTCTTTAAGCTCGATACTGGTAAATTCAGGTTCAATATCGGTCGTTAGACTGACATTTCACACTGTCATTTCGGTTGCGGAAAGTGCGGTTCAGTGCGACAATTCGGGTTCAAATGAACGACTGAGAAGTAAGTGGTGGAGATAATGAGATTCGAACTCACGACCTCTGCAGTGCGATTGCAGCGCTCTCCCAGCTGAGCTATATCCCCACGTGAGACTTTCAAGATACCACAGAGCCTAACCTGATCCAAAATGGCGATCCGGGGTTTAATCCAAAAGACCGGCCGCGAGGAAGGGGCCCCGGAAATCATCATGAAACCTACGATTCTGTCCCGGTGGATCGGCATCTCGGCCGCCGTCGCCGCCACCTTCATCTCGGTCGCCCAGACCCCCAGCGCCCCCAAAACATCCGGCAACCCCATCATCCCCGGCTGGTACGCCGACCCCGAAGTCCACATCTTCAACGGTCGCTACTACATCTATCCCACCTACAGCGACGCCTACGAAAAGCAGACCTTCTTCGAAGCCTTCTCGTCGGATGACCTCATCACGTGGAAGAGCGAAGGGCACATCCTGGATTTCAAGGACGTTCCCTGGAGCACCAACCGCGCCGCCTGGGCGCCGACCATCATCGAGCGCGATGGCACTTACTTCTATTACTTCTCGGCCGGAGACGGTGCGGGCATCGGCGTTGCCACCTCTAAGAGTCCAACCGGCCCCTTCAAAGACGCCCTCGGCAAGCCCCTCATCAAGGAATACCACCACGGCGCCCAGCCAATCGACGCCAACGCCTTCATTGATGACGACGGTCAAGCCTATCTCTACTATGGCGGCTGGCGGCACGCCATCGTCGTCAAGCTCTCAAAGGACATGCTCCATACCGAAGGCGAGTTCAAAGAGATCACCCCCGCCAACTATGTGGAAGGTCCCTACATGCTCAAGCGGAACGGCACCTACTACTACATGTGGTCAGAAGGCAGTTGGGGAGACTCCAGTTACGGCGTCGCCTACGCTCGCTCCAAGTCGCCCACCGGCCCCTTCGTTCGAGAAGCCAAGATTCTTGAGAGCGACATGAGCGTCGGCAAAGGCGCCGGCCACCACTCCATCCTCAAGCTTCCCGGCAAGGAGGAGTACTACATCGTCTACCACCGCCGCCCCCTCGACGAAACCCACCCCAACCACCGCGCCATCTGCATCGACCGCCTCTACTTCGAAAAAGACGGCTCCATCCGCCCCGTCAAGATCACCAAAGAAGGCGTCGAAGCCCGACCGCTTCAAAAGAAGAAAAAGAACTAGACGAACCGTGAAGCCAAATCCCCCCGCTCGCCTCCATTGCCTTCTCGCAAGAGAGGTGCCTGTCGGGGTGTTTTTTTCGCAGGGAGCCCTCAAAGCTATTTCAGATGATCCGCTGGAATACCGAAACGGATGAGTTCACAGAGGGACAATGGTTCAAAGGACAAGTCTATCCGCACTTTTCAGATTTGTCCCCTGAGGGTCGTCTTCTGGTATATGTTGCCGCAAAGAACTCCCAAATCCCATCTAGTTGGACAGCCGTCAGTCGACCACCAGTTTTCACCGCACCTTCCCGCTACTTACCTTTAGGAACAGACTTGGCTATCGGTTCGTCGGGAAGGAATTTAACTTCTTCAAATCGGAAAGGAAATTCAAAAGGAGAGTAGAACGAGCGATCTTCAAGCTGCGGAAGATCGTCTCCGAAGATGGCGGAAAGGATAACTCGGAAGATATTGACGGGCGTTATCTGGGGATACAGTCTCTCTCTCACCGAATCCGGCGCATGGATGGCTAAGAGGTTAGAGAAGCACTCGTTCAAGTTCGTCTTGGAGATATCGTTTTGATCCAGATGGAGCTTCGAGCCATGGTCGCCCTGCAGAACGATGATCGGTTTGGTCCCCGACGTTGAAAGAAGCGCCTGGGCCGTCTCGGTCACCAGCTTGTTCAAGTATTGAATCTGCCCAACGTAGCCTTCTCGATAGTCTTCCGGCGTCCCCACGTACGTCATAAAGTCGCTTCCGTCCCAATAGCCAAACGGCCCTTTCTTGCCCTTACGAGGAGTTCCATCCGCTGTGAAGACGAACGGTGGATGGGGAGCCAAAATGTGAGCAAACACAAATCGGGGCCTGGTGGTCGGCTTTTGCATCGTGTCCAGAGCCTCAAATGCAGCGAGAAGCATTTTTCTCCGATAATCAAACATAGACTGATTTCCACCCGACTGACCGGCCAGAGGAGTCATACGAGCAAGGGTGGCTTCGAACAAGGTCTGAGATTGGGGTCCTTCCATTCGGACACCGGCATGAGGAAACACGAACGCGGGAAAGCCGGTGGTGATCGCAAAGGTTGTATAGCCTCTCTCCCTAAGGGTCCGCTCCAATCGAGAATCGTTCACCAAATTGTTGAGTGCATCCCTATCTTTCTGATTCCTGCCTTGATCGGGCGCTAGATTGGAAATGTAGTCGAGGTTCAGGGAAGAAGCCAGGGAGATCGCGGTCTGACAATAGTTCGAATGATTCTCTGTGGGGACATAGAACCCTAAACTTCTCAGTCTCGAGATAAACGGCTCGTTATCGAAGTTCAAGTTCTTTTTGAGTTCGTCTTCGCGACCGTAGCCATCCAAGATGATGTAGAAGATATCCGGCGGGCGACCCTCCACCTTCTTCGCAGAACCGCTAGTTGCGGTGACGTGCGTATGCACCGGCTTGAGCCAATGCCAAGCAATTTGCCCTCCGCTCAAGAGAATCAAGAACACCGTGGCTCGATTAAGGAATTGCGTAGGCGGTCTCAGTCGCGTCAACCACCATCCAGCTCCAAGCGCCAGGCCCGCGTACACAATCGTCTGCCCTGGCGAACCCAAAAACGCAAGTCGTCCCGCGATCGCACCGAAGAGCCAGAACGCCGCAGTCAATACGGCCGTCACTAAAGCCCCCTTCTCCAAGCTTTGGAACAGTGCACTCAACAAAAGCCAAAGCGCCGCGCCTGCCCCAAACGCTATCGCCAGCGGACGCCAAAGATCGGCGATTGGGAAGATCCCCGTATTGACCAAATAGACTCCCAAGACGGGAAAGATCGCCAAGAAGGGTGGGTAAAAGGGAAATGGCTTCTTCACGCTGATCTCGCTTGCAAGAGATAGAGCGTCCGGCTCGTACCCGGAATCTCCTCACGACGTGCTACGGAGAAGAAATCGGCCACGGCCGCTTCAAATCCCTCCCTCGTGTATCCTTCAAAGACGTCTTTTCTCGTGGCCAGCATCCGCTGCACTTGCGAGTCGTCCTTCGCAACAAACTCGACGATCGCCCACGTGCCTAGCTGAGAAAGCCATGCGGCAAACTGAGTCAAGGGCACATTGTTCCCAATTGCCAGATGGTGAATCAGCGCGAGCGCTAACACCACGTCGACCGGTCCACGCTCCGCAAAGGACTCTCTTTCTCGATGAGCCCAGCCAAGAGCAGGTGATGGATTCGCAAAGTCCTGAACCAACGGAACCAATGCCGTCTGCCCCTCTTTTCGCCATTTCGCATAGGCTCGCTCTACTGCCTCGTACTCACTATCCCAGGCGAATACGGAGAGACCACGCCCGGCCAATATCTCGCTGAAGTGCCCCGTATTCGCGCCTAGATCCCATGCGGTGGTCGGTCGAGGCGAAATTGAATCGACAAACTCGCCGACCAGCTTCCCTTTTGCTAAGAAAGCCTGATCGGAATAGTTCGTGTTGTCGTAGTAATCGCCCCAAGTCGTCTTGCCAGGATCCCATATCAGCTTGCGTATCGTGCCCTCAAGGCTATCGATAATCCCCAGAAGAGCTGTCTTGGGAATTGAACCTTTCGACGCACCTCCCGAAGCGCCGGATCGAGTCGCTTTTCCGTGGGCATGGAGATGGGTAAGCAATCCAAAATTCCACTTCGAATTTTTCGGCAAGAGCTTCGCCGCCAAGTCCAAAGGCAAACCGTCCAAATGAGGGCGAAGGTCTCGCAATAGTCGGACGTCAACCAATGATGCCAAGGCTAAAGGCGCAAGGAAGTGTCGACAAAACTGCCCGTAAGCCTGCCAAGGTTCTCCTTCTCGATAAGCTTCAAATGACAGCGTATCGACATGGATCGCAGCACCGCCGTGAAACTGAACGTTATAGGCGCTCGCATCTTTCAGACACATTCCTTTAGCCAGAGACCGCCGCATAATCTCCAATGTCAAGAGCGCCGCTTCTTTCAGTTGAGAGAAACACCATTCGTATGGATAGGAGATCAGAGACACCCGCTCGGGCTGAATCACCTCTACGGCTTCCGAGGTCAAGGCATGATCAGGAGAAACGACCTGGTAGGAAAGAATGAGCTTCTCACCCACCAACTCGTCAGACAACCCTGAGTCCCTAAACTGCCTCCAGTCTTTCTCGCAGACGCGATTAACTTGTCGATAGATTGTTTGGTTATGAACGAAGACGAATCCGCTGGGATCGCGGAAGGAAGAAGGCAATCGCCCTTCGATCATTAGCCGCCAATATTTGTATCTTTCGATTTGCGAGGCGCAAGCGTTTTCCCACGCAACTTGTACCAAAACCCCTTCATCGCATACAGCGACGCAAAAACACCCGCCAGAGCCATCTGTAAGAGCATGCTGCCGGAACCACCATCGATGTAAGCCGGCCCGCATAAATGCACAAAGAGACCATTCATATATAGCAATACGAGGGGCTACGGCATTTGTTCAGTTCTTAGAAAAACGACCATTTCCATGAAAAATGTATGAAATGGCCCAGGTAAAGCAGAACACATCTGACATTTACCTCCAGATGCCCTTACTTGCGCTTGATTCCCTGTAGTCGTATAAAAAGATATGTTCGAAGACAAAAGCGGAAGAACGGTGAAATGCCTCGACGATGCGGAAGCCTACATTCTGAAGTTCATCGTCGAGAACCTCGCCCAGCACGACCGACGGGTGACGGACAAATCCCAAGATTTTGATCTCTACTTGCCATGGCTCATGGAGATTATCGAAAATCAGCGTATCCAACATGAGGACTGCGCCCCGGAAATCGTGACCCTGGAAAGGCTCTATATGGACGCAGCTTGGTCGTTAGTCATGAAAGGGACATTGCGCCCCGGCCCGCGGACCACCAGTAGCGATAGCGCAAAAGGAAGCTATGGAAAAGGATACTCCTTGACCTTGCATGGCAAGGCTCAGCTGAAAGATCGGATCCTCCAAAGAGCCAGCGAAATAAAAGATCAATCCTCCGTAGCTTAAAAATTTGCTGACACTTGTCGGTATTCATCGTATAATGCGGTGCAAATACCGACAAGTGTCAGCAAAACATGGACAAAAAGAAGAGCATAGGACGTGCCGAGGTCGAAGTACTTCGGTGGATCGCCGATCGGGATGGCGCAACCGTCGGCGAGATGGGTGATCACCTCGCCGAGACGAAGGGCCAAACGCGCAATACCGCCCTCACAATGATGGAACGCCTACGTAAGAAGGGCTTCCTTGAGCGCCGAAAGGTGGGCAAGATCTACCGCTACTACGCGGCACAAGACAAGCTCAACCTCTTGGAGAGCTTTGTCGAGGACTTCGTCGATACCATGCTCGGAGGGTCGGTGATGCCCCTGGTCGTCTATTTAAGTCGCCGCGCCGACCTGAGCCAAAACCAAGTTCACGAACTGCTCAAACTGGTCGAATCGCTCCCCGACGAGGAGGCCCCCGATGCGTGAAGTCCTGCTTACCACGACTTTCCAAAGCACGATCCTGCTGGCAGCGCTCTGGATTTTTCTGAAGGCTTTTCCTACCGTTCCGGCAAACACCCGTGCCTGGCTCTGGAGAATCGCCTTTCTGAAGCCACTCTTCGGTCTTCTACCCATGTCCGTGGTTCCTTTGCGAATTCTGCCTCCACCTCCAGTCACCCCAGAGATCGATATCCAACTCAGCTCGCCAGTCTTGACCTCAGCGACACCGCTTGCCAACCCCATCTCCAGCACTCCTCAATCGACAATCGATCCATGGATCGTTCTTTGGACAATCGGAGCCTCTCTCGTCGCCGCCTATTGGCTTTGGGGAATCGCACGTACCTACCGAGAGGCTCGCTCCACCGAGCCAGTGAGCGACCCCGAGGTTGTGGAACTGCTGGACACTCTCACCGCTCGCGCCGGACTCGTCCGCTCCATCCACCTGCGCGTTTCCGAAAATCTTCCCAGCGCCATGCTCTTGGCTGGAGCTTCCCCGGTGATCGTGGTGCCAAAGAGGATGCTGGATCGCGACGAACGTGACGATCTCCGAATGACGTTGGCGCACGAAGTTGCGCATGTTGCCAGACGCGACCTACCGTGGCTCGCCCTCACCGCCCTCGTCCAGATCGTCTTCTTTTTCAATCCTTTCATTTGGATTGCCGCTCGTAGTTCTCGTCTGGACCATGAGTCGGCTACCGATTGGTATGCGTCTCGACTTGCCAAGGTTCCAATCCGTGCCTATGCGGCGATGCTCATCCGAGCAACCGTAGGCGCCAAACGCGCGGCCGCTCTCGGTAGCGCATCCATCGCCATTGCCGAATCCTATCGCACGATCCACCGGAGATTAGAAGCCATGAAACACTTCAACTCAAAACCAACGTTTGCGCGCCGCCTCATCATCGGAGCCCTCGTCCTTCTTACGCTGTCTCTTTTCCCGATCTACCAGGTTGCCCAAGCATTGCCGATGGCTGCCATTCTTCGTTCGATTCCGGATCAACCTAAGCCCACTCAAAACACTCGGCGGCCATCCGCCCCGGTTGCCTCGCATCAGACGCTCAAGGTTGCACCTGCCCCAGGCCGTCCTTCTCTCTCGAGACCTATCTCAAAACCGACCAAATCGCCGTCTGCACCTCAGACTAAGCTCGCCGCACCCTCGGCCCCCGTTCCTATTGGCGAAAAACGGGCCATCGCCAGCCTTCCCAGCAAACCCCCGGTCATGGCCCCCTCTACAACCCCGCCAATATCTCAACCCGCCCGTACTCCGTCTTCGCCCCAACAAAGTCTAAAGAGAGGCGTATCCACCTTGGTGCTGCCTGCGAATTTCCATCCTGGGCCCCAAGGAATCACGATCGAATTCAACGGTATTTCAGCTAACGAAGCATTTCGCGCCTTGTTTAAGCAGACTGGTAAAAGCGTCGTTGTTTCTACGGATGTGAAAGGAACGGTCAGCTGCGTTCTCAGCAACGTCACCTTTGAGGTAGCTCTCAGCACGCTCCTCAAAGCCAGCGGAACAACCGCTGAAATCAGGGAAGGGGTCTATTTCATTCAACTCGCTTCCTCGGCTCCGGTCGCACCATCCTCGCGCCCGTTTCCCAGTTCTCAAACCAAGACGGACAACGTGACGATGACCTTAGATGGCGCAGAATTCTCACAAGTCATGAAGGCTCTGTTCCGCAATACCGGTCGCAACTATGCGCTTGACGAGGACATCGAAGGCAAGATTAGACTCGATCTCAAGAACGTCAACTTCGATACCGCCCTCAACAGCGTTCTCACCCAGGTGGGGGCGAAGTGGGAGATGAAACAAGGCATCTACCACATCTCCAACAAGTAAACAAAAAAGTGGGCCGTGCTGCGTTGCCCGGCCCACTTCTTCCTCTCCAAAGGAAACTTTAGCTAACGATTCCCAAAGGCTCCATCTTCTCCCACTTGCCTCGGGTGAAATCCGGAATATCGATCGACTGGCTTCGATTCCTAACCGACCACTCGCTAAGCGGACCGATCACCGACCAAGTCGCCGCATCGTAAACGTCCTGATCCAGCGGCAATCCGTTGCGGAGGCAGTAAACGATGCGCCATAGCATCACGAAGTCCATTCCCCCGTGGCCCCCCATGCGCTTCGCTTCCTCACCCACGCGCTTCCAAAGCGGATGATCGTATTCCTTGTAGAAGGCTTCTAATCCGTCGCCCTCTACCCACTCTTCCGTGCCCTTGGTCTTACCTTCACTCACCACCCGGTCCGGGAAGCCACCCCAAACGCCTTTGGTGCCCTGAATCAAGTTCAATCGGCTGTAAGGTCGCGGAAGCTGCTCATCCCACTGAACCATGATCGTCTTACCCTTAACGGATTTCACGATCGAGGTATTGATGTCGCCACAAACAAACTTGATATTCCGTCGCTCGTGTCCCTCTGGGAAATGCTCCCGGGCATAGATCTCACGAACGCGTGATGGCGAACTCACCGATGACATGTAGTCCAGTCGGTCGCCCCGGTTGATGTTCATGTACTGAGCCACCGGCCCCAATCCATGCGTCGGATACAGGTTACCGTTGCGTCGAGCGTACTCATAGGTGCGCCAAGACCCGGTCCCATGCTCGATTTCGAACATTTGTCCGCGCAAGTCGTGAATGTAAGCCGCCTCACCGTGAAGAAGCTCGCCAAACACGCCCAGCCGGCACATGTTCAATACCATCAACTCTTCTCGACCGTAGTTGACGTTCTCCATCATCATGCAGTGCTTCTGCGTGACTTCGGAGGTATCCACCAACTCCCAACAACCTTCGACCGTGGGTGAAGCAGGAACTTCGACGAACGCATGCTTGCCTGCCTTCATGGCGTCCACTGCCATCGGCACGTGCCACTCCCAAGGCGTTGCAATGATGACGATGTCGATATCGTCTCGCTCAAGCATCCGCTTGTAGTCGTGCTCGTCCTTGGTATAAAGCGTCGGTGCGGGCAGTCCCTTGTCCACCACACGCTTGGCGCTTCGCTCGGCGCTCGGCACGTGGTTATCGCAAATCGCCTTAACCTCGACACCTTCGATCGCCATCATCTGCGCAACATGCCCAGAGCCGCGCGCTCCAACTCCAATAAATCCAACTCGAACCTTATCGAGTTTGGGCGTCACCAATCCGGCAACAGATTTCGCACCCTTGGGGGCGCGCTTAGTCAACTGTGGTTTCTGATCCATGGCTAGGGCGCCGGTCGCGAGGGCAGCACTGGCGGCGCCGGCAGCAATCATAAATTCTCGGCGGTCGATTTTCCTCGGCATCTTGCCCCTAGGTTATCGCGCCGGTCGTAAAATCGCGCTAAACGAATCCTGAACTTACCCTGTTAAATCTCCCCCGCTCTCGCTGTTGGCAATCCTAAAATCGAAAATCCAAAATCTAAAATCAATCATGTTCCTCCTCTTTAGCATCGACGGCATGAGGCCCGACGCCCTCCAAGCGGCGAACACCCCCAACATCGACCACCTCATCGCCACCGGCGCCAGTACCATGACCGCCCGCACCGTCATGCCCTCCGTGACCCTTCCCTGCCACACCTCCATGCTCCGAGGAGTCGATGTCCCCCGTCACGGCATCACCTCCAACACCTTCGCTCCCCTCGCCCGCCCCGTCCCCAGCCTCTTCGACGTCGCCTACCGCCAAGGTCTCCACTGCGGTTTCTTCTACAACTGGGGTCCCCTCCGAGACCTCCACGAGCCGGAATCCGTCGCCATCGACCATTACGTCCATGACGCCCACCGCCCCGAAGGCGACCAACGCGTCGCCGATGCCACCGTCCAGCACCTCGCCGGTCTCGATTTCGCCATGGTCTATCTCGGCTGGACCGATGAGTGTGGCCACATGCACGGCTGGATGAGTCCCGAGTACATGCAAGCCATCGAAGATGCCGATCGCTGCGTGGGGCAAATCTTACACGCCGCCCCCAATCCCACCGTCCTTCTCCAAAGCGATCACGGCGGCCACGGTCAAGCCCACGGCACCGATTGCGACGAGGACATGATCATCCCCTGGATCCTCTCCGGCCCGGCCGCCAAGTCGTCCCACCAGATTCAGTCGCCCGTCCGAATCTTTGATACCTGCCCCACCATCGCCCACATCCTCGGTCTCCCCACCGCCCGCGAATGGGAAGGCGAGCCTATACATGAGGCTTTAGCGGAGGTTTAGGGCAACTTGAGAAGGTCGAGACGATGCTATCGCTGATGATGGGAATCATGCTTCTTCAACCTCTTCCCGATTGGAACCCCAACCCAGCCGCCGGAGATTGGTTGCTTCACAATGTCAAGGCAAAGGCCGGAGTCTTTCGAAATGGAGAAAAAGAACTTGTCATCGCCAACGGGCTGATCGCAAGAAAATTCCGAGTCGAACCCAACCTCGCCACCGTGGCCCTGGACGAACTCACCCATCGGGAATCGTTCGTCCGCGCCGTCAAGCCGGAAGCCCTCATCACCCTCAACGGCCAAACCTATCCCATTGGCGGACTCACCGGCCAACCTGACCACGCCTTTCTCTTCCCCCAATGGCTCGACCAGATGAAGAGTCCAGCCAACGCATTTCAGTTCAAAGGCTACGAAGTCGGCCAGCCCCATGCCGTCATCCCCTGGAAGCAATCCCTTCCCGCCTCCAACCAAGTCAATCCTGCGCCTGGCGTCTCGCTGACGCTCAAATTCGCTCCGCCTGCCGGCAAACTGCCCGGAGTAGAGGTCCAAGTTCACTATGAGATGTACGACAACATGCCCGTCCTCGGAAAGTGGATCACGATCCATAACCAAGGCCCCGAGCCTGTTCGACTCAACAAATTCATCAGCGAAACGTTGGCCGTCGTCGAGCCGGAATCCATCGTCGAATCCACCAATCAATGGCGAGAGCCCAATCTCACCGTGGTCACCGATTACTCATTCGGTGGAATGGCTCAAACCAACTCCAACCGCACCGCCTATTGGGTTGAGGACCCCGAATATCAAACGCAGGTCAACTACGACCGAAAGACTCCCTGCCTGCTAGAAGTCCGCCCCCCTCTTGGCCCCGACGTAGACATTGCCCCAGGGAAGGATCTCGCCACCTTCCGCACCTACGAACTTGTCCACGACTCCTACGAACGTGAACGCCAGGGCCTCGCCATCCGCCAAATGTATCGCACCCTCGCCCCTTGGAGCACCCAGAACCCCATCATGCTCCACCTGACTTCCACCGATCCCAAAGTCGTCCATACCGCTATCGACCAGGCGGCCGAAGTGGGTTTCGAGATGGTCATTTTCAGCTTTGGCAGCGGACTCAACATGGAAGACGCGTCTCCCGCCAATATCGCGCGATTCAAAGCCTTCCGAGAATATGCCAATTCAAAGGGTCTCCTCCTCGGCGGATACTCCCTTCTCGCCAGTCGCCGCATCGACGATCAAAACGACGTGATCAACCCCAAAACCGGCAAGACCGGGGGCGCCATCTTCGGTAACTCGCCCTGCCTGGGCTCTCAATGGGGCGAACGCTACTTCCAAAACGTCAAGAAGTTCATCGAAGAGACCGGCTTCCAACTCTTGGAGCACGATGGCAGCTATCCCGGCGATGTCTGCGCCTCAACCACTCACCCGGGGCATCGAGGTCTCGAGGATTCGCAGTGGACGCAATTCCAGCAGATCGCGGACTTCTACCGTTGGTGCCAAGGCCGAGGCGTGTACCTAAACGTCCCCGATTACTACTTCCTTTCCGGCTCGAACAAAACCGGCATGGGATATCGCGAAACCAACTGGTCCCTTCCCCGGGCGCAACAGCACATCCACGCCCGTCAAAATCTCTTCGACGGAACCTGGACCAAAACCCCGAGCATGGGCTGGATGTTTGTACCCCTGGTCGAATATCAAGGGGGCGGTCCCGCTGCCACCATCGAACCCCTAAAAGACCACCTTCACGACTATGAAATGCACCTTGCCAATAACTTCGGCTATGGCGCACAGGCCTGCTACCGCGGCCCCCGGCTTTACGACAGCCCCGAGACCAAAGCCGCCGTCATCAAATGGGTGTCCTGGTTCAAGAAATACCGGGCCATCCTCGAATCCGACCTCATCCATGTCCGTCGAGCGGACGGCCACAATCTCGACTGCATCCTTCATGTCAATCCCAACCTCAAGGAAAAGGGGCTCGCCATGATCTGGAACCCCACCGATCAAGAATTGACTCAGGTGATTAAGATCCCCGTCTACTACACCGGCCTCCGAACCAAATGCCAAGCGTCGGTAGGAGAATCCAAACCGCGCGAGGTTAAGATCGATCCCGACGGTTCCATCGCCCTAAAAGCCACCGTTCCCCCACAATCCTGCATTTGGGTCGTGATACGCTAGCCGAATGGTCACCATCCGAGGCTATCGAGACAAAGACGCTCCTGCCCTGTGTGGTGCCTGGAACGCCGTATGGCCCCACATCGCCCGTACCCCCGGGGAACTTGCGCGAGAAGCCAAAGAGTTGGAGCCTCAATACCAATCTCGCTTCGAGGTCGCCGAAATCGAAGGAACCTTCGTGGGTTTTTCGGAGTGCGTCCGTAATATCGGCTCGTACCACCCTCAGAAATGGACCATTAACATCATCGTTGTCCCCGAACATCGTCGCAAAGGTTTCGGCGCTCACCTCTACGATGCCGCCCTCACCTGGCTAACCCCTCAAGACCCCATCCGCCTCACCACCAACATCTTCGAGGACGACGCCGACGCCAACGCCTTCTGCCTTAACCGAGGATTCACTGAGCGGAAGCGAGACTTTGAGTCCGAGTTAGAATTGGACACCTTCGACCCCGTCATCCTGGACCAAGTCGCCTCGCGCCCTCTCCCCCAAGGCGTAACCATCAAACCCCTCGCTGAGATCGACTCGCCCGAAATTCGACGCGCCTTCCACGAAATCTTCGAGGAAGTTCGCAAAGACACTCCCCGAGCCGAGCCACCCACCCCCCTCGCCTTCGAACTTTTCGATCAGCAAGTTCTCGGAGATCCTGACTTCCTGAAAGAAGGAACCATGCTCGCCCTCGACGCAAGCGGTCGCCTCATCGCCTTCACCGGCGTCTTTGCCTCCCCGTTCGAAGGCTCCGTCGAACAATGGCTCACCGGTTGCCGTCGTGAACATCGCGGTCAGGGAATCCCCACCGCCCTCAAAGCCGCCGGAATCCGCTGGGCGCTAAACATCGGAATGAAGAAGATCCTTACCGACAACGATTCTCGAAACGCGCCGATGCTCGCCATCAACGACCGATTCGGCTTCAAGCGCAAAACGGCTTTTCTGACGATGGTCAGAGACTTGGTCGAAATCTAAACCCAAACCCACCCTGAAGGGTACTAACTAGTGATGCGCAAATCCTTCATGCTTCTTCTTCCCCTCCTCACTATCGGTTGCGGTTCTGCCCCCACCGGTCGCGACTGCACCATCAGCTACCGAGAAGCCACCGGAGGCCTCGCCTCAAGCTATGGCAAGATCGTCGAGGTCTCGGACGACTGGGTGAAGCTCGAAAACTCCTTTTCCAATCCAAAAGTCAAAACTACCGTTTGGGTGCCCCGAAGCAACATCGCCTCCGTGTCTTGCAACGAAGTAACCGAGGTCAACCCATGATAGTAACGAATAGCGTAACGCACTCTATTTGCCCTTATTTCGGCAAGTTTCGCAAGAATTTAGTTGTCAAGCAAACTTAGCCTGCGGGTTAACCGTGTTCGAACCTAAAACCTCCATGGAAGATGTTCATGGAGCAGACCCTCACCCTTGTTCAAGAACAGCGCAAAGTGCAGCCTACCGAGGTCGAACACGTCTTTGGGCTAGAAGAATTTATCGTCAGCAAAACAAACCTTCAAGGCCATATCACTTACGCCAACGAGGTGTTCTGTCGTGTCTCAGGATTCACAAGAGAAGAGTTGATCGGCGCCCCACATGTCCTCGTCAGACATCCGTCGATGCCGAGGTGCGTCTTCAAACTCCTTTGGGACACCATCCAAGACGGGCGCGAGATCTTCGCCTACATCAAGAACATGTGCCGGAACGGGGACCACTATTGGGTTTTGGCGCATGTGACTCCAACCTTTGACAGGGCGGGCAAAACTGTCGGCTATCACTCTAATCGTCGCTCTCCGGATCGGCAAGCCGTTCAATTCTTCGAGAAAATGTACGGACTGCTTCTCACGATTGAGGAGACGCACACCGACCGCCGAGCTGGCTTGGACGCTTCGTACCAAGAATTGCTCCATATCCTAAACAATGAAGGAAAGTCTTACGATGAACTCGTCTTCTCCCACACTCGAATCTAACTCGACCATCGCTGGGAACCGCGAGATGATCGACGAAGCGCGCGCTGTGTGCCGATCAGCCTCCCGGGGAGATCTGGAACCGCGCATTCACGCCATACCAAGCGATCCTGCATTCGCCGATCTTGCCCTCTCGATCAACGCATTATTGGATACCACCGACGCCTTCGTCAGAGAAGCCGGAGCCAGTCTTCAGGCTGCCGCCGATCAACGCTTTTACCGGAAAGTTGTCACGCGAGGCATGCCAGGTTCGTTTAAGCGTGGGTCCGATATCATCAACCAGGCCTCAAACCAGCTCTCGAGGCAAGAAGAAATCCTCTCCACTGCCCGTCAAGAACGTCTTGAGATTTGCGATGAACTCAATCGAATGGTCGAAGAATCGGCTCAACGAATTGAAAGAGTCGTAAAGAACATTGACGAGATCATGAACGGAGCCCGCGTCCTCGCACTCAACGCAACCATTGAGGCCGCCCGTGCGGGAGAAGCAGGGCGAGGGTTCTCCGTCGTTGCTTCCGAAGTCAAAAAGATGTCCGACCATATCGCCGAGTCGATGGGCGGAATCACCATCGAGCTCCAAAACTTTCGCGCCGAGTCACAGAGAGTCCTCGATCAAATCGCAGCGAAATAGTCGCTGCTCCACAATCCCTCTCTCTCGCCGTTTGAAGGGTTCTCCCTCTTCGTCGAAAGGGGGAGAAATGGAATTTTTGTCCTGACACAAACCTATGCCATAAGATTAACAACCTCCCCTTAACCGCCGCCGTCCCACATTTTTGAATCTAAATTTGGTATCCTCTACTTCAACCGAATTGAGACAACCCACTCAAACGGGGGACCCATTCCTTTGTGGGGCGAATCGCAACCGCGTAGGCTGCTCTCATGCCGAGCCCGTCAGCTAACCCCGTAGGCAAACCGAGAGATCTGGGGCTTTATCTTTTCTGAGCCCAGTTCTCCCCTGACCCTTACCTAGGGAGGTATGAATGCAGACCGAGAACGGCCTGACCGCCGTCGTAGATGACCGTTATCTGCGTACAGCGTCGAATCCGCGCTATTCGGTGCGGCTGCCAATGCCCAACGGCGCGTTGGCGCAAAACGAAGCCTATTTCTTCTTGGAAGAAGACGGCCAGCGGAAGAAGATTAGGTTCCACGACTACGACGAAATCTATCTTCGCCCAGGATTATACGAACAGCTCTTTTATGATCGCCTGAAATGCGAATCACCCACCCGAATGGCAGAATGGCTGAGTAAAGCCGTGAACGACGCTGGCGAGCGAACCCAATCTCTAAGGGTGCTCGACCTTGGTGCGGGAAATGGCATGATGGGACAGGCGCTGGCGAAAGAGGGTGTGGCGCGCCTCGTTGGAGTGGACATTCTTCCCGAGGCAAAGATGGCCACCGAAAGAGATCGCCCCGGACTCTACGATGCCTACTTCGCTGGCGATTTAACGCAGTCCAAGTCAGATCTACTCACGGAGCTTAGCGAATGGAAGTTCGACTGCCTCACCACCGTCGCCGCTCTAGGATTTGGAGACATCCCAACCATGGCCTTCATCAATGCGTACAATGCCATCGAAAAGGGGGGTTGGGTGGCTTTTAACATCCGGGATACGTTCTTAAGCCAGGAAGACGACACCGGTTTCTCCGTTCTCATCCGCGCCGTTCTACTCTCGCAGAAAATGGAACTGCACCGCATGATTCGGTACCGACACCGCTACTCCATTGACGGAGAGCCGCTGTACTACTACGGAATCGTCGGCAGAAAGCGAAGCAATCTGACCACTGACGTGGCGAATGGCTGAGATCGCGAGCTCCGCGCTGATTCGGTTCGAGGACGTAGGCAAATCGTATGACGGAGGGCAATCGTTTGCGGTCCGCCACGTCTCGTTCCAAATCGCAAAGGGAGAGACCCTGGTTCTGCTGGGGTCCTCGGGAAGCGGCAAAAGCACGCTTCTCAAAATGATCAATGGGCTGATCGCGCCTAGCCACGGTGCGGTGACCGTGCGTGATCGGTCCGGACAACAGCTTCAATCGGTGCAAATGCGCCGTTCCATCGGCTACGTCAGCCAGGGCATCGCCCTGTTTCCCTTCATGAGGGTGTGGGAAAACGTAGCCCTCCCGCTGCGCCTCGCCGGATTGCCAATCGAAGAAAGGAAGAGAAAGGCAACCGAAGCGTTACGACTGGTGGAACTCCCAGAGGGTGTGGAAGACCGCCTCCCTTCGGAACTCTCCGGCGGGCAGCAGCAGCGTGTGGGGGTGGCCCGCGCGCTCGTGACCGGAACGGACATCCTGCTGATGGATGAGCCGTTCGGCGCGCTGGACGCCATCACCCGCGAATCCCTTCAAGCCGAGGTGGCTCGTCTCAAAGAAAAACTCGGCGTCACCATCGTCTTCGTCACCCACGATCTGTTCGAAGCCCTTGCCCTGGCCGACCGGATCGTGGTCATGCACGAGGGGAACATGGAACAGATCGGCACGGCGGACGAGATGCTCCACCAACCCGCGACCGACTTCGTCCGCGAGCTCTTCGAAAAGCCCGCCAAGCTCCTAAAAGTGGGAGGGAGAGCCTAAATGTCCGGTTTCTGGCAAATGGTCCAAAACAGGTCGCCCGACCTGCTGGAAAGACTCCTTGAACACCTCAAGCTGGCCGGGATCGCCACGCTCATCGCCATTGCGGTCGGGGTGCCCATGGGGGTTCTGGCGCTCCGATCGAAACCGGCGAGAAGCGCCCTCCTGGGCCTGACTTCCGTCCTCCAAACCGTTCCCAGTCTCGCCCTCCTGACGTTTTTGCTTCCGTTCTTCGGCATCGGCGCAACCCCGGCCATCATCGCCCTTGTCCTCTATGCGCTCCTTCCCATCGTGCGCAACACATACACCGGCCTGACCGGCACGCCTCCCGCGATGCTGGAAATGGCCGATGCGCTGGGTTTGACGAGGTTTCAGCGCCTGCTGATGATCGAATCTCGGTTCGCAGCCCCCATGATCATGGCGGGCGTCCGCACCGCCGCCACCGTGAGCATTGGCATCGCTACCCTCTCCGCCTTTGTGGGAGCGGGCGGATTGGGCGCGTTCATCAACCGAGGACTCTCCCTCAATAACATGGACCTCGTCCTCCTCGGCGCGGTCCCCGCCGGCCTACTGGCGCTCTATGCCGATTGGGTTTTGGGCGTCTTAGAAAATGGCCTCAAACCCGGCCACAAGAACGGCCCCCTTATGGCTCAAGGTTTCGGCGCCGTCGTCGTCGGAGTATTTGCCTTCGGTTGGCTCTACATCAATGCGAAAAGCTATTCACCGCAAATCGTGGAGAAGAAGGGCGGACGCATCGTGGTCGGTTCCAAGAACTTCACTGAGCAGTTCATCCTCGCAGAGATCATCGCCCAAGCCCTCGAAGCCAAGACCGACCTAAACGTGGTCCGCAAGCTCAACCTCGCCGGTACGGCCGTCTGCCACCAAGCCCTCCTCAGCGGCGATATTGATCTCTATCCCGAGTACACCGGCACCGCCCTGCTCAGCGTCCTCAAGGTCCCCGCGCCGCCCAATGGAGAAGACGCCTGGGACGAGGCCAAGAAGGGCTACCAGGAGCAATACAACCTCGACTGGATCACCCCCTTCGGCTTCGCCAACACCTACGCCCTCGCCGTCCGAAGCCAAGACGCCGAGCGGCACGGCTGGAAATCCATTACCGATCTCCAACCGGACGCCGCTCACCTCAAGGCCGGATTCACCGCCGAGTTCCGTGAACGAGACGACGGTTACCCTGGCCTTGCGAAGAAGTACGGCTTCAAGTTCGGCAAAGCTGTGGACATGGAGCCTTCGCTGATGTACCAAGCCATCAAGGAGTCTCAAGTCGACGTCATCTCCGCCTTCTCCACCGACGGTCGCATCGCCGCCTATGACCTTGCCTTGCTGGAAGACAACGACCACTTCTTCCCACCCTACGACGCCGGCATCGTCATCCGTCAACAAACCCTCACCGCCCACCCCGAAGTCGCCGAAGTCCTCGCCGACCTCAGCGGCAAGCTGGACGAAGCCAAGATGCAACAACTCAATCTCGCCGTCGACCGAGACAAAAGACGCCCGAAAGACGTCGCCAAGGCATTTTTAGAGGAAATTGGTTTGAGATGACTGCTACTGCCAGTCCTCACTTCTCACATACATCGCTGTCAGGTCATTCCGAGCGTCCAAAGCCCCACCTCGCATCATTCCGAACAAATGAAAATGCCCTCCCGTGTCCTGACAAGTGGAGAGCCACCGATACCGTCGAGCCAAACACTCAAATGCCGCCTCGCTTCCTGTAAACACCAAGGTACGGGCGTGCTGCGCCAAAACAATGACATCCGCCGACGGATCTTCCGGATAGCAAACCGGGCCTTCGGCGTCCATATCGAGATCTCGCAAGGAAACCGTTCGGTCCCCTTCCCAGCGCAACCGCCCTCGCATGTCCTTCCATGCCGAAGGTGGCAATTGCAAAGAGTGATGACAAAAGACCACGTCTAGCCCCTCGGAAACCCACTCCGGACGAAGTGAACCGCGAGGTACGAAAACCACTGCCTTGGCCCGTCTCGCCGCCAATTGCGAGCAATCCGCAAGCAGAAGCGATCCACTTGAGTCCGAACAAGTCCCCGGTGCCCCCGAAAACTCACACCCGAAAACTCTCTGGCAATTTGAGAATGGTGAAATCACCTGCACTCCCCCCTTCCGAAAGGGTGCACACCCTGCTCGAATCTTTAATTCGCGGAAACTCATTACTCCTCGTTTTTAGTCGTTGTCAAAAAGGTCGATTCCCATCGAGCTTCCCAAAGAATTCCCTAGGATCGATAGATCGCCACAGGTCCCGAGACGGAGGGGAGATTGTCTATTATAAGGAACTCCTTTTGAACTCGAACCCAATGCATTCTGGAATCTGAAAGGCTCAAGCAACGCAAATGATCCTCGGCGACTACCAATCCCTCGAAATCGCTCGCGACACCAATCAAGGTTTGTACTTGACGGATGGCGTCTACGAGGTCCTGCTTCCCCGTCGCCAATGCCCGCCCCACGCTCACATCGGCGAGCCCATTCGCGTCTTTGTGCTGACGGACTCCGAAGATCGCCCCATCGCCACCACCAAGGTGCCGTATGGCAAGGTCGGTGACTTCGCCGCCCTCAAAGTGGTGACCGTCGCCGATTCAGGTGCGTTCTTGGATTGGGGCCTCGACAAAGACCTCTTCTGCCCCTTCAAGGAGCAAATCGTGCCCATGAAAGAGGGCCAGCGCTACGTAGTTCGAATCTACATTGACCAAGCTTCGGAGCGCATCGTCTGCACCTCGAAGATTCACAAGTTCCTCCGCCCCACCGGCGAGGACCTGAAACCCGGCCAACCCGTCAAAGTCATGATCGCCGGATTCACGCCGAACGCGGCGACCGTCATCGTCAACAACGAGATCAAGGCCAGCATCTTTAACGACGAGATTTACGAGAACTTACGCGTCGGCGACGTGCGAGACGGGTTCGTCAAATCGATCCGCCCCCAAGACCAAAAAGTCGCCATCTCCCTTCGCCCCGTCGGCTACCAATCCGTCCTCGGCGAACGAGAAAAACTCTTGGCCGCCCTCAAGAAAAACGGCGGATTCCTCCCCCTCTCCGACCGATCCACTCCCGAAGAAATCCACCGAGCCCTCGGCCTCAGCAAAGGCGCGTTCAAAAAGCTCATCGGCGCGCTCTACAAGGAAGGAATCATCCAAATCGAAACCCACGTCATTCGATTGAAGGGTTAACGCACCTAACCCGACAGTTCCGTACTTCGCCTGAGCGATCCCAATGAAAGAAACGCGGTGAAGCCTTTAGCGAAGTCACAATCCCTAAAACCTAACGCCTCCGCGTCAGCGACCCTAACGCCTGCATAGCGGCAAAGCCGCTATGCAACGGCCCCTTCGGCAGCACCGATAAGCTCTGGAAAGTGCGTCGCATCCTCAAATCCGTTCGCCAGGAGCCGCCGCTGGTATTCTCGCAGGCCCTCCAGCATCGAGTCGTCCATCTTATAGGCCATCACGCTCTCAAAGTAGTCGCGCGCCGTTTCTTCCGGCCAGTTGGCCTGACTCATGGCCCGGGCGACCATCGTCTTCCGATTCCGCCAAATGTATTCCGGCTCCGCGCCGTCGCTCGATCCCACGCAAGCCGCCGCCCGATTCAGCCACCATGCAAGCTCGGGTGTCACCTTCTCATTGCCGATCCACGCCGCCCACACAAAAGGCTTTCCGGTCAAGGCGACCCACTCCGCCCCCAAGTCCAGCACCGTAAGTCCCGAGCCGTCGGTCATCATCCCAATATCGCCAATGAGGACGCAGGCATCGGCTTGTTCCAGCATCGTCTCCAGATTCGGAGCCAACTCCACCGTCTCCGGTCGAACGCCATAACGCTCCCCTAAAATGATCTGCGCGAGCCGATTGCTCGTCATCGAACTCTGGTCTAAGGCGAGCTTCTGGATCTCCGCCGGAGGAACCTTCGAGAAGAGCCGTACGCTCTTCACCGCTCCCCGAGATCCAATGCACACCCCTTCCGCCATCCGGCGATCCGCGACCCGAAGCGCATCTACACTCGAAACCAAAATCGCATCCGCCTCACCCGATTCCAAGAGTGCGGGCAATCGAGAGGGAACGTCGTAAAGGACTCGCACCGGACTGGCCGCTCCCATCTCCTCGAACATCTCCACGAGGGGAATCGCATTTACATAGGAGACACAGCCAACGGTATATCGAGTCATCTTCTCTTCTAACGATACCTACGCCCCGCCCGACTCTGGCACGCCAAAAGCCCTTCCGATTACTTCCATCCAAACAAGTCGAAAAAAGATTGCAGATTCTCAACTCGATGGAACTCCACCACCATCGGCCCTTCCTCACCGGAAGTCACCAACCGCAGACGCCGCCCCGGCAAACGCTGCAAGGGCGTCTTCGTGCCTTGAGCCGCATTCACAATTTCCAGTTGGTCGGGGCCAGCCAGTACATCGCCCTCCGCGAAGGTTTCGTACCGCACCCCGCACGTCCAAGTCGATGCCGCCGTAGCCGTCCCATCCCCCATTCTCAGATAAATGCGAGAACGCAGGGGATCGCACGATTTGCCGTTAACCGACAGCAGATCAGGCTCCCACTCACCACCAATCGGATCCAGCTCCCGGGCGAGTTCATGCCCCAAGACGGCCAGTCCAACGCAGGCGAGCACGGCCATCCAGAATCGCCGAATTTGGGGATCAGGCGGTAGATCCATGCGCTAAAGACGCACGGACATCATGCCTGAGTTCAAGAGCCGGAGACTCACGCGTCTTCTTGGATGAGTTGAAACCAATGACCGTCAGGCCCGGAAAAGGTTAGACAATCGGGCGATCCATCCTGCCCTCGAATCGGAATGCCATGAGAGGCTAGCCTTCGACAGGTTTCCTCCAAATTGTCCGTAACTAATACTATCGCCTGAGAAGCGTCTTGATAGCTGTCCGCCGATGAATCCGAGTGAATCCCCGGTCTCAGGAGAAACTCCACGCCGCCGGATCGGAGCCACACAAATCCTCCTTGCTGCTCTTCCTCAATATCAAATCCAAGCCCCTCTGAGAAGAACCGCTTCGAAACATCGGTGTCCCGACAAAACAACTCCACGTGTCGAAACCGCATGAAGATCATACGAACGGTATGACAAGAATTGCGCCCACAACGAAACGCCAGGAAGGCTATTTCTTTCTGACCACCGCGATCACACTGCTCCCCCACGGTAAACCAAGAAGCTTAATCAACCCTGCCTCCATATTTTGCAGCCCGATCAGAATCGAATTCATCCACTTCGGCACAGGAACCAGATTCGCTTTCGCATCCCCTTTTCGCCGTTTCTCAAAGAACCGAACGATCACCACCAACGGGAACAAGAAGAACACCGAGTAACTAAACCGAACGCCCTGGAATCCCAAACCCAGCAGTTGAGAGCGAAGCTGTCCCAGTCGATACCTGCGAAAATGCATCAACGCCACATCGTGTGGCCCCCACAGAGACATGAACGCGGGCACGCTCAATACCAAGGTGCCTCCAGGTTTCAAAACGCGAAGCGCCTCTTGAAAAGCGCGATTGTCATCCGGGATGTGTTCAAAAATGTCGAGTCCGATAATGGCATCGACCGAATTCGAAGCCAGAGGCAACGCTTGCCCGTCCCCTTGGATCAATCGCTTCAATCCTCGCTCGGAACAAAACCCCAGCGCCAAGGAACTCATATCTAAGCCAACCGGTTCGGACCAACCTGAAAGCTCGCGCAGAACCACGCCAGTTCCGCATCCCAAATCCAGAACGCGCCGCGCCGAAGGCGCATACTTCCGAAGCAATCCAATCGCCAAGTTTCGCCGCCCAACGAACCACCAATAGTGGTCCTCCAGGTCATACATGCGGCGATACTCTTCTGGATTCACTCCTTCCCCAGTCGTGCCTTCTTGCCCCGGAGGCGAAGTTTCACCAGATCGCGCAGCATCCGAGGCCCATCTCGAAGGAGAACCACCTTCGACCCCTCCTGGTGAGACCACCGAATCGGTACTTCGTCAATTCGATATCCCAGATCGCGCGCAATCATCAATGCCTCAAAATCGAACGAAAACCCGTCCAGCGTGCACCGCTTGAAAATGTCTTGGGACGCCTTCCGGGTGAACATCTTAAATCCGCACTGCGTGTCGTCGATTCCCTTAATCGCCAAGGTTTGAACCGCCTTGTTAAAGGCTCGCCCCAGCATTTCGCGGTACCAAGGCTGGCGGATCTCCAGGTTGCTGTCCTTGAGGGGGCGACTCCCAATCGCCACGTCCGCGCCTTCCTGCATGTGCTTAAGGAGCTTTTCGGTCTCTTCTTGGGGAGTCGCGAGGTCTGCGTCGCAGAAAAGCACCAGATCGCCCGTCGCTTCCAGCATTCCCTTGCGAACCGCGTACCCCTTGCCCCGATTGGGCGAATAGGCCACCAGCTTAAAGTTAGGATGTGAAGCCACAAACTCCTCCACAAGTCGATTCGTGGAGTCCTTGCTGCCATCGCTCACAATCGCAACGTCCCAAGGATACGGTTGGGCAGCGTAATACTCGGCAAGCCGCTCCAAAGAGGGGCGGATCCGCGCCTCTTCGTTGTAGGCAGGCACGACCACGGAAAGATGCGGCAGGCTCAAGTCGTCGGAGATGATACCGCCTGGGTGAGCTTCGCCTTTGCCGAAGCTTTCGCCAGAATCAACACAGCCGACAATATGCATATTCCCCCGAACGCTTGCGCCACCCCGATCCGTTCCCCAAGGAACATCACCGAGAGCGTCGCCGTCGCCAAAGGCTCCACTGCCGCCAAGGTCGAAGTCACCACCGGCCCTACCCGCTCAAGCCCGGCGAGCAACGTGCTAATTGCGATAAACGTGGGCACCACCGCCAATAAAACGGCCCAAATCCATCCAACCGGTTCCGTCGGCCACTGAAGACCTTGGGCCAACGCCATCACCAGATAAGCGACCGCTGCCGTTCCCAAGACCACTAACGAAGACGCCATCGCATCGATCCCGTTGAGTACTCGATAACCCAGCAGCAGATAGCTCGAGTAAAAAAGGGCCGTCCCCACTCCAAAAGCAATTCCAATCGCATTCCCCGCGGTCGAAACCCCAACAATCAGGACCGAACCACCAAACGCCAACCCCAACGCCAGCCACTTCGGCATGCTCATCCGTTCATGGAAGAACACGATTGATCCCAGCGTCACGATGGCCGGATACAAATAGAGCAACAGCGAAACCATGCTCGCCGGAATGTACTTGAGCGCAGCGAAGAACGTGAAAGATTGGCCAACGTAGAACCCACCCATCAAGAGCAAGCCCTTAAACTGCCTCTTATCCGGCCACTTGGGCCGCTTCCAAACGGCAAGCGCCGCCAAAAGCGCCGTTGCCACCCCGAAACGAACCATCAACAGCGTAATCTGCCCAAACCCCGCCTCATAAGAGCGGTGAGCAAAGAGCGCCAGCGTCCCAAACGCCAGCGAAGACACCAAGACCATCACCGTCCCAAGCGCACTCCGCGACATCCTCACAATTCTGACGCGCAAAGCGCCGAGCCCCCAGGTACTTAGGAGGTCCATTCTCGCAAAAAATTAGAATTGAGCCTATCATGGCGACGGCTAACCCTATGCTCTCCATCCTCGCTTTTTGCATCGCCTCCTCTGTCCTTCCCTACCGCTGGGTCTATGTCCAAACCAACTTGCAGGTACCAAAAAACGCCGATATGCTGATTGAGCTCATTCCCCGGGCCAAGCGCGCGGGTTACAACGGCATCGTGCTTGCCGACACCAAGCTTCAACGGCTGGATAGCGTCCCCGACTGGTACTTCGCCAATGCTCGCCGAGTCCTCGCCAAAGCTAAAGAGAATCAGATCGACCTGATCCCAGCCATCTGGCCGATGGGGTATGCCAGCGCCATGCTCGGGCATGATGTCAACCTCATCGAAGGGATGCCGGTTCAGAAAGCTCCCTTTGTCGTCCATGGTTCCGAGGCGCGACCCGAAGATGAATCTAACTTACTTGCCAATGGTGGGCTGGAACAAACCGCCCAAGGCAAACTCGCGGGCCTCTCAATGCAGGACGGCCCCGGCGTCAGTTCCATCCCCGATCCTCAAGTCAAGCACGAAGGCGCCCAATCAATCAGGATGGAAAACTTCCATCAGGGCAATGAGGCCGGAAACGCTCGCCTTGTCTGGACCGTCCCCGTACGACCCCATCGCCAATACCGAATCTCTGCCTGGGTGAAGACCCAAGACCTCCGAGGCTATGTCCAAGTCACCGCCTTGGACGAGACCGGAAGAAGCCTAACCATTAACGATCTTCCCTTAACCGGCACCCGCGACTGGAGCCAAATCCAAATGTCGTTCAATTCTCTCCAAAATCGCCAAGTAAGACTCTATATCGGTGTTTGGGGAGGAAAGGCAGGCCGCATCTGGTGGGACGATGTCAAACTCCAAGATGGCGGACTTCTCAATGTCCTCCGTCGCGCCGGTTGTCCCGTGGAAGTGGCCTCCGACAAGGGAGAAACCTTTACCGAAGGCAAAGACTATGCCCGGATCGAGGACCCCAAACTTGGCGCCACCCCTTGGGCCGGAGAATACGAAGCCGAGCACCAATCCCCTTCCCTGCGCATCCTCCCCAACTCGCGAATCAAGAACGGCCAGCGCCTTCTGGTTAGCTTCTTTCATGCCAAAACCGGTCCAAACAATCAAGCTGCCATCTGTCTAAGCGAGCCCAAAACCGCCGAGGTCATGCGAGATGAACTCCAAAGAGTCGCCGACCTCTTCCATCCCAAAGGCTTCTTTTGGAGCCACGACGAAATTCGGGTTGGTGGCTGGTGCGCCGCCTGCCTAAAGACAGGTTTAACCCCAGGCGGAATCCTCGCCGCCAACGCCCGCCTCGGCGCCCAAATCCAAAATCGAATTCAAAAAGGTTCCGAAATCTACGTCTGGTCTGACATGTTCGATCCCTTTCATAACGCCGTGGACAACTACTATCTCACCAACGGAACTCTCGCCAAATCATGGGAGGGCCTCTCAAAAGATGCGATTGTCGTCAACTGGAACTCCGGCAAGGCAAAAGACTCTCTTTCGTTTTTTGCCCATCGTGGGAACCGGCAAATCCTTGCCGGCTATTACGATTCCCCCACAGAGAACTTCAAACCCTGGCTCGCCGAAGCCGCCAAAGTGCAAGGCGTGGTCGGCGTGATGTACACCACCTGGGTCGGCAACTACGACGATCTGGAGGCCTTTGCCAAAGTCGCCTTTACACGCAACGACGACGGCTCGATGCCCTTCGGTAAGGCGCGCTCCAAATCGCCCCTTACCACTTCCTCACAAACCGAACCTTGGGTTGCTCCAAGATCAACGGTAAGCCCTTGTCATCCAGATAAGCGTTAAAGGTCCCCCCGTCTCGCGACTCGCTGACCTGATTCGCCGACACCTTCTTGGTTCCCACCATGATCGACTTCTTTCCAACGTAGGTCGCACTCACGCTTGTCCAGGTCAGTTTGACGATGTTAAACGTCAGATACGTCACCTTGGTCCCCACCTTAGGCTTATCCCGCACAAACCACCACATCGTCGGATCCCCAAGCTGCCCCTCTGGCGCAGGAATCACACGGGTGACCTTCTTGCCGTTTGAATCGATCACCACCGATGCGTTCCGACCCGAGAATGTCGCGGAAAGATTCGCGGAGTTCTTTCCCTGCTTGATGGACGCAGACCGGCTGAGTGCCACCCCTTTGCTCTCAAAGGAAGCGCGCAAGTCCAAGGTCGTGGTTACGCCATTCTGAAGGGTGGTTAACTTCGTAACCGAACTCTGCTTGGCTCCCGAGATCGTCCGGGTAAAGGAAACGGTACCAACCTTCTTGCCATCCTGAATCGCATCGAGCGTTACCGTCTGCGCGCAAATGGACTGGCACCCCGCCGCGAACGCGAGAGAAACAAACGTTAAGAATCGCATGCTATGACTTTTGCACATTCTGCGCACCCAGCCGATTCAATCCGCCATTTCCCCGCCTTCATATGCTCGCCGGAACTGCTCGAAATTGACTTCCGCCAACATCACAGTATCGCAATCCCAAAGAAACTCGCCTCACCGTCAGTTCCTTGGGACAAACGACATCCAGCCTCTAGACTAATCGGCCCCACCCGCGTTAATTATCAACGGCCACATGATTTTAATATATAAGTACCATTTGTTGCCAAAAACGATACACATTTATATAAAAAACATTTTTCGTTTTTCTGGTAACAAACAAATTCTTCGATTCGTATGTATGGCAACGACCGCTTGTCTGTCGGTCGACTCACTTCAGCTTCTTTGCCCAACTTCTCTCCAAAGTTCAAAACTCCCTGGAGTCACTTATGAAACTATCAAAGGCATTTACTCTTATTGAGTTACTTGTCGTCATCGCAATCATTGCAATTCTCGCAGCAATCCTTTTCCCCGTGTTTGCCCAAGCGAAAGACGCCGCTAAAAATACGGTCGTCCTGTCTCAACTTAAACAGATGGGAACCGCGACGGTCATGTATTCGACGGACTTCGACGACGCATTTCCGCTTCACTCAACCCGCACCAGCGCCACGGCCTTTACCACTTGGCAGTGGATTATCGATCCGTACAAGAAGAACTACGAGATCACGTGGCATATCAAATTGCCGCGTCCTACCACGTTCTATCAAGCGAACTCGCAATTTGGACTGATCCCAAGGGCCGCGTCCAAGAGCGGTAACACAACCGGATACTTCACCTACTCGGTAGATGGTCATGATGTTCGCTTTGATGGCATCGCTGGCGCCGGCTCACCGGCTTCTGCACCTCTATTCTCGGGCGCCATCGCAGACAGCCCGTCGTATACAACAAGCCAGATTGGAAGCCCATCGAACATGATGATGCTAGCCGAGACCGTGGCTGGTTGGGACTTCCGTTGGACCGCCTCCACCGCTACGCCCATGACGGGATGCTCGAAGTGGTCGGGAGCAACCAACAACGTGTTTGGCGACGTCTGGCACTTTCGTGGCCCCTCTCCAATCAAGCGACCGAAAGATGGCAGAAACGGAGCGGGCGCATCTTGTTTAACCCCCGACGGGATGACAATCTATGTTGCCACCGATAGTTCCGCCAAGTCGGTCGATTGGCGAGCCAACTTCCGCTACGGCTATCAGCAGGCCTCGGATGGAACCTACTACTACCCAAGGATGTACGCTGCGGGTGAATAAGTTGCGATTCCTCTCGATCCTCTTTCTAGCCGTTCTCACCCTCGCGATGGCGGGTTGTTCAGAATCGACGCCTCAAACCACTCCCGAGGAGAGACAGAAGTTCTCCGGCGCTTCAGACAATGTAAGCGAAGCCGGGAAAGGCGGGCAACCCAATAATGGGGGCCCGGCCGACTCTATTGGCGAGAGCACTGCCGACGCCAAGTAAGCCATTCGGTGGCGTCTAGAATTCTAGACGTCGCCGAATACCTCCCTAGGCCCTCGGAAAAATCGTCACTCTTAAGTGCGTAGCCCCGTAAGGGATAAGACGTATTGATTCCTCGGCCCCAAGTTCTCCACCTTCAGCCGGCAACTTCGGCGTAAACCTCTGCTCGGGATGAGCCGAATTGACCTCCATTTCCCACCCTTCAATCCTCCTCCCCCGCAGATGCAAACTCACGGGAGGGGAAGCCCAAGGATCGTTCGACATACTCTTCCGCTCAATCGTTGCCAGAGAGGCATCCACCAAGGCATAGTTCCAAGGCCCAGCCGGTGTTGCGTTCCAACTCGGGTAGGACGCCGTCGAATAGGGTGATTCAGAGATCGAAGTCCATTTTGCCTCGATCGGCAATGAGTACACCAAGGGCCCATGTTCGACCCCCACGCCGCGATCTGGCCATTCGCTAACCTTGAGCGCCATCGGCAGCCGAAGGGCGACGACATCTCCTTCCTTGAATTCTCGATTTAAGACGGCGAATCCGTTGCGCACCAACGGAAAAATGACTTCGTTGTTAAACAGAATTTCAGGTGACTTACACCACTTCGGCACCCGGATCAGGAACTCGAACGCTACCGGACTCGTGACGGAAATCTCAAATCGAATCGTCTCCTCAAACGGATAGTCGGTTTTCTGACGAATCGTCACCGGGGTTCCCTTTTCCCCGACCTTTGTTTGAACCGTGCTCGGTCCGAGCAAGGTCGCTGCCAAACCACCCTCGGCGGTTCGCATCCACATCCTCAGCGCATAGTTGGGGAGCATCCTGTGGACGTTTCCGCCACAGCAGGCTGTCCGCTGCCCGGGATTCGGCTGAAAGGCCATCATCCTGCCGCCATGCGCCATCGCGTTGTGGTCTGAATCAAGGGTCGCAATCACTTGATTGGGGCAAGAAAAATACTGAACGGCCTTCCAGTCCTTCTTGATCGCTCCCATTCCTGCATTAAAGATCCCGCGTTCGATCCGGTCCGCCCAGACACCATCTCCGGTTGCCATCAGAAGGTATCCCCAACTCCAGGTGTGATCTGAAATATCGCAGGTCTCATGCGAATCCAAAGCTCCCACGCCTCGATACCATTCAGACGTAGACGGGATTCCATCGATCAACATATGATGCTTAAAGATCCGCTCCTGAGCATCCAAGGCAAACTTCAGATACTCCTTTTTGCCTGTATAAGAGTAGAGGATCGCAGGCTGCTTTGCCGTTTCTACATAAGTCACCCCGTGTGCATTAATCGGAGTGATCCCTTCTACTCTCTCCATTGAGAGGTCTCCGTGTTCAGGGTCTTTAGCGACGGTCAAGTATTCTTTCCAAGCCTCTTCCGCTTTGCTCAAGAGCCGCGGGTCGCCAGATTTCGCAAAACACCACAATATCGACTCGATGTTTGTAACGTTCCGAGTTGGCTTACCATAATCCGCCGGATCGAGAAGATAGTGCTCTGTCAACGCCTCCGGAATAGCCTTCCCCGCACCCGCATCCGCTAGGGCCGTCAGGGCCCGGAAGAAAATGGCGTGCGGCCAGCGATGAAAGTCATCCTTTGGTTCCTTAAAGGCGGATGGCCCGATGTATCCATCCCAATCGATTCTCAAAAGCGTTTGATCGACCGCCTGCCTGACCTGGTGCATCAGGCCCTGGTCGCCTAAGGCAAGCGCGAGCCGCACTGCCCCGTCAACCCAGTAGGCAACCTGTTCCCACGGCCACCAAAAACCCGTCGGCGGCTCTTTCGACTTCCAATAGGGTTCATTAAAGGGCCAGGAAACGTGCGGAAGCTGTGACCCCAGTTCCTTCGCCTGCTTCTCCAGCTCGCCGCGAAGCCATCCTTCTGGTCGAATCGACCCGGGAGGCAGTTCTTCCATTGCCGCATAGGATCGCGAACGTACCGAGCTTAAAGAAGAGTAATCCAGCTTGCCCAGAGCAAGCGAAGTCGCGCCCCAAGCAACCAATCCTAAGAACTCCCGCCGATCCATATCCTCAACCTACCCAAAGAAACGTGAGACCAGAGGAATCGCCGTCCCCTATAATGAGACCGTCATGCCGCTCTCCGCTTCGGTTGCCGCCTTCGTCTTGGCGCTCTCCCATCCCGCTGCTCCCGCAAAGCCCGTCTTCAAAGATGGCCAGTCCCAGATTGTCGATGCTTTCAACACTCCTGCCGACTGGATTCGCCAGAGTCTTTGGGTCGAGACCGAATTCGATTCCGATAAGGACGGAAAGAAAGATCGCGTCCATGTAGACGTCACGCGCCAGAAACAAACCGAAACGGAAGGTCTCAAAGTCCCCGTCATCTACGAATCCTCCCCTTACTTCGCTGGCACCGGAGATGGCCGCTCGATCCTTTGGGATGTCCATCAAGAACTCGGCGCTACGCCTCCGCCCCGCACCACCCATCCGAATATCGAATTCGATCCGAACCGAAACCTCATCTCGAACGACTTTGTCATGGCATGGGTCCCGCGAGGATTCGCCGTCGTCCATTCGGAAGCTCCTGGTACCGGTCTCTCAACCGGTAGCCCCACCGTCGGTGGCGCCCCGGAACGTCTAGCCCCCAAGGCCGTCATCGATTGGCTGAATGGTCGCGCCAAAGGATTCACCACCGCTGATGGAACGACTCAAACCTACGCCAAGTGGTGTACAGGCAAAGTGGGAATGACCGGCACTTCCTACAACGGAACGATCCCCGTCGCCGCTGCCACCACCGGCGTCAAGGGCCTTGAATGCATTATTCCGGTCGCCCCCAACACCTCTTACTATCACTATTACCGATCCAATGGCCTGGTTCGGCATCCGGGCGGCTGGCTGGGCGAAGACATCGATTCGCTCTATGACTTCATCAACAGCGGCAATCCCGCCAATCGAGAGCGGAGCAACAAGCTGTACCGCGATGGCGAGTTCGCGAAGAACCAAGATCGCCAAACCGGCGACTATAACGCGTTCTGGGCAGACCGCGACCTCCTCCGATTCGCCAAAAACATCAAGTGCGCTGTCCTCATGGCCCACGCGTTTAACGATTGGAACGTGGTCCCCGAACATAGCGTCCGCATCAGCGAAGCGGTAAAAGGTCGCGTCCCCCTCGTCCAGTATTTCCACCAGGGAGGTCACGGTGGAGAGCCCCCATTCGAGCTCATGAACAAATGGTTCACGCGCTTCCTCTACAGGGTGAAGAACGGGGTAGAAAGCGGACCGAAAGCGTACATCGTCCGAGAGCGCGAGCCGGGAACCCCACGCGGAACCACTATCGCCCCCACCCCTTACGCCGATTATCCGAACCCAGAGGCCAAGTCCATTGCCTTCTACCTATCGCCAGGAGGCCAAAAGGCGGGAGCCCTTAACCTCGCCCCGGTCGTCGATCCTGGCCAAGAAACCCTCACCGATGACGTAAACATTGATGCGCCCACTCTGGCCAAGGCCGATGAATCGCCGAATCGTCTGATCTACGTCACGCCCGAACTCAGCGCGCCGCTCCACCTCTCGGGGACCGCTCGCATCACCCTCAGGCTCGCATCAAGCGTTCCCGCCGCCAACCTATCGGTCTATCTCGTCCAACTTCCATGGACGGATGGTCCCATCGGCACCGCGAATCTCATCACCCGAGGTTGGGCCGATCCCCAAAATGCCAGGGAACTCAAGGGCGGCGATTATCATTCGTTGGAGCGTGGCGCCCCCCTCAGGCCTGGTGAGTTCGTCAGCTTGACCTTCGACCTTCAGCCCGACGACCAAATTATCCCCGCGGGAAAGAAGATCGCTCTGATGATTCTGTCCAGCGATCACGACTTCACGCTCTATCCCGCGCCCGGCGCCAAACTCACCGTCGACCTTGCCGCCACCAAGATCACCCTCCCGGTAGTGGGAGGTTTGACCACCTACAAGCGCGCAACCGCCGGAAGCTAGGGAACAACTCTAGAGGATTGCCGTCAGAAGGATGAGTTGGCGTGGACCTCCCACGCCAACTCAATCGATCCCAACATGTCCCAGACTCCAGGGAAACCGCCGCTAACGCTAGACGTGCTCAGAATCCTCGCTGACTGGGCCGCCTCCTGCGCCGAACGTTCCCTCCCCATTTTCGAATCGGAATCCCCCCTCGATCTCCGTCCCCAGGAGGCTCTCGTCTCAACTCGAATATTCGCCCAAGGCGGCCCTCGAACCGCCCATCTTCGACAAGTCGCATGGGCCTCCCTGGCCGCTTCCAAAGAGACCGTCCATCCCGCAGCATCCGCCGCCGCTCGAGCCGCCGGCCTCGCCGCCGCCACCGCTTACACTCACCCTATCGCCTCCTCTCATCAGGTCAATCACATTGTCAGCCCCATCGCCTATAGCGCTCACGCCATTGCGCTGCAGGCAGGAACACAATCCGCCGCGATCCCAGAGATCGAGTGGGCAATCCAACATGTCCCTGGCGAGGTACGCCAACTCGTGCGACACCTACCCGCTCGCCGTCCAGGGAAAGGTCCGCTCGCTTATCTCTGCGCCCAAATCGAAGCCTCCCTCCGAAGTCCATAGGCAACAAACCTTGGTCTCCCCGTTAAATGTTTGTAAAATCACCGGACGATGCGCAGACTCCTTTTAATCGCGACGATTTTGGTCCCTTTCGGAACCGCCCTGGTCTACCCCCAAGGACCCGCTAAGCCCACCAAAGGCTATCCCGCCGTAAACGCCATTTTCAAGGCGAACTGCGTCGGCTGCCACCAAGGCGCGGGCGCGGCCGGCAAGTTCGATGTCACCACCTACGCCAAAGTGATGGTCGGAAGTAAGAAAGGCAAAATGGTCGTCCCTGGCAAACCCACCAAGAGCCCCCTCATGGACTACCTAAAGGGAACCAAAAAACCCGCGATGCCTATGGGCGCCAAACCCCTCAAATCCGCCGATCTCAAGATCATCAGCGACTGGATCACCGCTGGCGCCAAGAATAAGTAGTCAACGAACAAATAGGTCTGGAGCCATTCCAGACCTATAAAGCGGCGTCCTGTCCCCTGCCCTCTGAACAAGCTTCTTCGCCCGCTCCACAGCCTCATCAGTCGAAGGCGCGTCAATCGACATCCCCAAGCCAGGAATCCGTTCACCGGAGAACGTTAAGAACCCCAAGGCAATCGTCCCCAGTCTGAGTAGGGCAAGATAAAGGCGAGGTCGGAGCAAAAACGAAACTGCCCCCACGAATGGTGTTGAGCCGCCAGCCCGAGGTTTAAAAGTGAAAGTGGTGGAGGCAAGGGGATTCGAACCCCTGACCCTCTGCTTGCAAAGCAGATGCTCTCCCAGCTGAGCTATGCCCCCACGGCTAGAAGATCATTATGATACCAGGAGAGAAATTCTTCAGGATAGGGCCTAGAGAAAGTCTTCCGGTCCACCCACACCTAGCCTCGCGAACCGTTTAAAATAGGCGAGATGCTTACCGGTCTCGATGTCGCTATCCGAAACGATTTTGCCGATCTTAAAGGCAAGACTATTGGTCTCGTCTGCAACCAGGCGTCCATCGCTAGAGACGTCCGGCACGTCATCGATGTCCTTCTCCCCCATCATCAACAAGGCGACTTCAAGATCGGCGGCATCTTCGGGCCCGAGCACGGGCTCTTCGGTCACACCCAAGACAACATGATCGAATGGGAGGGCGAGCCCGATCCGCGCACCGGATTGGTCGTCCATTCGCTCTACGGCAAATGGCGAGAGCCCCAACCCTTTATGCTGGAAGGCCTCGACGAGTTGGTCGTCGACCTCCCCGACGTCGGATCTCGCTACTACACCTTCGTTTGGACCATGGCCCTCTGCATGAAGGCTTGCGAACCCCTCGGCATCCCCGTCACGGTGTGGGATCGCCCCAACCCCATCGGAGGGACCCAGGTCGAAGGCACGCTTCTGCGCATGGGTTTTGATTCTTTCGTCGGTCAATATCCCGTCCCCACTCGCCACGGCATGACGATCGGCGAGATCGCCCGCTACCTCAAGGACGCCTTCTTCCCTCACGTACAACTCAAAATTGTTGAGATGGAAGGTTGGTCCCGTGACATGTACTTCGAGGCCACCGGCCTTCCCTGGGCCATGCCCTCGCCCAACATGCCCGCCCCGGAAACCGCCGTCGTCTACCCAGGCGGCTGCCTGCTAGAGGCCACCAACCTCAGCGAAGGTCGCGGAACCACCCGCCCCTTCGAAATCTTTGGAGCCCCCTTCCTCGACGCCTGGAAGTTCGCCGAAGGGCTGAACCGTCTGGACCTACCAGGTTGCGTCTTCCGCCCCCTCCCCTTCGAACCCACATTTAACAAGCACGCCAAACAAATTTGCGGTGGCGCCTTCCTCCACGTAACCGACCGCCAGACCTTCCAGCCCGTCCTCACCTACATCGGAATTCTCCAGGAGGCCATCCGTCAGTCCGGTCTCCACGATCCCGCGGGCCTCCCCCGTGGCTCGCAATTCGAAGCCGCCTCCGCCGAAACCACCCTCCCCGGCTTCGCCTGGAAACTGCCTCCTTACGAATATGTCCACGACCGACGTCCCATCGACATCCTCGCTGGAAATGACTGGCTCGCCGATGCCATCGAAGAGATGACTCCTCTTCAGAAAATCCAGGAGAGGTTCTCGGATGAGTGCACAGAGTTCTCCCCCGCCAACCTTAAAGCCAAGATTTATTACTAATAACTTGACCTATTTCCCAATAGGTCTTAACATTCTCATAACGCAATCGGGCCAAAATCCACACAGTTGAAAGACCCGCCCGCCGAAGAGCGGGGTGCCCGGTCAAACCTAGGACTCATCCCATGAAACGTGCATTTACCCTCATTGAACTCTTGGTGGTAATCGCAATCATCGCGATCCTCGCCGCCATCCTCTTCCCCGTCTTCGCACAGGCGAAAGCTGCTGCCAAGAAGACTGCTGCCATCAGCAACCAGAAGCAGATTAGCCTCGCCGCCATCATGTACTGTGGCGACTGGGACGACAAATATCCGCAAACGGACGGTTGCGACCAGTTCAGTTCCCTCAATCCAGCACTAAGAGCCGCCGCTCTTAATGGTGCCGCTGGCCAAGGATGTGGAACGCCTCCGAGTACTCCGGGCGGCACGCCGAATGGCTACAACCGCGTGAACACCTATTCCTGGCAAAAGTGGTTTATGCCCTACACCAAGAATGTCGACCTCTTCGTGCATCCGGGTCGCCAGAAAGACGCCACGATGTGGGCCAACGGCGGAGAAATCTTTAATGGCTTCGCGATCAACCCGGCTCTCACAGGTTCGGCGAACATCAACGTTGGCACCGGAGCCGTCCTTCGCGTCCGAAACAGTTGGCTAGGTGGCACGCAGAGCTCTATCCCAGACGTCGCCGGCGCGATGCTCCTCTTCGAATTCGGAAGCTCCAAGTTCAACTTCTCGCCGATGGTCATGACCACTGCGGAATACAACCTCCCAACCCCTGCAACACAAACCGTCTACCCGCAGGCATACCGAGAGTACTGGGGCCGCATCTTCATGAAGTGGACCACCTGCTCCGGGCCCAACATGGCGGAAATCTCCAATGAGCCCGATTCCCGCACCGTCTTCGCGAACGGAATCGTTTTGGGTCTTGCCGACGGTCACGCCAAGTTCTACCAAGCCCAAAAGTTCCTTGCGAACACCCCAACCGTTGCCGAGTACGGCGCCATGGATAGCTACGGCAATTGTGGAACCGGCTCGGAAGTCATGCGTGTCGCCGCCGTTCCGAACATCAACCTCAACTACCCAATGTGGGGTTTAACCGCTCAATGATTCGGCTGATTCTATGCTTCGCTCTGATCTCCGCCGTGCTGGTCGGATGTTCCGGCGGCACCAGCGACGTCAGCAATGACGGCGTGAAATCCAAAGAGCAGCAAATTAAAGAGGCATCCGAAAAGCTGAATGGCGGTCAACAAGAAGATCGCGGACAAGGCGAGTAAGGAACACTTCACGTAAAAATGCACAAATCCCTAATGCAGTGGATTTGTGCATTTTTATGTCAATAACAATCCCATAACGTCCCCTTAAAATCCTATTAACGCTCCTCGCGAACACTTGTGCAGTTAGGGTGACAATGAATGGTCGCCCAAGGAGCCATCATGAAGAGAGCCTTTACTCTCATTGAACTCTTGGTCGTCATCGCAATCATCGCGATTCTTGCGGCCATCCTCTTTCCCGTGTTCGCGCAGGCAAAAACCGCAGCAAAGAAGGCTGCCACCATTTCCAACATCAAGCAACAGGGCCTCGGCCTGATCATGTATGCGGGCGACTATGACGACACTTATCCTCGTCAAGATGCCTGCGAACTCTATAGCTCCCTGAACAGCAAGTTCAAAGCCGCATCCTATAACTCCACCGCGACCAGCGGTTGCTATGGCCCCTACTACAATCGAGTCAATAACTTCTCATGGCAGAAGTGGGCAATGCCATACATCAAAAGTGTCGATCTCTTCTTCCACCCCCTCCGCCAAAAAGATCAGGCAACCTGGGATAACGATGGCGAGCTCTTCAACCAGTTCCTTCTCAATAACGGACTGACGGGTTCGCTCTACATCCCCAATCTGGCCACCGGCGTCGTAGGTTCTCGGGGCAAGCGAAACAGTTGGCTGGGAGGAACCCTAACCGCCATCCCTCGTCCATCCGAGGCCATGATCCTCATGGAAGTCACCTATAACCTCGGCGTCATCCCCGCCGCAACCGATGACAACCAATGGAGCACCACCACCCAAGACATCGTGGCCTACCCCCCAGCCTTTCGGGAATATTGGAAGAACAAATTCTATAAGACCCCGCGCGGCGTTACCGACTGCTTTGCAGATACGGTGAGCAACGAGGTGGACTATAACAAGGCGACCACCGGAGGAGCCGTTCTCGGCTTCTCGGACGGCAGCGCTAAGTTCATGCAGGCCGGGAAATTCCTCGCGAACTGCCCGACAAAACTGGAGTTGGTCGGCGTTTCAGGCGGAGCCAGCGCCGGTTGGACCTACCAAAACGACTGTCACGGGATGCCTAATGGTGGAGGAACCGCAGGCAACCTAGGCATCCGCACCCCTAATACAAATGTGAACTATCCCATGTGGGGTTTTGGCGGCTAATGACCATCAAAGTGATCTTGGGCGTCGTTGGGACCTTCACCCTCTTGGGGTGCGGCTCCACCGGCCCCATTGGCAACTCGGAAATCAACAAGGCCTATCCAAAGCAATCTCAGGCGCAACTGGAAGAAGACCTCAAACGCGCAGGCAAATACGACGAGTACATGGCGGGCAAACAAAGAGATGCCGCCGTCGAACAAGGCCAACAATGATAATGAGGCCCCAACCGGCATTCTGCTGACGGGGCCATTATCACATCCAAACAAGAGCAATTTCTTAATAATCTCTTAACATTCGGTTGCAGGATTTGATAGAAAATATTGCACAATAGTCAAGTCACAGCGTAGCGACCTATGCCCAAGTAGGCCGCTTTTTTCATGCGTCAACGACCATCCCCTCTCCAAGGAGTCAAACCTTTGAAACGTGCATTCACGCTTATCGAACTGCTTGTTGTCATCGCAATCATCGCAATCCTCGCCGCCATCCTATTCCCGGTCTTCGCGCAAGCCAAGCTCGCCGCCAAGAAGTCTCAGGGACTCGCTCAGGCTAAGCAAATCGGCACCGCCAGCCAGATCTATCTGCAGGACTACGACGATGTTTACTTCCCGTATCGCGTTAACGGTACCAACCCTGACTACGTGAAGGTCACCAACAGCAGAGGAGCCGCCTTTGCCGACTCCGTATTCGGTTCCAGTGCCCGAACCCGAATCTTCTTCAACCAGCTTCTTGCTCCGTACATCAAGAACGATGACCTGTGGAAGGCGCCTACCAACCCGATCGCTTGGGTCGGCTACGATCCCACCGGTGCGTCCACCGATACTGCGGCGTACCGAAGCTATGGCGGACAGAACTCCTACGGCGTAAACAACTACATGTTCACGCCTTCGGATCCTTCCATGTCGGCCACCGCAGTTGAGAACGTTTCCAACACCATTATGCTCGTCGACGCAAGCTACTACAACGTGCTTCCGCGCGGCGTGTGCATTCTGAAGAGCCAAACCTTTGACCCGACGTCGAGCACCTATCCGTACTACTGGAAGAGCCTGGGCAACTCCACCTACTTCCGATCGTCTGGACCTCCTTCGGATGCCGAAGCCGAGAAGCTCATCCAAGCTCGATACAATGGTCAGTTGAACGTTGTCCGAGCCGATACCAGCGCCAAATCCTTCGACTGGAAGAAGGTCGTCAACGATGCCCCCACCACCACCTACACCGAATCGATGTGGGATCCGTTCAAGGCAGGCTGTAAATAACAATAAGCTATTGTTAAAGTAATGATGACATTAGAAATTAATGTCATCATTACTTCGATGAAGTACACAGTTAAGCGCTCTTTCACATTTTTCATTGCATCGTTTTTTGCAATTCAATCAATTGCTCACGCTGGAACATTGACGGTATCCAGTCCTTCTGTCACAATATCGGCCCAAGATGGTGGCGGATACCTATATATGGCAAATAGTGGATCTAGCCTAGACGCCTTCTATGGCGTTGATTCATGGGTTGGGCTTTACTTTCCCTGGGCAAACACCTACTCAAGAATAATTGGCCAGATTTCTCGCGATATCGAATGGGCTCCCAGTTTCCCTGGAGACAATCCCCCCCTCAATGCGGACTACGAGCTGAAAATAACCTACAAGTGTGTCGCCCGTGCCGATGACCCTGATGACATGATTAATCGCTCATATGGAACGTCCAGGGCTGCACTCTCGGTAATGGGTGGATTTTTTGAGTTCGTTGAGATGGCTGAGTTAGTTGCAAATTGGCCAAATCCTTCTATTCCCGAGGTAAGTGGAGATCCAAATGAGAAAACCGTAGTTGTCAACTACTCAAGACCGCTTGTACCTATTCTTGATCCCATGACTGGAACTTACAAAACTACTCATAACCTTGACATTGTTTGCGCTTCGAGCGCGATAACTTTGTCTGGTGATTGGCAATATGGCGGGGCCGAGTCTTATGCCTACGTGCAGTGCCGACTGACCAACATCGGAAACCATCAATTAGCGCCAAGTTTTCAATAGCCGCTTTGGGCAAAGCCCCCAAACCTTTGTTGTTCGGGGGCTTTTTCATGTCCGCTATAATCTAAGTTGTGAAGCTCGTCGTCTGCATCGTGCATAACCGAGACAAGAACAAAATCACGGACGAGCTCGTCAAGGCCGGATTCAAGTTCACCATCATCGGCTCAACCGGTGGCTTTCTTCGTGAAGGCAACACCACGTTCCTTATCGGCGTCGATGAACCCGATCTCCCCACCCTGAAGAAGGTGATCGGCCAGAACTGCCAATCTCGCGAACAGCTCGTAAACGTCATGCCCTTCGAAGCCGCTCCCCCCGGAGCCTTCATCCCCAGTCCCGTCAAGGTCCCCGTCGGCGGAGCCGTCGTATTTGTTCTGAATGTCGACCAGTTTGAGCGCTTCTAAGCTAGACGGGCTCATCGGCCTCAGCGGCGCCAAGCGCGTCGTTCTGCGCATCGCCGAAGCCGAAAGCGCATCCCACGCCATTCTTCTCTACGGCGCCAAGGGCGCAGGAAAGGGCCAACTCGCCGACGCCCTTGCCGTTTCTTGGCTCAGCCAAAACGACGATCCCAACGAACAGCCGGTAACCACCTTCTTGAACGGTCGCAATCCAGACGTCCTCCGCGTCCAGCCTTTCGGTGCTGGCCGCATGATCCTAGGGCGTCAAATCTCACCCTCGAGGGGCTCAGAAGGTGGATACGACGGCATTTCGGTCATCGAATTTCTTCGGACTCCACCCATCATGTCGGCTCATAAGGTCGTTATATTGGAAGAAGCCGAACGCCTCCATCCTGCGGCCGCAAACGCTCTGCTAAAAACGCTCGAAGAACCCCACGCTTACGCGAAGTTCATCCTCATGACGAACAGCGTCGGCAGCATTCTTCCCACCATACTTTCGCGCTGTGTTGCCATCGCCTGCGAGCTCCCCAAACCGGACGAACGCAGCCAAATAAATATTGAAGAAGAATTCTGGGCGCTCGCCAAAGGTGCTCCCGCCCTGGCTCGCCGCTATCAAGAGAACCCCGCCCCGTTCAAGTCCCTTCTTGCTTTCGCCAAAGAGCTTCGCTCTCGACCCCTTTCACAGGCTCTCGCCGCCGGCGATCAATTTAAGTCAATCGCCGACAAATTGGATCCGAATCAAGCCGCTCGAATCGCGAACACGGAAGCGCTGGAACTGCTTGCGATCGCCATATCGCTTTACCACCCAGATTGGCACCAAGCGCTTGCCAAAATAACCCAAGCCCATCGCAGAATTATTGGGAACGGTAGCGCCGGAATGACCTTTGACGCACTCTTTACTTCGCTCCTCAGTCAGTGACTACTGCCTGGTGCAAAGGATGGTGCCCTTCATAAGCATCTTTCCTGCCATCCCGCATCGTTCAATCACCATCTTTCCACCGTTGGGAGAAAGCATCAACAGGTAGCCATCCACAAAATAACGTCCTGACGTGATCGCCCCCACAACCTCGTTTCCACCTTCGGCAAGTTGTCCCGACTGGTAAGTGCCGTCCTCACTGAACACGTATACCGTGCTTAAAGATCGCCAAGATCCTACGATAGATGTCTTGGATAATGGCTTCAGTACGTGAAACTCTGCGGCTCCAAAGGAGAAGAAGCTTCCCTCCTCGTCCGTTCCAAACCGATACACGCCCGTCTCCTTGAAGCCATCGGCGCTTTCTTTGTATTGCCCTTTCTCGATCGTGAACGTACCCACACCGGTCGTCCCCTTCTGTGCCTTCTGACCTTCAAGGTCAAAAAGGTTTCCACCTCCCAATCGCGGTAGCGACGCCCTTACCCCGCTTGGAAAGTAGACGTATGGGATGGCCCTCAGCACACCTGCTTGATCGGGAGTCGCCCGGTACCACATGCCCTGAGGTTTGCCGTCAACGATCGCTGGCGCCGGAATGGATAGGCCCTTCCCTGAAGGGAGCCATCCGGGCATACCCACCATCAGCGTCGGCGTGTTACCTGTCGGCAACGCCGTAATCTTAGTTGTCACTGGAGCCGATCCCTTGAACTCGATGCTCGTAAGAAGGTCCGTCAAGTCCGCCTGATACTTCTCAAGCGTCGCTTCCGACCGAGAAATGACCATCGCCAAAATGTATTGCCCACCCTCAATGAACATGGAGTACATCCTCTGATGCGCCCCATAACTCTTGTCGACCAGTTGAAAAGCCTGGACAACTAACGTTCCTTTGCCCTTCTTTGCCGACGAGACTGTCCCTTGACTGGCTATCTTCGCATCGCCATTTACGGCGCCAACCACCGCCTCAAATTGTTTTGTGGGGTCGGCATCGACTGCCTTTTGAGGAGGGGCTAGAAGAATCGCGAGAATATCTCCCGCCGCCAAATTCCCAGGTGAAAAAACGCGAGCGTTGCCCTCGGTCGACTCCTTCCAGCCCTTGGGCAACTTATAGACGATGCCCTTGTACTCTTGTGAGTTTGCCGAAACCAGCATCGCCAGAGAGGCGACGACCATCAACAATTTCCGTGTCTTTCCCATAAGTTCGAACCGCACCGCGTAACACTTATGCTAACGATCACCAGGCCTGTAATATCCGCTATACCTTCAATTATTTGAAGACGGCCGCAGGAGTGGACAAGCTAAACATTCTTGTTCCCACCTTAAATCGAAATTCAGCGAACATTGCCGATCGTTTGCCCTTGCCGAGATCTAATCTAACCAGCCCTTTTTGCGCCCCGAATTGCCTGCCATCCAAAACCACTTTGGGCAACCACTTTTGATCGGCGAATTTCAAGTTGTCGGATTCCACAACCCACACCGTCACTTTCTCAAGTTCAGCCCCCGTCGCGGTCAGTTGAAGGGTTACCGAATCGCCTCGCCGAGCCGTCTTCCAAGCGACGTTTGGCATCTTAAACGCGCCCGCCACGGACCGGGCGAACATTCCGATCGTCTCGATGGCGGAGATCCCGCCGCCCAAGTCGTGTCCCACATTCGGCACGATCCGAGCCCACTTGGGTTGCTTCAAATCCTTCCAATACTGCGAGAGCGCATCAACCGTCCAATATTGATCGTTACCCCCGTTCACAATCATCGTTGGGACTTTGATTCGCTCACGGTAGGAATAGGGATCCACCATCCTCGCCAACACCTGGCCAGCGGGCGTTTCCATCTTCTGCTGCAGTCCTCGCCGGGTGTAGTCCTGGATCATAGGGCTGTACTCACCCCAACTCTCGATCTGGTGCTTCATCTGCGCCGGAACGTTGAGGTTGTCGATGACCATCGGTGCAATCGCCGCCACCCGCTTATCGCCCGAAGCCCCCACAAACCATGTTGTCCACCCACGCTTACTTGCCCCCGTAACGACAAAGCGCTTAATCGGATTCTCCGAGTTTTTCGTGGCGTCCACCACCGCGTCCATCGCACGGATCGCACTCTTCGCCATGGGGAATAGCAAGGGCCAACTTGGATCCTTCGTGGACAAATACTTCTCGAAGGTATGCGCGATCAGGTCATCTTCACGCATGTCCCAAATTGGCTGATTTGGTACGTCGAACAGCATAGCGACCGGCATCCCGGTCGCTCCGCTCAACAAGCGAATCTGGGCCCGGTCCCCGTCCCGAGGGCCATCTCCTGTGATATAGAGAACCGCGGTGCCTTTATAGTCCACCTTCGGGGGCTGCTGCACCAAAATCCCGTGCTTCCAAACGATTCCTTGCCACGTCTGGCTCGTCAGATCGATTTCCGTTTGTCCTCGTTCGCTTGCTACCACTTTCCACTTTGCCGAGGAATCGGGCTTTTTCAAAAACTGGTAATACTCACCAGGGACGGAGGGCGCTGCCAAAGAGACGGCTGCAATGAGGAACAGCATGTCCCCCATTTTGCCCTCATTCCGTGCGAACGCAACATCCTCTTAACACGGTCAACCTAGTAGTTGGCTTGACAAAGCGGAATGAGCGTGTAAGAATAACGCGAGTTGCCTGCCAGTGCGGGCCATTTGGGTACGGTGGATATGTCTATGACCAGAAAACTCCTTCGCAAGATGTGCATCCTTGCGGGAATGGCGGTTCTCAGCGTGGCCGCAAACGCTTTCGTGTTCGATGTCAGAATTGCCATTGACCGAGCGCTGAACAGCCCCACGCTTACGATCCGGTATTCCGGCGCAAATGCTGCCCTGATCGAACTTAAGCTGAACGGCGAGAGCATGGGGACTCGCCCCGTCAGCGCGGCCAAGGCCAGCGGCGAAACAAACTTCAACATCAATCTCGCCGCTCTGAACGATGGAGAAAACACCGTTGAGGTCTGCCTCTACGATAAGAATGGCAAACTCCTGGGTGTTGAAAAGACGACGATCAACGCGGAATCGGATAACAACAGCCCGATCTTCCTGACGTCGCCAAAGATTGGCCAGACCGTCCAAGGTCCGGTGGAAATCAAAGTCGGATTCGGTCGGGAACTGCGAAGCGCCTACGTGAGCTTCTTCGTCGACAACCAATTCAAGTCGATGATGAACGTGCCTCCGTTCAACTACCTCTGGGACACTTCCCGAGAAACCAACGGTTGGCACGAGGTGGAAGCTTGGGTCGTCGATGAAACGAGTCAGACGATGAAGACCCGCAAGGTCAAAATCTTCGTGAATAATCCAGGCGGCCGCACGGAGCGCCCCATCGAAACCATTCCCAGCACCAAACAGAGCGATCCCGCAACTTCTGATGCCGCTGGAATGAAGACGAATAAGACCAATAGCGGAGCTTCGGCTGTTGTGAAAAACACTCACGCTGTCACTCCCGCCGCTCCTGGTTCTGCTCCCACTCTCGTCCTGAACCAGTCGGCAACGGCCACCGGCGCCATGAGCGGAACCAAACCCACTGTTAAGACCAGCGCCACCGCGCTCGGACCTAAGTTCCTGACCCCAACCGGCACCCGAGTTGCCAAGAACATGCAGAAGACCAGCGGCGTCATGTCCACGGTCAAGAACGTCACAAACTCTGCAGGCAAGATCGCTATCACCAAGGGCCAGAAGCTTCCTAACATGAACTCCTTGGTCCTTCTCTACAACAAGCAGTTCGTCGATTTCGACGTGCAGCCTCGCGTAGAAAACGGTATCCCTCTCACTCCCATTCGACACCTTCTCGAAAAGGCCGGTGGAGAAGTGAATTGGAAAGCGTTCGAGAAGATCGTCGAGGCCAAAGCCCAAGGTCGCGAAATCTTTATTGCCATCGGCAATAAGGACGCCAAGGTCAACGGCAAGGTCGTCGAAATGGAGACTGCTCCGTTTATCGATAATGGTCGAACCGTGGTACCGCTAAGCTTCATTCAAGAAACGCTTAACGTAAACATTGAGTTCGATCCCGCAACCGGCCACGTATTGATCACTCCAGTCAAGAAATAAGTCAGGTTCAAATAGAAAAGCGGTTTGGCCCTCATTGCCAAGCCGCTTTTTTTATGCAGATTTATCTCAAATTCACCGAAAAATACCTGAGCACGCTCGAGGTGCTCGGATATGCGACACCAGCGACCGTCACGTGCTCAACTCAGGCTCTGGGCTCTCCTTACCACCGCGTTCATTATCGTCGGGGTGAGTGCCGGTATTGCCATCCTGAAGCTGTCGCTAGATCGCTATCAGCGCGACTATCAAGGTGAACTGGCCAATTTAGCCAGCATCACTTCCATGCTGGTCGATCCTGATATCCACGAAAAACTGGTTTCCCCGCGCCAGATGGATTCCGAACTCTATCGCACAGAGGTCGAAAAGCTTGCCGAAGCGAAACGAAAGATCAGAGGGGCCCGCTACATTTACACGCTTCGCAAGTCCGAAAACGATTACGTCTTCGTACTCGATCCCACACCCCCCGGAGATCACGATAGCGACGGGGTAGACGACAAGTCTTACCTGGGAGACCCCTACCCAGAGATTCCCCTCAACGCCAAAAGCGCCTACGAAAACAACGTCGTCACGGTAGATTCAGAACCTACCCATGACCGCTGGGGAACCTTCATCAGCGGCTTTGCTCCCATCCGAAACAAAGAGGGCAAAGTAGTCGCCGTCCTTGGTATTGACCGCCTCGCGGACGACATCGAAGATCACCAGCTAGCCCTCATTTACGCGGTGAGCGTGGGTCTTGTTCTCGTCGTCATCATGGGAGTTGTATTCGGCTGGGCATTTACCCGCAAAATTTCGGCCTCTGAAGACTCCCAAGGCTGGATTCGTTACCTGACCGGTTCAAACCGAATTTTCCGAGGAACGATCTTGGAAGTCGCCCTCGGTGGCCTTGCCATTATCACGTTCCTCGGCGCCATCCAGAGCCTTGTGACGCAGCAGCGCTCGCTGACCGACTATCAAAAGTCGCTCGAACGTAATAGCGTTTACTCCTCTCTCCTCAGTCAGATCGATATGACTCAGAAGAGTGACTCCGGCTGGACCGAGGGTCTCGCTAATCTGGGTGCCTCCTCTCGCAAGGCCGACATCGCCTGGTTCTACCAACGAATCGTAGACATTCAAAGCGAGCCATCTCGCTCAAAAGGCGCCATCGGGCTAAGTTCGGTTCGAGGTCAGTTGGTTGCCGAGATCAACCGTGAAAACGGCCTCCAAACAAAAGCCAAAACCCAGATTCGAGACGAACGCGCAAGCCTGGTGGTGCTCTTCTTCATTTCGGCGTTCATGGCCATCGGCACCATTGCCATCGTCCGCACCGCCTCCATTCAGCAGCAAGACCTAATCGCGGCCAAAACGGATTGCCACCGGATGGACATTGCCTACCGGCAAGTCGTGGAGAATCTCCCCATCGGTTGTTTCGTCTACGCGGATAAAAAAATCTCGTTCTCTAACGCGACTTGGGATGACCAATGCGGTCGAGCAGAAGACGATGATCGGACGGATCGCTGGACTCATGCCTTGGTCGAACCAAGTGCCGACGAATTCTTCTATGAAATGGACCAAGCGTTTGCCGCCGGAGAAACGCTGACACTCCAATGCAAGTTGATCGGACCAACTGGCGAACTACAAGTCGTTGAGGCCCATGTCAACGCAATATGCAACGATGACTCCGAAGTCGAATACCTTCTCGGTTTCACCGTAGATCTCACCCAGCGGGTCACGGCCCAAGATCAATTGGCCGGTAAGAACCGAGAAGTACAGCAAAAGAATCGTATGCTGCGCCGGGTTGTAAAGGACCTCGAAGACAACCTGGAAGCCATGGTTCAGACCCTGGTCAAGACCATCGAAGCCAAATGCATCTACACTGCGGGCCACAGCGAGCGCGTTACCAATTACGCGATGGCAATTGCCGATCATATTGGATTAGAAGCCTCTGAACGAAAAACCCTTCGTATGGGCGCCCTGCTCCACGATGTCGGAAAAATTGCCGTCCCCGACGATATTCTTCTCAAAGCTGGACCGCTTTCTGAGGAGGAATTTGAAATCATTCGTGCACACCCATCGACCGGAGCAAAGCTCATTGAAGACATGCCGCTGTTCCGCGACTGTGTGCCCATCGTGCGTTGGCATCACGAGCGCTCAGATGGCTCTGGTTACCCAGATGGTCTCACCGGCGACCAAATCCCTCGCATCGTTCAAATCGTTGCCGTAGCGGATTGTCTGGACGCCATGACCTCAGATCGAGCCTATCGCGGCGCCTTAACCCTGGAAAATGCGCTAGATCAGATGAAAGATATGGCTCAACAAGGCCAACTTAACCCTGAACTTGTAACGATTCTTACCGAAATAGTAATGAGCGATCGTGAATTTTGGTCCAGAAGCGAAGACTGGGCCGCGTGATGAGGAATCAATTTTGAGCCAGCCGTACGGAACCGATAAACGCCGATACCTTCGATACGACATCCTTGACTACGTCGTCATCGACCTCGACAACAGTGCGACATCCATCAACGCGGTCATCGTCGACATTAGCCTGGGTGGTCTGCAAATTCGATCCCGAGATCAATTGCCTGTCGGTGAGCTTTGCTCTGTCCGCGTGGGTTGTGCGGATCTCCCTCCGTTGGCTCTTCGAGGGGAAATACGCCACTCGACCCTGATGGAAAACAGCGATCTCTTCTCCACCGGACTCAAATTCATGCCGGAAGGTCACTCCGATCGAATGGCCATCGCCGAGTACGTTCACGATATCTTTCAGCGCCAATGCGATGGACTTCTCGTCCGTCCTGAGATGTAACAAAAAAACGCGGACTTCTGAGGAAGTCCGCGTTTTTTTAATTTATCCTAACGGCAGCCGCAACTTCCGCAGCCGCCTCCTCCACCTTCAGACCCTTCGGTCTTAAAGGAGGACCCACAACCGCAGGAGCTCACTGCATTCGGGTTGTCGATCTTAAAGCCCCCGCCCATGATCTCATCCACGTAGTCAACCGAGCTGCCGTCCATGTAATTCAGGCTCAACGGATCGACATAGATCTTGATGTCGCCATGAGTGAAAACCTGATCGGCGCCCTCTGGCTCTTGGTCGTCCAGGGCCATACCGTAAGACAATCCGGAGCAGCCTCCACCCTGGACCCACACGCGTAACGCGATTCCAGGTTTATCCTGACTCTTGATCAGGTCTTTCAATTCGGTAGCGGCTCGTTCGGTTAGGGTGATCATTGGTCTGTAACTAAAACTCCAAAGGGTTCTACGTCGGCGGGCCGAGATCGGCGCGCCAATAACCTATTTTGTAATCAAAATCCCCCCAAAAGTAGGTCTATTCGGGAAGCCTCGGCGATTTTAGCCAACAAACCGATAATATTGCTCATGATGGGTGGCAGGGAAAGGATCATGGCGGCGGCTGAGAAGCTCATGGGGCTTCGGCCATATCAAGAAGTCGCTATCGCTCCGCTCTTGGCCATCGCCGAAGTTCAACCCCCCACCCTCTACTACCACTTCAAGGATAAGGAAGGACTGTTTGTAGAGTGGGCTGCCCAAGCCTTCTCTGGCATCGGAGAGAAATTCCGGCTTCGCGCTGGAACGTCTCTCACGGAGGGACTCACTGCTTTCTCCACAATCTTCCTCCTAGAAGTGCCTTTCGACATTGACCAAGTCTTGAGAGACATACCCGGGTTGGTCCGGCCAGAGTCCCAAGAGGCGGTCTACAACGCCTATTTTCAGGCGCTATACGAACCCCTTTGCGCCATTCTTATTGAAGCGATGGAGCGAAATGAGCTGCCCCCGGAACCCATCGGTCCTGTCGCTGACGTCTTCCTTGCCGGCTTGCATCAACTGAGGAAAAAAGGTGCGCCTGGCTACGAAGTAACAACCGCCAAGTGGTATGCCCAGAGATTCGTAAACGGCTTTGGCGCTGCTTAAGAATCTCTTGGGCGTCGTATGTTAAACTGCTCAATCTAAGGATAGAAAAAAGATGCCCTACGTAGTCGCTGAACCCTGTATCGGAGTCAAGGACAAGTCCTGTATGACCGTTTGCCCGGTCGATTGCATCTATGAAGGCGAGGATCAGGTCTATATCAACCCTGACGAGTGCATTGACTGTGGTCTCTGCGAACCCGAATGCCCCGTTACCGCAATCTTTGTCGATACCGATGTGCCTGCTCAATGGCGGAGCTTTATCGACCTCAATCGAGAAAAGGCCACCGAGTTAGCAGGCTAACTTCAATCTCTCGGAAGTGCAGCGTCGCCCTTCCCTACTCTCTCTCCAATGGCGGGAAGAGATATCATCTCGGCCCCAAACGGGCTTCTGCTCTGAAAACCGAACGGTGATATCCGTTACCGGTGTTTAAAGATCGCTCTGAATGATCTCTTAACAATCGATCAAAATCTGCCTCAACATCGTTTCCAACGACAACGCCAATTGGCTCGTTGACGATGAAAGCCTACGCGTCTTCGGCAAGACCTCGCCACAGCGCACCCTCCATTCTCCCCATTTCCAGCAATCGCAACCCAATTCTGTACATCCCTGGTGCAGAAGGAGATGCGCTGCAATGACGCACTTCGGCTCGGAGCCGCACCTCTCTTCCGGCGATCGTCAGCAGTATCTCGGTGACCGCGCCTGCGGCCAGGCTCTCCGAAGCCAGCACTCCCGCCCCGTGATCGGAAACATCGTGTAAAACGCCACTCACGGATCGCTCTGCGCCCATCGAAAGTTGTACAACGCACTCTCTCACCCGATGACGAGCTTCTTCCGTAGCAGGCTTATAATCCACCTTGCTGATCAAGTTGAAATGAAAGACCGTTTCCGCTCCCAGAGCCAACGTATCGACAAAATCGGCGATAAACGAAGCCGACAGCTCATCTCCCACAACGGTCATCACAAATCGATCGTTCGCTCCTAACGAGGGAGCGCCATCGGTAACCAATAACAAATTGGACTTATCGAATGCCCGTACCCACCCGCCAAAGGCGGCAGAGTCGGAAAGTCGTTGGAGTCGAATGCGAGCGCCGATCAAAGCGCTCTTCTCAAATACGGCCAAGGGATTCCACCTTCCAGTATTCTTGGATTGCGTTTATGGCTGTTTGGGTTCGGATACACTCAATCTAACCATGGAAAAGCCCACGGCCCCGGACCACAGCAGCCTGACCCAGGCTCAAGATCAATTTATCTTGGAGTGGGGCCGAATGAGTTCAAGCTGGGGCATTAACCGCACCATGGCCCAAATTCACGCCCTTCTCTTCGTTACCGGCGTCCCCATGGAAGTCAACGAAATCATGGACCGCCTCCAGATCAGCCGAGGCAACGCTTCCATGAATCTACGCGAACTCATGGACTGGGGCATCGTTCGCCGCTTTCGACATCCGGGCGACCGAAAAGACACCTATCTTAGCGAAATCGATCCTTATCAAATGTTCATTAGGGTCATTCGCGAGCGAAAACGGCGAGAAATCGATCCCACCGCAGACGCCATCCGGGAATGCCTGGATAGGGTTCCTGCCGACGATCCATCCGGCCCGGCCCAAACCATGCGAACCCGCTTGGAAGCGCTCCTCGAAATCTTCGACCTCATCGACGTCGCCTATCGTCAAGTCTTCGGCTCTGATCGGTCGCTTGACGAGATGCGAGATCTTCTAGGTAGTTCCAACCGCCCGTCGTGACCGCCCATGCCGCCAAAGTAACAAGAACCCCGCAGTGCCCGCCAAGATCGATCCACTGAGAATCGCGAGCTTCGCATGCATCAAATGAGTCGCGTCGGTGAATGCCAAATCGGCAATAAACAATGACATCGTAAATCCGATTCCCGCCAAGATCCCCACCCCAATCATCTGACGCCAACCAACCCGGTCAGGCAGGCTGGCAACTTTTGCTTTCACCGCCAGATAGGAAGCCAAGACGACCCCGACGGGTTTTCCGATGAAGAGTCCCAAAACGACGCCCAAACTGGCTGGTTCGGTCACCAAACCTGCCACTCCGCCGCTCAAAACGACGCCCGCGTTGGCGAATGCGAAGATCGGCATGATCAGCAAGCTCACCCAAGGGTGAAGCATATGCTCGATTCGCTGTAACGGCATCTGCACCCTCTCGCAAGCTTTCTCCAAGGCGTGTACTGCCGTTTGCTGATCCTGGTTCATGATTGATCGCTCGGCGGAGGAGCAATGCTTATCGAACTCCTCCAGAGCTTCGCGAGCTTCACTGGCAAATTCGTTCGGGACCAAATGGACGCGAGTCGGAATCAGCATCGCCGTAAGAACTCCGGCAATGGTCGCATGGATACCTGACTTGAGGAAGAAATACCAAACCAAAACACCCGGGATCAGATAGTAAATCGGCCCCCGGATTCCCAGTCGATTGATCGCGACCATGACCACCAGAATCGCGCCTGCCGCGCCCAGCATGGCCCACTGAATTTCTTCCGAATAAAAAACTGCAATGACTGCAACGGCCCCAATATCGTCCACAATCGCCACCGCCGCCAAGAACACTTTGAGAGCGAACGGCACCCGCGGGCCCAGTAGATTCAAAACGCCTAGCGCGAACGCAATGTCCGTCGCCATCGGTATTCCCCAGCCTTTGGCAGTAGGATGCCCATGGTTAATCGCTGCGTAAATAAGCGCAGGTACCACCATTCCTCCAATCGCCGCGACAATCGGCAGGGTGGCCTTCCGAATCGAAGCAAGTTCACCAAGCAGGATTTCACGCTTGATCTCAAGCCCAACGAGGAAAAAGAACACAGCCATCAAGCCGTCGTTGATCCAGTGGATGAGATGCTTGTCCAACTTGAGCGGCCCGAAGACCACCATGACTTGGCTTTCCCAGATGTGGAAGTAGCTTTCCGCCCAGGGTGAGTTGGCCCAGACCAACGCCACCACCGCCGCGATCATCAAGACAATGCCGCTGGAGGCCTCCGTCTTGGCGAATTCGGCAAACGGCCGCAACAGTTTTTCGCGAAGGGGTTTTTTACGATCGACGAACCGAGATTTCCTTTGCACCGCGAATTCACAATACTCGAATTCAGCTTGCTCAGGCTCTATTCAACTGGCTGCTCGCTAGCGTCGCAACTTCGACGCTGGTGGACTCATCCGGACCGATAACATAGAATGCCAAATCATTCTGTTCCCAGTGGACGCCATGGCCAACATACGCCGTCGTGCCGCATTTCAGCTTAATTTCACGCCCCGATCCCCTTCGTTCACCCTTCTCATAGACGTTGACGTGATAGATCTTTCCATGGACCAAATAGTCAAAACAGCAGGATTTGTCGGTGTGGTGAATCAATTTCAACGGCATAGATGGCCCTAGGTCTATAGTCGGAACCCGGAAAGGCATGGAGGACTGAACCCATTGTGCCGCCACCACCGGATCGTTGGTGACCAATCGATCACTCAACGTCGCATTCGGTGCGCTTGGCCGCAGATAGATCGCCAAGACCAAAATGGCCGCCACCGCCGAAGCCGTCAACCAAGCGCCACGCCGCCACCAGGGCGGCCTAATGGTGGGAACCAATGCTTCCAACCGAGCCAAAGGAACCTCTTCGGAGCGTCCGGCTTCCCTAACGCTCGCAATAAAGACTCTCAACCCCGCCAGCTGCTCTTGAGCGTCGGGACTCGTATCCAGGAGACGGTCCGCCGCCGCTCGGTCTTCCGGACTGAGAGAGCCATCCAAGTACGCCTGCCAGTCAACTTGGCTCATCGGACGCCCCCTTCCACCGTGATCCGGCCGGCTAAGTGGTCGCGCAGTTTGGCCCGCGCGCGAAAGAGTCGAGAACGAACGGTTCCAAGCGGAATTTCCAGAGCCGCCGCCGCTTCCTCGTAGCTCATCTCCTCAACGTCGCACAGCTGAATAATCAACCGGTGTTCAGAACTCAAGTTTTGCAGTTCCCTTAATATTGTTTCCGCGTCCACCCGCCAAGAGACTTCGTCCCAAAAAGGATCCACCACGCTTTCGTGCTCTTCTAGCACCAACGTAGGTCGCGATCCTTCACGCCGCAAAACAGTATTGAACTCGTTTCGCATGATTCGGATGAGCCAACTTCGCAAATACTGCCCATCGAAAGACTTCTGCGCTTTGCAAGCGCTGTAAAGCGTCTGCCCCACCAGATCCTCCGCTTCTTCAGCATTGCGGGCAAGCCGCTTCGCCACGCGAAACAGCGTGGGGAGTTCTCGTCGCAATTGAGATTCGAAGTCCCGCATTAAGGCATCGCCCGTGACCCCCGTGTGGCCACGTTGAACCCCATAATACATCGAGCCGGAAAAGGTAGGCATGTGCGCGAGGGAACGCTCGGTAAATCAATGGGCGTTCCCATTCTCACATCACGTAATGCACACACCTCGGCGAATGTTCCCTACCCTCCGCGATAAGGCCTACCAAACTGAGTGACGGACGGAGTCTTGCTGAAATCGAACTGTTTTAATGGCTTTCGAGTGGCCTTGGAGACGAATCCATTGAGGTCCTTCAGCCAGTACCCCGAAAACCCTTGCCACTCCTTCACGATCTTGCCCTCAGTATCGATCTCCACGATTGCCGGTGAGCTCTCGATCTTGTACTTGTAAATCAAGTCTCCTCTCGGATCCAACAGGAGCTTGTACGGTGGATTGATTTCCGCATTCCACGCCCTGGCACGGCTCTGATCGACATTAATGACGCCAAAAAACTTGGCATGCTCGTTCGGATAGTAGGCTCTGATCAGGCGATGGATGTAGGGCATCGCATCGTTGTTCACCGAATCCCCATCCTTGATGAAGTAGAGAAAGACCACCCCTTCCCCTCGCAGATCCTTTAGAGACAGCCGTTTCCCTTCGATTGAGCTAATCAAAAACTCGGGCGCCAAGTCTCCCGGCGTTAAGCTCTGTTTCGCCGATGCGCATCCAGAAGGAGAGCCCAATATCGTCGATACTGCAAATCCCAAAGCTAAACTTCCAAGCATTGTTTATTCCTCCACTAAAGGCCAATGACCCATGTTCAGCATAGGTAGGTTCCATCCGACCCTTCTGTCGGCCTTTTGCCCGATGTACAACTTCCGTGAGAACGAAAGCCCTGTACGACAAAATAGAAGACAAACTACAACGTAGAACGCTTACGATCCCATGAAAAAGACCAAGCTCCCCGACCAGGTCACGGAAAAGCTCAAGCTTCTTCCTACCAACCCGGGTTGCTACATCTACAAGGACGAAAAGGAAAACGTCCTCTACGTGGGAAAGGCCATCAACCTCCGAAACCGGGTCCGTAGCTACTTCCAAGACTCCGCCCGCCACGGCCTCCGAATCGCCCGCCTCGTGTCCAAAGTCCGGGACATGGAGTGGATCGTCGTCGATAGCGAAGTCGAAGCCCTCGTCCTTGAATGCAATCTCATCAAGGAGCACCGTCCCCCCTTCAATGTCCGCCTGAGGGACGATAAGAGCTACCCCTACATCACAATCACCAACGAGAAGTTCCCCCGCGTCATGTTCACCCGGCGTGTGAAGAAAGACGGAGCCAAATACTTCGGTCCCTACACCTCCGCGTTCTCGGTCCGAGACACCCTCGACCTACTCCACAAAGTCTTCCCCCTCATCCCCTGCGGAAAGAGTTGGAGCGGTCGGGAAGAACAGCGCCCCTGCCTCTACTATCACCTCAACCGCTGCCTCGGCCCTTGCGCTGGTCTTGCCGACTCCAAGGAATACAAAGAAGTCGTCGGAAAAGTAGAGCGCTTCCTTCAAGGTCGCGAAGAGTCTATGGTCAACGACCTCAAACGCGAGATGAACGAAGCCGCCGAAAACCTGGATTTCGAACGCGCCGCCCAAATCCGCGACCAAATCCAAGCCATCGAGAACGTCCTCCAAAAACAAAAGGTCCTCTCCAGCGACCAAACCGACCAAGACGTGATCGCCGTCGTAAAAGACGACCGCGGAGCCGCCATCCAAATGCTTTATGTCCGAGGTGGCAAGCTCATCGGTCAACGGCAGTTCATTCTTGACGGCGCCAGCGAGGCTCCCACCCAAGAGGCGGTCCAAGAATTCGTCAAGCAGTACTACGCACAAGCCCCCGAGGTCCCACGCGAGATCCTGCTCCCCGTCGAGATCGAAGAACGAAACATTGTCCAGTCTTGGCTCCGCCAACGAAGAGGCGCCGCCGTTACGGTCGAAGTCCCTCAGGGTGGAGAAAAGCTCCGTCTGGTGGACATGGCCGCGAACAACGCCGAACAAGCCTTGGCGCTATTTAGTCAGGAACTCAGCCAAAAGGAAGCCTGGGCCGAAGAGGCCATGAGCCAACTCCAAGAAACCCTGGGCCTCCCCACCCTGCCCCTCCGAGTCGAGGGCTATGACATCTCAAATATCCAGGGCACCGCTCCCGTCGGCTCAATGGTCGTCGTCGAAAACGGAGAAGCTGCCAAGGCCGAATACCGTCGCTTTAAAATCCGCTGGCACCCCGAGAGCCCGAATGACTTCGCCATGATGCACGAAGTTATCACCCGCCGCCTCCGCGCCTACCTGGACGGCGATGAAAAGTTCGCCAAGCTTCCCGATCTCATCATGATCGACGGCGGCAAGGGACAACTCGCCGCCGCCCTCAAGGCACGGGATGATCTCCGACTCTCCGTCCCCATGGTCGGCCTCGCCAAGCGCCACGAGATCATCTACCAACCGACCCACGTTCCGCCTGCCTCAAACGTTCCCCGGGAAGAAATGGAATCCGATCCCGGCCGCGCTCGCGATCTCCCCTACAAGTTTGAGGGCGTCTCTGACGCCTACGAGTACCGAGACTTCGAACTCCCGCTCAATTCCCCCGGCTTGCTCTTGCTCCGAAAGCTAAGAGACGAAGCCCACCGCTTCGCCATTTCCTTCCACCGCAAACTCCGCGATAAACGAATGACCGGCTCCGCCATCGAAGAAATCCCCGGCATCGGCCCCCGCCGCCGAAGACTCTTGCTCAGAACGTTCGGCTCGGTAGAAGGCATCCGCCGCGCCACCGTAGAAGACCTCGCCGCCGTCCCCACCATGACCAAACGCCTCGCCGAACAAGTCCGCGAATACCTCCAAGAAGGCTAAGTGGCATGGGCGCCCCGCCAAGCAAGGCAAGAGCCAAGCAAAGCAAAGCCACTGCAAGGCAATCGCCTAAAACAAACTCCCCTGCGGCTCTGCTTCCGCCTCCACCTGAGCCTGCGAAACCGGCTCCCCATGCTCGTCCAGATGAAACAGCTCCACCCCGCGAGCTACCAACGCCGGTCCCAAAAGCCGCGACCGATGGCACCGATGCGGTCGTAAACACCCGCACATCAAAAGGATCTTTCGCGAAGGATCACCCGCCGCTTCCATCAGCTTCCGAAGCCCCAACTCCAACTTCGGCTCCGCCCGCAAAGGCTCTAGATCCACCGAATCTGGGACCTTGCACAAGACCGGGCTCCCATCCACCCCACCCAGGGTATCCCCCATGTAGATATAGCGAATCTCCGTATCGCGCATCAAAAGCGCCAACCGCTCCCGCCGAAAATCTTCCCAATAGCTAGACTGCGGCACCGACCGCACATCCACCAAGTGCGTCACCCCGTGCCGACGAAGCACCGCCAGAAACCCCTCAAAACCCCGGTTCCCGTACCCCGCCGTTAAGATTCGCACAGAGGAATTATGAGCCAATCCCCATTGCGAGTGGGCTACTTCCCGCCCGTCATCACAATGCCCCGCACGAAGTACTTCTGCCCAACCATAAAGATCACGATCAACGGAATGATGACCAACACCGAGCCCGCCATCAAAAGCTCCCATCGCTCTGCGTTCAACTGCTGATAAGTCCGCAGCCCCAGCTCCAACGTCTGCTTCTCCGGATCGTTCAAGAAGATCAACGGCCCCATAAAGTCTTTCCACTGATAGATAAAGCAGAAGACCCCGACCGTCGCCAACGCCGCCCCCGAATTAGGCATGATCACGCGCCAAAAGATCGTCGCATGATTCGCGCCATCCAAGATCGCCGCCTCATCCAACTCCCTTGGAATCCCCATGAAGAACTGCCTTAGCAAGAAGATGTTATAGGCGCCCCCGCCAAAGAACGCCGGCACAATCAAAGGCAAATTCGTATCGATCCAGTGCAGGTTCCTGAAAAGCAAGAACGAAGGAATCAACGTCACGATCCCTGGCAGCATCATCGTGCTCAACAACAGCACAAACAACCGATCCCGTCCGCGAAACTTCAGCCGCGCAAACGGATACGCCACCATGCTCGAAGACAAGATAACCCCGACCGTGCTAAACGAAGCGATCACCGCCGAGTTCCGCAAGAACGCGAAGAACGGAGCATTGGGATTCGTCAGAACCGTTTTAAAGTTCTCCCAAGTCAATTCCTGCGGCCAAGCCCAAGCGCTCGACTTCGCAATCTCCGCCGGCGTCTTCAGCGACATCACCACCATGATGTAGAGCGGCATCAAAAACGCCACCGCTCCCACCAAGAGCGCAATCCACACCCCAACTTTCAGAACCCGAGAAACAAACTCGCCCCGTTTCGCCGCGCGAGCGTAATGCTCTGCTTCGGACCGAGCCACTTGTCGAGACACGATTGAAGCCATCTATTTAGCCTCCGATTCGTAATAAACCCATTTCCTCTGTGCCCGAAACTGCACCAAGGTCACCAACAAAATGATAAAGAACAGCACCCAAGAGAGCGCCGAGGCATAACCCATCCGAAGCGACTCAAACGCCACCTGGTAGATGCGCAACATGAAGAACCGGGTCATATCGTTCGGCCCTCCGTTCGTCATCACCAACGACTGGGTGAACACCTGGAAGCTCCCAATCAGCCCCGTCACCAAACAGAAGAACAGCGTCGGCGTGATTCGTGGGAAAGTCACCGCCCAGAACCGCTTCCAAACCCCGGCCCCGTCTAACGTCGCCGCTTCCAACTCCGGTTGGGGAACGTTCTGCAGTCCGGCCAACAAGATCACCGTTCCGCCGCCTACCCCCCAAATCGACATCAGAATCAGGGCCGGAAGAGCCATCGAAGGCGTCCCTAACCAGTCCACCTGCTTTCCGGGAGTCCCTGCCACCTGACTCAACGTCGCGCCTAACCACCCGTGCCCGTCCGAGCCATAAAGCAGCGCGTTCAAAAGCCCGTTTTCCGGGTTAAAAACCTTCCTCCAGATCAGCGAGGCCGCCACCAGACTGGTGAGCGAAGGAATGTAGTACATCGTGCGGAATAACGCCACCCCTCGCACCTTCTGATTCAACAGAAGCGCCAAGAGCAACGACCCGATGATTCCCATCGGCACCGAAAACACCGTGTAGATGGTCGTCACCATCAGCGACTTCCAGAACAGCGCCTCGCTAAGCGCCTCCGAGTAGTTCCCCATTCCCCGGAACTTGGCGGGCTGAATCATGTCCCAATCTGCGAAGCTCATCAGAAGCGAGAGAATGATCGGACCAACCGTAAACACGATCAAACCAATCAGCCACGGCGAAAGAAACTTATAAGCCGCCCTGCTTTCGCCCTTCTCCCGGTTCGTGTAAGGCTTGTGCTTCTCCGGTAGATAGATGCAAAGCAAGATCGCCGTGACCAGAGCCACGCCCAGCCCAACCCCCACCACCCAATTGAATTGAGGAAGATCCTCCTCCTTCAAAATCGTGTCAAGCCGCTCCTGTCCAATCGCTTGACTGTTCCCCAACACGTTCTTTGCCGTGTCCTGCCCGTTCCAAAGCAAGTCCAGCCCGGTGCCAAGCCGCTCAGCAACGCTCGGCCAATAGTCCGCCGTAGGATCAAACTTCACAAACGGCACGGCCCGGTCCGTCACGATGCGGCTGTGCGGATAGAGCTGCTCCACCGGCGTATTCGGCCCCGGAAGCCAGACGTCCTTCGTCAGCGCCAGGGAGCGAATCGCAGGCTGAGCAATTCCCGCCTTCGCCATCGCTTCCATCCCCACCGGCCCCGCCATAAATTTGACCAACCGCCAGGCCTCTTCCGGATGCGGGGTCGAACTCACAATCGAATACCCCGAGCCTCCCGTTGGCATCGCCCGTGTCCCGTCTTTATAAGCAGGAAACAGCGTAATGTCCCAGTCGAAAAACTCCTTCGAGCCCGGCTTCAGCATCCGGCGCATGTTCGGAACTTCCCAAATCCCGCTCTGAAACATCGCGATCTTCTGAGAGGCGAACAGTTGCTGGGTGGTCGACATCATGACCCCCGTCGTCTCCGTGCTGTTTGGCATGAACTTCAGCTTGTTCATGAAGTCGGAGGCGAACTGATAGGCTCTTATTGCCTTCTCGTCCCCCCACATCACCTTCGTCGGATGCTGAAGGTCGTCAGCCAGCTTCCCACCGGTGGAGTAAAGGAAGTCTCGAGCCAAGAGTTCCGGCCAGGCCGTCGCGAACGCCCAACGCTGAATCTTTCCCTTGGCATCCTTCTTCATGAGCTGTTCGCACACCCACAAAAAGTCTTTATTCTTCAGCTCCGGTCGAGCATGAAAATCCCAGGTCCAGGATCCGTCCGGATAAGGCAACCCCGCCTCATCGAACATCTTCTTGTTGTAATAGACCAAGCCCATCGGCGCGATGTCGCGCGGCAAAACGTACACCTCGCCGTCCAGCGAGTGTGCGTCCACGATTGGCTCGTAGTAGTCCTTAATGTTGAACCCCGGCTCCTTCTCAAAGAAGGAATTCAGGGGAAGCAAGGCGTGCCGCTTGGCCAGGGCCTGAAAGTGCCCCATGTCCATCATCGCCACATCTGGCGCGGCATTCCCGGCATAGGTCACCAGCATTTTCTGGTGATACAAGGTGAACTCAAAGTTCTCGAGCTTAACCTTGATGCCTGGGTTCTCCTCCTCGAACCGGCGACAGAGCTGACGGAGGATCTTCAGCGATTCATCGCCATCCCAAACCGTAAAGCGGAGCGTAACGTCTTTGGCACTGGCCAAACCCGTTGAAATGGCCATACCCAAAGCGAGTAGGCAGCGAGCGAAGATCGTCCTTCGGCGTTCCATGATTTAACGCGACATAGCGTCAAATCGCATTGTACGACAGATTGATATACGGGTCAATCAAAATTCATTCGAACCTGGAGGCCTATTCTCGTTCTTGACCGCAAACGCTGCAAGGCGGCCGAATAGGTATATCGAAAATGAGTTCAAATCCAGACGAAGGACTGGCTGTGGGAATGAGGAACGCGCCCAAACGTGCGGCGGCTCGCCCAAAGGAAGCCAAGCCCAGGCCCCCACCCCGCCCCGGATGACCAAAGGCATCGAACTCCCTGAACTGCGACGAGAGCGCTCCCAGATCGATCCGAGTTCCCGAACACGCGAATATTAGCCGGTACCGTTGATCGAATTTTTCACCTAGAACCCTGATCTCTCGCCCATTGCTTAGCGCTTCCGCGTTTCCTATCAGGCTCACCAAACATGTTCGCAGTTCCCCGACATTGCCCTCAAATTCGGCATCTTCCATCTCAATTCGAGTCAGACTTAGGTGGCAAATCGCCATCGCCTCCTCAAGTGCCACGCTGAGGTGAGTTCTCCCGAAGATCGCCGCCTGCCCCGCCAATCCTTCCGCCAGCCGTATCGCCTGAGAACGGAGACGATCTAGCACCCGCTTTCCCTCCGATCCCAGTTCGCCACTGTGACGATCAAGGAGTTCTTGAGCGTGAAAAACAACCGCTCGCATTGTCATCTGTTGGAGCAAATCCGCTCCACCTCCTTCTTCTTTGCCGGACCAAGACAGCTCGGTCGGGGTTCCAATGCCCGCCGGAACGATGGTCACAATAGCGATTTCGCCAAATACGCCATCCGTTTCAAAGCGACACCTAACCATAAATGCCCGCGCCCGACCCCCAGGAAATGAAACCCGAATCACCCCTTCCTGGTACACATCGGGGCCCGTTCGAATCCATGGCAAAGGAGTCTCTGCCGCTTGAATAATCGGAGACCGGTCGAACGACAAACCCGGTTGAGTTTCGAATACAGAGGCCGCGATCGGATTGCACATCAAAACTACTTGGTGACGATTGAGAACCACTACCGCCGCCGACTCGCCTTTGTCGGCCACGAAGACATGTTCCAACTCCGGCACGTAACGAGCTTCCATCTTCGCCACCGCCCAGCCCATCGCCGCCACCGCCGCCGCACGAGAGCTGATTCCAAGCTTTCCTCGTATTGCCGCCCATAACGTTATGACAGTGCCTATCCGGATACCTAGCGACTTTGCAATCTCTTTGTCCGTGTGCCCTCCACACGCGAGCAAAGTAAGTTGCGTTTCACGAGTCGCTAACTTCGAAAGCGCCTTGCTCCCTTCGGAGTTGCAAAGATTAAACATCGCAATTTCGAGCCCCCATCCTCAGTAACTGGGTTGAGAAATCTAACCGACAATTGCGGCTATTCTGCCAATTTTCCCGTTTAGTATATGAATTTGAAACGAAAGTTAAATCATAGATCATAGGTTGCCGCCTCGCAGTGAGTTTTAGGAACTGTGAGTAAGCGAATCGATGGTCTGACTCTTAATCATTTATGTGCAAACAGGTCGAACTACCTCCAGCTCCGCCGAACTTGCACAAATCCGGGGACAACAAACACTACCGAGCGCAGACCATTGATTCGGCTTAAAGTTCAATTTTCGCCCTGCTCTTGAGTGTGCTTATCCATCAATCTATGTACATAGAAGACAGGATACTTGCCTACGCCCATCCCCCGAGAATTGCCAGTGTAGAGCCGTACCCAGCGTAAGTCGGCTGACTAGGTGATGATCGAAAATGAAATGGTTTCACAACTTAAAAATAGGCCTCAAACTCGGGATCGGGTTCGGCCTGTGCTTGGCGTTGATGGGCGTCATCGCACTCTCTGCTCTTTCAAGCGTGTCAAAACTAAAGAACGAAATTCATGCCCTGTCCGATGACGCTCTTGGCGGCCTTACCGCCCTCACAGAGTTCATCGATGCCAGTAAGCAGGCGCGCATCGTGCAGTTCCGTGTGGCAAGCACCGGCGGCGAAAAAGCCGTCGAATTGGCTAAAGACGTCCAAGATAACCTTGACGCGGCCGATACCGGGCTCAAGAACTACGAAAAGCTCATCGAAACGGACGAAGACCGACAAAACTACCAAAAGCTCCAGACTGCGTGGGACGAATACAAATCCACCTGGCAAACGCGCAAGGCCGAAATGTTAAAGGCTGAGGGCGCTGCGGGATTCGCTCTCATGGAGAAACACATGTCGGGCGTTTTCACGGGAAAAGTCCGACCTGCAATCGATGCCATTCTCCAGTGGAACAAAAAAGATTCGGCCCAAATGGTTGACAAAGCCGATAATGCTGCCGGAACGGCCTCAAAACTGGTTCTCTCCGCCTCGTCCATCGCCGCGATCGTCGGAATCGTATTCGCTCTCTTCATGACCCGAGTGATCGTAAAGGCCATCGCTTCCGTTTCCACCGGCATGACGTCGCTAAGCGCAAAATGCGTGCCTCAACTCACTGCCGGACTCGGCGCCCTCGCGGAAGGCAACCTCACCGTCCCCGCCGAATTCTCTACCGAACCAGTTCTCGTCGACTCGAAAGACGAGCTTGGACTCATGGGCCAGAACTTTAACTCAATGCTCGCCATGGTCGGCGAAGCGATCGGTTCTTACAACTCTGCCCGCGAATCGCTGAGCAGCCTGGTTGGAACCGTTGCCGATGGCTCGACCTCTGTGGCCTCGACCAGCCAGAGCCTCGCCTCTGCCGCCGAAGAAAGTAGCGCTGCCGCCTCGGAAATCGCCCTCGGGAGCCAGAAGTTAGCAGGAAGTGCTAGCGAAGCGGCCGCCGTCATGGAACAACTCTCGGCGCATGTTCAAAACGTGGCCCAAAGCAGTCAGTCCCAAAGCCACATGGCGAAGGAAGTCGGGCAATCCATGAAGCAGGCAGCATCCGGTATCGCCGAGGTAGCCGCATCCGCTCAACAAATGGACTCGCTGGCAACCCAAGGCGATGCGGCCGTGAAAGAAACTGTGAACGCCATTGAACGCCTCAAAACGAAAGTTGAGTTCTCTGCCCAGATGGTCAAGCAACTTGACGAACATGGTCAGATGATCGGCCAGATCGTTCAGTCCATCGAACAGATCGCCGAGCAAACGAACCTCCTCGCCCTCAATGCGGCCATCGAAGCCGCAAGAGCGGGAGAGCACGGCCGAGGTTTCGCTGTCGTCGCGGAGGAAGTTCGCAAACTGGCCGAGCAAGCCGCTTCGTCGACCAAGCAAATCTCCACGATGATCGGTTCGGTCACCGCAACCGTTAATGAGACCGTCTTAGCCATCAAGGAAACCAACCAAGAAGTGGAAGCTGGCACCCGCCAAAGCGAGCAAGCGGGTCAGTCCCTCAGCCAAATCCTCGACGCGGCCCGGCAGGTCGCCGCCCGTACCGAAGCCGTCGCCGCCTTGACTCAACAGGCCGCCGCATCCATGGAATCGATGGCGGAAACCGCCAACGAGAGCCTCGCCATGACTCAAGAGATGGCAACCGGTACCGAACGTGTTGTCCACTCGATCACGAACGTAGCCGCCATCAGCCAAGAGTCCGCCGCGGGAGCCGAGCAGCTCAATTCCAGCATCGAGGAGGTCGGAGCGGCCGCCACCGAAATGAGCCAGATGAGCCAAGAGCTTCAATCGCTCATCTCGAGGTTCACCGTCGAATCCGACACCAAGGCGCAGAGCAACCTCAGGTTGGCCGCCTAATAAAGCAAGGGATGAGGGGCGCGGTTACTCCCACACAACTTAACCAAAGCGCCCCAAGTCTCTTGCCTTGCGACTTCATTGACTGCTCCCAACAACCAACAACCACAGGGCCGGCATTGCGAAAGCGATGTCCGGCCAAAATGCAAAAGGCCAGGCTCAAACTGAACCCGGCCCTTCAGAGTCCTATTTCCGAAGTTACTTCTTCTTCATGGAGATAGCCATGACGTTCTCTTTACCGTCAGGACTCTTCTCTTTCATCTTCATGTCCATGCTCTCGGTCATCCCATTGTTCAGATCGATCTTCGAGATCATCGGACCATCCAAAGTTGCTCCGCCCGGCAATCCGTCCATGGTGACTTCCAAGGTCGCGATGTTGCCATCGACCGCCGTGAGCTTGTAGTGAGCCTTAACCGTTTGACCGGAAACCTTCGTTTCTCCATCCCAGGTATCGCCAATTTTGACCGGCTTAGCGGGAAGAGCCATCCCATTCATTTCGGGCGCGCCCTCGTTGCCTCCCATCCCGCCTTCCACTTTGGTGTCGATGGTCTTTCCGGTGGAATCCATGGTCTGCGTGACTTTCATGGACTTGAGCATTTCCGTTGCCTGTGCGGGCGCAGGCTTGCCTTGAATCTTCATGTCCACGTTGTCGTAGGTGGAGACCATCGTGGCTTTGTCGCCATCGACCTTGGTGCACTCCATGTTCATGCCCAGCTTAATGTCCACGGGACCGCCCACCATGGTCATCTCATAGCTACGCTTCTCGCCTTCCTTGGGCGCGAACTTGAGCGTATAGGTTGCGTCCGGACTTGCCGCGCCCCCTCCGGAAGTCGACATCGTCGACTCTCCACCTTTACAGCCAATAGCTAAGATGGCGATGAGCGCCATCGGTAAAATTTTGTGCATACATCCTCCTAATCCCCCACAATGTAATGCACTACGAGCATGACAAGCAAGTTTATGAGGACATTGGCGTTGCCTGCCCTCGCCGTAAAGGTTAAGCGCGTGCCTTTTCGCGTGGAGTAACGGCCGCCGTTTCGTTGCGCTCCATCTCCTGCTTGCCTCGCTCGATCGTGGTCATGACCTTGCCGACCACACCCTCGAGCTGCCCCAGCACGTCCAACGCATACTTCTCAGCACCCCGCCGCATTCCCACGGCGTCTCGATCCGCCGCGTTGCGAATCTCTTCGCTCTGCGCCTTGGAGAGTTTCAAAATCTCGCTCTCGGAAAGCATCTGCTGTTGCTGAAGCCGCGCATGCTCCAAAAGTCGCTCTGCTTCTACCTTGGCCTCCGCAATGATCCGATCCGCTTCCTTCTTTGCGCTTTCCATCGTCATCGAAGCGTCTTCCCGAGCGCTCTCGACGATTCGGTCAGATTCCCGTACGGTAGCCGCCGCCTGTTTCACTTCGCTCGGAAGAGAAGCGCGGACCTTCGCAATCTGCATCCCGACCTCGTCCTTATCCAGACCCCAGGTCAGTTTGCCCATGATCGGACGAGGACGCTCAATGGTCAGTTCGTGAAGTTGGTCGAGTAGTCGTAAAATATCCATGCTCGTCGAATTCGCAAAAAACGGGATTACGGCCTCCATTGTGGCATGAGAGTGCCTCTTTTGAACCTAAAACTTATCCACTATCTTTTCCGCAATGTTCGGTGGATAACCTCCGCCACGGGTCCCGGCACCAAAGTCTCGAAGTCGCCACCCAACGTCGCCACCTCTCGAACGATGCTGCTCGTCAAGTAGTTGTACTCCCACTTCGTCATGAAGAACACCGTCTCCACTTCGCTCGCCAGACGACGATTCACCATCGCCATCTGGAACTCATACTCGAAGTCGGCGGTTGCCCGAAGCCCCCTCACAACCGACCGTGCACTCTTAGACCGGACGTAATCCACCAATAAGCCAGAGAAAGAGTCCACCGAGACGTTCGGCAGGTGTTTCACACACTCCTTCAAGCAGTCGACTCGCTCTTCGTCGGTGAGAAATGGACTCTTCGCCGAGTTCACTCCCACCGCAACGATAACTTCGTCAAACAACTGTGCCGCCCGCTCGGCTACATCCAAATGCCCCAAGGTCGGCGGATCGAACGAACCCGGATAGATCGCAAGGCGACGCATGCGCGTTAGGATACACGCCCTTAGCGTCTATCCACCACCTTATCCATGACCGGATAGTTGTCGCTGCTGATTAACTCCTTCTGCCCATCCGCGATCCGGTAGATCTGCACGAAGTAGCCCTGCTTCCCCGTGTTCCGCATCCGCCCCGCCGCTCGACGGTCGCCAATTTCGAAAGTGGAAGGTTGGCGAACCTGCCGCAAGTCGGTTACGATCCGACATTCTTTTCCCTCGCCGGCGCCATAGACTCCAACCTTCAGTTGATCTCCGTCGATCGCCGCCTTCACCTTGACCGGGAAGGAATAGGGATTTCTGAATTTGAGATCGATCGACCAATAAGCCACCGCCGCATCTCGTCCCGGCAAAACATAACTGGGCGAGAACCGATGCCGATTCCGCTCGACGATCTCCATGCCTGACAGAAGGGCCGCGTTATACGTCGTTGTCGACGTCTGACACACGCCTCCTCCGAAACTATCGATAAGTTGCCCGTTGTAGCTGACCGGCGCCTTCCGGTACCCACCATCTTTCGAGAACGACCCCACATGCTTGTTAAAGGAGAACGTCTCCCCCGGTCCAATTACCGCGCCATCGATTTCCCGAACCGACAGCAATGCGTTGTGCCGTTGCGATTTGGATCGCTTGGCCAAGGAGGTGGAGAAACTCCCCAGGCAATGCTCCCGCGGCGCGTTCATCAGCGCCACCGTTCCCGCCGTCGCCAGGCCAAGCGTCGAGATCCAACCAATTGCCTTGATCATCGCGGATTCACCTTCAGTTCCAATTCGCCCGCCGAGGCAACGTCGTCAGGATCGTACATATTTCCCACGCGAGTTGGCAAAGCGTTGGACTTACCGTCCGCTTCTGCCCGCATGATATAGCTAAACTCCTTCTCGCCGGTCTCTAAGTTCCTGGCGAAGAACGAAACCCGATCTTCCAAGATGACGGTGCTGGCCCACCACCAGCCCCAAGACTCGTCCTCATAGGGCGCGTCTCGTTCGGTAACGTGACAGTTGCTCGGGATCGGGTCTTCAACCAAAACAAACTCCCGATCCTTATTGCTGCGGACGGTGAGCACGCACTTGATCACATCCCCTGCATGAACCTCCGTCACCGGCTTTTCACTGGGCACAAACTGCATCGTGCCGTCCTCCATCCGCCGAGCTTCCATCCGGTAATACTTGCGCTCTACCGTCAAGCCGCTGCCGTTAACGACCATTCCAAGTTGTTCGTCCGGGACCACCTGACGGAGGTCGGCGGAGTAGTAACACACCGCATTCCCCGCCTGCTGAATTTCGATGGAGTTCTTGCCAGATGTCAAGCCGGACATCGGAACGGTGATCTGCAAATCAGGTTGCAGCAATGAGGCCTGCGTGAACTCGATCTTCTTGAGTTCCTTCCCGTTAAGCAGAACCGTAAACGCTCCACCAGGTCTCGCCAATTCCTTGGTTTGCTTCAGGTAATCGGTCATGCCGATCAAAACATAGGCGGTATCGCGGGTACTCCACCAATATTCGCCACGTCGGCTCGACATCAAGTAGCGAACCGTCTTGGGAATCAGTTCACTAGCCGGTTGCAGCTTCACCAGCGCAGTCAAAGCCAACGCCGTATTTTCTGCTCCCCACGAGTAGCGATTGGGTTCCCATCGGGCCGTGCTGCCCGCTACTACCGCCATGGCCTTCAACTTGCCCATTAGCTGATCGCGTTGCGCCACGTAATTAGGTCCAAGCATATTGGCCGTCATCGCTCCCAACGCGAGGTCAGATGCTCCGGCATTGCTGAAATCGAAGGCAAACCGCTTGGTCGCGTTCTCAATGCGGCCGTTCGTGGCCATTGCATAGCAAAGGTAGACCAAGTCTCGTTGGCGATCGGTCTTCTTGTTCTCCGAATCGAATCGCCGATCCGCCCAGTCCAATCCTCGATTCAGCATTACTTCGCTTACGGGGTATCCCGCTTGCTTCGCACGCCGGAGGCCATCTAAAACGAGGGCCGTCATGAACGGATCGGAGTTGTCGTACTCCCACCAGCCCCAGCCGCCGTCGCCGTGCTGCATCTTCGCCAATCTCGCCAACCCGTCGGCCGCAATCCCCGGAACCTTAGCGTGGAGATCGGGACGGGAAAGCCCGGTCTCCGCCAACGCCTTGTCGACCAATATCGCCGGCAAGAACCGACTCATCGTCTGCTCCACGCATCCGTACGGATACTCGACCAAGCTGTCCAGCGACTGTACAAGAGTCGTCGCGATCGACGGGCTTAAGCTCAATACGAGCCTGCCCGTATTCGCATCGGCGCCATCCCGAACCACCATCTCGAACTTGGCGGTTCCTTTCACCATGCCCGACTCCAGGTCTTGGAATTCACGGCCATGAGGCTTAATCGGAATCGTGTGCTTTACGCCGTCATTAGCCCCATTGGTGACCTCTGCCGTAGCTGTAACGTCCGCTACACCAGTCTTCTGCGCGGTTGCTTTCCATTCGATGGTCTTGCGCTCGCCATTCCCAATTCGAACCGTCTGGTTCTCCGATCCATCCAAAGACAAACCACTGGTATTGATCCGAACGGTCACGTCTGAATCCTGTCCCGTATTGTTCTGAACGATCGCCGAAATCGTCTGCTCATCCTGTGCAACCATGAAGGCGGGCGTCTCCAATCGAATCATGAGCGGCTTCTGAGCCGTGATCAGATTCGTCGAGATCCCCACCGCCGTGGCGTCCGTCGCACCTACCACCGTCGCCCTCCAGGCCGTCAGGTTGTCGGGCAGCGCCACCGCCACTCGCGCCTGACCGTTGACGTCGGTGTGAATTTCCGGGTTCCAGTACGCCGTATCCGCAAACTTGGATCGAATCGGGATGTTCCCGCCCGCCTTGTCCCCGCCGTCCAGATAGATTTCCGGGAACGAGTAACTGGTTTGGACGTTGATGTACCTCCGCGGGAAGAAGCCTTTGTAGGGATCGGTATCGTCCTCCCGAATCGCGTAGATCGATTCATCGACCACCCCGAGAGAAAGATCCGCTGCGACCGGCTTCCCCTCCAAATCCGTGGTCGTTATTTCGTAGTTCACTGTCTGACCCGGTTGCAGAACGTCTCGATCCGGCTTGATCTGAATCTTAAGCTTCTGCTGAACGAGGTCGATCTTGAGATCGTCGGTCGCTTCATAGAACTGCTTGTCCCGGATATACGCCACCGACACCCGAGCGTTGGGTGCGAACGGACGCTCGACCATCATGGATTCGATTGTCACCGACTTAGTAAGATTCACCACCTTGCGATAGAGCACTTCGTCCGCCTCTACCGTAAGGAGGGCGAACCCACCCGGCTTGTCGGTCTGGATCAACGCTTTTACGGTGTCTCCAAGATGGTAATCGCGCTTGTCGAGTTGCACAGTCAGCTTGCCACCTGGCCTTGCTGGCGCTCCGGAGCCCTCCACGTATAGGTAAGCCTGAGTTTCGATCTTGTTCTTGTGGTCGTCTATCGCTACCGTCTTGAACATCACCGATCCCGAGTCCTTCGGGGTGTATGTAATCTTTGCTACACCATCTGGACCCGTCGTCGCGTTAAAGGTTTCAGTGGGCGAGAATCGCTCTTTATCGCTCTCCCAACTTTCCTTGCCCGCAATGATCTGAATCTGCTTCCCAGATAGAGGCTTCTTGTCGATGTGCGAAACCGCGGTGACTTCCACATCCACCGGCGATCCAACCTGGCCGATGTACTCCGAGGTATCTGCCGAAATGGCAAAGTCTCCACGAGTGACCAACACTCGCCCTTGGCCGTCGAAGTACTTGTCCGCCTCCTTGGCAGACACCATCATCGTGTAGTCAAAGTCCGAATCCCCGTAATACGAATACTGTTGATCTTCCTTCGGTCGCTCGGTATCGAACTCAATCACCGCCTCGCCATTGTCGTCGGTCACCGCCTCCAGATTGTCGATGCCTTCGCCGCTTCCGCTTTCGTCGTAGTACTCCTCGCCCTCTTCATCGGTCCATGACCAATGAGGAGCGCGAGAGACGTAAGCGGTCAGTTCGGCCCCCACGACCGGTCCGCCGAAGTAGTATTCGCACTTCACCTTCATCCGAACCCGATTCCCAAACACATAGAAGTTCTGCTCGGGCGTAACCGTGATCTTAAACTCCGGCTTCCGATACGCGGCCAGATTGACCGTCATGCTTCCCTTGCCACCCGGACCGCTCATCAAAAGGGTGTAGAACCCCGGCTTGGCTTCCTTATTCGTGGTGAATTTGCCAGAAAACGTTCCTCGACTCGAGACCGGAAGGTTGAAGGTCTGGACCAAGTTGTCGTCTGGATCGCGCAGTTCACCCGTCATCGTTCCGCCATTCGGAACTTGGAAATCAACTCCCGCGAGTTTTCGCGCGATGCCCTTGAACTGAACCAAATCGCCGGGTTTATAGATCGGGCGATCGGAGTACATAAAGATCCGACCCGAGCCCGCCCCTTCGTCGTCGTTACTACTGCTGTAGAAATCGACGACCGCGACAGAACTCCCTTTTCGTGCCATCACCAGATTGCGGTCGGCATCCGGCAAATCGAAGGAGAGAGTTCCATCCGGACTCGCCTTCCCAAGCGACTTCATCCCTCCGTTCACCGCTAAGGATAGATCGGCGCCGTCAACGGGAGCGCCCGTGCTCAAATCGGTCACAAAGCAGAGTCCCCGCTTGGCCCCGGACTTGGTAACCAAGCCAATCTTCGAGACATTGATAAATCCGCCTCGGTTGACCTTTCCCGACCTGCATTGCACCCAGTAAAATCCTTCTGGAAGCGGGTCGAGCGCCACACCTTCTACAAACACACCCTCCGCGTCTCGCTTGGTGATCCGGTAGTCCAAATGCCGGACCTTTGAACCAAACTTGCTAGGGTCGCCAAACGTGCCGTCATATCGCGCGAAAGAACGCAACAACTCGGAGACGCTGCCCTTCTTAACGATTCCATCAAGATCGAGTTTATAAACATCGATTCCCATTTCGTCGTCTGGCAAAAAGCCATCCAGTTGGAAGGTCGATTGCTCCGAGGGAAGAAATACCCGTTGGCTTGTGTTGAAGTTAAGGTAGGGGTCCTCCGGCATCAGAGTCAGTTCGACGGCCGTCGGCTTGCCCTCTTCAATGGTGAGCAACTGACTCTCCAATCGGTGCGCCCGCGTGTAAGCCCATACCGTATAAGTTCCGGCGGGCAAATTTCTGATATTGAATCGGCCATCCTCATCTGTCTCGACGGTCCGTTGGCGCACATATTCATGGGACATGTCTTCCGGCGGGGCAATCTGAATGGTCACGCCCTCCAGCGGCTTGCCATTCTCTTTCATCACCGCTTTGCCGGACAAGCCACCCAACGGCACTTCTTCGGTGATGCCAAATGCCATCAATGCTCCGGCGATACCCGCCGCCGCCAGAAGCCCAATCAGCTTCGTGGAAACTGCTGCCCGTGTGGTTGAAGCCTTCATCTCACATCCATAGCGGAGTCGCTGGACTCCGAAGTCGTCGGGTCGGCTTTTGATACCGAGGCGATCAAAATCGCCAAGACCAACGCCGTACCGCCAATCCAATAAAATGCCGTCTGCTTCGTCTCGCGCGTTAGGTCGAGCAGATTCGTCAACCAGCCATAACTCACCGTCGTCATTGCCGCCAGAGCAGATGCCAAAACGAGAGGAATGAGGCTGGAACCGTTTCGAATCCCTTCAATCAAAGCCGCGAACCCCAGCCCAGCAACAAATCCCACCATGCCTTTCGCTCCTAAAACCACGGAGAGTCCAACGGGGAGTAAGCAAAGCGCGATCACCCACAAAGCACGCCCCCACGGCGCCAATCCTGTGAGCCGAGAACGCAGTTTCAACCAATCCACCGGCAAAAGCGCTAAGGTCAATCCGAACGCCAATCCGATGACCGCATAGTGCTGACCTATGTCCAAAGCCCGCGTCGCCGCCGGAAAGGCTTCTCGGAGAACGCGATAGAACACCAGTCCCAAGAGCGGCCCTGCGCTCAGAAGCGCTCGGACATTACCAATCAAGAGGAGTGTCGAAATCGCCCCCACCAGAGCGATCGTCATGCCGAACCCTCGGGAATAGGAGAATGCCAGCGTTGCGACTCCTATCCAGATGACTGCCGACATCAAAAACGCCAACGCATCGTCTTGCCCAGTCGGTCGAATGACCCAGTTCAAGATGGCGGCGATCACCACGGAACCGCAAAAGATCATCCAAGATTCCTTGCTGTCCAGATAACGCGCTCCTACCGCGTAGCCCAACGCTACCAAAAGGATCACCGTCAACCAACCGGCAAGAAAGGGCAGACCGCCGTCTTGGCGTTTCTCGCTTCGGCCCGCGGCCAATCCGATCAGTCCTGCGATCGCCACCGCCAACCCCAATGTGGATCCAAAGTGGGCGCCCGGCTCGTTAGACAGCGCTTTGCCACCCATGAAGTCCGCCGCCAGGAACACTGATCCGAAAAGCGCCGTTGCCAAGGGCAAACTTAGCTTTCCTTTCTCATTGGTGGCAAAGCACCATGCTCCGAGCGACAACCCCGCGATCAACGCGAGTTGCACCATCGAGAGATAGGAACTATCCACCCAATTCGCTAATCCCGCGAGACCCGCGCCAAGTCCCGCTGCCGCCGCTCCCGAGCCAACTTTGATTCGCTCGACAAAACCGCAAAGGCCCGCCACCCCGATTCCGATCGAGAAAGCAATCGCCGCAGGCAGCAGATTGGCGTAGTCATTCCGCCAGTAGTATCCGGCCCCTAAAGCAATCAGAATCAGAACAATGCCATGGATAAATCCACCCTTTGTCGGTTTGGGCTCGACCGGCGGCGAGAGAATTAAGGCAGCGGCGGCGGCAGCGAAAGCGATAAAGGGAAGGATGGTGTTCATTGAATCTTTGTTACTTCTAGCCCGTATGTCGAACAAGATACGCGCAACTGGCTCACCCGTATCGGAGGATTTATGAAAATTCCTGGTATTCGAGTGCAATCCAGGAAGTTAGACTCAATTTCCCTCTAAAAAGACGACCCGGAAACTCAAGAATCAAGCAACTGGGCAGTTAGATCGATTGAGCCGTCAAATCTCTTACGATGCAGGTAATCAAGAGCCCCTTGGAGGTCTGAGTCGCACTGAGGGCCGTCGCCATCGGAAACTCGCGGCCATCCTTTCGTAGCGCCATCGTGGCGAGGTGTGCGCCCATCTTACGCTTGACCGGGTTGTCGTTGTAGTCCTGCCGATTCCGCACGTGCCCGGTTCGGTATCGTTCCGGCACCAATCGCTCCACTGAAATTCCCATCAGTTCCTCGGAGGAATAGCCAAAAAGCTCGGTCGCACGCTCGTTACAAAACTGAACCGTACCCAGATCGTCTACCAGCAAAATTGCGTCGGGCGCCGTTTCCAACAACCCCCGAAACATCTCCAGACTCGTTCGAAGCATTTCCTCGGTCCGAGTGTGCTCTTCAAGCTCTCTCAGAAGCCGCTCGTTCTCCGTCCGCAATAGCGCGACGGTGCCTTCCGCTTGAGTTCGCAGATACTTGGCCACCAACTCCGTACGGTTGTAGGGACCAAGCTTGATGCGAACGCGTCCCCAATAGGTTCCCACCGTCGCCAGACTGATGCCCAAGGTATTGGCGATCGCCTGATCAGTCTGCCCCTGCGTGGCCAGTTGGAGGATCTGTCGCTCGCGAGCGGAAAGACCGTAAGGATCCTCAGGTTCCGCTCGGGTTAGCAAATGCTCGCCCATCGACCCCTATCATATCCCCCGCATGTGGTGAGATTCCATGACATGGTTCCTTTGACGGCGAATTCCTGACTTGTCATCCCGTCGCTTCTGGGCCACTATCGAAACGTGGGCGCCGCCGATGGCCCCGAAAAGGAACCGCATGCGAAAATCAAAGCCCAAGTCAAATCTTCGCACGCTTTTAGAGTCCAACACAGTTGGCTCGTTCCAACAGGGGGCGTACCGACCCTCGGGATGGCGTCCACCCTTTGACCTTAGAGTCAACGCAAACGAAATTGCAATATTCGTGGATATCCCGGGCATGGATGAGGACGACATTCAGATCTCCTCGGAAGCAAATACGATCAAGATTTCCGGCGTTCGCGAGTTCGATCACGATGCCGAAGACCCAGAAGAATACGTGAGAATGGGTCGCCCATATGGCCCCTTTGCTTGCGAAATCCACCTCGCTGAAGATTTTGACTTTGCTCGCGCGACTGCCAAGTACCTCAGAGGCGTCCTGAAAGTACGAGTTCCACTGGAAAGATCGACTTCTAAACCGATCCCAATCCAATATCCCTAGCCACCAACCAGATTTTACGGAGAGAAAAATTGAAAGCACTTATTGGAATTGATACCGCCGGAGCCTACGAACCGGCGGTTCGCTTGTTCGGCCGCCTTGGATTCCCCACCCCAGAAGTGACACTCCTCAATGTCGCAGATATCGTCTTGCCCTACACTTCCTTTGGTGTTGTCGTCAGCATAGAAGCGACCAACCAATTCGTGGAAGGTCTTCGACAAGCAGGAAATCACGAAATCCATGCGGCTCAAAAGACCGCCGAGGAATATGGGCTGAGCTCAACTGGCGAAGTCCTCTCCGGCCCCACCGTACTGACGATTCTGGACGCTGCCGACCGAATCAATGCCGATCTCATTGCGTTAGCCTCCACCCGGAAAAGCGCTCTGGCCTCTCTTTTCCTCGGCAGCACCAGCCGAAGCATCGTGTCTGCTTCAAAGCATTCGGTGCTCGTCGCAAAAGAAGGCGTTGCAACCCAGGGACCGATCGAGATCGTCCTCGCCACGGACCACTCGCCCTATGCCAACAGCGCCATTGACCGCTTTCTAAAGCTAGCGCCGCAGAACATTACAAATATCAATGTGGTCACCGCATACGAGGTCAGCGACAAAGAAGCTGAACTCCTTCATTTGAACCTTCCCGCACTGGACGGCCATATCGACCAATTTATCGAAGGGAAGCTCAGGGAGAAGTCGGAAGAACTCGTCGGCAAGCTATCTCAACACGGATATAACGCCAACTACACCCTCAAACAGGGAAATCCGAACGAGGTAATTCCCGCCGAAATGACTCGCACCAAAGCCGAACTACTTGTTCTCGGAGCTCAGGGTCATGGCTTTATCGACCGGCTCTTCGTCGGCAGTGTTTCGTTCCACCAACTCGCCGCCGAGCCCTATTCCGTTTTCATTGTTCGGGCCGATGGATGAAATTCACGCGTCCCATGCCTCAAACCGGTTCGGAAACGAACCCCAGACGTCGGTTCAGGAGGAACCCTAGACCATGAGTGTTGAAATACTGGCTAGAATCCAGTTCGCATTCACTGTCGCCTTCCACTACATCTTTCCGCCGCTGAGTATCGGCCTCGGATTGATCCTAGTGATCATGGAGGGCATGTACCTCAAGACCAAAAACGAGACATACAAGACCATGACCTACTTCTGGGTCAAGATCTTTGCTCTCATCTTTGGGATTGGAGTCGCGAGCGGCATCGTGCTGGAATTCCAATTCGGCACCAACTGGGCGACCTACTCACGTTATGTGGGGGACATCTTCGGAAGCGCCCTTGCTGCGGAAGGCATCTTTGCGTTCTTCTTAGAGTCCGGCTTCCTTGCCATCCTCGTCTTCGGCTGGCACCGAGTCAGCCCAAAGGTTCACTTCTTCTCAACCATCATGGTCTGGCTCGGCTCCACCTTTAGCGCCGTCTGGATCATCGTTGCCAACTCGTGGATGCAGACACCGGCGGGCTATAAGATCGTCGGCGAAGGCATGAACGCCAAGGCAAACATCACCGATTTCTGGGCGATGGTCTTCAACCCATCCTCCATTGATCGACTGAGCCACACCGTCACCGCCGCCTGGATGACCGCCGCCTTCTTCGTCACCAGTGTCGCTGCCTACTATCTCCTCAAGGGTCGCCATCTCGACATTGCCAAGATGTCCATGAAGATCGGCCTCTCCCTCGCCCTCGTTGCCTCGCTGCTTCAATTGGTAACCGGGCACAAGAGCGTCGTCGGCGTTGCCGCCAACCAACCGGCCAAGCTTGCCGCTATGGAGGGCCACTATGACTCCAGCAAGCCGCTCGATATCACGATGTTCGGCTATGTAGACGCAAACGGCCAGAAGTCAGTCGGCCCCAAGATCCCCGGACTTGGAAGCTGGCTCACTTACGGAGACGCTTCCAAGCCCATGAAGGGCCTCGACCAAATTCCGGAGAAAGACCGACCTCCCGTGCAGGCAACGTTCCAGTTCTTCCACCTCATGATCGCCATCGGGTTCTTCCTCATCGGCGTCTCGGTCCTCGGCGCTTTCTACTGGTGGAGAGGCACCTTATGGGACAAGAAGTGGTTCCTCAAGCTGATGGTGTGGTGTGTCCTTTTGCCTCAGATTGCCAATCAAGCAGGATGGTTCGCGGCCGAAGTTGGCCGCCAACCGTGGATTGTCTACGGAATGCTGAGAACGTCCGAGGCGCTTTCAAAGGCCGTCAAATCGCACCAGGTCCTCACCTCGCTCATTCTCTTCATCCTCATCTATGCGCTCCTATTTGCGCTCTTCGTCTTCTTGCTTGACCGAAAAATCAAGCACGGCCCGGATGACACGACCAGCGACGAGCCATCCGATGACGATCTCATCCTCGACAAGAGCGCTCAAAAGGCCATGCGAGAGGTGAACGCATGAACTATCCCTTCGATCTCCACATCGTCTGGTTCCTTCTCGTAGGCGTCCTCCTCGCCGGATACGCCATCTTGGACGGATTCGACCTTGGCGTCGGCAGCTTGCTGCTCTTTTCCAAGGGAGACCAGAACCGACGCATCCTCTTGAACTCCATTGGTCCCGTGTGGGACGGAAACGAAGTCTGGCTCGTCGTCGGTGGTGGCGCCCTGTTCGCCGCCTTCCCCGATGTCTACGCCACCGTCTTCTCGGGCTTCTACCTGCCCCTCATGCTCTTGCTGGCGGGCCTCATCTTCCGGGCCGTCGCCATCGAATTCCGAAGCAAGGAGCCCTCGACCAAATGGCGCTCCTTCTGGGATCGGAGCTTTGCCATCGCCAGTATCGTGATCGCCCTCCTCATGGGCGTCGCTCTCGGCAACATCGTCATCGGCATCCCGGTCGGCGCCGACAAGGAATACGCGGGCGGATTCTTCAATCTCCTCAACCCCTACGCCCTCATCGTAGGCGTCACCACGGTGTCTCTCTTCGCGATGCACGGGGCGATCTACCTCGTGATGAAGACCGAAGGCGAGCTCCAAGCCGAAGCCAAGAAGTGGGTGAAGTCATCCATGATCTTCTTTGGCGTCTGCTATGGTGCCGTTACCATCGCCACCTTCATCTTCGCCCCGCATATGGCGGAAAAGATCCGGCAGCAGCCTTGGCTGTTCCTCCTCCCCCTCGCCTCGCTTCTCTCCATCGCCAATGTGCCTCGAGAGATGAGCCGGGGAAAAGAGCATCTTGCCTTTCTCTTTAGCTGCCTGAGCATCGTGCTTCTTATGTCCCTCTTCGGTCTGGGCATGTATCCCAACTTGGTGCCATCAGACATCAATCCGGATTACTCCCTCACCGCATTCAACGCATCTGCCTCGGAAGCCACGCTGACCACCATGCTCAGCATCGCCCTCCTCGGCATGCCCCTCGTCCTGGCATATACGGTGGCCATCTATACCGTCTTCCGAGGAAAGGTCAAAACCTCTCACCTCCACTACTAAGAAGAACGCAAAAGGGTGGTGAATGGAAACCCCATTCACCACCCTTTCCCTTTGCGCCGCCCAACACCTAACACCTGGTCCCCTGTCTCTTGTCCCTGCCGCGTAGCGGCGAAGTCCCAACCGCGAAGCGGTCAACTGAACATTCAAAGCTCGGCTTCGTCCATCCCCGCAACCGAGCCTCACAGCCCAAATTCAGCCGCCGCCTTCACCCCCCGAACCGCGGCGGCTTTGGGCTCCTAATGCATCTCCTTGTCTCCAAGTAAGATTTGAATGTACGCAATCTGCCCCGCGTGGTAGTTGCAATTCCAACTCGCGTATTCCAGCATTTCGATCATTGTGAAGTCGCGACCACCCTCATAAGGCAGCCACCGAGTCTCCGTCAACCGAGAGTCCGGCAAGTTCTTCACCAGTTCATAGAAGTCCATGGCGTGCTCCTCCCACTTCGCTTTGCACGCCTCCACCGTCGTCCAAGCCGCCTGCATCTTCCGCAGTTCCGCCATCGCGTTTTCCGAATAGTCGCTCTCAACACCTTCGATCGTGTCGAAAGCCCACTTCGGTGTCATCGCCAATTCCCGACAGATATCTAAAACCGACCGCCCCATGTCCATCGGAGACCAATCCAGCTTCTCGGCAGGAGTCGCTGCCGCATACCGAAATGCCTCATCGGCCGCTCTACGAGTCTTGTCGACAAAATAATCCTGAATCCGCATAGTTCCCTAGACGGCCGAAGTCAGATCAACTGGCCTGGATTCCATCAAAAACCCAATTAAAGCGACATCGATTCCAATATACGTCGCATAAATAGCCCGAAAGCCATGGGACTGAGTAACGAAAAACAAACAATTTCCTGTAACTTCTTTTCACTGAACTCATCGAACGGGAGTCTAAATGGCACACAAAGTCAAATCCGCATTTACGCTCATCGAATTACTGGTCGTCATCGCCATCATCGCGATCCTCGCCGCGATTCTCTTCCCGGTTTTTGCCCGCGCCAAAGTGGCCGCCCAAAAGACCTCCTGCTTGTCCAATATGAAGCAACAGGCCACCGCGACGGTGATCTACTCGGGTGACTACGACGACACGTTCCCCCTTGCCTTTCCGGGCATCAAAGACGTCTTCTACATGACCGACCTGTGGATCCCCACCCCTGCTGACGTAATCGGTCTTTATTCGCCGGAAGATATGGACTTCTTCAGTCAACCCTGGGCAAATTCCACTACCCCTTATCGAAAGAGCCCTGAACTACTGAGCGCGACGGGCGTTTCAGACGAGGCTCGCGTCTACCGAATGTCAGACTTTCAAAAGAAGCCCACTACCGTCGGCTTCTGGTACAACGGCCTCCTCAATTCGTATTCCGCCACTGAAGTCGCCTCTCCCAGTCAATTGCCGATGTACACTCAAATCCTGGGCAAAACGAATATTGTCGGCGCCAGCATCTCCTCGCCAAGCCTCAACTGCTGGGATGGCTCCGCCCCATGTCGATTCACGCGCGCGGGAAGTCGTCCCGATTGTTACAACACCAACGGCGCCTCCAGCTACACCATCACCTTCGGACGCACCCTCGGATCGGATAGCTCCAGCCTATGGGTCTACAACAACGGACAAAATTGGGTCAGCACGGACACTTCTGCCAAGTTTCATCGCGTCGGCGGAAACATCGAGGGACTCACCGACTATCGAACCGATCCATTCTGGGGATATAGCTCCCAGGGCCAACCCGGAGGGCTCTGGCACGACCAAACCGGCTGCCACATGTTGCTCTACTCACCCGACTTTGACTTCCAGGACTTCGGCACTCCCACCCCCATCGATATTGGCTATTAATCTCATGACTCAGCAAAGAATCGCCTTTCTCGCTATCGTCGCGGGCAGCCTCATCGGTTGCTCAGGCGATCCTGCGCCCACATTGGGTGACGCCGAAATCGCCAAAGGCATGGAGCGGCCAAAACTGGATCTCACCGACCGATCAGGGCAAAGCGTGGCGCAGCCACACACCCTGAAACCCGGCGAACTCAGTCGCCTGATCGAGCAGAAAAAGAAAGAACGCGCACGCTAATTGCGAGGCGGGGGCATCACAACAACGCGCGCCTTCGCCTCATGTTGCCGCTGGGCCTTCCGGTACTGAAAGTACGCCAGGATGAGAAACATCGGCACGATCGCCGCATCGTCGAGCCAACCCAAAACGGGAATAAGATCGGGAATGAGGTCGATGGGCGAAACGCCGTAAAGTAGCGCCATAAAGACCGAGAAGATCGCATTCCACGGCGTCGCTGCTCGAGAAGGATTCACGGAACGGTTCACACTACGTTTGACCATCCACCCGACGCCGCCGTTGCACAAAGGGGACTTTCGGCGGCCCTACCGCCGGCCCATTCGCTCGTACGCCAGAACCGATGGTCCCCATTGCTGTAGCTCATCCTCGTAAGCTTTGGAAGAAGCCAAGAGCCGTTGCCGCCGCTCTTCCGCCTCTTCGGACAGGCGCCGCAACTCCTCCGGTCCTTCCTGCAACGCTTTGCGGAAAGTCAACGCCTGCTTCCGCATCTTGTTCAAAAGCTGCCGCTCTTCGGAGGCTGTCAACGAGTAAGCCGAAGTCGCCCAAAATTGCGATTCCAGGGTCGTTCGCCAGTTCATGAGTGCCTGCCGAATCTCACTGGATTGTCCTCCTGCGAATTTGAGCTTGTCGTCTCCAATGTCCGCCGCTGTCTTGTATCCGGAGTCGTACAGTGCCGAGAGCTTTTCGCGACCGTAGGGCCCGATATCCGCCGCCAAGAGCGAATACTTCCTAAGGAAACTCTCCAATTGCGGTCGATACTTCGTTTCGAGCGCCTTCTTACGGGCCTGCTGCACATATTCGTCAAAGCCGTTCAGAACTTCGTGCATGTCCCTCAACTCCTCGTAGCGGCGGTTCAATGTCTGCACCGACTGATCCGCCCCGTATTGGAGCCACATTTTTTGTAACGCGGCATCGGCTTTCAAGAGCTTTCGACGTCGAAGTTGATTGCGCGCTTGAAAGAAAGCGTAAGGAATCAGTGCCAGCACCACCAGAACCAAAATCGACGCCGCCAAGGGACTCTGCCCCCGAAGCACCGCCTGCATCGGGAGAAAGATCGCCCAAAACCAGATGGGCGACCGAGTCGCCGTCTTTCCAAAGAACTTCTCTGGCCCAGACAGTTCGGCCGGCTGAAAATCTTGGTACTTCGGACGCTCGAACTGATCCGGCAACGGCAAATTCTGCCGCGCATCCTGGACTTCCTTCCAAAGCTGATCGGATTGCTCTGGCAATTCTGCGATATCGACGCTCGACCGAAAAACGGGGAAGCTCCCCCTCTCTTCCATCTCACACCACGGGCACTTGCCCGTGCCCATCCAGTGCTTGTGACTAGAATTCTCAGGACAACTCTTCAGTTGGTCCTCCAGCCCCTTCAGCGCGGAAAACCACTCGTTGGCAGATGGCCTCCGAGCAGAATCGCTTCCAAATGCCCGCTCAAAAAGGTCGCGAATGTCCTCAGGCAAGAACTTAATATCGATATTCGGCGGTGGTCCTAAGGGCACGTCTCGCTGTTGCGTATAGGCGTAGTAACCCTTCTGGATGCACGCCTCCAGGGGAAGTTCTTCATCCTTCTTGGGCCGCCCCGCAAACGGATGCCGTCCAAACACTAACGTCTGAAAGATCAATATCGCCAGCGAAAATCGATCGTGCTCCTGGGTTCTTCGTGTGTCCTTGAAAGAAGCGCCCAAGAGCTCGGGAGGCAGCAGTTCCGATTTTCCAACCTTACAGGGATACAACCGACTATCGATTTCGATTTGGAAACTGTCCGCATCGATGATCTTCACCATCGCGCGGTCATCGACCAAAACGTTCGACTCGTTCACATCGCCCAAAACAAGATCGGCTTCGTGCAGATCGTGGACGCAAACCGCCAAATTCCTCGATGCTCTCACCAAGAAAGCCCAGGTGCGATTGGGATAGTTGTCCAGGCGGTGCTTGACTTGATAAACGCTGTGTAACGGCTGCCAGCTCTCCAGCCGCTGCATGATGAATCCCACCGTCTTGGAATCTGGCCCCTGAAGTGGGCTCAATGGCCAAGCGGAAACTCGATGCAATCGTTTCGTCGCCCGTGCCACCATGCCCCGAAGTTTCGCTTCGCGAGTGAAATCGAACTCCCGGTAGATCTTCGCAACGATGTCGTCCCGACCTTCTACCCGATAAACGATGCCCTCTCCACCCTCGGCGATCTTCTTTCCCAACCGATACTCGGTCCGATCACCTGCCAGAAGAACCCCTGAGCCAAAGAGCGAGGGGATCATGGCAACCTCCGCGCCACCACGATCGAAGTGTCGTCGTCCGTTCGCTTCTGCACCGGGTCTCCGCTCAGCATCTTTGAGAGCCAAGCCGAGGCCCTCTCGTCAAAAGGCTCCTCGCTTGCCCCCACCAGAACGGAAAACACACGCTCAAAAAACGGGGCATGAGGTTCCTGCGTCCGTTCGTCCACGATCAAGGGCTGTAATCCGTCGGTAAACGCGCAGATGCGGTTCGCCGCTTGGAGAAACACTTCCACCACCAGTCGATCTTCTGCGTCCTTGTCCGTCAGAAAGCGAGTGACGTTAACGAATTCAGTCGCCATCGGCTTGGCGATGAGCGCTAAGCCGTCGGACAATCCGGCCACTGCCGCCCCATCGCCAATTTGAACCGTAACCACTCTGGATTCGTCGGCGACGACGCCAACAAAAGTCGTAGCAAAGTCGGAAATAGGACGGTCGGCCTCCGCTGCGACCGCTGAGATTTCGGCCAGGGTATCGGCCAAAAAGGCCCGCGAGCGGCTCCGAATCTCATCGTCCGTCGCAAGCTCTAAAAGCTCTCCGGCGGATCGCCCGAATACCTCACAGGCGATCCGTGCCCCCACCCCTCCGTGAACCGTCGAGCCCGCCCCATCGGCCGCCGCCACCGCCACCGCTCCGTTGGGCAATGTCGTCGCAAGACAAGCGTCTTGAGCCTCCGTCTTGCCCTTCCCCGCCTCAACCGCCCAGGCAAACGTCCAATCGAGTCCCGAGCTCACGCTTGAATGTCACCCCAACCAACAGGCTCCGGTAAATCCAAGGAAGCCCCAAACTCCGCCCGCGACACGGGCTTCAAAGACTGAGAAAGCCAAACGAACATCTCACGATACTTCGCTTCACGGAGCCGCACCGGCGGACGAGGGCGACTAATCGCGCTCAGAATCGAGGTGTCGGCGTTGTCCGTGCCAATGGTGAACATCTCGATCCCGCCCCGCAGAACCTCCGTTTGAACCCGTTCCGCTGCCGGATGCCATTTGTCGGTAGGTGCTCCGTCCGTCACCAACCAAATCCAGGGCCGATAGTATGAGATTCCCGCCTCTCGATAGGCGCGCTTCCGAATCTGAATCTGCTGCAAAGCGGTCTCAAGTGCCGCGCCCATCGGCGTGCCCCCTGAAGCATAGAGACGAGGCGGCAACCAACGATCCACCGTGACGAAATCTTGAATCAGCCGAACCGGCCCAAAGGTCATTAAGGCGATTTCAACACGCTGAGACGCCAAGGAATCCTGCATCAAATCGTTCCTCAATAATTGAAGACCGTCATTGACCGCATCGATATTGTCCGCCATGCTGGCAGAGGTGTCGAGAAGCAAGATGACCGGACAACGCCGCTCGGCGTTTAAGAACATGTCGTCGCCTAGAGGCTCCAACTCTGGAAAGTCGACTGCGTATTCCTTGGCCATCTCTTAATTCTTCAGTCCCATCTTAGTGCATCCGTACCGATTCCCAACAACTACAACGACGCGAAGGTGCCAGCGTTGCGTTCTCAAAAACAAATCCGCGCGAATTTAGTCTCGCGCGGATTTGTCTGACCAAGGGCCCGAATTTTCTACAGGTTTTCTTTTACGACCAATGCGTTCACCCCGCTTGTCTCGCCTGAATCTTCATAGACTAAAATCGCTGCCCGCTCTCTACTGTCCAAGACGACCGTCTTGTCCACCAGCGGATTAACGACTTGCCCTTGCGCAAAAACCCGAATTCTCGCGCTCAAAGGACCACTCGCCGCAGGAACCGAAGAAAAGTCGCTCACGACACCCACTCCGACATTTGGAAAGGCCGGTGAACCCGGTAGCGTATCTCCGGCTGTAGAATCCGTCACATAGACATCCAAGGCTCCTTTAGATTGGGCCACGTTCGCCAAACGAAGACTGACGGTTCCGCTTGAGGCTTGATCTTTGTTGTCCTGCAAGAGCAGGATCGTTCGAGGCGAAGAACCGTAACCAATGCCCGTGTAACGCTTTTCCGTCTCATAAAGCTCTCCGGGTAATGTTGCCAGGTTATCGAACGTGGAATCCCCGGCCGTCAGATCCTTATTGCCGTTGTCGGTAACGATATATTCGCTCACCGTGCCAAATCCAATCCCGGAGGAATCGCCGATAATGTCGTCGCCCACCTTTACTTTGGCGGATGAAACTCCTGGAAATACGTTCGCAAATCGCACCCGCGGATTAGGAACGTTAATCAGGCCGTTCCCTGATCCGCCACATCCCGCCAAGACGAAAGAGGCGGCTGCTACCAGCCACAAACTGTGAAATCGCATGATTGTCTCTCCTTTGTTAGCCAATCTCGCCCCAGGTAATTGCCCACGGCGAGTCATAGCTACATAAACGACAGATCCGAGATTTCGGTCGGAAGTCGTCTCATCGAAGAGTCTCGCCGAGCTAAGCGAGCTTACGGAATTGGTGTTTGCCAACTTTGAGCGTCTTGCCGATCAGTTCCGCTCGGTCGAACTTGGCGAACGGATCATCGACTCGGTCGCCGTCCAGGGAAACCGCGCCCTGCTTCAAAAGGTCTCGCGCCGCCCCATTACTTTTCGCCAATCCAAGCGAACCGATCAAATTTGCCATGGGAATGGGATCAACCAGTTCGTGCGGAATGGCAACTTCCTCTGCTTCTACCGGTTGCTTGCCCTTGCTGAACGTCTCCACGAAGTAGCGCTCCGCATCATCGGCCGCTTCCGCAGAGTGATAGAGAGCGACAATCTCCTTGGCCAACCGAACCTTGGCGTCCCGCGGATTCTTGCCCTCGCCGAGTAGCTCGCGCGCCTCATCCATCGGCACATCCGTGCAAAGCTCAAACCAGTTCAGGATCAGATCGTCGGGAATGGACATCGTCTTTCCAAACATGTCGTTCGGATGGTCGATTATCGAAACGTAGTTGCCCAACGACTGCGACATCTTTTCCTTGCCGTCGGTCCCCACCAGAAGCGGAGATAGCACCACCACCTGCGGCGCCTGCGCATTCGCTTCCTGAAGCTGCCGTCCCATGAGGTTGTTGAACTTCTGGTCGTTCCCCCCCAACTCCACGTCGGCTTCTAACGCCACCGAGTCCGTCCCCTGAAGCAACGGGTACATCAACTCGTGCATGGCAATCGGCTGGTGCGCTTCCCAACGCTTCGTAAAGTCGTCCCGCTCCATAATGCGAGCCACCGTGATCTTCGCGCACAGCCGCAAAACGTCCTCAAAGTTCATCTTGCCCAACCATTCGCTGTTAGGCCGAATCTCCGTCTTATCGATGTCAAGAATCTTCCCAAACTGCTTCTTGACCGCCTCCACGTTGACCAGCACTTCGTCCGCCGTCAACTGCTTGCGAGTCTTGCTCTTCCCGCTCGGGTCGCCAATCATCGCCGTAAAGTCGCCAATGACCAACACCGCCTGGTGTCCCAACCGCTGAAAGTCGCGCAGCTTCCGCAGAACCACCGCCCACCCAAGCGTAACATCCCGAGCCGTAGGATCGACACCAAGCTTCACGCGCAAGGGTTTTCCCGACTCCAGCTTCTTCCGAAGGTCGGCTTCACTAATAATTTCGGTCGTTCCGCGACGCAAAAGGGCAATCTGCTCGTCGATGGTCATGCGAGCAAGAATTTTACCAACAACCCTGGCCTCTGGCCCCTCGTCCCTCGTCCCAGGTCCTTGGCCCTGGTCCCTCGTCCCTAGAGAAAAACTACATCAACTGAAACTCTGGCGCGGCAAAGATCAGCTTCGTAACCGCTGCCGCCGTCGAGTTGGCATTCTGCTGCGTTACCCTGCCGCTGGAGGCCAACTGGGCCGCCTCCACCAACTTGGGCAACTTATAGCTCGGAATCGGTGCGTCGAAAATGGAAACCAACTTCTTCGCCACTCCCAGTGGCGTCGAATCGCCCGTGAAGAGGCCGTACGCAGGAAACTTGAGTTGGGCACCCGTCTTCGCTAAGCCAAACAGACGGGCTGACCATCCGATCCGCTCCATCATCGTCGCCGAAGTAATCCAGTTGGCTCCCCCTTCCCACCCAGACACGTCCGGTGGATAAAGGAGTTGCATACCCATGGACTTCATGGAAGCGTACGCCGCCTGGATCGGCTGAATGCGACCACGAATGTTCTCACCATCGGCATCGAGGGTATTGGCCATCGCCTGCGCGACGCCCAGTTGCCGAAGCGTCGAAATCGTAAAGTCGACGGGACACTTATAGACCGTTCGATCCGCTTTGGGTGAATAAAATTCCGGCGACGTCATGATCGCCCGAAGCAGAGCCTTGATCTCCAGGTTCCCTTCACGGAACTTGCTTGCAAGGCGCGAGACCAGAGCTGGCTCCGGATTCTCATACGCAAACCAAGTCCAAATCTTCCAGGTGAGGTACTCAGCCGTCCTAGGCATATCGCAAAGGTGATTGAGAACATCGTCGCCGGTCAACGTCCCGGATATTCCTAAGAACGTCTTCTCTCCGTCATCGTGAAGGTTTTGCCGCACGATAAACTGAGAGTTGCCACCCTTCAATCCCTTCGTAGGGTCGACTTCTTTGCCGTTGCGACGACCAATGGACCACCCCGTGAAGGCGCGTGCGCCCTCCTGTATGTCTTTCTCGGTGTAGTTGCCAATGCCGAGAGTAAATAATTCCATGACCTCGCGAGCAAAGTTCTCGTTCGGCTTACCTTTGACGTTGTATTGGTTATCCAACCAGAAAAGCATCGCGGGATCTTTGCTAACTTCCGCCAACAACGTTCGAAAATTTCCCGTCGCGTTCGCCCGAATCGCTTCGTTCTGACCGAACATCAGAGGGCCGCTTTGCACTTTCTCTCCGCTCGTTGCAAAGTGATCGTGCCAGAAAAGCGACATCTTTTCTTGAAGCGGACGCTGCGTTGCCATCATTCGCAACGTCCACCAGGCCCCTACCTGCTGCGGCTTGAGCGTCCCATTCTTATTGTTCGCAAAACGCTCAATCTCCACCGAGAAGCCCTCGTCGGTGTGCTCATAGTCTAAGAGGCGATCAATAGCCCCGGAAAGGCCATCTTTTAAATAGTAATCAAGCTCGGCTTCACTCGCTCCGAGCCCAAACCGGCGTAACAAATGCGCGCCCTTATCGCGATCCGTCGAGAGTGCCATATAAAAAAGGACGGTTCAACTCAATTTGAGTTCAGTCAAATATGAAAAGGGCGCCACCAGGTTTCCCCGGTGACGCCCCAAATCTTTGGTCGCCTTAGTTGGCTTCCTGAGCGGAGGAGGACTTATAGGTTGCCTCGTTGATGAACTTGAAGAGCTTCGAACCCTCGTGAGTGGCCGTCAGAGCATAGCGAACTTGCTCTCCGGACTTGGTCTTTCGAACCATCTTCATCTTGCGGACTTCAGAGTCCGGCACCTCGACGTGCGAACGAGTCTTAAGATTGTAAAACTTCATGCTTTCCCTCCATCCAGTGGTGCGATCCCTCGCCCCACTCTGGCTTTAACATCGCGGTCATGATAGCACAGAGTTAGGTTCAAGGGAACCTAAGATGAAAAACATTTGAGAATATGTTGTAATCCTCCGAAGATTTGAACTCATTTGAACCTAAGACTTCCCCGCCGGCAAGACCAAACACCTACAACCAAAAACCTAAACGGAGTCACCATCCCTGGTCCCTTTTGCCCACGACATATCCTTCGACGAACGATTCCGTTTTAGAAACCGTTGATAGGAGTGTTAGGTTCAAACTCAGCCTTTCGCCCCAGTACTTTCATTGCGAAAAACCAGCATTGGCAACTAATCAACAACCTGTGTTAAGTTGCGATTTAGAGTTGTAGTCGATAATAGTGACATGAGACAGCGAATCAATAAGACTGGGGATATTGTCTCCAGTCCAACGACCGGTGAGAGCACCAAGAGCTACGAAGAAAATGCTCTGCGTGAACTCCGCAACGCGGGATACCGAATTACCATGCCCCGCGTCCAGGTGATCCGAGCCCTGGCCGACACCGAAACCGCCCTGAGTGCCTACGCCATCCACGACAAGATCGTGTCGTCTGGCGGAAAAATTGACGTGGTTAGCGTCTACCGAATCCTCTCTACTCTTCAAGAGGTCGGACTTATTCATCACATCGGCGTTGTGGACGGCTATTTCCCATGCCGAATCTCCAACGGCTCCCAGCGACGCAGTGAAGTCGTGGTCGAGGAGAGCACCGGCTCTGTCGTGGAACTCGCCATGCCGAAGTCGGTGATCGAAGCGATTGAAGAGCAAGCCCGAGCGGCTGGTTTTGAGACCACCGGCATCAAGGTCGAGATCACGGGCCGAGAGATGATCGTTAAGTAACTCGGCTCGCACCCATCAAAAAGAAAACGACCGATCTCTTCTGAGATCGGTCGTTTTCTTTTCCCCAAGGTACGCGAAGTGGCGAGTGAGGTACCCGCCACTTAGAATGGTCAGAACCGAACGTCGATCTTCTGCTCCATCGAGGAGTTTTCAGAGTATCGATAGAAGTGAATCGAAGCGGAGTCTCCTGCCTTCATTGACTTCATGGCGTTCGCCAAGTCCCGAGCCGATTCGATCTTCGTAGCGCCAAGGCCAACGATGACGTCGCCTTGCTTGATCCCTGCCTCCGCCGCCGGTGACTTGGGAGCAACCATCGTAACCACGGCGCCTGACTTGTCGCTCGGAATGTTGTACTGAGATCGCGCCGTCGTCGAAACGTCCTCGACGCTCACACCCAGCTTGACGCCGCCCTCAGAATTTCGTGGAGTTCCGTCAGGAGTGTTCACTCTTGGCAGATCCTTGAATCCGGGGACGTCTTCCGGCAATTGGAATTCCTTCGGAATGTCCAAATCGCCAAACGGATTGGACTTGTTGGTGCGAGGTACCTGCACAACCGGAGCCGGCGGCTCTTTTGCCGTCACGTTAAAGGTCTTGTGCTCCTTATCGCGGACGACTTCGACCTCAACCTTGCTGCCCGGACCATATTTAATCATCGCATTGCGCAGGTCGACTTGGCTCTCAACCGGAACCGAATTGATGCGAACGATCACGTCACCCTTCTTGATGCCTGCCATCGCCGCCGGACCATCGTTAGGAGCTTCCTCAACCAACGCACCCTTCTCTACGCCCAGCTCTTTCTGCTGATAGATCTTGAGATTCTCTGGCGCCACACCCAGATAGCCGCGCGTGACCTTTCCTTTCTCAATCAGCGTCTCGGCCAAGAGCTTCGCTTGATTGGAAGAAATCGCAAATCCAATGCCGCCACTTGTACCCGTAGGGCTGAAAATGGCCGTGTTGATTCCGACCACTTCGCCATCGATATTGACCAGCGGTCCCCCGCTATTGCCCATGTTGATGGGCGCATCGGTCTGAATCAGATCCCAATACATTCGGCGAACACCGCTGCTGGGATCGGGAATCTGGTTCGTTCGCTGCGTCGCGCTGATGTGGCCCACGGTAACCGTGTTATCGAGCCCAAACGGAGCGCCGATTGCCATCGCAAACTCCCCGGTTCGCACCATATTGCTGTTAGCCATCCGAAGCGTCGGCAAATCTTTCGCGTCGATCTTCACCACCGCGATATCGCTATCCTCCGCTCGAATAACCTTGCCCGGAAACTCCCGACCGTCATAGAGGATGACGTTAACGTCTTCAAATCCCCCCACAACGTGGTCGTTGGTAATGATGTAGCCGTCAGGTCTAAAAACGAAGCCTGACCCTTCGCCGCCAACCTCTTGAGATTGGCCAAACATGTTGGTCGTCTGCTTGCCTTTCACGCGAATGTGAACGACCGCTGGTTTCACCGCGTCCGCCAAATTGGCGAAAGACTCATCCAACTCACGAACCATGTCGCGGTTTTCGCTAGTTGTGTTGCGAACCAACTTCGGCTGATCAACCGTAACGTATGGAGACTTATAAGTCGAAGACTGATTGCGCTGACCAATCACCGTCGAAGCGGTCCCAGCGCCGATCAAAACCCCGGCCGCCAAGACCCAAACGAGTGGTCCTTTCGGAAATAGGTTAGTTGGGTTCATGTTGTGTCCCTTGGAAACGTGCGCTTCCGCGGACTACCGGAACGAATTCAAATCTCGTTAATCGAGTTCGAAACCGTAATCAGAAGGATTCCCGCTGGAAGCTCTATATGGGTCAACGAAATTTGTCGTAGTGAAAGTTCCAGACTCTGAATGAATCCCGCAAAGGCCTGGGACCCATCATTCCCACCTCGTCGAGCTGCGTCCGAGAAGGCTTCCAGAATGCGGCGACGAACGCTCTCCGGCACGTCGGCGGCCACCACCAACTTCATGCCTCCACTCTCGCCCATCGTCGTCCCGGGCATCTCCCGAACTTTCACATTCTTGGAAGAAGCCGGCCACTGATAGACCGTGCCTTTGATCAATCCGTCGGTAATCCGAACCGCAACCGATCTCCACTGGACGTTATCGTTGATCTGAGCGTCCTGTACTGAAAATCCGTAAGGCAACGCATCCGGGAAGACAGGCTCGAACCCCAAGTTCTGCGCGTCCTTGTTTCCATCGTAGATCCCGCTACGACGCCGGAAAACCAGCGTCTTGCCCGACTTAGCTTGGTCGATACTAAACGTTTGGGACGGAATAGAACTCGGATAACTCACGACCTGAGCCTTGAAGGCAAGTTTCGGCTCCTTTGACTTACCGATAGTTTCAAGCTGAAGTAGAAATCCCGTATCCGCATCGATATAGTATCGACGCGTTTCCATATCCCGATTGTGAGGAGTCGCCACCACGATCGTCGCCGTCTTTCCCGCCACCACGCTGGTTCCCGCTAGCGAGAGCCCGTAGTTACGAGTCGTCAAATTCATCCGCGTCAGCGTGTCGTTCGGCATGAGCCGAGGCGATTCCTGGATAAGAGTGAGTTTGTCATCCGGAAGGTAGGTCGCGCTTTGACGACCATCGTCGATCGTCTCAACCCCCTCCATGCTCAACGGATAGATCACCGTCTGCCGCATCTTTCCGTCCTTGCTAATCTGAACTTGAATGCGCTGCATGACATCCGAACAATCCGGAGACCGCTGCAAAATGATCGCCACTACATTCTGGGGCCGATCCCGCTCCAATGTCTTCAAAAGGAGTTTTCGCGCCCGCTCCGACTCAGACTGCCCTTTGCCCCCGCCATTCCCAGCGGCGAAGCTAAAGGCGCACAACGCCAAGAGCGAAAGAGCGAGGGTGTCCTTAACGATTCGCATAGGTAGTCGGGACGGCAAATCGATTGCCGCTCAAGGGGTCGTTACCGGCGATAAACATCTGATCTCGCCCGATCTCGGAAGCCAAAGTGTCGTTAACCGTCGCGTTGGCAGTATCGGGACCAGGACGCCCCGTTACTTGCAGCATTGCAAACGTAGCCAGGGCGGCGGTAGCCGCGAATCCAGCCACGAACCGCCAATCCAAGCCTAAGCTGAACCGCGAGGTGCGCTTCTGCTCCTGGACCTGAACCACATTCTTCACCAATCGCTCTTCAAAATCGTCTGAAGGGGTGTAAGTAGGCAAACCGCGCAACATCTGTTTCAAAACCTTCAGTTGCTGCTCTTCGGCTTGGCACTCTGAGCACTCGTGCAGATGCTGTCGAATATCCAACCGCTCAGTGCCGTTCAGCTCACCATCCAAGTAAGCCGACAGGTAAGCCTGTACGCTCTTACAGTTCATCCGTAAAACTCCTATAGGTCTGCGGGGCGTTCTTCATGAGGTGTTTTCTGATCTGTTTTCTTCCCCGATGAATTCGAGACCGCACGGTGCCAACCGACGTCCGCATCACGTCCGCAATCTCTTCATACGCCATTCCTTCTACGTCTGCGAGCAAAACCGCCATACGAAATTCCGGCGTCATCGCACTAAGCGCTTTCTGCACCGGCTCGTCCAAGGCGTCCTGCAACATCGCTCGGTCCGGCGTGGATTCCAAATCCGGCACATCCCAAGTCGTGTTACCGTCGGCTCCACCTTGTTCCAAGCTCGTCGTCTTCAGCTTGCCTTTGCGGCGCACTGAATCGATATGAGCATTGGTCATGATCCGGTAAAGCCAAGACGAGAATGGCATTGACGGGTCGTATTTCGAAAAGAATCGATAGGCGCGAACGAACGACTCTTGAACCAAGTCCTCCGCCTCCGCCGAGTTGCCCGTCAATCGATACGCGAGACTATAAGCCTGCCGATGCGACTTCCGCATCAGTCCCTCGAAAAGCGCCGACTGATCGACCTTCGATCCTGTGTTGTCTTTAGAGATGGCAAATAGCATCACGTGCAAACCCTGTGTTCCGAGAAGTTGTACGTTTCCTTCTCAGCGGCGAGTTCCCATAAAAATTCTACTCCCCAAAAGCCCCACCGCATTACCGGGAATCCAACCCTAACGTCGAACCGTCCGAAGCGAATTCACGGCCACTCGCCGAACCGTCTGCCGTTTCCCGTCGGGCCACGTCACTTCCAAATCCACCCGCCCCGTCGTGTCGCCAAGTCCAAAGTGCAACATCAGATCATTCTGGTTCCCCTCGCCCGTCCCTGCCTCCACCTGCCGCACGAGGATTCGATCCTTCAATTTGATCCGCACCTGGGCTCCAATCGCCGAGCGATTTACACGCTTTCCATCTCCCTCCAGCCGAACCTCCAACCAATGCCCCGGAGCGCCCTGGTTCTCAAAAAGCTTCCCTGCCGTTACCAAATCCAAATCGCCATCGTGATCGTAATCCGCCCACGCCGCCTGATAGGTCGCCCCCAGCTCTCCTAACTTAGCCCCCGCCGAAACGTCCGCAAACTTCCAAGCCCCTTCATTCCGAAACAGAACCGGATAGTTCTTTTTCCCAAAGGAGGCCACGGGATAAACCGTCGTCAAGAACAGATCGAGATCGCCGTCGTTGTCGTAGTCTCCTGCGGCCGGACTCGCGTAGGACTCCTGGTAAAAAATCCCGCAGGTGCCTTTATCCTCAAAGCGATACTGCCCCGCGGCACTCAGATTCTTCAAAAAACGAGACTTGGGCTGATCGCCTCGATCGTCCACATGCGCAAAATTGCCGGCAAAGAGATCGATCTCCCCATCCCCATCGAAATCCCCCCAAGCAGCCCCTATCGAGTGCCCACCTCCGAACCCGGCGGAAGTGCCCAAAGCCCCTCGCTCACTCGCCACATCCTGAAAACCACCCTTCCCATCGTTGAGCCATAGGTTGTTCGGCTGAAGGCGATAATTTGAAACATAAACGTCTAGGTCCCCATCTCGGTCGAAGTCACACGCCGTCACTCCCCGGGATCGAAACTGACTGGCGCTCCACGCCAAAGAAAAAGACTTGCCTCCCACATTCTTTAGCCGTAGGCTCGGATAGGTAATCCCGGCGTTCCAGTCCTCATATCCGCCCACATAAAGATCCGCAAACCCATCCCCATCGAAGTCTCCCCAACAAGCTCCGCGGGAAACCGTCTTCGGCAATTCCGGCAAGGAAAACCGCGAAAAGCTTCTTCCCTTCTCGTTCTTCCAAAGGGTCATCGAGGACCATGAGAAGAGATCGGGATAGCCATCGTTATCGAAATCCGCCGCAACCACCGCTCCCACGTCCGCCATCTTCTCAAACTTCTTCCCCTTAACGTTTCGCCAGGCCACCCCGGAAGCGCAAAGGTCCACCCAACCATCACGGTCCAAATCCACCCAACAAACCCCATCACCCGCTAGCGTAAGTCCAACCGCCGACGTCCGGTCGGCGAACGAAACGTCGGCCAATCCAACTACCAATCCCAAAACCCAAATCATGCCCCTCTATACCCCCAAGACCATCCGCATCCCTCGCCCTTCCGTAAATGCGCTAACCTATCAACCAAAACCTCCTACGGATCACCGCCAATTTCACCGAAGTCTCCAAAGGACTGAGATGAAACCGCAGCGACTAGAACTTCAGAAGGATTCTTTTGGTTCGTCAAAGAATAAGATCATTTGTTTGGATGAGTGGGCCACCGGCGCCGCTCACCTGGGAAGGAAAATCGAGGTGGATTCGACTCCCGTAAAAATAGACCCGCAGCAGGCGTTGACGTGTATCGAAACCGCCTTCGCCCATCTTCGCGCCCACTTCATCGGACGCGACGCTGTCTTGGAGCAAATCCTGTACGCCCTCCTCACCCGAGAGCATGCGCTCATCATCGGAGACCGAGGACTCGCGAAGTCACGCCTCGCAAGAAGCGTTTTCGCTCAGTTCGAGGACGCTCAACCCCCTTTTTCGCTCCAGCTCACCCGTTCCACGTCCGTAGGGCAACTCGTCGGCGGTCTTGACCTCAAGCAGTTTGAACGCGGAACCTACGTTCACAATCTCGATGGCTACATCGTCCGCGCCCACTTCGCCTTTCTGGACGAACTGTTCGACGCCAACGACTTCGTCCTCCGAGCCCTCAACGGCATCATGAATGAGCGCGAGTTCCTCAACGGTCCTCAAATCGAACCCGCCGCGCTTCATACCGCTATCGCCACCACGAACTACATTCGAGACACCCGCGAAAGCCGCGCCGTTCTGGATCGGCTCCTGTTCAAGTGCGTCGTCCATCGGGCAGAAAGCACTCTGCAAAGATTCGCCATCCGGCGCGAGTTCATCACCTCGCATGGAGGCACCGTCGGCCCTCTCTCCGGCAAGGCCATCCCATACGCCTATCTCAACAAGCTCAGTAAGATCATTACTGGAGAACTCCCCGATCAGTTGATCGCCGTCCCCCCGCACGTTCTCGTCATGCTCGACCAAATCATCAGCGATTTCGAACGCGAGGTCAGCGAAAAACGATCCGATGAGCGCTTTGTCTACAGCGACCGCTCCAAGAACAAAGCCATTCACGTCATCATGGCCTCCGCCCTTCGCGGAGGTAGAAACACCGCCGAAGTGAAAGACCTCGCCGCCATGCGTTTCCTCATCCCTACGGTGGGAAGCCCAGACGAGGAAGAAGTCTTCGATCACGCTCTCGATATGACCCTCAAGGCCATCACGACAAGAGACCGCGAATCGATCGACCACGCCGCCGCCATCGTTGATCTCGTCAATGAGGCCGTAGAAAGACACCGGGAAGGCACCCTCAACGAACCAAATTGGTCCGAACGTATGAAGACCCGAATTGGGCGTTGGATGCACCGTGATTCGGGCGTGACCCTCGGCTCCCTCCTGGAAGAGGCGCGTGAACTCCATGCCGACCACAGCGTCACCCTCAAACTGAAAGACGAGGTCCTAGCCACCATCCGAGAAGCTCACGAACGCCACCATATCGCGTTCGAGCAGAAGCTATGACGGAGAACGAACGGTGCCGCTGCTAAATCCCGAGTCGGTCGTCTCTTACCTCATCGCCGACGAGCGAATCAAAGATCACCTGCGGCGAGCCGAACACCAACGGTCACGCGTCGGCTTCCGAGATTACGCGGCCAAATTCGGCATTCATGATTTGGGAGAAGTCTCAAAGAGCCAGCTATTCGCCCTCGTCGCTGCCCGAAACACCGCCCCCATCGTCGATCTTCTCCGCATCCCTCGCGGACGGGATCTCGCCTCCGCGTCTGCCTACGCGACTTACGATCTCCATCGGCCTAAAACCTCTCTCGGCCCCGCCGTCCAGTCTTATCTCGCTTCGATTCCGAACAACGAACAGGAATGGGAAGTCCTTCGAGACCCCGAAGACATCCCGCAAGCAATCCCAGAAGACCTCTTGCTTAGGAGACTGGCTCCAAAGGAGTTCCTCCGTCGCCTGACGGAAGGCGAACTCATTCGGTCGGCCTGGATACAAGAAGACTTTGACGAGACGCTTAACAACCCAGTCGAAGTCCCCGACGAGGAAACCCGATACGATCAGGTCGCCAGCCCTGAAGATGGTCGCCCATTCGGCTATCTTCTCCTGGATGCCAGCGAATCCATGGGAAGTGGGAGGGACCGGCGAGATGAAGTCGCCCGAGGGCTGTCTCTTGCCTACCTGCTCTCCCAATATGAAGCCGGAAATCCTACGGTCCTTTACCTATTCCGACATGAGCTAAGTTCGGAATTTGGCGGCGAAACCCGTCGAGCCTTTGAAAATGCTGTCGCCGCCACCCTCGCCCACTCGCATGAAGGCATGACCAATCTCCAAGGCGCACTCAAGCTCCTAGCCGGAGCGATGAAATCCCGTAGCGCCCGTATCGACATCGCTCTGATCACCGACGGCATTACTCGCCTTACTGAGAACCCCGTCCCGGATTGTCACCTTCACACCTTCTTCGTTGGTGCCCGCCCGGAGGAATTCGATAAAGTTGGGGGCGAACAATATCAAGAGTCGTTCCTCAAACTTCAGTCCTGGAGTGAATCTCTCTTCAAGATCAACCCCGAGGTCATGGACTCTGCCACCGTCCCTCGACGGGAAGACGTGCTGGATTTCTCCCGAATCATGTATGGACTGCGAGATGAATTTGCCGGGGCCGCTTCGGCCGATAAGATTCGCCGTCTCCAAAACCGCCTCGCCAATTACATCCATGCCCTTGAGCGCTACCGTAATTACCACGGGACGGAAGATGACGAAGTCGAGCGGCTTTGGAAAGAGGCGCAAACCACTCAAACGGAACTCGGAACCGCCGACCCCATCGAAATTTCGATGAAGAACGCCGCTCATTGGACTCCCATCGATCGTGAGCTCACCCTCGCTCTCGAAACCAGGGAGTTGCGTAGCCTCATCGACCAACCCGAGAATCTTGAAGCCAAGTGGACGCTCAAGGTCGTCCCGGAAACATTTGTCAGTCCTTGGCGCGCGATGATCATGCTCATCGAGTCCCTCATCGCCCGAGCCCGAGCGAAAGTTCGCCTCCGAACCAGATTGAGGAAGGCACTCGAAACCGCAAAGAAGGCACGCTCAAAACCCTGAAACCGAGTCAACAAATCGCAGTCCCCTTCACAAATGGAGTCGTCTGGTGAATTTATGGTCTTGAAGGTGGTAACGCCATCTTCGGTTGAAGTGTTGATCGTTGCCGTATCGTTGGTGGCATTAATCCTCTCCCATCACCGAAGTCCTTCCTCGCAAATCAGACTCATTCGCGCCACTGCCCTGATGGCGTTGATCGCATGCGTCACGGCGGTGGGCCTTAGAATTTTGGGCGACTGGCTGAACTAAATCGCTTCAAATCGATTAGCCGCGCGATTCTTCCGGACTCCTTCGGGCAAGAAGGCCTGCCCATTCATCGCCACGAAAACCCCTCCCGAACTCGCCTGCAACACCCCAAGCGCAAAGGCTACGTTGAAGACGGCATCGGTAAATCGAAATCCTGCCGGCTGCAACGAACCCGTAAAGACCACAGCCTTGTCAGGAATCCCCTGCACGAACCGGGCCGTCACTGCCATCGTGTCCGTCCCATGCGTGACCAAGACCTTTGATTCTTCGCACTCTTCGATCCGTTGACGAATCAAAGCCCGATCCTCATCCGTCAATTCCAAACTATCCTTTCGCATCAGTGACTCGACCACATACGGAACCGTAACCCCACCCTCCCGCAGAATCTGCTCGACGGTAGGATTACCCACCTGATACTCGCTCAAAGCATCGAAATAAATCTTATCAATCGTCCCACCCGTCGTAAGAATCCGAATCATCGCCCAAAATTATGAGCCGCCACCGAAGAGCACCGGTAGCAAATACTCACCCAACGCCCACGTCGCGAAGCGACCCTAACACCTAACACCTCGTCCCTCGTCCCTTGTCCCTTGTCCCTCGTCGCTGCCGCGAAGCCGCAAAGCGGCGCAGTCCCTTCCCCAAAATGACTTCCCTCCACTGGATCCCAGAAGCTAATCCACACCGGCTGGCTACCATGCCTCGTCCTCACTCGGGGGATCGCCTAGGCCAGGATCTGCAGTATTGGCGTCTAGAAGGACTGGAAACGATCGTCTGCCTTCTCGCTCACGATGAAGTCAAAGACCTTGGCCTAAAATCAGAGGGGCGCCTGTGGGCCGAAATGGGAGGAGACTTTATCCATTTCCCCATCACAGATCGTGGAGTCCCAACATCTGTCAAGGAAACCATTGCCCTCGTCCAAGAGATCACCGCCCAACTGCGCGCGGGAACTTCGGTTGGCGTCCACTGCCGGGCTGGTATCGGCCGTGCCAGTCTTATCGCCGCTTGCACGCTTCACCAACTTGGCATCTCGCATCGCGATATCTACCCGGCAATTTCGAGAGCGAGGGGAATTCAGGTTCCCGATACATCGCAACAGATCGACTGGCTGGATCAATTCGTCAAGCTCTAAAAAAATGCCCCGCCGACTGATGCGGCGAGGCCATTGCTTCATTCTCTTGAGAGAGCTTTTAATTCTTCCTGCGCCGCCGGGCAAAAACGCCGACTAACCCTGCTCCCATCGCAAACATGCTCGCGGGTTCCGGTACCGGATGGGGACTGGTGATAATAAAGGATCGAATCTTGTTGCCAACGGCCCCCCAGCCTGAAATCGATTGTCCATCGGCAGTGATGTTGATGCCGGTGTAGAGAACGTAATCCTGAATATCCACGCCCTCCTCGAGCGCCCAATCGCTCATCAACTTCACCTCGCCGTCGATCCAAATAACCGAACGTCGAGACCCCGTGCTTGTACCAACTTGAGCGTAACCAACCAAGATAGAACCGTCGTCGGAACCTGAAGCGACCGCGCCGCGATTGAAGCCCGTGGGCAGGGATAAGGTCGTGATGTTGAAGTCGTTGTCCCAAACTGTGGGAAGGTTTGAACGCACGCCGAAGTAGCGGGTGCCATGGGTGTTCGTTGCGTTGATCTCACTCGGTGCATCCCCATCGTAGTAAATTTCTGCGCCGCTTCGCCATACTGCCGCCCGCCGGGTCGAAGAACTGGAATCCCAGCCCACCATCGTCAATCCATCGCCTGAAAGATTGTTGGGCCGAGCGTGTGCGGTGGTCGTTCCTTCCGCCATGGTGGATGAATAAGAGTAAGTGCCATTGGCGATATCGTAGACAACAGGTCGATACTTGAGGCCCGTGTTGTAAACCGCTGTCGCCAAATAGTTCCCAGAATCGTCCATGCCCCACATCGTGCTGAGGTTGCTCCCCGATCCGGTCGTTGAAAAACCGGCAGGCTGGGGCATGACCGTCCAAGTCCCAGCCCCAAAATCGTAATAACTCGCGTGTCGCTTTCCAGCGCCATCCAAAGACTCCGCCGCTATCCGTTGACCGTCGGCGCTGATGTAAGCCTGCCCGCCGGAAATGGATCCTCCGATCCCTTCCAGTCCTAACGCTTCCGACCATCGATAGACGTTGGTACCCGCCTGAACTGCCGCATATTTCCCATCTGGCGTTAGGTCGGTGGCATACGCATTATCCAAGTCGATCCGGTGAAAAGTCCAATCGGCAAAGGCGCTTCCGAAGGCGCAAAGCCCAAGCCCTACAAACAAAATTCTCTTCATAGTCTCTTCCCACAAACTCCTATCGATTCGCGAGAGAATTGTATGCCATAACGTTACGGCAACGTCAAATAAAAAGAAAATTGCGACATTTTCAGGCAAATTTGCAGGCTGGGGGGCTGCTCAGGTGCGAGTTGACTCGCGCTCGATCAACTCCATCTCATACTCAACGAATCGAGGCTCCAAGGCAATATTGTCCATCCGCTCCCCTAACCATTTCCAAGCTTGGTTCACGATCTTCTCCCGCGGCGGGCGAATGGTGGAGAGTGGAATGCGAAAGTCCGCTGATTCTGGATAATCGCCCAACCCCCAAATCTGGCAATCATCGGGAATCCTCCGCTTCAGGTGCAATGCGGCTCGTGCAACCCCGATCGAAACCGCGTCCGTAAACGCTAAGACTCCCTGGGGAACTCCATTTTTCTCAAAGTCTGCCAAGACGCCTAGCTCGGCCACTTCACTTGTATCCTGGGCGATTCCAATGTAACGAGGCTTCAATCCCGCCTCCTCCATCGCCTCGTTATAACCCCGTCTCCGGCGCTCATTCGGAAAGTCGTCCAATATCCGCTGCGGCGCAACGAATGCGATCTCTTTCCGCCCCGCGCGGATCATTCTCCGTACCGCTTCCCGAGCTGCTCCCAAGAGGTCCCAGGCCACCGAGTCTGTATTCTTATAAGACTCGTAGCCTAACACCACTGCCGGAATCGAATCGTATTGAGGATCTTCCCGCAAGAGTCCGATCGCCTTTCCCGCATCGACGGAAATAATGCCATCGACTGGCCACATTCGAGGAATCTCGCCCTCATTGGTGAGCGCCGATTTCGTATTCAGACCCATCACCATGATCTGATATCCCTCCTGCTCGCTCAACTCCTGAAACATGTGGAGATAGCGCAGATACGTCAAAATGGGACGATCCAACGGCATCCAAATAGAAACCACGTTGGTCTTGCCATACCGCATTGCTTGCGCCACCATGTTTGGCTGATATCGAACCTTGGCCGCCGCCTCCTTAACCCTGACGCGAGTCGCCTCCGCTACCCGAGCCGTCTCGGTTCCCGACAAAACATGAGAGGCCGTCTGGATGGAGACCCCTGCTTCACGCGCAACATCGGCGAGCGTTGCTCGCTTACTTCGTTCACTAAGACCCATAAAAAAAACACCCCGTGAGAGAATATCACGGCCCCCGAATGCCTCAGCAAGACCTTTGTGCCTCCCATTCTCTGGTGCATAAACCCCAGATGTTGACCATTTCCCATTCGCCAAATCAAAACCGAGTCGCCGGTCCGTCAAACTCCCGCTGTAAATTCAAATCGCGCCATACTCCGGCGTAAGAAAGAATGCCCATGCTAAGTGTCCTTATCCTCACCGCAATGTCGCAGACGGCTCGCGCGGAGCGTGTCGACAGCCTGCCCACCAATCAGGCAAATAAGTTCTACGTCGGCAACCGAGCCCCTCTCGCCCGCACGCCCCTCATTAAGCTTCCCGTTGGCTCCGTCCGCGCCAAGGGCTGGCTTCAGGAGTATCTCAAGCGACAAAAGAACGGCATGACGGGGCACCTGACAGAAATCAGCGCGTGGCTCCAGAAGGATGGCAACGCATGGCTCGCGAAGGATGGCAAGGGCAAATGGGGCTGGGAAGAGGTTCCTTACTGGCTCAAGGGTTACGGCGCTCTCAGCTATCTACTTGAAGACAAGACGATGATCAAAGAATCCAAAGTCTGGATCGAAGCCGCTCTCCATAGCCAACGTCCAAACGGAGATTTCGGCCCTGACCTGCGATTCAAGAATGGCCTACGAGACTACTGGGCGAACATGCTGATGCTGAATTGCCTGCAGTCTTACTATGAGTATTCGCACGACCAAAGAGTCATCGACCTGATGACAAAGTACTTCCGGTATCAGCTCGCCCTCCCGGACAATGAGTTCCTGACCGAATACTGGCAACACATCCGAGGTGGAGATAACCTCGCCAGCATTTACTGGCTCTATAACCGTACCGGAGACGCGTTCCTCCTGGATTTAGCCAAAAAGAACCACGCCAGCACGGCCGACTGGTCAATGAAAGGCACCCTACCGGACTGGCACAACGTCAACGTCGCCCAAAGCTTCGATGAACCTGCCATTTACTCCCAGCAAACCAAGGACAAATCGGACGTCAAAGCCGCCTACGACAATTTCGCTACTATGCGCAAACTCTACGGCGAAGTCCCCGGCGGTATGTACGGCGCCGACGAGAACGCTCGTCCTGGCAAAAATGACCCCCGCCAAGCCATAGAAACATGCGGCATCGTCGAACAGATGCTCTCCGACGAGGAACTCCTCGCTATCACCGGCGACATCAAATGGGCGGACCACTGCGAAAACGTCGCCTTCAACACCTATCCCGCTGCCGTTATGCCGGATTTCAAGGCGCTTCGCTACCTGACCAGCCCCAATATGGTCACCTCGGATCGATACAACCATGCCCCCGGCTACCAAAATGGCGGTCCCATGACCATGATGAACCCGCTCAGCCACCGCTGCTGTCAGCACAATCATAGCCATGGATGGCCGTTCTTCACCGAAAACCTATGGATGGCCACGAACGACAACGGTCTCGCCGCAACCATCTATAGCGCCGGTGAAGTCAGCGCCAAAGTCGGCAACGGAACCCAAGCAACGATCACGGAGACGACGAACTACCCATTCGAGGAAACCCTGCGCTTCGAAGTAAAGGTCGCCTCACCCACCCAGTTCCCTCTGTACCTACGTATCCCAGCATGGTGCAAACGACCGGAATTGAACCTGAATGGCAAGCAAGTCGTTCTTGCCGGAAACGGTGCGTTCGTTAAGTTGTCTCGAACCTGGAAGAAGGGCGATCAGATTGCGCTCAAACTTCCCATGGCCCTCAAGGTCGATACCTGGACCGATCGCCATGACAGTGTCAGTGTCGATTACGGCCCCCTCACTTTCTCCCTCAAAATCGGAGAGAAAGTCGTCAAGGCCGACCCCGCCGCCACCGCTCTTTCCGATTCGGGCTGGAACGACAAGATCGATAAGAACAAGTGGCCCGCCTACGAGCTAACGCCCACTACACCTTGGAATTACGCCCTCAAAGTCGACCCCGCCAACCCCGGAGCCTCCCTGGAGATCAAGCGAAAGGCGTGGCCCAAGTCCAATTTCCCATTCACTCTTTCTGAGGTCCCCATCGAGATCAGAGCCAAAGGCAAGATCCTGCCTCAGTGGAAGATCGACCGCACCGGACTTGTCTCGGTACTCCAAAACGGCCCCGTTAAGAGCACGAAGCCGCTCGAATCCATCACCCTCGTCCCTATGGGCGCCGCTCGCCTCCGCATCAGTGCGTTTCCTTGGCTTAGCGAAACCGGCAAAACCTGGGCCGCTCCTCCCGAGCCGCTCCCCTATAACCCAAAAGCGTCCCATGTCTTCGAAAGCGATGACATTTTTGCCCCCTGTGACCAAATGGAGCCCAAGTCCAGCAGCGACGAAAGCGTCAACCGCTTCACCTGGTGGCCCAGAAAGGGTTCCGAAGAGTGGATCGAATACAACTTCACCACTCCCAAAAAGGTCAAAGGCGTCTCCGTCTATTGGTTCGATGACACCGGCCACGGCGAATGCCGCATCCCCGCCTCATGGTCGGTCGAGGCCAAAGTGGGCAACACCTGGCAAACCCTCGCCAACTCCAGCCGAACCACGGTGGACGAATACAACCACCTTTCCTTCACCCCCACCGATACCAAAACCCTCCGCCTAAAAGTGAAGCTCCAACCCAATTACTCTGGAGGAATCCTGGAGTGGAAGGTCAACGAGTAACCCCGTCGGGGCTCCCAGAACCAGAGCCCCAATACCTCGTCCTGCGCAAAGCGCGCTGCCGCGTAACATCAAGCAGTAACCCAAGCACATGCAACAACGTCGTAACAACATGTTGCGGTTCGGAAGGCTTTTATCCCTACTTCTACTCGTCGGCGTCACGCCCCTGACCTTTGCCCAGGGCAGCGCCGGCGGCTACGGACAAGGAGGCCAGGGCGCTCCCGGTGGCTTTGGCGGAGGGGGCATGGGCGGCGGTCGGGGAGCCCCCGCCGAGATCAACCGCTCGAAGGACGACAAAAACGCCCGACCCGACGATGAGCAGCAAGATGAGATTTGGGAAACCAAAACCGCGATCCTCACCCCGGGCGATCGAGTCGAATACAAGCTCAAAATGAAAAAAGGCGAGACGGTCTTCGCCGCCGCCACCAGTGATGCTTTCGATCCCGCCCTCTCCATCGAGGACGACCAAAAGCACGAACTCAAGAAAAACGACGACCGTTCCGACGGCGATCAATCGCCCTTTCTCATCTTCCGAGTACCCGCCGAAGGCACATACACGCTCAAAGTTCTAAGCTACCGTGCCGTCTCCGGCGGGAAATTCACGCTCAAAATGCGTACGTTCATCGCCAATGACGCTCCCCTCGGAAAGACGCGCCATGAGAAACCGACCTATCAAGACCTCCGGAACAGCTATGACCGAGTTGTCTTTCGCCTCCAAGGGAAAAAGGGTGCGGTCTACGATCTCCGAACCGTAAGGGCGATCCAACCCAGGGGTTCCTATCCCATCGGCTTTCTGCGTATCGTCGGTCCCACCGGAGTCGAAGCCGAAGACTTCGAGCGTATCGGCGTCGCAAACGGCGTTCCCGTATTCAAAGCCAAACAAGACGGAGACTTCTACTGCGAATACCAAGGCGGAGATCAAACCTATGAGACCGAATTCAGTCCGGTTGAAACCATCGCCGCTTCTTCCACCTTCGAAAAGACCTTCGACCTCCAACCCGGAGAGCTAAAAGTCGTCGAATTTCCCGTCAAGCCCGATCTGATTGTCCGCACCATCATCGGTGGCGGCTCCTTGCTCACCCAAGTCAGCGCCCCTTCGAAAGTCGGTGCCGACATCGGCGGAACCGATGGCCGATCCTACGGAAACGCCGCGAATTGGCTCTGGTTCAGGATGAACTGCGACTCGGATGACGACGTCGTCCGAGTCTATCACGGCGAAGGGACGGCCCGCGTCGCCATCCGTGCAATCGCCTCTTCGCCCCGAAAAGTCACCTTTAAGAACACCGAGGGCCTACCGACCTGGACCCCTGGCGCGGACGTTAAAGACTCCCTGGAAATCGGGGATTCCCGACTTTTCCTCATCAAGTCGTCCAAATCCGAACTCATGCGAGTCCAGGCATCCGCCAGCCACTTCCAGACTCGCCTCGACATCTTCACCCTTGCCGGAGACCTCGCAAACTCGCTCTGTGATCGAACCAAGCACAAATCTGCCGACGACCTCTACTTCCCCGAAGAAGGAACCTTCATCGTCCGCCTCTCCTGTGACGGTCACGGTGGCTCTGGCGAGTTCGTCATGGCTCGAGACCTTCTCACCCCCGCCCCCTATACCCTTGGCGCTGCCCAAGTACTCAAGCTAGACGGCATCAACTTTGGCCTGTATTCGGTCAACCTAGAGGCAGGCAAACGTTACGTCCTCATGACCGACCAACCCGGGAACCCCCTCCGAGCCGACCTTCTCGACGACGACGGCCAATTCCTGATCAGCCAACGAATTCAATTCGATAAGGTCGAAGTCCAATACTTCGTCCCCACCCGCTCCGGCCGCCACCGTCTCTGGCTAAGAGGCGCCCCCGGAGAACGCCACTTCAAATTCGAACTCCACACCCCACCCTCGATTGGAGGTTCCTAGAAACAAATTGGCCCCGATGAGCCAAACTCACCGGGGCCACGATCCTAAGACTTACGCAGAACGCTTGCGCCGTCGCAGTAGGGCGGCCAGGCCACCCGCTAGAGCCAGCATGCTCGCCGGTTCTGGAACCGGTCGAAGCAGGAACGCTCGACCTTCGCCGTTGTAGTAGCCATAACCAATGATCGAGCCGTCGTCGTCGATCCCCGTCGCCCCAATCAGGGTCCAGTCGGCTGCATCGGGACCAAGCAAATCGTTGAGGTCATAAGCAACTCCGTCCTTCCACATCGTCGCCCGGCCCTCGCCAATGCCATCGGGAGCCGAGTATCCAACGATGATCCCATCGTTATTGATCGCGCTCGCGTCTCCATAGAACATCCCCGTCAGGGTCGGCAGCAAGAATGTGTCGGTGCCGTCGTTATAGAACCCGCTGGTGGATCCATCGCTATTTGCGGTCCAACCAACTGACTTCCCGAAGTCGTTGATGTCCTCTGCTCCCGCAACGTCTCCAAGCCCTCCAAGAACTCGAATGGTGTCGCCTTCCCAAATGACTGCTCGCTTAAATGCGCCCTGTGCTGCTGCGCCCGCCACTTGACCCAAACCATTAATCGCCATCGCAACCGAGTCCTGATACTCGTCGATGGGATCGAGACTCATGAGAAGTCGAATGTTGCCTGGCTCCCAGATCACACCTTGGGTGCCGTACTGGGTCTCCGCGTTTCCTGCGATCACCCCGGCGTCGTTAATGCCGATCGCTCGGGAGCCATAAAGGGTTTCCGTATCATCGGCGTCGCCATCCTCGGTCGGAAGATATTCTGCCACCCCGGACTTCCATAAAACGCCCTGAGGCGCGCTACGTCCGCCCCCCGCCGTCCCCACCGCATCGCCAAGCCGATTAATACTCGACACACCCAAGACGGTAGCACCAGCCGGTCCCATAAGGTCATACGGGCTTCCCCCCGTCCAGCGCGCCCCTTGCAGACCGCTCGGCATATAGGCGTTGCCAGAAATGTATCCCCCTGCGATCGCCGTCGCCGAAACGAAGTCGGCCCCGGCATAGTCGATCGACCGAATCTGATACTGAGGATCGGCGGACGCCAAGACGGGAAGCGCGCCAAGTGCAGCGCTCAAGAGCGCAAACGAAAGATAGGTTCGATTCATAGGCTTACTCATATCCCGCGGAAATCGAGAGCCTCGGCGCCGAGTCCCGTCCGCGATTTCTGGATACTAAGTATTCGTGCCAATCGCTCCGCCGGCAACTGGTACCCACCGAATTTTGAGAATTCATCCCCCGCCCGTTCTCAAAATTGGGAAGATTGTTGTACGTTGAGCCATGTCCCGCCGCCGCATCGCCGAGATCATCGAAGGACGCGATCCCAACATCTTCGCCCGCAACGTCAAAAGGGCCCGCGAGAGCCTGGGATGGACCCGCCAGCAACTGTGCCAGGCGGCAAACATCAGCCCCCAAACGCTTACCAAGATTGAAAACGGCCAGGGCTGCACCCCCGGGGTGGAGGCCAAGCTCGCTGCTGCCGTCGGCACCGTCGTCGGTCGTCTCTGGGAACGGCAAGAACTCCCCCACCAACTCGTCCGTCGTCCCGAAACGGACCGTTGGTACTTTTCTGGTCCGGAAGAAGGTGAACGCTATTGGCAACGCCACGGAGACCAAGAGACGAGCGAAGTTATCCGATTCGATCCCGATGGCATCCAAGAGGAGTCAGAACGCCAACGCATGGGTTGGAGCGGCCTCGCCAAAGGCTTCGTCCGCGTCACCACCGCCCACCTCCAGTCCGGCTCCATCATCTCCAGCGTCCTTGAGGTCTATGGCAGAATCGACAGCGAACTCCCAAACGGCCGCCTCGCCTACTTCTATGCCGTCAGAGGGGCATTCAGATTTCATGTCGGCCAAAACACTTATGAGGTTAATGAAGGCGACGCTTTTCAGGCACAAATGGAATCCCCCGCCTGGCTAGAACCCGCCGTCGCAGTCGCCCCGGGGCTTCCGCCTCCCATCCTCATTTACGTTGACGTAACCGCCAGAACAAACCGGCGCAAGATCCCCACCTAGTCCAAGTGCCCAGATCGGCAACAAAGATCAGGCATGAAACAAATAAAAACGCCCCCAGACGGGTCTGGGGGCGTTTCCTTCTTTGATGCGAAAAGCTTAACCGCCTTCGCTAGGGTTTGCCTTCTGGGGGGCGCCACCGCCAGCCGCACCATCGGCCGCTACGGAAGTTCCCGGAGCTGGCGTGCTTCCGACAGCAGGAGCCTTCTGATCGGAAGGAGTTTCCTCGCTGGAACCACAGCCCACAACAAAGAGTGCCGAGCTAATAACTGCTAAACAAAGAATGATTTTCATCATATCAATTTTTACCATGGAGCCGTTCGATCAGGTCGGAAGAAGCAAACATACTGATAGCCGCCACCGGTATCGCAAACGTAATAGCTAAACGATTTGCCATCGGTTGCTACACCAGCATAGGGGTCAGAGTAAGCATCCTGGACCAAGTTGGGTAATACGGCGAACCCGGTTCGGCGATATTTGACAGAGGTGTCGGTTCGGCCGATCAAGTTGCCTTTTCCAAACTCCCATACCTTACCGGCACTCGGGGACGCGAAGAACGATTGGTTTCCAGCGGCACGACCGGTCTGAGCAGGCCCACCAGCATTGAATCGACAATTTCCATCGCCCGGTGTCGACGTCAAGTCGCAGCGTAGCGTGGGCTTCGATGATGCGTAACCGCCTAGGGCAGTATCTCCAGCCGACCAAACCATTGGAACGACTGACGGCTGCTCAATTTGCGAACTGGACAAGAACTGCAACAGACCGTTGAAGTGAATGCCGCTCGAGGTATGAAGCACACCGGGTTTGTAAGTAAAACCTGCCTGAGCGACATAGTCGATGTAAGTCATGCCCGCCGGCTTGTGCAGGTCATAGTTCTTAATATAGGGCTGAGTTGAGTTGGCCCACATATTGGCGACCGTCTCCGGAACTCCAGCTGAATCCCAGCCGCCGCCGACAATGGCGTCTTGAGGGAACGGATGAAGGTTGCTGTAGCGCCAGCTTCCTGCGGTTCGCTGAGAAATGCCAAACGGGAATAGATCATCGTAGTCCGACATGTAGATAACCATGCCGGTGTTGACCTGCTTGAGCTCGGAGATAGCCGAAGCCTTTTTGGCGGCTTCCTTGGCCTGAGCAAATACAGGGAAAAGGATGGCAGCAAGAATTGCAATAATGGCAATGACGACGAGAAGCTCAATCAAAGTAAAACCTGATCGGCGAATGGATCGATTCACAATAAAACCTCCAGACAAATGGCCGCGAATCGCTTTAGTTGTTCTGGCGAATAAATAATAAGACATGCTAATTCCAGCGTGTCGCGGACATTGAAGCATTAAAGCACAGATTGGTCATTTCACCAAGTCTTTTTTTGCTATTCTCAGGGCCATTTCACCACAATGTTTGGATCAAAATTTGTACTATAAAGCCTTGTCCATCATGACATTGGAAAGCGAGGTTCAAATTCCCGAATCCTCCGAGATTCACTGTCCATTTGATGTTGGATATAGACGATAACCCAGACGGGTCTCTCTTCCGATATGCCCATCTTCACTCCCTGGAAAAACGGCCGATATGAGACATCGCCAGGACTCAAACCACTAGGCACCGACTTCGGCAACGGCCACTGGGATAACTGCGTTTTCATCCTGGACGAAACCGCCCCCCGCCTCATCGCCGCCAAGCGAGAATCGCTGAAAGAACGCGAGTCGAAATACCGCCAAGTGCACCACCTCCGGACGCAAGTCGCCGAGGCGGCTGCAAACGTGATCCAACAAAGACTCGCCCTAGACGCCCCCCACGTCGATCTCCCCACACGGTCCACTCCCATTGATCGACTCGATGCCTACGCCTTGCACATTCCCGAAGACCTCGCGATCGTCGCCGTCGAAAACGGGATCGATTGGCTCGCGTACACCCACCTATGCGCCCCATCTCATTGGTCTCCGGAAGAAAAAATCGGCAAATCCTTCACCGCCGTCCATCAACCTGTTCCCGGATTTGAAAAGACCGCGAACGTGGCTCAAAAGATGATTGAGACCATGACTCAGCGTGGCCCATTCGTCCGTTTCGTCTGGGGAATGGAATCGGATGACCGCCCTAATCACCACCCTGTCGCCCCGCAGGGTGTCGATCAAGATGAATGGTGGGGCAGGAGATTCTCCGAAGAAGGTCGCTTCCTCGTGCGAGTTGAGCGTCAATGCCTGATTCCACTTCCCAGCGTAAATGCTGCCCTCTTCACCATCCGCTTGTTTTGGTGGACCATGGAGGAAGTGCGGGCAACCCCGGAACTCCGCCTGCCATTGCTTCAAGCCCTCAACGGCATGTCGCCGCAAGAACAAAGCTATAAAGGGATCGCCGGCCGCCTTCCCGAGATAGTTCACCTGCTAGAACCACCAAACGCCTAATCTGGCCGAATGACCGCCCCCCGGCAAGGCAAAAGACCTCAGACTTCAGCCGCGTGCCGAGTCGAAAGCTGGGTGGCATCTCGCTTCGGAGAAAGCCCAAATGTTCGTGAATACTCCCGGCTGAACTGAGAAGGGCTCTGATATCCCACCAGAAACGCTGCCGATTCCACATTCGCCTCCCCTGTCACCAAGAGTCGGCGCGCCTCATGAAGCCGAAGCTGCTTCTGATACTGGAGGGGACTTGTCGCTGTTAGCGCCTTAAACCGAAGATGAAATGTCGAAGGACTCATATTCGCCTCGCGCGCAAGATCTTCCACCCTCACGGTTTCCGCGAATCGCTCTCGTAGGGTCTGGATGGAACGCACAATCTCCTGCGCCGGGCCCATTACCCGTGCCATCTGAACGACCTCCCGCCCGTATGGGCCCGTCAAAAGCCAGTAGCAGATCTCTCGCATGACCGAGTTCGTCAGTGCTGAAATCGCCTTTGGGGTATCCAGCAGGCGAACCATTCGCCGCGCGCAATCCTCGAGTTCACCCTCGAATGGAATCCGGAAGATGGCGGTGGGAATCTCGTTGGCCTCCAGCGCCGGGAGCTCGATCTCCTCCAGCACACTCCTCAATATTGCAAGGTCCAGCTCAATGACCAGCCCCAAGTAGGGCGCTTCATGACTCGCCTCCACGACCCGGCCCAACCCCAGCGTGGAGACCCCGACCAAAACGGCTACCCCTGGCCCACAGTCGAAGGCCAAATCGCCAAACGAAGTCTGCTTCCGCCCCTGCAAAACTACGCAAAGCGTCGGGTTATAGCGGACCAAATTGGGTCGCCTCGTCACATCGCTTCGCAACAAGATCAAGCCCGGGACATCGGTTGGAAACGCCACCTGGTCGCCTCCAGCTTTTGTCCATCTCGCCACTGCATCAATCAAAGATTCCGACATTTTTCTAACCTTGCAATCCTACATGTTAATACAACGAAACGAGTCTCCTGAACATTTCCCAGGAGAAATAGGCAAGAAATCGAGAACATTTGATCTGGACCGCCCCCTATGTTCGCCGGTAACTTTGAGGTATGGAAAACGGTCAAGCCACCAAAATCGCCATCGTCACCGGCGGCAGCCGAGGACTCGGTCGAAATGTCGTCCTCAGCCTCGCCCGTCGTGGCGTGAGTTCCATCTTCACCTACCACTCAAACCAGGAGGCAGCCACCAAAGTCGTTGCCGAAGTGGCCGCCCTGGGTCAACGCGCCATCGCCCTCCAACTGGATGCTGGCAACGTCTCAAAGTTCCCCGCCTTCGTCCAAGAAGTCCAGGGCGCGCTTCAGTCTCTCCAAGCCGACCGATTTGACTACCTCGTCAATAACGCCGGTACCGCACTCTACAAGCTCTTCGCCGAAACCACGGAGGAAGAGGTGGATGCCCTCTACAACATTCACTTCAAAGGTGTCTTCTTCTTGACCCAAGCGCTCTTGCCTCTTATCTCCGACGGCGGTCGAATCGTCAACGTGTCCAGCGGACTCGCGCGGTTTTCCTTTCCCGGCAGTTCCGCCTACGCCTCCATGAAGGGCGCAATCGAGGTTCTAACCCGCTATCTCGCAAAAGAGCTTGGCAGTCGCGGTATCGCCGTCAACACCGTCGCGCCCGGAGCGATCGCAACTGACTTCGGTGGCGGAAGAGTGAGAGACGATGCCAACATGAATCAAACCATCGCCAGCCTCACCGCCCTCGGACGCGTCGGTCTTCCCGATGATATCGGCCCCATGATCGCTTCCCTTCTCTCGGAAGACAACCGCTGGATCAATGCTCAAAGAATCGAAGTTTCAGGCGGCATGAATATCTGAAATCTCAAAAACTGCCCGCAAAGCGACGGGACGCCTGATCCAGCAGCAGATTTCCCGTCGCAAATTGCTTGGCAAACACCGATTGAGCTCGGGGGGAAGTGGCAATATCTGGCTCGTGGAATAGAATGTTAAAGTATTGCAATGAGGATGCTAATGATAGGAGTTGTCGCTTTTTTCGTCCTCGGGTTGGGATGTGTATCCAAGCCGATGCCAAACGTTCAACCTGCAATCCAAACCTCATTTGCAGATATGAGTGATGAATTCGATAACCCTCAATCTCTTTCGAAATGGAGTCGCGCCAACAAAGTCGAGGGATGGAACGCTGATCAACTGGAACGCTTTGACATCGGCAAAACTCAAATGGGCTGGATGACGATGATGCCGTATGCCAGCACCTGGTACCAAGACTATCGAGGCGTCCTCGCCTTCAAGTTGTTAACCGGCGATTTTATCGTCACGACCCACTTGAAAGTAAGTCGAAGACAGGGAACGGGTGCGCCTCAATCCCAGTTCTCGCTGGCTGGGATCATGGCCCGGGCGCCTCGCACAGACTCCGCTTCAAGCTGGCGACGCGGGCAGGAAAACTATGTCTTCCTCTCCCTTGGTTCGGCTGACCGACCGGGACAGTTCCAATTTGAGGTCAAATCCACAACGAACAGCGACTCACAGTTGGTAACCGAACCCGCCTCGACAGGTGACGCCATCATTCGCGTCGCCCGTATTGGAGCGACCATGGTCATGCTCAAGAATGTGGAAGGTAAATGGAGCGTCCACCGTCGTTACTCTAGACCCGACTTTCCTCAAACTCTGCAGGTGGGCCTCACTTGTTACACGGACTGGCCCACCGCCAGCCAAATGCCTCCCGACCAACATAACGGATCGATCATTCGAACTGGACGCCCAGATTTGCTCGCCATGTTTGACTACGTTCGATTTACAAAACCCTCCGTACCCAAAGACTTGACCGATGCCAACTCCGCGTCGGACCAAGAATTGCTGAGCTTCCTAGGGGGCTCATAGTCGGCCACACTGGAGTCCCGCTCCCATATCGGAACTCCTCAATGACACGGACCCGCTAGAGCGGCGACAATTCGGCCGTGAAGTGCCGCAGGAAAGGAGCCTGCTTGGTGATTCTTAACCCCGTTGCTTCATCTCTTCTTCCGAACATTTCCGCGATGACATCGGCCACATAGTTCACATGGGCTTGCGTGTAGACCCTCCTTGGTAGGGCAAGCCTTACGAGTTCTCGGTCTGCCGGATGCTCTACGCCGTCGATGCACCTGCCAAACATGACCGACCCAATTTCAACGCCTCGTATTCCGCCCGCAACATAGAGCTCATTGACGAACACCTGAGCGGGGAATTGCTCGGCGGGTATTTGGGAGTAGAAGCGCTTGGCGTCGATATAGACGGCGTGGCCGCCGGGCGGTTGGACGATCTTGACGCCAGTTTCGATGAGTTTGTTGGCCAGGTAGCGGACGGTGGCGACGCGGTATTCGAGATAGTGGGGATCGAGGACCTCATCGAGACCTTGGGCAAGGGCCTCGAGGTCGCGGCCGGCGAGACCGCCGTAGGTTGGGAAACCTTCGGTGAGGATGAGGATGTTGCGCGCTTGCTCAGCCAAAGCGTCATCGTTTAAGGCGAGAAATCCACCGATGTTGCCGAAGCCATCTTTCTTGAGGCTCATGGTTGCCCCGTCCGCATGGGAGAACATCTCTTGAGCGATTTCCAGCGGAGTCTTGTCTTGGTAGCCGTCTTCTCGCTGCTTAATGAACCAGGCATTCTCGGCAAAGCGACAGCTGTCGATAATAAACGGCTTGCCGTTCGCGTGAAGGGTCTCGGCAATGGCTTTGATGTTGGCCATTGAGACCGGCTGTCCGCCCCCCGTGTTATTAGTTACGGTAACCATACCGAGAGGAATCTGATCCCGGGAACGGCTCAGCAGAGTCTTGAGCTTCTCCAAATCAAGGTTGCCTTTGAAGGGATGGAGATGATCAGGGTCCTTGCCTTCTTCGATCACGAGATCAAGGGCTTCGGCGCCTGTAAATTCAACATTGGCTCGGGTGGTATCGAAGTGATTGTTATTGGGAATGATTTTGCCGCTCCCCCCAGCAATCGCCATGAGAATCTTTTCGGCGGCCCGACCTTGGTGGGTGGGAATCACATGCTTGAACCCGAAGATCTCCTGAATCTTGGCCTCGAACCTTCGGAACGAGCGGGAACCAGCATAGGATTCGTCTCCCGTCATGATCGCGCCCCATTGGGCGGCAGACATGGCGCTGGTGCCGGAGTCAGTCAGGAGGTCGATCAAGACATCATCCGCGTCGATGAGGAAGGGGTTATATTTGGCGTCTCGCAGGATGCGTTCGCGGTCTTCACGGGTGGTGAATCGGATCGGTTCTACGCTCTTGATACGAAACGGCTCGATGATCTCGGGCATAGATCATTGTGATAGGTTTTAGGGCGCTTCGCGCGAGGTGTTAGGCTCCCTTCGGAAGGGCGTTGGGCGTGGCGAAAATGTATTGTAATTGCGGGCGGGCGTGATATAGTAGACATTGATCTACTTTTTGGAGCGAGCAATGAGTGTGAAGTTGGACATGATTGGGATCGTGGCGGAGGATGTGGATGCTTCTTTGAAGTTCTACAAGACCCTGGGATTGGATGTGCCGGAGTCTTCTGGTGGGGAGCCTTATGTCGAAATCACCCTGCCGGGCGGGATACGGCTTTCTTGGAACTCGGTGGAGATGATGAAGCAGATCGATCCTGAGTGGGTCGCTCCGGTGGGGCATCGGATTGGGTTAGCCTATCTTTGCGACAGTCCGGCGACGGTGGATGAGCGGTATTCGGTTTTGACCGGGGCGGGATATGAGGGGCATAAGGCGCCTTGGGACGCTTTTTGGGGACAGCGGTACGCGCAGGTGGTCGATCCCGATGGCAACTTGGTGGACCTGTTCGCTCCTTTAGGATAGACCATGGGCGATAAGGTCAATTTACGGTCGAAGCTGGACTCGTTTGCCGAGCATTGGACTCCCAAGATTGTGGGGGAGTTGAATGGGCAGCATGTGAAGCTCGTGAAGTTTGTGGGGGACTTTGTTTGGCACTCCCATGAGGCGGAAGACGAGATGTTCTATGTGGTTCGGGGACGGTTTCGGATGGATTTTCGGGATCGGGCGGAATGGATCGAGGCGGGTGAGTTTGTAATTGTGCCTCGGGGTGTGGAGCATAAGCCATTTGCCGAAGATGAAGTGGAAGTGATGCTCTTTGAGCCTGCTTCCACACTGAATACAGGCGATGCGGCGAGCGTGTTGACGGTCGCGAATCCGGATCGGATTTAAGATTTCTGAGAGTTTCTTTGGTGCTTGATGGAGCGTACTCAATCTCGATAAAGAAAGAGGGCGAAAGCTAGTTGCTTTCGCCCTCTTTCTTTATCCTCCGTTCGACTTAGCTGGCGAACTTGGAGGCGAGGTTGATATCGAGGGAGATGCCGGGGCCCATGGTGGCGCTGACGGTGAGCGACTCCACGTACTTGCCCTTTGCGCTGCTGGGCTTGGCCTTCAGGACGGCGCCGAAGCCAGCTTTGAAGTTCTCCAGAAGCTGCTCATCGGTGAAGTTGACCTTTCCGATGGACATGTGAACGACGCCGGCTTTGTCGGTTCGGTACTCGACACGGGTCGCGGCTTTGATTTCCTTAACGGCGGTGGCGATGTTGTTGGTGACGGTTCCGTTTCGCTTGTTGGGCGTCTTGGGACCGAGGGCTCGACCGATCTTACCGATTTGGGGGGCCATCTCTTCCGTGGCGAGGATTACGTCGAAGTCTCGCTCACCGGCTTGAATCTTGGCGATGAGATCATCCGCACCGACGATGTCGGCGCCAGCCTTTTCGGCTTCGGCGGCGAGGTCTCCCTTCGCAAGGACGGCGACCTTCTTGATCTTGCCGGTTCCGTGGGGGAGGTTGGTGAGGCCGCGAACGTTCTGATCACTCTTTCGAGGATCGATGCCGAGTCGGATCGCGAGGTCTACGCTCTCAACGAACTTGGCGGTGGCGGTCTTCTTTACGAGGGCGATCGCGCTGTTGATGTCCAGGGTGGCATCTTGGTCGACTTGCTTGGCAATCTCGACGTACCGCGGCGACTGCGGGTTCTTGCGGATGTTCTTTCTCAAATTGTTCACCTGTGGTGCAGGCGGCTCAAAGAGCCTCCCACGAGATTTAGGGATGATACCTTAATCGGGAACTTGGGGGGCAGGTCATCAGGGTAGAAAGGTCACATGAACTGTCTTCCCTTGCTCGCCTGGGCTCTGGTGTCGTTCCAAGGCGCCCCGTCTGCCGACCTAAACTTTAAGGAAGCATGGTCTCGAATCGAAACCTCGATCAGCCAACGCTTCTATGCTCGGACAAGCCGCAAAGACGAGATGGACAAGCTCTTCGCCAAATATGGACCTTTGGCTTCGGCGGCGAAGACCAAGGGAGAGTTCAACAAGACGGTTAACGACATGATCGCCGAATTTGGAGATTCCCACTTCGCGCTGTTGACCGACGAAGATCAAGCCTATTACATGATGGATAACCTGGCCAACCCAGACAAGGCGGCGGCGATGCCGGAGATTGGCTTGTGGTTCAAGCAGACGGCGAAGGGATTTGTCGTTACGATGGTTCTGGAGGGTTCAGAAGCGGCGGACGCGGATATTCGAAAGGGCGACGTGATCAAGACGGTGGATGGCAAGCCGTTCTCGCCGGTGAGTTCGCTTAAGGACAAGGTGAACAAGAAGGTCACTTTGGAAATTGAGCGCGATGGGGCGACTTCCTCCAAGCAGGTGACGGTGACTTCAGAAAAGGCGCTGGATATGTTCGTCCAAGCTTCCCGAAGGAGCACACGGGTGATTGAGCAGGGTGGAAAGAAGATCGGTTATTTTCACCTTTGGACGCAGGCGAACGACAGTTTTCGAAATGCCCTTAAGTCGGCGGTGATGGGGCAGCTTCGCAATACCGACGCGTTCATTTTGGATTTGCGGGACGGCTTTGGCGGTCGGCCCGAGAACTTCTTTGAGCCGTTCTTTATGCCGGACGTGAATGTCAGCTATGGTTTGACGGGATTTACGCAGCAGGTTCCGTTTGGCTACGGGACGAAGAAGCCGTTGGTGGTTTTGATCAACGAGGGGTCACGAAGCGCCAAGGAGATTTCCAGTTACATGCTGAAGAAGTCGGGCAGGGCCACTCTGATTGGCACAACGACGGCAGGGCATGTCTTGGGGACTACCCCTTCACGGTTGAACGAATGGGCGTTTCTAGAGATCCCGATCGTGGAAGTGACGGCCGACGGGGAAAAGTTGGAGAAGGTTGGGGTTTCGCCGAATATCGAGGTCAAGCCGGAGTACGACAAGAGCGGGAAGGATCTGGTGCTGGCGCGCGCTTTGAAATTCCTTCAGGATGGTAAATAGAGCTAGGCTTTGATCGCGGTGTAGTGCAGGCGATCGCTTTTGAAACGGGGCGGGTTGAGGGTGTAGCTGTGGAACCGCTGAATATCCTTAAACCCGGCCTGTACGAGCATGCCGATTAGTTCTTCGTCGGTATAAGCCCGCTGGCGGTGGGTCTCGGTGAACTCTTCCCCGTTGCGCCAGAACTTCATATTGACGGTGATGATGCGCTTTTCGGGGTCCCAATCGCCGTTCCACTTGTACTTGAGCTTGGATCGCTGCTTGAGGTCTTCTTGGTCGAAGAGCTGGGTCTCGAAGGCGTAGGCGGTGTTGACGTCGAAGATGAACGAGCCGCCGGGTTTGATGTGCTTGGCGACTTGGATGAAGGCGCGTTGGAGTTGATCGGCGTCGAGAATGTTGTTAAGACTATCGAAGAAGCTGTAGGCGGCATCGTAGGTGTCTCCCATCTCAAACTCCGCGGCATCGGCGCATTCGTAATGGATATTGAGGCGTTTTCGGCTCGCCTTCTTCTTGGCGATCCGGATCATTTCGGCGGCGAGATCGACCCCGGCCATCTCGTAGCCCTCTTGGGTGAGCATTTCGCACATGGTGCCGGTGCCACAGCAAACGTCCAAGATGGTCTTGGGATGGGCGTTTTGGTGGGAAAGAAGTAGCAAGTAATAGCCCACCCACATTCGGTAGGGGACTTGCTTCATTAACTCGTCATAGAACGGCGCGACGGCCGTAAACGAGGTGGTTGGGTTCTCGGTAGAACTCACGCGACGACGCTCAACTTCCGGTTAGGAGTTGAGCTTTTCCTCGGCTTTCTTGACACGGGCGTCAACGATCGCGAGATACGCGAACAGGCCGCACCACAGGAGCAGCGGGGGTATGGCCGCCAGCAGTTTCCAATCCATCGTTTTTATCCTCCACGAGAAGTTCCAGCAGGCCGACTTTCACTCGAAGTCGGTAAAGCCAGACAGTTAATACGGTGACGAGGGCCAATACCGCGGTGACGACATAGGCGTAAGGTCCCTTGATTTGTCCACCCATGATTGAGGTGTTGGGGTGGAACGACTGCACTTGGGGCAATCGTGGGAAGACGAAGATGAGAAACAAGACCGGCAGCAACGCGGAAAGGGCGTAGATAGCGCTATTAGCGGCGCGGCGATGTTCGTCGGCGAGGGCAGTCCGCAGGGCGAAGTAGGCGGCATAGATGAGCAGGACCATCAGGAAGGAGGTCTGCCGGGGGTCGTTTTGCCACCAGGATCCCCATTGGGCTTGGGAGAAGACGATGCCGGTAAGCATGGTGAGGATACAGAAGAGGTATCCGAGTTCCATGCTGGCGATGGCTCGTACATCAGCTTTAAGATCGCCGGTTTTGATGTAGCGGTAGCTGAACCAAGCACCCAAGAAAAGCAGGGTGGTGGCGATCATGGGGCATGGGAAGTGCCAGAAGAAGATGCGGGCAAGGGCGGGAAACTGGAATCCTTCGGCGTCTGGGACCTCAAAGCTCCAGATGGTCACCACGCCCACGGCAAGCGCGAATGCCGCCTTAAGGATCGTGCTGGTTGATCGGTTTGTCATCGCTTCCACACTGCCGCGAAGAGATATTGTCCTCCGGCGAGGCTGGCGATGCCGTAGCAAACCAGTCCACCCCCGGCGATAAATCCATTCATTTGATTGAACCCGAACTTCGTATCGAAGGCGACCCGGAGACCACTAACGGCTAAGAACGTCAGCGGAAGGAGGAGGGGGACCGAAAGGACACCGACCAGAGCCGAACGATTTGAAGCTTGGGCAACCAATGCTCCGCATAAGGTTACCGCGCCAGAGAAGGAACAACAGGACCCAAAGAGGCAGACCAGGTAGAGCCAAAGGTGGGCCACGCCAATGTGGGTGAAGCCAAGGAAAAGCAGACTCAAAACAAGTCCGGTAATGAGCATGAGAACGAGGTTGTAAAGGACCTTGCCCCAGAAAACATCTTCCGACTTCGCGACGAGACGCAGGAGGTCGCCCGTTCCCTGCTCTTCCTCAATGATTAGGGTACGAGGGAGGGCAACGATGGCGGCGAAAAGGAGGGCGACGCAGAGTAGTCCAGCGCCGAGTTGGGGGCTGATTTGGAGATCGAAAGTGGCGAGGGAGATAGTGACGACGGTGAAGAGGCTGAAGAGGACAGTGGTGGTCAGCCCACTTTTCGTTCGCATCTCGCTACGGACCTCTTTGAGGAAGATGGCTCGGATCCGTCGGTTCATCCTAAAATCTCCATCTCGTGGGTGGCGAATCTTCGCTCAAGGGGGTCGTTCGTGGCAATCACCACGGCGCCTCTCATAGACTGTTGTTCGATCAACCTTTCGACCACTTGCCGCCCCGCTTCATCCAAACCCGCCCCCGGTTCATCCAAGAGAAGAACCGTCGGCAAGGATTGAACGGCAATCGCCAGCTTGAGACGGGCTCTCATGCCAGTCGAGAGTTCGGAAGTAGGCTGCCGGATCGCGTAAAGCAGACCAACCTCTTCCAGCAATTCCTCGGTTCGGGATTCACACTCTCGAAGTTCCGCCGTCAGTTCCAGATGTTCCCCCACCGTCAAGGCAGGATAGAGTGCCATATCTAAGGCGGCATAGCCAATAGATCGTCGGGGATCGTCACCCGTGTTGCGGATCTTGCCTTCACTTGGCGGGATGAGCCCGGCAAGAACCTTGAGGAGAGTCGATTTCCCGGCCCCATTGCGCCCAATCACGGCAAGCCGATCTCGACGTTCCAATTCAAATTCCAACCCACGGAACAGCCAACGGCGACCGAAACGCTTGCCGAGGTTGGAGGCGCTGAGCATTAAAGACTAGTATGGCGCAGAGCGCAAGGCACACGGTAAAGGGGCGTCCTTGGACGCCCCTTTACCGTGTGCTAACCAAGCAATCTAGTGCTTACCTTTGCCAGCGCCCCCCATGGTCATCAAGCCCTCCTGAGCCTCTTCTTTGGTAAGCGGTTTCAGCCCTTTTGGAACATCGGACCTCGCTTCGTTCTGCATCGCCTTAACTTGATCGTTGGAAACGTTGCTCGGACCTCCCGACATCGCGAAGTAGGCTACACCTCCCAAAATCGCGATCCCTGCCACAACCGCAACGACGATTCCGCCTGTAGATAATTCTTTCTTCATAGGAAAGCCTCCTGAAAGAAACGACCCCCAGATTCAATCATCCAGAGGTCACTTTCGGTTGTTTACTTCAGATCCCACAGATACTTGTCTGCGTCAAAGATCTGACCGGCCCAAGCGTTTTGAACGTCACAACCTGCGCTGACCGCAGACGTGCGAAGTCCCTTTGCGTGACCGTCGGCAAACACGGTGTTGGCAATTTGGCCACTGGTGTGCCATGGCCAGACGCCACCAAAGACGTTCCAGGCATTGGGATTAGAGGGGTTCCAGCCGCCAAACCACCAACGGCTTCCGGTTGGACTGGCCGGAAGGCTGTCCGAACCGTCCGTATAGCGTCGGCAGGGCATGTCAAGCGCCCAGTTGCCACCACCGCGCGGAGATCCGCTGGAGGTCCGGTCCCAGACGCTGTTGATGGCATAGATGGTACTCGCGGGCTGCGCCGGAGAACCCATGGATTGAGGCACCGCCCTAAATGCATTAGGTGCCGATGGGTCGTAGCACATCACGCTGAAGTACTCGACGTTGTAGCCGTAGTTGGCTTTCAGCGCCAAATTCAACTGGTGCTGGGCCTTGCCATAAGAAACGCTTGCGGGATTGATGAGATCGGCGTCTCGCTCAGAATCGCCAGCAGGGTCTGCGGGCGACCTGAGAATGTCAAAGTTCTTCATGTAGGGCATGACCACATTTCCGACGGCCTGATCCGGATTGGTCGGATTAGCATCGTAACTTCCCACCGTCTGGGAAGGGGGAGCCATGTCGTCGTAGTCGGCGTGGTACTGCATGTTTGCCAAGATGTATTGCTTGGCATTGGAGAGACAGGCGGTTTTCTTTGCCGCGCCCTTGGCTTGGGCGAACACCGGAAAAAGAATCGCGGCGAGGATTGCGATAATCGCAATCACGACTAAGAGTTCGATGAGCGTAAACGCTCTTCTATTTAAGTTGGCCAATGAATACCTCCGTATATTTCTGGCCCTTGGAAAATCTCCCAAATGAGCCAGCAGAGAACAGTCAGAGTATATAGGCCTTTCACATCAATGCCAAGTTTCACGATTTAAGTTACACAAATGTAAAATTTTGGTGAAATTCGTGTTTTTTTGCGTTTGTGCTTGACTTAGAGCGCGCTCTAAGTCTGTACAGTGAAAGGCATGCAAGAAGGCCTGACGATTGGAGAGGTTTCGGGAAAACTGGGCATGTCCTCTCACACGCTCCGCTATTACGAGCGCGCCGGCCTCTTGAGGCCCATCCCTCGAACTGAGGGAGGCATTCGTCGTTATCAGGAGCAGGACGTCGAGATGCTTCGGTTCCTGGCTCGGCTTCGGTTGATGGGAATGCCTATCCACCAAATTCGCGAATATGCCGAGTTAGCTCGAAGCGGTAGGGACACCTTTGAAGCTCGAGGCGAACTGTTAACCAAACATCGAAGCGAAGTGATCGCTCGTATTGAAGAACTCCAGCGAAACCTTGAAGTGCTGGACCTGAAAATCGAAATGTACAGCCGAGGATGCACACCGTTAAGCGCCCCCGGCGATCCTTGCGCGGAGAAACTGCGCGGACTCTTGGAGAGAAAGAATTGAAACAACGTAAAATTGGCGACCGACTTGTCGGCGAAATCGGATTGGGTTGCATGGGAATGAGCTACGCGTACGGCGATGGCTCGTCCACGGAAGATTCTTACGCCGTCCTCCGGCGGGCCCTAGAGTTAGGCGTGAACCACTGGGATACCGCTGACCTCTACGGAGCGGGGAAAAACGAGAGCTTAATAGCACCGATCATTAAGGAAAGGCGTGAAGAAGTGTTCCTTGCCACCAAGTTCGGAAACGTCTTTGACCGAACCCTTACGACCCACCAAGATCTTGTCGCATCTAATGCGCCCTGGATCGTCGATGGCACCCCCGCATACGCACGAAAGTGCATCGACCTGTCCCTGAAGCGACTGGGAACCGACCACGTCGATCTCTACTACCTTCACCGGATAGATGACCGAGTCCCCATCGAGGAAACGATTGGCGCGATGGCGGAATTCGTGAAGGAAGGCAAAGTAAAACACCTAGGAATCTCCGAGGCCGCCGCCGACACAATTCGACGCGCCAATGCAACGCATCCGATCGCGGCGGTTCAAAACGAGCTCTCGCTATGGACACAGGACTACCGGGAAGAAGAACTGCCCCTTTGCGAAAAGTTGGGCATCGCATTCGTTCCCTATTCTCCTCTCGGACGCGGGTTCTTAACCGGTCAGATCACATCCGTATCAGACATGGCGGAAAACGACTGGCGACGGCAAAACCCCAGATTCCAGGAAGAAGCCCTCGCCATCAATCTCGCGATTGTAGACAAGGTCAAAGAAATTGCCGGCCCGAAGGGGGCGACGCCCGCCCAGGTGGCCCTCGCGTGGGTCCTGGCCCAAGGTGAGAATGTGGTTCCGATCCCGGGGACCAAACGCGTTAAGTACCTGGAAGATAACGCCGGCGCGGCGGAGGTTACGCTAACGCCTGAAGAACTGAAATCCCTGAATGAGGTTCAGGCGGCAGCGGGTAGCCGATACCCTGAATCAATGATGGCCTTTACCAAGCGATAAGGAATATGCTGGTCCCGGGCGGGTTGCCCGGGATCGGGATTAGACATGAAGACAACGAAGATTGGCGATCGCGAAGTGGGAGTATTGGGGTTGGGTTGCATGGGGATGACCTATGCCTATGGACAGCCCGATAACGAAGAATCAATTCGAGTTCTCCATCGAGCGTTGGAGCTGCGCGTGAACCATTGGGACACGGCGGACGTTTATGGTCCGCGAACCAACGAAGAACTGCTCGCTCTGGTTCTGAAGGATCGTCGCGACGACGTGTTTCTAGCGACGAAGTTTGGGATCGTTCATGACCGGTCGTTGACTTCGCATCAGGATTTGGTGGCCGAGAATGCGCCGCTGTTTATCGATGGCACCCCCGCCTACGTAAAGAAAGCGATCGACCTCTCGTTGCAGCGGCTGGGGGTCGATCATGTCGATCTTTACTACTTGCACCGTGTTGACCGGCGGACTCCCATCGAGGAAACGGTAGGGGCGATGGCCGATCTGGTGAAGGCGGGAAAGGTGAAGCACTTGGGCCTCTCCGAGGCGAGTCCGGAGACGTTGCGGCGAGCGCACGCGGTTCATCCGATTACGGCGCTTCAGAATGAGTACTCATTGTGGACTCGCGAGCATGAGACACGGGCGTTTCCGGTGTGCCGGGAGCTTGGGATCAAGATCGTTGGCTACAGCCCCCTTGGCCGTGGTTTCTTGACCGGCGAGCTGAAATCAGAGGCGGATCTGCCGGAAGGGGATTGGCGGCGAAACAACCCTCGATTCCAGGGGGAGAACTTCACTAAGAATTTGGAAATGGTAGCGACGGTTCGGAACCTGGCCACACGGAAGGGGGCGACGCCCGCGCAGGTGGCGCTGGCTTGGGTCTTGGCACAGGGCGAAGATATCTTGCCGATCCCGGGGACGAAGCGGGTCAAGTACTTGGAGCAGAACGTGGCGGCCACGACGGTGACACTTTCGGCGGAGGATTTGGCCGAGCTTTCGGCGTTGGCCCCGACGGCGGGAGACCGCTATAACGAAGTGATGATGGCCAACGTTGGCGGATAGGTAACGACTTATCCAACCGCCTCGTCAAAAGAGCATGAAACTGGGCATCGGTCTTGGACTTTTTCTGGTTTCGGCTCTCTCGGCCCTTGGTCAAACCGGACGTGGTTTTGTCTCTGTTGAGGCTTATGTTGGTCTCGCTCGCGATGTTCGAGTGGGCCGTATTGTCAGCCTAGACAAGATCGACGGCGTAGAGCTGCGCACCGAAGAGCAGGGATGGGGGACACCTTGCCGTGTTGTCTTTGAGGTGTCGGAGACGATAAAGGGCGCCCCGGCCAAAATGCTGGACCTCGTTTTATCACCTCAGCACTACTTCAACCTTCAGTGCATGCTGGACAACAAGTTTGAGATCATGTTGGTCAGCGGACCGAATCGGATCGATCACTTCCCGATGCCATTTCCGGGGGTGGAAGAGCAGGGGAAGCGGGTGGATGGCGACTTTTATCAGTTTCGGGTGCTCTCGTCCTTGCCAAAAACTAAGCCAGGCGACCGGACAATCCTAGAACAATTGGCGGTTTACTATGATGAGGGTCGAATGTTCACACTCGAACTGGACGTGGTCAAAGGCCGAGGGGCCATTCTTCAACGAGCACGGACATTTGCCAAGAAATATCCAAAGATGTTGAGGGACGTCTGGCTGCCCGTACCGAATCCATTTGGGGAGTTGGTTGGGGACCCAAACGCCTTCTGCGGAATAAAGCTTCCAATTTGTTCGGAGACCGAGCAAACGCTGCTCAATCTGTTGAAACATCCCGAACGGATCACTCAGCGGATGAATACTCCGAATACTGACTCATATCGCGATGAAGTAGTCAAATCGAGTCTCAAGGCGCTCAGAGAATTTCCAACGCCCTCGACTACGAACGCCGTTAGGTACTTATCAAACCATTCGGTCGGCGCCATTCGGGAGGCCGCAGAAGCAACCTTAAGGGCCTTGCTGAACCAGGACGGCCATTGATTCCGCTGACGGAATCAGATTCCCCACGTCTTTTCAAAACTCTGCACGATCGTCTTCGTTTACATTTGCATGAATGCTCTTTATTTGGCGGTAGCACTTGGGCAAGTTCCAGAGACGACTCGTCCGCCAACTACGGTCAAGGTGGCGGCCGTGCAATGTTCTTCGGATTTGGGGGCAGTAGCCAAGAATCGACGGAAGATCATTGGTCTGGTAGAAGAAGCAGCGGCGCACGGGGCGAAGATAGTGGTTTTGCCGGAGGCGGCGATTACGGGCTATCTCTCGCAGGATTTGAAGACGAACTGGCAACTGAGCGGGTGGCCGATTGAGCCGGGATTCCAAGGGAAGGATCCGAAGGCCTTTGCGGAGACGGTGCCGGGGGACTCGACCAAGGAGTTCACCGCGCTTTCCAAGCGGCTTGGGATCTATGTGACGGTTCCGCTGGTGGAGAAGGCGGAGGGCAAGTATTACAACACGGTTTGCTTGGCGGCCCCGAATGGGGAGATTGTGGCCCACTACCGGAAGCTCACGCCTTGGCCTTATCCCGAGAAATCTTGGGCGACGAAGGGGGATCGGGATGTGCAGACTTACGACACGGAATATGGCCGGGTCGGATTGGCGATCTGCTTCGACATCCACTCGATTCTGGACAAGTACAAGCCGAAGCACCTGTGGGCGCTGCTTTATCCCATCGCTTGGGTCTATGAGAGTCATCCGGCGGACTGGTTCTGGCACAAGTTGCCGGAGCGGATTGCTCGCTACGGACACTATGTGATCGGGGCGAATTGGAGCGTGGACCGCGAGGAGTCTTGGTTTGGTTATGGGTTCTCGACGATCTACGGACCGAAGGGAGAGATCTTAGCGACCTCTCATCGGTTGTACGGTTCGGAAATTCTGTATGCCGATCTTCCGCGCGGAACCTGACGAAAGCGCATGTTTGCGTAAGGGAGCGGATATGATGGTGAGGAATCCATGGCCGCCGAGCAGACCCCTGAATCCGATGTCCGCTTAGAGATTCTGGGAGGGTTTGCGCTTTGGGTCGGCGGACGAATCCACCGGCTTCGAACCCGCCGCACCGAAGACCTATTCTGTTTTCTGGCGCTCCACCCTCGGTTTCACTCTCGATCCGAACTCGCGGATCGGTTCTGGCCACAGGACTCGGCGGAAGTTTCTCGACAGAAGTTGCGTATGGCGCTTACTTCTATTCGTTCGGGGGTCGGGGATCGGCTCGAGTCTGACCGGGAGCAAGTCAGGCTGCTGGATATTCCGATCGATGCGAGAGAAGCGATGCAGTCGCCTGAACGCTTTCCGAACACTCCCGAGCCGTTAGCCGCCTCGGATGAGGATTGGGCGATGGCGTTTCGTCAGGAGTTTTCGTTGGCGGTTGCCGCGCGTTTGCGCGAACGGGCCGAGGAAGCCGACCATCGAGGGCAGGTCTCCGAGGCAGTCCAACTGCGCTATCGGATCTTGGACGTTGAACCGATGTCCCTTAGCGACCATCGGCGGCTACTGAAGAGTCTGCAAGAACTCGGACGAACGGCAGATATTCGGCGACATCTGGAGACTTGGGACCACTTGCCCCCGGAGTGGGCAACGCTTCTTGGCGAGCCGGAAGCGCGCCCGAACCCGTTGGTCCTTCCAAACAACTTATTCGTTGGGCGCGAAATCGAGTTAGAGGCGATCACCGCGTCCATGCTTGGCGCGGCGGAACCCCGGCGAATGACGTTTGTTGGGGCGCCAGGGATTGGGAAGACACGACTGGCCCAAGAGGTTCTTCGCAGAGCGCCAGAAGCAGAAATCCTTCCGGTATTCGTTCCCCTTGCCGGTTGCTCGAATCGGCAAGCGATGGTTGACCTGATCCGACTGGCGCTGGGGTTGGAAGCGGAGGATGGCGATTCGGAATTATCGGAAACGGCGATTCTGGACCTGCCGGCGACGCTAGTGGTACTTGACAACTTGGAGCACCTGATCGACAAAGGGGCAGGGGAGATCATCAAGAGGATGACTCCGGTTGGGAGCGCCTTGCGAGTGATTTCGACCTCCCAGCGGCCTTTGGGATATGACGGCGAGGAGCTTTGGACGGTTGAGCCTTTACCGGCGAGCCGCAACAGTCAGGTTCCTTCACCTCGCGAACGGCTGTTTCTCTCTCGCGCCCGAGACTATCTGGCGGATGGGGATCTCACTCGACGCAGTCATCAGCTTGTTACCGATATCTGCTCTCGTTTGGATGGCTTACCGTTAGCGATCGAGCTTGCGGCGAGGGCGCTAGATCGTGTTAGCTTGGAGCACTTGGCGAAGGAGAAATTTCCTTCGACGGTGGAATCGACTTCGAACGAAAGGACGATGGCTTCCGCGATTCGATGGAGCGTCGGCCTGCTTGAAGCTCCGGTACGGGAGGCACTGAAGAAGGCGACGATCTTTCAAGGAAGTTTCACTCGGTCAGCGTTTTCCGCGGTGATTGGCGAATCGGCAGAATCGATTTTGGAAGAGTTGGTCGATCGATCCTTGCTTGCCCGAGCTTTGGACTTGGGGCCAGGGCGTTTCAGGATGCTAGAACCCGTTCGCCACGTTCTTTTCGAAGAGCCCAGCGCGGAGTCCGAGGAGGCGTTCTCCCGGCACTTTGCGGACGGGGTGATTCGATTCGGGGCGACGGGTGAGGCGACTGAGAAACGGGCTTTGATTCCCGATCTCGCTCATTTGGAATCGGCGTTTGATTATCTAGTTCGGTCCGGGAACACCGATTTGGCCGCCCAAATGACGACGGGGCTCGCCATTCTTTGGGCGAGCGAGCGGAGCGCACCTCATGGTGAGGCGGCCCTAGAGTCGCTCTATCAATCGCTTTCTGGAGGCGATGATCTCCTGCGGTCACGGGTCGCCAACGCCCGTGGCTACCTCGCTTTCTTTCGGCGCGAGCCCGAGATCGCGCGGGTCTGGTATGGGCATCGATTAGAGGCGATTCGTTCACATGAAGATCCGCTTCTTTTGGCCAGCGCAGAGTGCAATTTGGGCCTAGCGGCGGCAGAGATGGGCGACTATGCCTCGGCTCTGGAGTTCTACCGCGACGCCCTTCCGATCCTCCAGGAGAAGGGCCTTCCTCGGCAAGCGGTGACGGCGAAGATCAACCTCTCGGGGGCTTACTTGGGGTTGAGTCGCTTTGGCGAAGCTCGGGAGACGGTGCAGGGGGCGGTTGACGCTTGCATTGAGGTGGAGACCTTGCGACCGTGGTTGGGAGTCGCGACCTTTCGAGTGGCGGAAGTTGAGTTCGGAGAAGGCCGGCACGGAGGGGCAGATGTTTGGGCGATGCGCGCTTGGGAGATCTCACAGGGGCTCCACGAACACTTGCGAGCGGTGGAGGCGGCGAGCATGGCGGCTTGGGCTCGGATCATGAAAGGCGAGATTCCTATGGCGAGTGAGGCGATGAAGCTGATCTTGGCGGGACTGGAGAGCCGTCCTCTGGCGGCTTCGCTAAGTCTGGCGACACGTGCCGGAGCGGCGCTGGCGGCGGCCTCGGAAGAATGGGGATTGGCGTGGCAACTGCTGGGGGTGGGGGACCGGTGGCAGGGACGGCAAAGGGCCGTGAAGTTTCCGCCCATCGCCGAGCAGGAGGAAGCGTTCTTCCGCGGGGCATTGGGAGGGCTCAAGGACCGCGGGGACCGGGCGGTTGGACGGACGCTGTCTACTTCGGACATCCTCTCTCGACTTGAGAGATTGAGCACCCACGGGGCTTGATACGATGCCGATACGGTCGGTTCATATTATGCATCTGTCGCGTCGGAGTTTGGGCCAAGACTGAGGGCCGAGTCCGACCAGGTGCTTTCATGAAAAGGTTTATCCGCAATCTCGCGATCTTCGTTGGGGCATGCCCGGTTCTGGCACATGCTCAGTACTCCTATTTTTGGTATCACCCGGCTAACTGGGGAGCCCCCCACTATACGGCGGACACCATTTTGGGGTCTTTTGAATCGGTAAACCTTCCGAACGGAGTTTTGGTGTCGGTGGATTCCCCGACGGGCGCTTACGGTCCGACGGCGGTTTTGCCAAGGGTTTTTAACACGACTTTTGACGGGACTGTCTTCTCGATGGGTCGCTACGACGGGAGTTGCGCACTTCTCAATACGAGCAGCAACAGTTCGGACGACGTTTGGGACCCGAGCATGGTTGGCGATTTGACGTTTACTTTCACCACGGCGGTTGAGCGCGTAGGATTCTCGCTGGGGAACATGGCTCCGGGCGCTCGCCTGAAGATCAACGGAACCGATCAGGGGGAGTTTCTGCCCAAATTCTCCTCACTGCTCACTGGTGAATACCAGCGAGATGGTTACTTCGAGATCTTTGGCCCGAACATTCACTCCATTACACTGGACGTACTGGAAGGGGATTCGATTGTGGTGGACCACTTGACGTTTATTCCTTCGGCCGCGCCGGTACCAGAGCCCGCCTCTCTTTCGGTGATTGGCTTAGGTGCGCTGGCGATGTTACGCCGACGACGCCGACTTTCTTCTTGATTGACCTACCCCCAAAGAATGGGCCGCGATGGTCCAGCCCCCGTCCTGTTGACGGGGGCTGTTTTTTGACCCGGACGAGAATTTGGGGCTTACCCAATGGGGCTTGATCGGGAGCGGTAAAATTGAGCGTCTTTCTGCCCTCCCATGGATCAGTCGCATATCCGCAACTTCTGCATCATCGCGCACATCGATCACGGTAAGTCCACGTTGGCTGACCGATTGATTGAGCGTTGCGGCGCTATCCGAGGCACGGCTCAGGAACAGATGCTGGACTCGATGGACATCGAGCGAGAGCGTGGCATCACGATCAAGATGGCGGCGGTAAAGCTGCTTTACCAGGCGAAAGACGGCGAGACTTACGAGTTGAACCTGATCGATACTCCAGGGCACGTTGACTTCACGTATGAAGTTTCGCGGGCCTTGGCGGCGTGCGAAGGCGCGCTTTTGGTGGTGGACGCTTCCCAGGGCGTGGAGGCGCAGACGATTGCCAACGCCAGCATGGCGATGAACCAGAATCTGGAGATTGTGCCGGTCATCAACAAGATCGACCTTCCCCACGCGGATATTGAGCGGGCGAAGGAAGAGGTGGAGATGGCGGTGGCGATCGACGCGAGCGACGCGATCCCGGCCTCGGCGAAGGCGGGCATTGGGATCGACGAGATTTTGGAAGCGATCGTACAGCGGATTCCGCCTCCCAAGGGGAAACCGGACGCACCGCTGCGAGCCTTGATTTACGATAGCCACTTCGACAGCTATCAGGGCGCGGTCGCTTACATTCGAATTAAGGACGGGAGCGTGAAGAAGGGGGACAAGATCAAGATGATGTCCACCGGCGCCACGTTCGATATCGATTCGACCGGCGTGTTTAGCCCTTCGCTGATGGTCAACGATGGGTTGGGAACGGGCGAAGTTGGCTTCTTGACGGCAGCGATGAAGTCGATTGGCGACGCGAGCGTGGGCGATACGGTGACGCTGGCATCCAATTCGGCGACCGAACCGCTTCCCGGCTACCGCAAGGCGCTTTCGATGGTGTTCTGCGGTCTTTATCCGAGCGATGGCGACCAGTATGAGGACTTGCGGGACGCGATCGACAAGTTGCGGCTGAACGATGCCTCGCTGGCGTTTGAGCCGGAGACCTCGGCGGCGTTGGGATTTGGCTTCCGGTGCGGCTTCCTTGGGTTGCTTCACATGGAGATCGCTCGTGAGCGATTAGAACGCGAGTTTGGGCTGGACCTGATTCTGACCGCGCCTTCGGTGGACTACATCGTTCACTTTAAGAATGGCTCGGTGGAGCACATCTCGAACCCGAGCGAGTTTCCGGACGCAAACGAGATCTTGACGATTGAGGAGCCGACGGTCAACGCGACGATCATGGTGCCGGTGGAGTACGTGGGCGCGGTCATGACGCTTTGCCAAGAGCGACGTGGGACGTATCTGAAGACGGAGTATCCGACGCCGCAACGCGTGATTCTGTATTACTCGCTGCCGCTGGGCGAAATCTTGCTCGACTTCTTTGACAAGCTGAAGTCGAATACTCGCGGTTACGCTTCGTTCGACTACGAACTGGCGGGATATGAGGCTTCGGATCTGGTGAAGCTTGACATTCTTTTGAACGGGGACGCGGTGGATGCGCTCTCGTTCATCGTTCACCGGTCGTTCTCTTATCAACGCGGGCGCGCGATGGTGGAGCAGTTGCGGAAGGTGGTTCCTCGTCAGCAGTACGAGGTTCGCGTTCAGGCGGCGATTGGGGCGAAGGTTATCGCAGCGGACTCGATCAAGCCGTTCCGAAAGAACGTTATCGCCAAGTGCTACGGCGGCGACATCTCTCGAAAGCGCAAGCTCCTTGAGAAGCAGAAGGAAGGCAAGAAGCGCATGAAGCAGATCGGTTCGATCGAGCTTCCGCAGGAGGCCTTCTTGAGCGTCCTGAAGGTGGCGGAGTAGCCTCGCGGGAGTAAGGCAGGGACTTCGCGGCTACGCCGCAGGGACTACGTCGCTTCGCGACAGGGACAAGGGACAAGGATTCGAAAATCTTCTTTGCTTGGTCGTTGAGGTGAAGTCGCAAGAGTTCGGGTTAGGGGCGGTCTTAATGGTTGGGACTGGGGGCCTAGGATTGTTTTGGGCGGGCGTGGGGGCTGAATGGTTGAATCTGGCGTTCTGGTTTTGCCTTCATTCCTTTGTTTTGAATCTACTGGAAGCCTTTTACGTGACTCGGCGCACTTGATATTGACATAGCGTTGAACTTGTCTTTACCCGTTAAGGGGTCATTAATAACCCACGGTTAAATAGGCTGCGTAATAACTGCGGGCGGTATGTCCTCATCTAAGAAATTCGGCTTCACGCTGATCGAACTTTTGGTCGTTATCGCGATCATCGCGATTCTCGCCGCCATTCTCTTCCCCGTTTTCGCGCAGGCTAAAGCCGCCGCGAAGAAGACGCAGGCGCTGAGCAACATTAAGCAGCTTGGCACCGCTACCTACCTCTACATGAATGACTGGGATGACACAGTCAACCGCAAGTGGTGGGATATGCACATCGACCTGCTTCCCTACGTGAAGAGCATCGATATCTTCCTTGACCCGGCTTCTTCCGCGCCCAAGCCCGTTAAGCGACAATTCACCAACATTCGCTTCACCGACGGCGCTTCCACCGATTTCAACGTCACGGGCGAGTTCTACACCAACGTGCCAGCGGGAACCCCTCCAACCATCTTTGGTGCGGGTCAGAACTTCCCAAGCATCTTCGGTCACTTCGCTCGCAACGATGAACTGATTCACAACTACGGCTTCAACGGGAACTCGTCTGGCGCCAACGCTTCGACTTGGCAGACGGTTTCTGACAAAATCATGTTCAGCTTCGCACAGGATGGAACCAGCGACGACGATGCCAACGATTTTGACGAGGACAATGGTTGCTACTTCGAGCCAGGCGGCACGAACTGGAACCAGATATTCGCTCAGATTGCCACGCGACACAATAACGGCGCTCCTTTCGTCATGCTGGATACCAGCGCGAAGTGGCGACGAGCCGATTGGCTCCGATCCATGGAAGGCAAAAAGGCGCTTAACCCCGCATGCTCGCAGCTTGCGGACAACGATAGCTGGAGCGCGGCGAAGTGCACTTACAACGAGGGTAACTAATGATTCTGAGTATCCTGGGCGCATTGGCGATGACGGGCGCTACTAAGCCGAATACGGCGGAGATCGTAAAGCGATCGTGGACCGAAACCCTGGTGATTGGTCACCGGGGTGCGGCCGCCTATCAGCCGGAAAACACACTTCCGGCTTTCGAGGAAGCGATCAAGTGTGGAGCGAACGCGGCGGAATGCGATATCCACACCAGCAAGGATGGCGAAATGATCGTCATGCACGACGCCACCCTCGACCGAACCACCACCCTCAAGGGCGCCGTTAAGGACACCGAGTGGCCGACCATGAAAGCCGCCGGTATCCCATCTCTTGCCGACTTGACGCACACGACCAAAGACCGCATTGTCCTCGTTGTCGAAATCAAGGACGGTGAAGACATCGAAAAGAAGATGGTGGACCACCTTCACGAGCAAAAGATGGTCGACCAAACGATCGTCTTTTCGTTCGGAGCCGAGCACATCGCCAAAGTCGAACAACTGGATTCAAAGTTCTACTCGGTCTGGCTGGTAGGCAAGAAACTAACCCCCGAAGACTATCCCGGAGTCTTCACTGAGGCGACGAGAATCGGTGCAAGTGGCATCGGTCTCGACTATCACCAGGTAACCCCAGAAATTGTCAAGATGGCTCACGAGAAGAAGGTGCCGGTCTTCGTTTGGACGGTTCCTCCGGGTGAGGAAGTCGACCGACTGAAGGTCCTCAAGGTGAACTTCATCATCACAAACCACCCGCGCGACGTCAAGCAGCAACTCGGCCTAAAGTAATCCGATGAGGGTAAATGGCCCATCCGGCCACTTACCCTCTCCTTAAAAGTCCAGTTCGGCCACGATGGTTCGGATATCGGACCAAGCTGTTTGAAGATCCGAAATGAGCGGCGTCTGGGCTCGCGCCACCGTCACCAAGTCCAAATCGATGTTGGTAACCAACATATGCTCCTCCTGAACAGGAGCCTGACCGATAAGCCGCCCAAAAGGATCGGTCACCATACTTCCGCCGACAAAGCCCTTTCCGCCCTCAAAGCCGCAAAGCTGAGTGTTGACGCAAAAGATGCCATGCTCCTCGCTCACCGCCGTAAGCAGACGCTGGTAGCGATCTAAATTCCCAACCGTTTCGCCCGTAAAGCCTCGGCCCGGGCTCGCGCTCGGAACCAAGATAACCTGGGCGCCGGCTACCGCGCACAGGGAAGGCAAAAACGAGTGCCAAATATCCTCGCAAATCAACGTCGCCATGCGACCAAACCGAGTCTCGAAAACGCCAAGTTCACGCCCCCGCGAAACGTAGCGCTCCTCATCGAACACTCCATAGGTCGGCAAGAAGAACTTCCGATAGACGTGAACCAGTCGCGGACCATGTTCGGCCAGTTCGAAGTAGGCGGCGCTGTTATAAAGATTGCCGTCCGCGTTCTGATAAAAGCCGATCAAAACGTCGATCGGTCGTTCGATCCGTCCGCTAAGCCGCCGTGAAAGCTCGACCACCAACTGATCCGATGTCATCGCGACGTCGAGAACGCCGCCTTCCAGAAAATATCCGCTCGTGGAGGTTTCGGAAAAGGTAAGAAGGTCCACCTCTTCGCCTTGGGCCTGCAAGACGATTTCGGCTATTCGATCTAAGTTATGAGCGACCGCGGCTTTGCGCGGAGTGAACTGAGCACATGCGACCTTGAAGGCCATGGCGCGAGTGTACTTAATCGGAGGACTCGCCGCCAGACTTCCGGACGTTTACGTTCGGCAAAGTGCGGGTCCCCAGCCCAATGTTTTTCGCCACTTCTTTCGCTAAACAACTGGTGACTCGAGGCGATGGATGGGCGGCAATGCAAAGCCGGTGCTTGGCTCGCGTCATTGCCACATACAACACGCGAAGCTCCTCTTCCATGTCGTTTCGCTTCTTCACCTCGTTGATCCAACTGTGAAAAATGTTCCCCACCTTCCCAAACTTAACCGCCACCAGCCCCAGTTTCGGATGGATCGCCACGTCCTTGGCGGTTCCGCTCAGTCGGGTGTACATGTCGGGAAGAATGACCGTATCGAACTCCAACCCTTTCGACTTGTGAATCGTCATGATGGTGATCGTGCGCTCATCCTCGTCATCGGCGGGCGCATCGCCTTCTCGGTGAGCCAAGCGCTGAATTTCCCGAATCTGTTCGGCGAACTCAACGGGACCAAGTTCCGGCTCTTTCGCCGCAAGCGCCAAAAGCTTGCGCACGTTCGCCAGCATCTTGTCGCCATTCTTGCGACGCGCCAGACTGGCCAAATATCCGGACCGCGCAAAGAGCTCACTCAGGACCTCCCAGGCGCTTAATCGATCTGCATAAGCCTTCAGCCGAAGAAACCAAGCCTTAAACTCGCTCAAAATCGCTCGATCTGTCTCCACCGTCGGTTCGAATTCAGCCAGCGCTTCCACCACCGGCGACTGTTTCCCGAGCAGCGCGATGGTATCCAGACTAACGCCTGCCACTGGACTCCGCAAAGTCGCCAGCAGGGCAAAGTCATCGTAAGGATCTCCCAGAGCCTTTAGCGTATTGGCCAAATCGCGAATCTCCAACCGAACGTAGAACTTCTCAGAACCACCCACGATTCGGGACGCCAAACCGGCCATCTCAAGCCGTTGGTGAATGTCGTTCGCAAACCGCGCCCCCCGCGTCAGCACCGCGATGGTCCCCGGCGAAATTCCCGTCTCCTCGATCAAAGCCTGAATATGCTCCACGGTCTGTCCCACATTCCGCTCGGGCATCTCCCATACTTCGACTCCCGAATAGTCGGGAAACTCGATCACGTGAGGATCGAACGGCCCCGGATCGCGCATCCGCACATACTCCTTCGGCCAAAGATTGGAAAACAGATCGTCAACAAAGGAGAGAATCCCTTGATCTGTACGCTTGTTGACCGAAAGCCGAAGCGGCCCCACCTCCTCTACCTGTTGACGAAAGAGAGAGACATCGGCTTGACGGAACCCGTAGATCGATTGCTGGGCGTCTCCCACAAAGAGGCGTTGCTCCACCCCCAAGCCGTTCAAAAGTCGGTACTGCATCGGATTCACATCCTGCGCCTCATCCACCATCACCACTTCGTATTGAGAGGCCAGACGCTGAACGGTTTCCTTCGACTCGTCGAGCAAGCGCACGGCGCGAGACTCCAACAAACTGTAATCAATGCTCTGCCGCCGTTCCATTTCCTGTTCGAGGGCGGTCCACGCATCATAGGCGAGTTGCAAAAGACCGGCCGTCTGTTCTGCCGCCAGAGCTTCATCGGCAGGCGTGGACTTCACCTTGGCGAAATTCGGGGCCTTCTTCCCCGCCGCTTTGTAGGCGGCGCTTAGTCGGGTCGCAAAGGCTACGGTGGGGTCCCACTCGACCAACGGGCGAACATCCTCGTCGATCTCCGCCAAAATCACTTCTTGCCACTTTAGCTGCACGGCTTCCGCCGAAAGCAGAACCTCCACGTCCTCAAGCCGAGTCTCCGTACCCCGGAGTTCCTGTAAAACCCGCGCGATAGCCGATTCCAAACGAGCGTACGGCGAAACGGAACCAAACTGCCGCTGACCCGCCAAAGTTCGAAGCAACGTTTGCGCCTCCGGATAGTCCGTCATCGGACCGGCCAGGGTCTGACGAATGCATTCGTCCTGCAAACGGGCCTTCTCACTCTCGGACATAATATCGAACTCGGGGTCCAGTCCCGCCGCCAAGCTGTTCTCTCGCAGCAAACGCTCACAGAAGGAGTGAATCGTCTGGATCGGACCGGTTTCCGCCTCCTGCGCCTCGTCTCCTCGACCCACCGCTCGTAGCCGGTCCACGATGCGACGCTTCATCTCGGCCGCCGCCTTCTTGGTAAACGTGATCGTCAGAATTTGGTGGGGGCGCAAGTCATAGGTTTCGACCAACGCCAGATAACGCTCCACCAAGACGAATGTCTTTCCAGCCCCGGCCGAGGCCGTCACCATGATCCGCTCGCGATCGGCGCGAATGACCGCAAGCTGCTCATCGGTTGGAGTTCGAATTTCAGTCGCCATTCACATCCTCAAACGGAGACTCGTCCTCCCCAAACTCGCTCGAACTTCGGCACAGCTCGCCGTAATCGCACCATTGGCAGTGCTCACCCTTGGTCGCCCGTACATCCACCTCTCGGATAGACCGAGAAGCCTTCTCCAGTAACTCCTTCACCTTGTCGAAGAACACCTTTCTCACGATAGCCGGGTCCGCTTCGCTCCCCAGATCGATGACCTCGAGGCCGCTTTCGACGTCCCCAACCAGAGGCGGTTCCGGCAGTCTCGGAAGGACGAGTAAACGGCGCCCTCCGTTCATGGATTCCACCTCGATCGCCATCGCCGAATCGCGATCGAACCCCGCCAACATATGCAGACCATAGTAAAGGGCGTCCCGATCCTTCAAACGAATCGGACTGTTCTTATCCGCGCTGGGAGGGCTGGACTCAACCAGCTGAATAACCTTGTACGGTCCCATCCGAGCCGTCCCGGCAACGCTTCCTTTGATTCGCCCGACCCGAGGAATCTCTCCCCGAAGGTCGTCTTGACCAAACTGGACGTTCAGATGCTCCGAGTCAGCGTCCTTGGGCCAAATCTCACGAGCGCGGAATTCCCGTTCGATCCACTCGTCGATCAATCGCCGTCCTCCCCGCGCCAGCAGGTTGTACTCCCATTCGCCCAAGTCGATTCGGATTCGATCGAGTTCAACCTCCAACGCGGTAGAAAGCGCCCGTCTCGCCGCCATTTCATCCGGCTGCGCCGAGAGCTGAGCCACCTGCGGCAGCTTCCTCAAATTGTGCCATCGTCGCCGCTGTCGGTCGGGCGAGATGTTCAGAAGCTCGGCGGCGAAGTGACGAAATGGACACTCGATCGCCGTCCTCAGTTCGCGGGGGGCCAGTGGTTCATCCGGGAGAGGAGCCAGGGACTCCCTCGTTTCTAAGGCCAGCGGCCGGAGTTCGATGGGTGGCTCCTTCGGTCCCTCTAGGGCAACCCGGATCTCCTTGTCGGAGGTGGCCACGCACGCTTCCAACGGCGGAGCAAGCTCTTGCCGGGGGCGTCGCGGCCAATCCAGCCGTCCATCCAGCACCCTCTTCACCTCCTCAAGGTAGAAAGCGCGAATGTTGTCTCGGTCATCCGTCGTCTCGGGAAAGCTAAATACCAGCGAGTCGTTGGGAATGGCGCACACCGTCAGGAATTCGTCTCGTTCCGCCCTTGCTCGGTCAAAAGAATCGGGCAGCGGGAATAACAAGGGACGCAGGTGGTTGATCTCTTGCCGGTTTTCGTCCGTCAAGATCGGATCTTCGGAACGTCGCCGAGGAAAGGAACCTTCCAACATTCCTAAAACAAACAGCTTCTGGGTCGTATGGAAAGACTCTGCTGATCCGGCCACCTGAACGCCAGACGAGGCCGAAGGCAACGATGAATCCGCGTCCTTAACCACGCGTTTCACAAACGAAATGAATTGAGGAAGTGTAAACACCTGCCGATCGGACAAATTCTCAATTGAAGCTTGCTGCATCAGCGCGCGCTCGAGGGCGTTTCTTGCGCGAATGTCCCGGTCGAGGAGGTGCCCCTCCGCAGGCTCCCATGTCATGCCGTTCATCAAGTCTTGAAGGCGAGATATCCAAACTGCCGTCGAGGAAAGCCCTTCCACCGCATCCTTTCTCCAAGCCAAGATGTGAACCAACCAAGGCCAAGCCTCTGACTTAGCTGCCGCCCATTCCGAGAGGAAATTCCACTGCTCGTCTGCTTGCTGGAGTGCTGTCGCAATAGCGTCTTCGATCTCCTTGCGCTGCTCGTGGGTGAGCCCGATGTAGCTGGAGCGAGCGATCCGATTGAGCCTTCGCACATCCGGCGCAGAAACGAACTCCAGGATCGCCTGCAAGGTTCGGATACAACTGTTCGTCTCCAAGGGCGCCCGGCGGTTTAATTGGATGGGAACATTCAATCGCATCGCCGCCGCCTCCACTAAGGGCGCGTAATCTTCTAAGTTTCGGGCATAGATGCCCAACTCCCGGTAGTCCAACTCTTGGGCAGCTTGAACGCACCCTCTCAAGGCCCATTCCACCTCCGCCAAGGGGTCGGCTGCATAAAAAGCGGAAACCGTAATCTCCGGCGAGGGCTCTGTGTTTTCGGTAAAGAGGGCTGCCAAAAATGGAGACGTGTACCCAACTTCGAACACCGTGGCGTCCAGATGATCCTCAAGGTGACGCGCTGCCGGGAACATGGCCGGAATCGCGGAGTGGAAAGGAATGACCACCGTCAGATCGGTTCCAATGCGAGCCGCCCAGTTCATCCACTCGACATGCTGCGGGCATAGACCCTCGTCGGCCACCAAAAGGCAGCGAGGAAAAGTGAGATCGGAATACGGTTCACCCTCCACGCATTGCCGAATGTGGTGATAATTCAGTTCCCGCCCCAAATCCGCCAACATCTCTTCCGCTTTGCGTTGTATGGACGCCAAGCTACGAAGTTTCGTCCCCAGATGAGGGCTGCATTCGCTCGCCAGCGCATCTAAGGCATCGGGGTCCAATCCCCATCCCGCCAGTTCCTTCATCGCTCCCGCCAACCGCTCGTGCAGACCGGCAAACCTGGCGCTCTTGTGGAAAGGAGACTCAATGGGAAGATCCTGGCAAGCCGCCGCAATCGCGGCAACGAAATGTCCGGACTGGGCGATTCCAAGCGGCTCCTGATCGGAAAGACGCGCCCAAGTCGACACAATCATGCCAAACGGCTCAAGGTCCACTTCCGCATCAGAGGGCTTCAAGCGACGGAGTGTCCCCAGTTGGGTGTCGGACAACGCCGTCATCACACCGCTCCCCCGAGAACAAAACTCGGCAACGACGGCAGCGAGGTTTCGAGGGCCGGGGGCAACTTTTAGCAGACGGATACGGCCACTTCCCAAAACGTCTTAAGTGTATCATGCCCCTGGTGGCGCGTAAGGTTTGGAACAACCATCGCAAATGGCTCGGCAATCTGTTGCCGGCCCTTTTTTTCGTCCCTCCGGCGGCGTGGGGCATCTATCTGATGCTTCGGGAGAATAATCCGCTCAGTTCCGGACTCTGGTTCGTGCTGCTCGGCACCCTCCTGGGTTGGATCGGATTGAACCTCTTTGGGCTCTATCAAAACGGCTTTATGCGCCGTGAACTCAAACGCGAACTTACCGCTAAAGGTGTCTCTTTCGATGATCCGCACCTTTTTGTTGGATTTGCCTCCCCCCGGTTCGTCAGCGTTCTTGACGCGCATGAAGATTTGGGATTTCTTTTCCTTCGCGCCGAGTACGCGGAATTCATCGGCGAAAAGAGCGAGCTCAAAGTTCCCAAAAACGAAATCACCAATATCCGATTCCGCCCCAACATCCACACCTGGGTCGGCCTGGGAAGATGGATCTGCATCGAAGGAGTTCAAAAGAAAACCAATTTCCGAATGTCCCTAGAATCGCGCGAAAAGAATTATCTGATGCTAAATCTGCTGGAGAGTCAAAAAATCAAAAAACAAATTCAATCTTGGTGGCGCCCCCAACCCCCGAGCGAATTGTAACCGTCATCCCCCCTGAGGTGAGCGCGCCCCAATCCCCAGAGCGTCATTGCCAAAACCAACGCCCCCACGACGGCAAAATCGTCAACCACATCCCACTCTGAACCCACAGAGCGCACCTAAACACCGAGCGAAATGTAGCCGTCAGTCCCCCTGACGTACGCGCGATCAACCCCAGAGCGTCATTGCCAAGACCAGGGCGCCCACAAAGGTGAAACACGTCGCCAGCCCCAAGCCCTAAAACCTACAACGCGCGCAAAAAACAGAGCGAAATGTAGCCGTCAGTCCCCCTGACGTACGCGCAACCAAACCCAGAGCGCCATTGCCAAGACCAGAGCACCCACGACGAGAGAACACGTCGCCAACACCAAGCCCTAAACCTACAACGCGCGCAAAAAACAGAGCGAAATGTAGCCGTCAGTCCCCCTGACGTACGCGCGATCAACCCCAGAGCGTCATTGCCAAGACCATAGCTCCCACAACGAGAGAACACGTCGCCAGCACTAAGCTCTAAACCTACAACGCGCACATAAAAACAGAGCGAAATGTAGCCGTCAGTCCCCCTGACGTACGCGCAACCAAACCCAGAGCGCCATTGCCAAGACCAGAGCACCCACGACGAGAGAACACGTCGCCAACACCAAGCCCTAAACCTACAACGCGCGCAAAAAACAGAGCGAAATGTAGCCGTCAGTCCCCCTGACGTACGCGCGATCAACCCCAGAGCGTCATTGCCAAGACCATAGCTCCCACAACGAGAGAACACGTCGCCAGCACTAAGCTCTAAACCTACAACGCGCACATAAAAACAGAGCGAAATGTAGCCGTCAGTCCCCCTGACGTACGCGCAACCAAACCCAGAGCGCCATTGCCAAGACCAGAGCACCCACGACGAGAGAACACGTCGCCAACACCAAGCCCTAAACCTACA